>C688J14111_10000326_pt1 | contig 12120 bp, 12 predicted proteins | sample HopSoiMetagenom1_FD_14111 | JGI IMG/M metagenome (IMG submission 14111)
GATCCGAAGCGGCGCAAGCCATCGATCGAGCGGGCCTCGTCCATGCTCGGATGGAAGCCGCGTGTGGATCTCGACGATGGGCTGCAAGCTACGATCGGCTACTTCGCACTGAAACTGTTCTCGTCGGATACCAAAAAAAGCGGCGCCGTGAAGATCAGGCGCGCTCAGAACAAGACACCACTGCAATCCTTAAGTCACGGCGTGCCGGCGTGAGGAAGAACGGAACGAACGGAGTATAGAAATGCGCTTGTGCGTCGTTGGAGCAGGTTATGTGGGGCTCGTGTCGGGCGCCTGCTTCGCCGACCTCGGCCACACGGTCGTTTGTGTCGATACCGACCGCAAGAAGATCGAGATGCTTTCGAACGGTGAGATGCCGATCTTCGAACCGGGACTGGACGCACTGATCAACACTCATCTCGACACGCAACAACTGTCATTCTCGTGCGATCTTGCCGCCAGTGTTCGGGATGTGGATGCGCTGTTTATAGCGGTTGGCACACCCTCGCGCGCCCCGGACGGTTGGCCCGACCTTTCCGCCGTTTATGCGGTTGCGCGTTCAGCCGTGGCCTCGTTGCGGGATGACGCGATCATCGTTGTGAAGTCGACCGTGCCGCTTGGGACCGGCGACGAGGTCGAGCGCATCGTCCGTGAGCTGCGGCCGGATTCGGAGATCTGCGTTGTATCCAATCCGGAGTTCTTGCGAGCGGGATCCGCGATCAGGGACTTCCAGCGGCCCGATCGGATCGTCGTTGGGGCCGAGGATGGGCCCGCGCGTACGGTGCTGCGCGAGATCTACGCGTCCTTGATCGCCCGCAATGCGCCCGTTCTCTATACCAGCCGCCGCTCCGCAGAGCTCATCAAGTACAGCGCGAATGCGCTGCTGGCGACGAAAATCGCTTTCATCAACGAGGTCGCCGAGCTCTGCGAGCGTGCCGAGGCCGATGTGCTGGAAGTGGCACGTGGCGTCGGCCTGGACGAGCGCATCGGCGCGCAATTCCTCAATGCGGGACCCGGGTTCGGTGGCTCCTGCTTCCACAAGGATGCGCTGGCATTGGCGCGCATGGGCGAGAGCCACGAGGCGCCGATGCGCATCGTGGAAGCCGTCCTTCACTCAAACGAATGCCGCAAGCGCGCGATGGTGCGCAAGGTTGCGGCCGCGGTCGGAAAGCCACTGCGTGGGCAAACGATCGCCGTGCTCGGACTGACGTTCAAGGCAAACACCGACGACATGCGTGAGGCACCTTCCATCACCCTGATTACGGGCCTGATCGATGCCGGAGCGCAGGTCCGCGCGTTCGATCCGGCTGGGATGGACGCGGCACGGCGCATATTGCCGATGGAGGTCGCCTATACCAAAAGTCTGTACGACGCCGCCGACTGCGCCGACGCGGTCGTGTTGATGACTGAGTGGCCCGAGTTCCGCCGCATCGATCTCGGCGCACTGGCCCGCAAGCTAAAAGCGCCGACCATCATCGATCTACGCAATCTTTATGAGCCCGAGGACGTGGCGGATCGTGGCTTCAGCTACCACAGTATGGGCCGCGCCGCCCGTCGCCAAGTCGAAGCGCCGGAGCCGAATGGCAATGGTCGCGGCTCCGGAAAGCGGAACGGCAGCGCGCATTCAAACGGGCACACGCGGCGCACCGCTGTCGATCTCGTGGAGCGCGCTCCCNGATGGTCCAAGCAGCGAAATGGCGGAACCAGCACGCGGCGCGGCATTTAACCGATGGGGTGGCGATATCGCAAAGGAGTGCCCCATGAGTGAGGCCAAGACAACGACTGATCACAAACTGATCCGTCAATGGGCAGAAGAGCGCGGGGCGAAGCCGACGAGCGTTGAGGGAACTGGAAGCAAGAAGGAGCCCGGCGTACTGCGGCTCGATTTCGAGCCAAAGGACGATGAGCTGAAAGAAATCTCCTGGGCTGACTTCTTCGGCAAGTTCGAGAAAGAGAAGCTCGCGTTCCTCTACCAGGACAGAACGGCCGACGGCTCGGTCAGCCGCTTCCACAAGTTCGTGCAGCGGTAGATCTAAGCCGCTCTTCGACCGGCTCACGCGAGCGCCACGGCTGAGTCGCGAGCAAACCTGCTTTCAAATGCCGCCCGTCGCGCGCGGATGGCCCCGTAGCATTCGCATGCCGAAGCTTCCAGCGCGAAACGATCGACCACGTCGATCCGCCCGCGCCGGCTTTCGACAATTCCCGCAGTGTGCAGTGATCCCGTGATCAACGTCACGGTGGTGCGGCGCGTGCCGGCAAGACTCGCGAGGTCCGCATGTGTCATCGCAATCGTTGCGTGCTCCAATCGATCATGAATGTGCAGTAGCCAACGGCATAACCGCGACTCGACGTCGTGCAACAGGCAGCACGCAGCGTTCTGCTGGGTTTCGTAAATACAAAGCGAATTGTAGGCCGCAAACAGCCCGCCAATCCCGGTCCCGCGCATCAGCGCGTGCCAGGCCTCCATCGGCAACCGCCAGGCTTTCCCCGCGCTGCGCACGGTTGCTCGGGTGTGCGAGACACCGTGAGACAGGATTTCATTGCAAAATAGTGCGCCTTCTTTTCCGACGATCCCGGCGGTCACCTCTTCATCGGGCATGACGAGCATGTTCGCGATAAGGCCGCTCGCCGGAAAAAAGACGTGCTCGGTAATGGCGTCTTCGGGCTGAAGTACCGTGCCGACGTCAAGTCGTACCCATGCGAGATTCGGCGCAAGACGAGAACGCTCTGCGTCCGCGAGCAAAGCCAGTAGGCGATTGGCGCAGAGATCCTGTGGAACAATCCTCTCGGTGTACACATCCGTCACAACAACGACTCCATCCATGGAGGCCGAGAATTTTACCAACTTGCTTCAGGTTGTCGCGCGCTGCAGCGCGCCGGCGTAAGAACAATGCATGAGGATGCCCAACTATTCCGAAACAGCCGTCTACTTCGAACGCCGCGCCACAAAAGCCGCGAGTGATCGGCGGCGCGCACATCTCGCATCCATCGCGCGGCTTTATCGAGAGAAGGCGCGCGAAGCGGGAACAGTATCTGACGACGCAATGCCAGGTGAGACGAATGGTCCGTCGCGACGTGAGCGCATTGCCGCGATGTTCCGGGCTTTGGGCGATCCGGCAAGTATCGCGAAAAGCAACCGAGTCTTGGATCTTCCTGAGGGAATGAAAACATAGATTATGCCGTCGCGAGTCTAGCGGGCGGGTGTGCTGTTGTTTGTGGCGATGCGCCCGCGATGCTGGCTTGAGTCCACTCATCGAAAAAGTGGATGGGCGCGCGTTAGTTCCGAGAGACCCTCAGTCGCTGGCGTTTTGAAAAGGGACGACGTGGACGTGACCGGTACGGCTTCGCGCGCAAACTCTCTGCCGGCAGCTTCACGCCCGCGGGCTCTGCACCTTTCCTCCATTACCCGGAACGCGCATATCGTTGCTCGCCTCAATGTCTGGCCGTTCCATCGCCAGCAACGCGGCGCTGAGCACGTCATGGGCCGCCGACAGATGCGCTTTGTACAATTGTGCGAGTGTCATGTCGGGTCGCGACGACGCAATCACATTGAGAATGATCGAAGGGCCGCTGATGGCGGTGAGTGGTGGCCACGTCAACGTCACTTGCGCAGGCGACCAGTACTGACCGAGATCGTCGCGAAATATTTCTTCGATGTGCGAAACAGTAATGCTCGGCTGCGCGACCATGTCTCTCTACCGGGGATGTTCGAAGATTCTAGCATCGCGACGGATTGATAAATTAACCTGCGATATTGGTCGGGTAAAAAGGCGTGACTGCCTGAGGCCGCACGTCGGATAAGCCCGGTGTCTTCGACGGTGGAACGGTGGGCCGAATTATCCCGCTGCGAGCGATATTTCGTGTCACTTCAATTGCGCGCCACCGACCCCCGCGCTAAGCTGTTCGGCCACCTCGGCTTCCTTCCCGGCGCACTTCGGGTGGCCAAAACCCGATGCGCTCTGGCCGGCATTGTTCATGTCGTAAATGATTGCGTCCTTGCGCTGCGGGCTGACGCCGGCCGGCACCTTGTCGAGCCCGAGCGCCTGGCGCACCCGCCACGCCACGTTGTGATCCGCGCACGCGGAGTCCCCGCTCACCCCGAGGCCGCCGACGACGTCGTTGCCATCGTAGAGCGCAACCCCGCCGCCGAACACGATCACGCCGCCAATGCGCTTGCCCATCATTGGATCGTTGGGCGCTCCGAACTGTGCGGCATCGCCGGCACTTGCGTTAGGGGATGGCGGGCTCGCAGTCGTGATCCCGAAGAGACTTTGACCGGGCTGCGCCAAGGCAAACAGGTTTGCGGTCGCGAGAGCCATGCTCTTGATGCTGAATGCGTTCGCGGTGGTCGCCTTTTCCACCGAGATGAGGCGGCTGCCGGGCCACTGATCGGTTAGAGACATTCCGCTGAAGACGACCGCACACACGGACCCATCTCGAGAGACCACGGACGCCCACTCGTGGTTTTCGAAGCCACCGTTTGCGGGCCCGCCGCTCGGCTTCACACTCGCGCGCAGCGCAGCCTGAAGTTTCGCATGACCGACGGGGCAATCTGCCGCCTCGGCGGATGTCAGCATCAGCGATGCCACAAGCGCGGGACCGATGCAGTGCACGAGTAAATTCGGCATCGACCATCAACATACGTTAAAGCCCGTGCAGAGAAGTCGGGCCAACCTGGAACAATCTCGTCGTGAACGTACTTACGACTGTGCTGTTCCGGGAGGAGGCGAATGCTGGGCCGAATTTCCTCACGGCTCCATCTCTCACTGGTCGCTTGCGCTCTCTCGCTGTCCTTCGCAGGAGCGCAAACCGCCCCAAGACCTCCAGCCAGTGCGGCGCCGTCCGATGATGGCCAGTGGAGCATGCCGGCGAAGAACTTCGCCAGCACGCGCTACAGCGAACTCACCGAAATTAACACCGACAATGTGAAAGGCCTGCGCGTCGCCTTCACGTTCTCGACGGGCGTGAACAAGGGTCACGAGGCGGCGCCGCTCGTCGTCGGCTCGACGATGTACATCGTGTCGCCCTACCCGAACATTCTCTACGCGCTCGATCTGGCTCAGCCGGGCGCGCCGATGAAGTGGAAATACGAGCCGAAGCCCGAGCCTGCGTCACAGGGCGTTGCGTGCTGCGATGTCGTCAATCGCGGCGCCGCCTTCGCGAATGGCCGCATTTTCTTCAACACGCTCGACAACAACACCATCGCGGTGGACGCAAACACCGGAAGGGAAATCTGGCGCACCAAGCTCGGCAGCATCAACCAGGGCGAGACCATGACGATGGCGCCGCTGGTGGTAAAAAATAAAGTGCTGGTCGGCAACTCGGGCGGCGAATACGGCGTGCGAGGCTGGGTGATCGCACTCGATGCCGCGACCGGCAAGCAGGCCTGGAAGGCGTACTCGACCGGTCCCGATAAAGACGTGCTGATCGGGCCCGACTTCAAGCCCTTCTACGACAGTGACAAAGGCCAAGACCTCGGGGTGAAGACGTGGCCGCCTGATGCGTGGCAGCAAGGCGGCGGCACGATGTGGGGTTGGATCTCGTACGATCCGGATCTCAACCTTGTTTATCACGGCACCGCCAATCCGGGCCCATGGAATCACGAGCAGCGGCCCGGCGACAACAAATGGACCGCTGGAATCTTCGCGCGCGATCCGGAGACGGGTCAGGCGAAATGGTTCTACCAGTTCACGCCGCACGACATCCATGACTGGGACGGCATCAACGAGATCATCCTGCTCGACATGGAGTGGAACGGGCGGCCGCGCAAAGTGCTCGTCCGACCGGAGCGCAATGCGTATCTCTACGTGATCGATCGCACCAACGGCGAAGTTCTCTCCGCCGAGCCGTTCGCTCACACGAATTCAACGAAGGGCGTAGACCTCCAGACCGGCCGGCTCATCGTCAATCCGGAGAAAGTGCCAAAGCTCAACCGCATCGTGCGCGACATCTGCCCGACGGCTCCGGGCGCAAAAGACTGGAATCCGTCGGCCTATTCGAGCCGCACCGGGCTTCTCTATATCCCGCACAACAATCTCTGCATGGACTGGCAGAGCCTCGAGGCGAACTACATCGCAGGTACGCCCTACGTCGGCGCGAACGTGAAGATGAAGCCTGGCCCCGGCGGCAATCGTGGCGAGTTCAGCGCATGGGATGTGCAGAACGCGAAGAAACGCTGGTCGGTCAAGGAGAACTTCCCGGTCTGGAGCGGGGTCGTCGCGACGGCGGGCAACGTCGTCTTCTACGGCACGATGGAGGGTTGGTTCAAAGCAATCCACGCGGAAACTGGAGAATTGTTGTGGCAGTTCAGGACCGGCTCCGGAATCATCGGTCAGCCGATCAGCTACCGCGGGCCTGACGGACATCAGTACGTGGCCGTGCTGTGCGGCGTCGGCGGCTGGTCCGGCGCGATTGTGTCAGGCGATCTCGATCCGCGCGACGGGACTGCGGCGCTCGGCTTTGTCAACGCCATGGCGGATTTGAAGGAAGCAACGACGAAGGGAGGCATGCTTTATGTCTTCCGCCTGCCGTAGCGTGCCTGTCGCGATCATGCTTGTGGCGCTCGCGACCAGCGCAGCGAACGCACGCGAGCTGCGCGTATGCGCCGATCCGAATAATCTGCCCTTCTCGAACGAGCACCTCGAAGGCTTTGAGAACAAGATCGCCGCGCTGATTGCCGAGGAGCTTCACGCGCACGTCACCTACATATGGTGGGCGCAGCGGCGCGGCTTCATTCGCAACACGTTGAAGGCCAATGACTGCGATCTGGTCGCCGGGACAGCAGTTGGGCCGCCGATGCTCGCAGCGACCAAGCCCTACTACCGCTCGACCTATGTCTTTGTCACGCGGCCGGACGCACCGGAGATCAACTCGCTCAATGACGCATCGCTGCGCAGCCTCAGGATCGGCGTGCACCTGATTGGCGACGACGGCTTCAACGTGCCCCCCGCACATGCGCTGGCTGAGCGCGGGATCGTCTCGAACGTGCGTGGCTATACGCTCTATGGCGACTATCGCGAACCGAATCCCCCTGCCCGGCTGATCGAGGCGGTCGCCTCCGGCGCGATCGATGTCGCGATCGCCTGGGGGCCGCTCGGCGGCTATTTCGCGGCGCTACAGAGTCCGCCGCTGCGCGTCACGCCGGTGCATCCATCGGTCGATGGGCCATTCCCAATGACATTCGCCATCTCGATGGGCGTGCGGCGNGACGATCCTGGNTTCAAGCAGGAGATCGAGGAGGTGCTGCAGCGGCTGCGCGCCGATGTCGACACGATCCTCGATGCATTCCACGTGCCGCGGGTCGGCCCGGACCAAGTTGCCGAGCCGCGACAATGACGCGCGCGTTGCTCGTCCTTGTCATCGCCGCTGCCCTCGCCGCCTGCGATCGGGAAGATCGTCCGCTGCGCAGCGAGCCAGTGCCCAGCGAGCAGCACGAGGCGATCGCCCTTGCCTCCAACTCGCCCGGACCAAGCGGACCTGTCGAAAAGAAGAGCGGCACGCGCGAGCAATACGAAAAGGNCGCATTCCACGTGAGTCAAGGGAAGAAACTGTTCACCTGGTACAACTGCTCGGGCTGTCACGCCAACGGCGGCGGCGGCTCGGGCCCCGCGCTCATGGACGACGTGTGGATTTATGGCAGCTCGATCGAAAACATCGCTGCCACCATCCGCGAAGGCCGACCCAATGGCATGCCTTCGTTCCGCGGCAAAATTCCGGAGGACCAAATCTGGCAGATCGCCGCGTATGTGAGGGCGCTTGGCGGGTTCGTGTCGAGCGACGTTGCGTCGTCACGCCATGACGAGGTGTATGCGCACGAGGGCGAGGCGCGTCTTCCCTCGCCTCCGGAGCAGGCCAAGCAACCTGGTCTCGCGCAGCCGAAATAGCCATGTGGATGCGCGGAGCAGGGGTCATCGGACTGGCGCTTCTGATCAGCGCATGCTCAGGGCAACAGTCGGCGCTTGAACCGCACGGGCCTGAGGCGGAGCACATCGCACGTCTGTTCTGGATTTTTACCGCGGTGTGCGGAACGATCTGGTTCGCCGTGATGGTGGTCCTGGCCATCGGGCTTGTCCGGCGCGCGCCGCAGCGTCTCGACCCTCTCGCGCTCGATGTACCGGCCGAGCGACGCACCACGATGGTGGTTGGCGGCGCGGTCGTCGGTACCGCATTGACAGTCATCGCGCTCAGCGCACTCAGCTTTGCGTTTCAGCGTCAGCTGTTCGCGCGTGAGAATCCAGCAGTCAACATCAAGGTCACTGGCCTGCAGTGGTGGTGGAATGTCGAGTACGAGGCGGACACGCCGGATCAAGGCTTCACGACGGCGAACGAGATTTACGTTCCTGTCGGCAAGCCCGTACTCGTCAGGCTCGATGCCAATGACGTGATCCACAGCTTCTGGGTCCCGAGCCTGATGGGCAAGATGGACCTCATTCCGGGACAGCAGAACCAAATCAAGTTCACGGCGAACCGCCCCGGCATTTATCGGGGTCAGTGCGCCGAATTCTGCGGTTGGCAGCACGCACACATGGGATTAACCGTGGTCGCGTTGCCGGTCCCTTTGTTCCAAACGTGGCTCAAGGCGCAAACCGCTTCAGCGACTGAACCTCAGGAGCCAGAACGGAAGAAGGGCGCGGAGATTTTCGCCTCCAAAGCCTGCTTCATGTGCCACAGCATTCGCGGCACCAGGGCGGGCTCGCGCGTCGGCCCCGATCTCACGCACTTCGCAAGCCGGCAATCGATTGCAGCCGCCACACTCCCGATGAGCCGCGGCAGCATCGCGGCTTGGGTACTCGATCCGCAGGGCATCAAGCCCGGTACGAATATGCCGAACGTATCGCTCGCACCGGACGAACTCGACGCTGTCGTGAGCTATCTTGAGGGTTTGCGATGAGCACGCAGGCCGCCACACACGACCTGCGCGACACGCACCTCGACGATGCCGAGCTTCACGCGCGGCTCACCCGTACCTGGCGTACCGGACCGAGCCTGATCGCGCGCCTCTCGTCGGTCGACCACAAGGTCGTCGGCCGCCGCTACATCCTCACAGCGTTCTTCTTTCTGTGCCTGGGGGGCTTGAGCGCGGTCGCGATGCGCCTGCAGCTGGCACGGCCCGAGGCGAAACTCCTCGGCCCCGATCTCTACAACCAGCTCTTCACGATGCACGGTACGACGATGATGTTCCTCTTCGCCGTTCCGGTGATGGAAGCGTTCGCGGTCTATCTCGTGCCGCTGATGCTCGGCACCCGCAATATCGCGTTTCCCCGGCTCAATGCGTTCAGCTACTGGGTCTATTTGTCCGGCGGCATTTTTCTCTGGGCTTCCTTCATGCTGAAGGTCGGCCCCGATGTCGGCTGGTTTGCCTATACGCCGCTGTCAGGGCCCGACTTCTCGCCGGGCAAGCGCGTCGACGTCTGGGCGCAAATGATCACCTTCACCGAAGTGTCGGCGCTTGCGGTCGCTGTCGAGATCATTGTGACGACCTTCAAGCAGCGCGCACCGGGCATGACGCTCGATCGTATCCCCCTGTTCGTCTGGTCGATGCTGGTCACCTCGTTCCTGATCATCTTCGCGATGCCAGCAGTCATGGTCGCCAGCACCATGCTGATCCTCGACCGGCTGGTCGGCACGCATTTCTTCAACCCCGCCGAAGGCGGCGACGCACTGCTCTGGCAGCACCTGTTCTGGTTCTTCGGTCATCCCGAGGTTTACATCATCTTCATTCCGGCGACCGGCATGGTGTCGAGCATCATCGTCACGTTCTCTCGGCGTCCGGCGTTTGGCTATCTTGCCCTCGTCCTCTCCATCATCGCCGTCGGCTTCCTCTCGTTCGGCCTTTGGGTGCACCACATGTTCGTGACTGGGCTGCCGCAGCTCGGCAACGCGTTCTTCACCGCATCAAGCATGCTGATTGCCATCCCGAACGGAATTCAGATTTTCTGCTGGCTCGCCGCGCTGTGGAACGGCCGGCCGGTGTTCAAGACGCCGCTACTGTTCGTGCTCGGGTTCTTCTTTATCTTCATCATCGGTGGGATGAGCGGCGTGATGGTCGCCTCCGTTCCGATCGATACGCAAGTGCACGACACCTACTTCGTCGTCGCACATTTCCATTACGTGCTGATCGGCGGCGCTGTGTTTCCGCTCCTTGGCGCGGTCTACTACTGGTTTCCGAAGATCACCGGCCGCATCTTGAGCGAGCGCATGGGCCAATGGAATTTCTGGCTCGCCTTCATCGGTTTCAATGTCGCGTTCTTCCCGATGCACATCCTGGGCCTGCAAGGAATGCCGCGGCGCGTCTACACCTACCTGCCCGAGATGGGGTGGGGCTCGCTAAACATGCTCGCGACCGTCGGCGCGCTCATTTTGTTCATCAGCTTCCTGCTGCTGCTGATCAACGTCATCGGCAGCGCATCGCGTGGTGTTCCGGCAGGCGACAATCCTTGGGATGCCGGCACACTCGAATGGGCGACCACGTCACCGCCGCAGCCGTATAATTTCTCCCGCATCCCTTTCGTGACGCACCACGAGCCGCTCTGGGACAATCGCGAAAGCCTGCCTGTGATCACCGGGCTCAGTGTCGAGTCGCGTGAAATCGTCAGCGGAACACTGACAGAAGCCTATCCGGAAATTCGGGAGAGCTCACCCGAACCGTCTCTCTGGCCCTTGCTGGCGGCGCTTGCGGTCGGCGGGACTTTCCTGGGCTCGATCTTCACGCCGTGGGCCGTCGTCTGGGGATCGATTCCCGTCGCCATCACGTTGATCGCCTGGTTCTGGCCGAAGGGCACGCCCGAGGACGAGAAATGAGGCCACGCCCGGTTCAGGACGTCTCGGAACTGCCGACCTATGGGTTCGGCTCGACCAGTCCGATCTGGTGGGGAACGCTCGGTTTCGTAGCGCTGGAGGGGACTGGGTTCGCGCTCGCCATCGGCGCATATCTTTATCTCTGGCAGGTCAACTCGCAATGGCCTCTCAGCGTCGCGTCGCCCAATCACTGGCCCGGCACGGTGATGCTCATCGTTCTCCTTGCCAGCATTTGGCCGAACCTGCTCGCCGAGCGCGCCGCGCGCGCCGAAGACCTGCCGAACACCCGGCTCTGGCTCATCGTGATGTCCGCTATCGGGGTGCTGGCGGTCGCGATCCGCGGCTGGGAGTTCGCCCACATGAACATCCGCTGGGATAGCAATGCCTACGGCTCCATCGTGTGGTTCATCCTCGGCCTACACGCGACGCATCTGATCACGGATCTCGGCGACACGATCGTGCTCGCGGTGTTGATGTTCACGCGGCATGTCACCGGAAAGCGCTACAGCGATGTGAGCGACAACGCGTTCTACTGGTATTTCGTCGTCGCGTCGTGGGTGCCTCTCTGGGCCCTGCTTTACGGAGTGCCGCGGCTATGACGGCGCTCGACACCCTGCGGCCCCACGGCAAGTCATGGGCGGGGCTCGCCGTGGGGCCGACGTGCTGGGCGGTCGACACGCAGCTCAACTATGCGCTCGTCCATTGGGTTTGCGCGCGTGGCCTCAACGTCCTTCCCATCATTGCCGCCGTCCTCGCGGTCATCAGTCTTGCGGGCGCGCTCTGGTCCTGGCTGGCGTGGGACCGGCATCACGGGCCCGGTCTGCAGATTCCTGAACAGGACGGCCATCCGCATCACCTGCTCTGCGGAATCGGCGTTGCATCGGGAGTCCTGTTTGCGATGGTCGTCGCGATGCAGGGCATCGCTGGGCTCATTATCGATCCGTGCCTGCGATGAGAGCGATTGCCGCCATATTTTTCCTGTTGGTGGCACAGTGGCCGGCACATGCACATGGCGATGTTGGCGCGTTCACGCCCGCGGCATGGACCTATGATCCATGGATCATCGTGCCGCTTTACACGTCTGGACTTCTCTACCTGATCGGCATCCGCAAGCTCTGGCGGCGCGCCGGCCTCGGCCATGGCGTGCGGCCATGGCAGGTTGCGTGCTTCTGGTCCGGCTGGACCTGTCTCGCGCTCGCGTTGCTCTCTCCGCTGCACTGGCTCGGCGAGCGGCTCTTCGTCGCGCATATGGTCGAGCACGAGTTGCTGATGGTCATCGCTGCCCCACTGCTCGCGGTCGCACGGCCGATCGGCGCGTTTTTGTGG
>C688J14111_10000332_pt1 | contig 12028 bp, 4 predicted proteins | sample HopSoiMetagenom1_FD_14111 | JGI IMG/M metagenome (IMG submission 14111)
TCAAACGCCATGTAATTGCATTACTTTATCGCTATGAGTTAGCAATAGTTGTAGATGCAACGTGGTGTAGACAACCAAGATGCCATAAGGTTGAGACCAACATGGTGCCATAATGGAGATCTTGTCGGTGCGTTCAAGATGGAGATCAAGGCGCAAAGAAAAGGGCTATACCATGTCACATATTTTATGCATGTGATGTTTATCCTTTTATGCATCTTATTTTGCGTGTGCACAACGGTAGCATTATAAGATGATCCCTCACACTAAATATCAAGATAAACGTGTTCTCCCTAAGTATGCACCGTCGCAAAAGTTCGTCGTTTTGAAGCATCTCGTGATGATCGGATGTGGTAAACTCTACGTTCACATACGACGGGTGTAAGCCAGTTTTACACATGCAAAAATACTTTGGTTAACTTGACGAGCCTAGCATGTACAGACATGGCCTCGGAACGCAACGAACCGAAAGGTTAAACACGAGTCATATGAATGATATGATCAACATTTTGATGTTCACCATTGAAACTACATCTTCTCTCGTGAAGATCGGACTTGGTGTAGTGGATTTGGATCGTGTACCACTAGACAACTATGAGGGATGTTGATTTAAGTGGGAGTTCGTTAGTAATTTGATTAAACTGAACTCATTATCATGAACATAGTCTAAAATTTTATTTTGCTAAAATGTTGTAGATCATGGCCCGCATAGCTCAGTTCAACTTCAGCGCATTCCTTGAGAAAGAAAAACTAAAATCATCTGGTTCAAACTTCACTGACTGGCACCGCAACCTGAGGATTATCCTCACTGGGTGTAAGAAGCAATATGTGCTCGATGCTGCGCTAGGTGACCCACCTGCAGACGATGCTCCAGAAGCAGAACATAACATCTTTGAGACACGCAAAGATGACCACATTATAGTTTCTTGTGCCATCCTTACATCTCTGGATACTGATCTCCAGAAACGTTTTGAACATCACGGTGCCTATGAGATGGTTGAAGAGCTGAAAACCATGTTTCAGACTCAGACCCGTGCTGAGAGATATGAGATCTCTGATAAATTCTATAAATGTAAGATGGAGGAGCACAGCTCTGTCAGTGAACATGTTGTAACAATGGGAGGCTATATCCAGCGCCTAATTCAGCTGGGATGTGTGATCCCAGATGAGTTAATCACTGACAGGGTGCTGCAGTCGCTCCCTCCGAGCTACAAAGGCTTTGTGCTGAACTATAACATGCAAGGCATGAATAAGACTCTCAATGAGCTTTTCGCGATGCTGAAATCTGCGGAAGTGGACATCAAGAAAGAACATCAAGTGTTGATGGTCAATAAGACCACAAGTTTCAAGAAGGCTAAAGCCAAAAAGGGGCACTTCAAGAAGAGTGGCAAGTCAGCTGCCGCTCGGGGCGGCAAGCCTGTTGTCGCTCCTGTGAAGCCCAAGGCTGGTCCTAAGCCGGACACTGTGTGTTTCTACTGCAAGGGAGAAGGTCATTGGAAGCGCAACTGCCCCAAGTACTTGGCGGATAAGAAGGCTGGCAATGTCAAAGGTATATTTGATATACATGTTATTGATGTGTACCTTACTAGTTCTCGTAGTAGTGCCTGGGTATTTGATACTGGTTCGGTTGCTCATATTTGCAATTCGAAACAGGAGCTTCAGAATAAACGGAGACTGGCGAGGGATGAGGTGACGATGCGCGTCGGGAATGGATCGAAGGTCGATGTCATCGCCGTCGGGATGTTACCTCTTCATCTACCTTCGGGATTAGTTTTAAACCTTAATAATTGTTATTTGGTGCCTGCGTTAAGCATGAACATTATATCTGGATCTTGTTTATTGCGAGACGGTTACTCGTTTAAATCACAGAATAAAGGTTGTTCTATTTTTATGAGTAATATCTGTTATGGTCATGCACCCGACATAAATGGTTTATTCTTGTTGGATCTCGATAGTAGTACTTCACACATCCATAACATTGATGCTAAAAGATGCAAAATGAATAATGATAATTCCACATACTTGTGGCACTGCCGTTTAGGTCATATTGGTGTAAAACGCATGAAGAAACTCCATTCTGATGGACTTTTCCAGTCACTTGACTTTGAATCATTTGACACATGTGAACCATGCCTCATGGGTAAGATGACTAAGACCCCGTTTTCCGGTACGATGGAACGGGCGAGTGACTTGTTGGAAATCATACATACTGATGTGTGTGGACCAATGAGCATTTCGACACGTGGTGGATATCGTTACTTCCTAACTTTCACCGATGATTTAAGTAGATATGGGTATATTTACTTAATGAAACACAAGTCTGAAACATTTGAAAAGTTCAAAGAATTTCAGAGTGAAGTAGAAAATCATCGTAACAAGAAGATCAAATTTCTACGATCTGATCGCGGAGGGGAATATCTGAGTTACGAGTTTGGCATTCACTTGAAAAATTCTGGAATTGTTTCCCAACTCACGCCACCTGGAACACCACAACGTAATGGTGTGTCTGAGCGTCGTAATCGTACTTTATTAGACATGGTGCGCTCTATGATGTCTCTATCCGATCTACCAATGTCATTTTGGGGCTATGCATTAGAGACAGCTGCATTCACTTTAAATAGGGCACCATCTAAATCCGTTGAGACGACACCATATGAGTTGTGGTTTGGCAAGAAGCCTAAATTATCGTTTCTTAAAATTTGGGGGTGTGAGGCTTATGTCAAACGGTTACAACCTGATAAGCTCGAACCCAAAGCGGAAAAATGCGTCTTCATAGGATACCCTAAGGAAACTATAGGGTATACCTTCTATCACAGATCCGAAGGCAAAGTCTTTGTTGCTAAGAATGGATCCTTTCTTGAGAAGGAGTTTCTTTCGAAACGAGTGAGTGGGAGGAAAATAGAACTAGACGAGGTTATTGAACCTTCTCCCGAATTGGAGAGTAGCGCAACGCAAGAAGATTTGGATCTTTTGGTGCCGCCTTCACCAGCTAGAGAGGAAGAAGCTGATGATAATGATCATGAAGCTTCGGTCGAAGTTCCCGTTCGTAGGTCGACTAGGTTACGTACTACTCCTGAGTGGTACGGTAATCCTGTCATGAATGTTTTATTGTTAGACAATGATGAACCTATGAACTATGAGGAAGCGATGATGAGCCCAGACTCTGGAAAATGGCAAGACGCCATGAACTCTGAAATGGAATCCATGAAAGAAAACCAAGTGTGGACTTTGGTTGACCTTCCTGATAGCCGCAAGGCTGTTGAATGTAAATGGATTTTCAAGAAGAAAACAGACGCTGACGGTAATGTTACTGTACATAAAGCTCGACTTGTCGCAAAAGGTTTTCGACAAATTCAAGGAGTTGACTACGATGAGACCTTCTCACCCGTAGCGATGCTTAAGTCTGTTAGGGTTCTGCTAGCAATTGCTGCTTATTTCGATTATGAAATTTGGCAGATGGATGTCAAAACTGCATTCCTCAATGGAAACATTGAAGAAGAGTTGTACATGGTACAACCCCAAGGTTTTGTCAATCCTAAGGATGCTGGTAAAGTGTGCAAGCTTCAGCGTTCCATCTATGGACTAAAGCAAGCATCCCGGAGTTGGAATCTTCGATTTGATGAGGTTATCAAAGGTTTTGGATTTGTCCAAAATTATAAAGAAGCTTGTGTTTACAAGAAAGTGAGTGGGAGCTCGGTTGCATTTCTGATTTTATATGTAGATGACATATTACTAATTGGGAATGACGTGGATTTTCTTAAAAGTGTGAAAGATTATTTGAATAATAGTTTTTCAATGAAAGATCTTGGTGAAGCTGCATACATATTAGGCATTAAGATCTATAGAGATAGATCGAGACGCTTAATAGCACTTAGTCAAAGTACATACCTTGAGAAGATAGTGAAGAAATTCAATATGCAGGATGCAAAGAAAGGTTCTTTGCCCATGTTACAAGGTAAGCCATTGAGTAAGACTCAGTGTCCAACTACGGCAACAGAAAGGGAAAGGATGAATAAAATCCCCTATGCCTCGGCCATAGGTTCTGTTATGTATGCCATGTTGTGTACTAGACCAGATGTGTCCCATGCTCTTAGTTTGACGAGCAGGTACCAGAGTGATCCTGGAGAGGCTCACTGGACAGCAGTTAAAAATATCCTTAAGTACCTAAAGAGGACTAAGGACATGTTTCTTGTCTATGGTGGTGATGAAGAGCTCTTCGTAAAAGGTTACGTCGATGCTAGCTTCAATACTGATCCAGATGACTCAAAATCTCAAACAGGGTATGTCTTTATTTTGAACGGAGCTGCGGTTAGCTGGAGGAGTTGCAAGCAGAGCGTCATTGCAAGATCTACATTAGAGGCGGAGTATATGGCCGCTTCTGAAGCAGCGACAGAAGGGATATGGCTGAAGGAATTTGTCACTGAACTCGGCGTTGTTCCGAGTGCACTGGATCCCATGGAGATCTTTTGTGACAACACTGGTGCCATTGCTCTAGCCAAGGAACCAAGATGTCACAAGAGCTCCAAGCATATCAAACGCCGGTTTCATCAAATTCGTGAGCATGTCATTGAAGGAGATATTACCATTAGCAAAGTACATACAGATCAGAATATCGCGGATCCATTGACTAAAGTTCTTCCACAAACAAAACATGATCAACACCAGAATGCCATGGGTGTTAGATTTCTGCCAATGTAAACTAGATTATTGACTCTAGTGCAAGTGGGAGACTGTTGGAATTATGCCCTAGAGGCAATAATAAAATTGTTATTATCATATTTCCGTGTTCATGATATATGTTTATTTTCCATGCTATAATTGTATTAACCGGAAACATAATGCATGTGTGGTTTCATAAACAACACCGCGTCCCTAGTAAGCCTCTACTATACTAGCTCGTTAATTAATGATGGTTATGGTTTCCTAACCATGAACATGAGTTGTGTATTAATTAATGGGATCATGTCATTAGAAGAATGACGTGATGGACAGACCCAACTAAGCATAACAATATTGATCGTTTCATTAAGTTTATATTGTCATGGCTTTTATTGTCAAGTATCATTTTTCTTAGACCATGAGATTATGTTATTCCCGGGTACCGGAAGAATACTTTGGGGACATCAACCATCACATCGTGACAGGGTGATCATAAAAATGTCTTACGGGTATCTCCGAAAGTACTTGTTGAATTACATGAATCAAGACTGGGATTTGTCCCTCCGTGTGACGGTGAGATATACTCCGGGCCCACTCGGTAATGCACATTCGGTAACGCTTGCAAGCACGTGACTAATGATTTAGTCACAGAGAATGTTGTATTACAGAACGAGTAAAGAGTACTTACCGGTAACGAGATTGAACTAGGTATAGCGATACCGACGATCGAATCACGGGTAAGTAAAATATCGTGTGACAAAGGAAATTGTGTACGGATTATAGTAGTCCACGACATAGTGGTTCAATCGATAAAGATCTTCGTTGAATGTGTGGGAGTCATTACGGATATCCTGGTCCCTCTAATGGTTATTGATCAGAGAGATGTCTCGATCATGTCTGCACGTTCTCGAACCCGTAGGGTCACACACTTAACGCTCGGTAACGCTAGAATAGCTCTGGGATAATTTTATTAATGGTGTTCGAATATTGTTCGGAGTCTCGGATGAGATCCTAGACATCACGAGGAGCTCCGGAAGAGTCCGGAGGTAAAGATTTATATAAGGCAAGTTGATTTCAGGGTTCCGGAAAAGTTCGGGATTTTTTCGGCAGTGTCGGAATGTTCTAGAAGGTTCCGGAGGGTCCCACTATGGGCCCCACCTGTTTTGGACGACCAAGGGTGGTCCAATAGTCCATGTGACCAGCCCTCCTTGGTTTATTATGCCAATAAATGGGAAGCCCTTCAATGGGAGGGTTACCACTCTTAAAAGAAAGGTGTTACCATCTTTTTAATGAGAGAGGGGTTTTCACTTGGGAATTAAAGTGGCTACAACCTCCTTGCCTATATAAGAGAGGGGAGAGGCTCACCAAGGAGACCCCAAGTCCTTCCACACCTCCTCCTCCCTCACGTGCATCGCTTGGCGAAGCCCTGCCCGCGGGAAACTCTTCACCAAATCCATCACCACGCCGTTGTGCTGCTGGAATCGATCCCATCTATTTCTCCCTCTTGCTTGCTGGATCAAGAAGAAGGAGACGTCATCGAGCTGTACGTGTGCAAGCCTCCGGAGGTACTGCTCGTTTGCAGTGCTGATCGGATCGAACTTCACCAACAACTTCACCAAGCTGCGTTGAAATAAACGTTCAACGCGCGTGTTCTTCGAGGGTATGATGACCTACTCTCCCCGTTACTAGCATCTTCTAGATTGGATCTTGGTTGTTGCTTCCGCATGTGAGAGAAAATTTTTGTTTTCTATCACGCAATCTCCTACAGTGGTATCAGAGCCAGGTTCTATGCGTAGATGCTTTGTACGGTTAGAACACAATGAGTTGTGGGCGTTGATCTTCTTGTTGCTACCCTTCCATGTGTATTTTGGTTTTGCGGTATGGTTTGATGCAGCGGCCCGGACCAACTTTACAATCTTCGGATTGAGACCGGTTCCGCACTTGACGTGCAACTTGTATTGCACATGCGGCCTGCGGGTGTCAGTCGCTCTTACCATAGTATTAACCACATTTACAAAGGAGGGCTCTTATGAGATTAAGAAGCAATTTGTTATATCAACGTTGTGGTTTTTTTTTTGTAGGTAAGAACGGTTCTTATGCAAAACCCTAGAAGCCACGTAAAATTGAAAAATAATAAGGGAGAGGCGTCTAACTTGTTTTTGCAGGGGTGCTTGTGATGTGGTATAGCCCAAACTGTTCATATGATATATTTGTAATGTATGAGATGATCATGTTTTGTAATGTTTCACGACTTGCATGTCGATGAGTACGGCAACTGGCAGGAGCCATATGGTTGTCTTAATTATTTATTGTATGGCCTGCGTGTCAACTTCAAACGCCATGTAATTGCATTACTTTATCGCTATGAGTTAGCAATAGTTGTAGATGCAACGTGGTGTAGACAACCAAGATGCCATAAGGTTGAGACCAACATGGTGCCATAATGGAGATCTTGTCGGTGCGTTCAAGATGGAGATCAAGGCGCAAAGAAAAGGGCTATACCATGTCACATATTTTATGCATGTGATGTTTATCCTTTTATGCATCTTATTTTGCGTGTGCACAACGGTAGCATTATAAGATGATCCCTCACACTAAATATCAAGATAAACGTGTTCTCCCTAAGTATGCACCGTCGCAAAAGTTCGTCGTTTTGAAGCATCTCGTGATGATCGGATGTGGTAAACTCTACGTTCACATACGACGGGTGTAAGCCAGTTTTACACATGCAAAAATACTTTGGTTAACTTGACGAGCCTAGCATGTACAGACATGGCCTCGGAACGCAACGAACCGAAAGGTTAAACACGAGTCATATGAATGATATGATCAACATTTTGATGTTCACCATTGAAACTACATCTTCTCTCGTGAAGATCGGACTTGGTGTAGTGGATTTGGATCGTGTACCACTAGACAACTATGAGGGATGTTGATTTAAGTGGGAGTTCGTTAGTAATTTGATTAAACTGAACTCATTATCATGAACATAGTCTAAAATTTTATTTTGCTAAAATGTTGTAGATCATGGCCCGCATAGCTCAGTTCAACTTCAGCGCATTCCTTGAGAAAGAAAAACTAAAATCATCTGGTTCAAACTTCACTGACTGGCACCGCAACCTGAGGATTATCCTCACTGGGTGTAAGAAGCAATATGTGCTCGATGCTGCGCTAGGTGACCCACCTGCAGACGATGCTCCAGAAGCAGAACATAACATCTTTGAGACACGCAAAGATGACCACATTATAGTTTCTTGTGCCATCCTTACATCTCTGGATACTGATCTCCAGAAACGTTTTGAACATCACGGTGCCTATGAGATGGTTGAAGAGCTGAAAACCATGTTTCAGACTCAGACCCGTGCTGAGAGATATGAGATCTCTGATAAATTCTATAAATGTAAGATGGAGGAGCACAGCTCTGTCAGTGAACATGTTGTAACAATGGGAGGCTATATCCAGCGCCTAATTCAGCTGGGATGTGTGATCCCAGATGAGTTAATCACTGACAGGGTGCTGCAGTCGCTCCCTCCGAGCTACAAAGGCTTTGTGCTGAACTATAACATGCAAGGCATGAATAAGACTCTCAATGAGCTTTTCGCGATGCTGAAATCTGCGGAAGTGGACATCAAGAAAGAACATCAAGTGTTGATGGTCAATAAGACCACAAGTTTCAAGAAGGCTAAAGCCAAAAAGGGGCACTTCAAGAAGAGTGGCAAGTCAGCTGCCGCTCGGGGCGGCAAGCCTGTTGTCGCTCCTGTGAAGCCCAAGGCTGGTCCTAAGCCGGACACTGTGTGTTTCTACTGCAAGGGAGAAGGTCATTGGAAGCGCAACTGCCCCAAGTACTTGGCGGATAAGAAGGCTGGCAATGTCAAAGGTATATTTGATATACATGTTATTGATGTGTACCTTACTAGTTCTCGTAGTAGTGCCTGGGTATTTGATACTGGTTCGGTTGCTCATATTTGCAATTCGAAACAGGAGCTTCAGAATAAACGGAGACTGGCGAGGGATGAGGTGACGATGCGCGTCGGGAATGGATCGAAGGTCGATGTCATCGCCGTCGGGATGTTACCTCTTCATCTACCTTCGGGATTAGTTTTAAACCTTAATAATTGTTATTTGGTGCCTGCGTTAAGCATGAACATTATATCTGGATCTTGTTTATTGCGAGACGGTTACTCGTTTAAATCACAGAATAAAGGTTGTTCTATTTTTATGAGTAATATCTGTTATGGTCATGCACCCGACATAAATGGTTTATTCTTGTTGGATCTCGATAGTAGTACTTCACACATCCATAACATTGATGCTAAAAGATGCAAAATGAATAATGATAATTCCACATACTTGTGGCACTGCCGTTTAGGTCATATTGGTGTAAAACGCATGAAGAAACTCCATTCTGATGGACTTTTCCAGTCACTTGACTTTGAATCATTTGACACATGTGAACCATGCCTCATGGGTAAGATGACTAAGACCCCGTTTTCCGGTACGATGGAACGGGCGAGTGACTTGTTGGAAATCATACATACTGATGTGTGTGGACCAATGAGCATTTCGACACGTGGTGGATATCGTTACTTCCTAACTTTCACCGATGATTTAAGTAGATATGGGTATATTTACTTAATGAAACACAAGTCTGAAACATTTGAAAAGTTCAAAGAATTTCAGAGTGAAGTAGAAAATCATCGTAACAAGAAGATCAAATTTCTACGATCTGATCGCGGAGGGGAATATCTGAGTTACGAGTTTGGCATTCACTTGAAAAATTCTGGAATTGTTTCCCAACTCACGCCACCTGGAACACCACAACGTAATGGTGTGTCTGAGCGTCGTAATCGTACTTTATTAGACATGGTGCGCTCTATGATGTCTCTATCCGATCTACCAATGTCATTTTGGGGCTATGCATTAGAGACAGCTGCATTCACTTTAAATAGGGCACCATCTAAATCCGTTGAGACGACACCATATGAGTTGTGGTTTGGCAAGAAGCCTAAATTATCGTTTCTTAAAATTTGGGGGTGTGAGGCTTATGTCAAACGGTTACAACCTGATAAGCTCGAACCCAAAGCGGAAAAATGCGTCTTCATAGGATACCCTAAGGAAACTATAGGGTATACCTTCTATCACAGATCCGAAGGCAAAGTCTTTGTTGCTAAGAATGGATCCTTTCTTGAGAAGGAGTTTCTTTCGAAACGAGTGAGTGGGAGGAAAATAGAACTAGACGAGGTTATTGAACCTTCTCCCGAATTGGAGAGTAGCGCAACGCAAGAAGATTTGGATCTTTTGGTGCCGCCTTCACCAGCTAGAGAGGAAGAAGCTGATGATAATGATCATGAAGCTTCGGTCGAAGTTCCCGTTCGTAGGTCGACTAGGTTACGTACTACTCCTGAGTGGTACGGTAATCCTGTCATGAATGTTTTATTGTTAGACAATGATGAACCTATGAACTATGAGGAAGCGATGATGAGCCCAGACTCTGGAAAATGGCAAGACGCCATGAACTCTGAAATGGAATCCATGAAAGAAAACCAAGTGTGGACTTTGGTTGACCTTCCTGATAGCCGCAAGGCTGTTGAATGTAAATGGATTTTCAAGAAGAAAACAGACGCTGACGGTAATGTTACTGTACATAAAGCTCGACTTGTCGCAAAAGGTTTTCGACAAATTCAAGGAGTTGACTACGATGAGACCTTCTCACCCGTAGCGATGCTTAAGTCTGTTAGGGTTCTGCTAGCAATTGCTGCTTATTTCGATTATGAAATTTGGCAGATGGATGTCAAAACTGCATTCCTCAATGGAAACATTGAAGAAGAGTTGTACATGGTACAACCCCAAGGTTTTGTCAATCCTAAGGATGCTGGTAAAGTGTGCAAGCTTCAGCGTTCCATCTATGGACTAAAGCAAGCATCCCGGAGTTGGAATCTTCGATTTGATGAGGTTATCAAAGGTTTTGGATTTGTCCAAAATTATAAAGAAGCTTGTGTTTACAAGAAAGTGAGTGGGAGCTCGGTTGCATTTCTGATTTTATATGTAGATGACATATTACTAATTGGGAATGACGTGGATTTTCTTAAAAGTGTGAAAGATTATTTGAATAATAGTTTTTCAATGAAAGATCTTGGTGAAGCTGCATACATATTAGGCATTAAGATCTATAGAGATAGATCGAGACGCTTAATAGCACTTAGTCAAAGTACATACCTTGAGAAGATAGTGAAGAAATTCAATATGCAGGATGCAAAGAAAGGTTCTTTGCCCATGTTACAAGGTAAGCCATTGAGTAAGACTCAGTGTCCAACTACGGCAACAGAAAGGGAAAGGATGAATAAAATCCCCTATGCCTCGGCCATAGGTTCTGTTATGTATGCCATGTTGTGTACTAGACCAGATGTGTCCCATGCTCTTAGTTTGACGAGCAGGTACCAGAGTGATCCTGGAGAGGCTCACTGGACAGCAGTTAAAAATATCCTTAAGTACCTAAAGAGGACTAAGGACATGTTTCTTGTCTATGGTGGTGATGAAGAGCTCTTCGTAAAAGGTTACGTCGATGCTAGCTTCAATACTGATCCAGATGACTCAAAATCTCAAACAGGGTATGTCTTTATTTTGAACGGAGCTGCGGTTAGCTGGAGGAGTTGCAAGCAGAGCGTCATTGCAAGATCTACATTAGAGGCGGAGTATATGGCCGCTTCTGAAGCAGCGACAGAAGGGATATGGCTGAAGGAATTTGTCACTGAACTCGGCGTTGTTCCGAGTGCACTGGATCCCATGGAGATCTTTTGTGACAACACTGGTGCCATTGCTCTAGCCAAGGAACCAAGATGTCACAAGAGCTCCAAGCATATCAAACGCCGGTTTCATCAAATTCGTGAGCATGTCATTGAAGGAGATATTACCATTAGCAAAGTACATACAGATCAGAATATCGCGGATCCATTGACTAAAGTTCTTCCACAAACAAAACATGATCAACACCAGAATGCCATGGGTGTTAGATTTCTGCCAATGTAAACTAGATTATTGACTCTAGTGCAAGTGGGAGACTGTTGGAATTATGCCCTAGAGGCAATAATAAAATTGTTATTATCATATTTCCGTGTTCATGATATATGTTTATTTTCCATGCTATAATTGTATTAACCGGAAACATAATGCATGTGTGGTTTCATAAACAACACCGCGTCCCTAGTAAGCCTCTACTATACTAGCTCGTTAATTAATGATGGTTATGGTTTCCTAACCATGAACATGAGTTGTGTATTAATTAATGGGATCATGTCATTAGAAGAATGACGTGATGGACAGACCCAACTAAGCATAACAATATTGATCGTTTCATTAAGTTTATATTGTCATG
>C688J14111_10000333_pt1 | contig 11979 bp, 6 predicted proteins | sample HopSoiMetagenom1_FD_14111 | JGI IMG/M metagenome (IMG submission 14111)
TCAGCAACTTGATCGCGGCGGGAGTAACTGTGGCAGTAGCAGCGGGTAACGCCAGCGTCAATGCCTGCACCTCTTCTCCGGCCGATGTGGCGGCGGCGATCACCGTCGGCGCGATAGATCCGACCAGCGACACACAAGCGGGGTTCTCGAACTTTGGCACGTGTGTTGACCTGTTCGCTCCGGGCGTCAACATCGTCTCATCGATGCCCGACGGTCTTGCGGCGCTCTGCCCGGTAGTTTCGGCGACCCCGGGCTCGCAGACTATGAGTTGCTCCGGTACGTCGATGGCAACGCCACACGTAACTGGAGTAGCGGCACGGTTCCTAGAGACGCATCCGGGTGCAACCCCGGCGCAAGTGTGGGCAGCCATCCACGCGGCGGACGATATCTTTGGCGCCACGCCGGGATGGCCGGGCGTCATAGGTCTGGGCGCTGGTTCACCCAATGAGATTCTGCACTATGGCTCGTTGAGCGACGGGCTGAACGATGGTGATCCGCACCTGACCACGGTCGACGGAAGACGCTATGACTTCCAGGGCGCGGGCGAGTTTGTGACACTGCGTGACGCTGATGGGCTGGAAATCCAGACGCGGCAGTCGCCCATACCAACCACATTTTTCCCGGGTCCGGGCGTTGACGGATTGGCCACTTGTGTGAGTCTCAATACCGCGGTAGCGGCGCGGGTGGGTAAACACCGGGTCACCTACGAGCCCAATCTTAACGGGCAGCCCGATCCCAGCGGTATGCAGCTTCGCGTGGACGGTGTCCTGAAGACGCTGAGTCCGGCAGGGCTCGATCTTGGAGGAGGGGGCCGCATCGTCAAAACCTCTTCTGCAGGCGGTCTGGAGATTGATTTTCCGGACGAAACCGCTTTGTTAGTGACTCCGGGCTGGTGGAGCACCGTTGGCACATGGTTTCTCAATGTGGATGTACACCACACTCCAGCCATGGAAGGGATCATGGGCGCCATACCGGCCAACAGTTGGTTGCCGACGCTTCCGGATGGCTCGTCAATGGGACCGATGCCCGGCGCGCTGCATGATCACTACATCGAGCTCTACGGGAAGTTCGCCAATGCCTGGCGGGTGACGGACAAAACCAGCCTGTTTGACTATGCACCGGGCACCTCGACCGAGACATTCACGATCAAAGAATGGCCCTTGGAAAAGCCGCCCTGTGTTCTGCCGAAAATGAAACCTGTGGAACCGGCCAGCGCGCTTGTAGCCGAACGGGCGTGCCGGATAATCACGGACGAGAATCTGCATAGGAACTGCATCTTCGACGTAATAGTCACCGGGAACATTGGCTTTGCCAAGGTCTACCTGGAGACCCAGTCCAAATTACCGCCGAAGTCAAAGCCCTGTGACACCGAACCAACGGTCAAGCCGGATCCGTCCAAGCGGAGCTACAGTAAAAATTAGGGCATGACCGGCCTTTGCAGGTAACGAAGGCCGGTCATGCGCAAAAAGAACGCGCGTCGGGGGGCCCCAGCGACTCCCGCAACACGGCTCAGCTTCGACTCGCACGCACGATTCCGCCTCGACGCGCGCGCTCCCTCGCGTCGCTCCGGATGACAAGGGGAAGGGAGCATCGTTACGGCACGAGTAAACTCGTGCCCTGACACTTGTCTGAAAGGAGCACGCAGCAATTAGTAATCGGCGCTAAGCCAAAGAGCGCTCAGGATACCGCAAGTCATTTTTGCCGGCATTTTAACGAGAAAGAGCTGGCCGACCTTACCCTTGCGATTGCCGCCATCAATGCCTGGAACGGCTTGCGATTGCAGCCAGGAGCGTACCCGGCAAGTATCAATCGACACGCAGCCATGAATTGCACAAGAGTGCGTAAGGGTCGGCGCCGATGCGAGTTTCGAAAGAAAAAGTATAAAGACTTGTCATTCTGAGCGAAGGTGGAGCGCAGGCGACGGCGAGTCGAAGAATCCCGAGAATCTGTCATCTACCATGCTGCTTCAGGGAGTTCTCTTTGAGAGATTGTCCCCGGAAGCGCATTTCGCGTCCCCAATTTTCAGCCAGGTCTTGCCAGCGCGGATTCATCTTTTCGATCAATGCGATTTTTTTCTCGTGCCGCCAACCCTTTAGCTGTTTTTCACGCCGGATGGCGGTTTGGACATACTGGTAGCTTTCATAATAGACAAGCCGATGGGCTTTGTATTTCTGAGTGAAGCCCTCAATGGAATCGATTTTTGTGCTGCATGATGCGGGTGCCTAAGTAGCCGGTTACTCCGATATAGAGCGTACCGGTACGGCTGGTGAGGATGTACACCCAGAATTCGTAGTAGGACCCGTCGCGCATGGCCAGAGATAGTAGCACGGGCGGCATGGAAGAGAACTCCCTCAATCGGCATGGTACGGGAGAGATTCTCGGGATCCTTCGACTCCGCCTCAGTCGCACCGCTCCCTCGGCGTCACTCAGGATGACAAGGGGTAAAAAGTCGCTAAAGAGAAAAGAACCGCAGCCATTTGCCGGCAAGTTCAAGCTGCACGATTTCGTGGTGATGCCGGACCACTTCCATGTGCTGCTGACTGTTGACGGCAATACGAGCATTGAACGCGCGATACAACTCATTAAAGGCGGGTATTCATTTCGGCGGAACAAAGAACTGGGGCTGGCAGGAGAGATCTGGCCGCCGGATTTTCCGAAGTCCGGGTACCGGACCGAAAGAGTTACCTGGCGCATAAGAAGTATATTGATGAGAACCCGGTGAAAGCGGGCTTGGCAAAGAGCGCGGAAGAGTATCCGTATTGCTCCGCATATTTCAGGAAAAAGAAAAAGGCCAGCGGCTAAAGCCGGGATCTTTTAGCATCTTAACGGCCCGGCTAAAGCCCGGGCCCTGATACGAAGCGATCGCCAGAGTCAGCGATCAGGCTCAGCAATCTGCCCAAGCGCTCACAAGCCCAAGTCACCCTTGATTTATTTGCCATGAGCGCTCTGATTTATTCGCCGTTAACGCTCTACGTTTCTTAGAACACCGCCGAGCAGTTTCCCTTGACCAATCTCTCGGTGTTCGCCGGCTCTTGTGCGCCCGCCCCAATGACCTGGTCTGAGCTGTTGACCGCAAAAAGGGCCGTGCCCAGAGAATTTGGCACGTCGATTGTGGTGTATTTGCCCTTATCGAAAGAAAAACCATGGCCAACGCCCTTGTCATCCACATAATCGCCTACGATGTCGCCGGCGTTGCTGACCTTTCTAACTTGCGCAGAATGATCAGCGCCCAAGGGGCTCACATTGCTGAATACTCCCGCTTTCCACATAAAGCCATGGAAGATGTCGTCTGGAAAAAGCAGGTAGGTTCCGACGATCACTCCCTGGTTGTTGAGGCCCGTGGGGAACGTTCCACCTTTGGCTCCGGGAAATGACAGTATAGTGAGCTTTCCCTGGTGCAGAAGAAAACCAAGATTCGCACCGTTTCCGGCGAACTGGCCTGCAACATCCCCGCTATCGTTTACGCCTGTGGCGGCGGCCGGAGCGTTGGGAAAGCCGGGTATTTTGATCTCATGGAACCCGCCGGAGTGCACCATAAAAGCATGTAGCGTGGTTCCCGGGGATTTATCGAATGCTCCGACGATCATTCCCGTGCGGTTGATGTCATGCGGAAAAGTATCCGCTGACCCGGGGAACATAAACGTGGTGAGCTTCCCCTGATAGAGGAGATATCCGCCGATGTGGCGTGTGCTGGTAACGCGTGTCCCCACAACTGCTCCTACATCGTTCAGCGCGTTAGGTGAAGATGAGCTGGCAGGCGGGCCATTGAATGTTTGAAACGTGCATTTGCCTGTAGAGGATCCGTCCTGGCCAAAAGTCAGGACTGAAGTGGCGGCGATGAAACAAGCGGACAAGACGAGAAAGAAAGCTTTCCTGTGGCGTGTCATATGGATAACGCAATCTCCTTACACTGTTCGGGAGGGGAACTTACAAAATGAGATGTGCTGCTGCTGAATTGGGTGGCTAGCTTATTAACTTTTTAGTACATAGGGCCGGATGCACCCATCCTTGAGGATGTGTTATCGAGGCGGAGAAGTGTTGTAGCGATAGGGCTCCCTCACCCGCAAAAAGCGCGGGTTCGGGATTGCAGAAAAACTAATCCAACTCCCGCAAACCTTCCTTATTCACATACACAGCCAGGCTTCCTCCTATGGCGAGCGAGCACATGCCGGCGATGACGTGGGGCGCGTAAAAGAGATGAGATAAAGACCCGGCGATGAGGCAGCCGAGAGGCGGCAGTCCGAGAAAGGCCGTGGAATAGATGCTCATCACGCGTCCGCGCATGTGGTCTTCTGCCAGGTGTTGCAGCAGAGAGTTGATGGTGGCCACGGAGATGATCATGCAATAGCCGGCGACGACGAGCAGCAGTCCGGAAAGATAGAAGTTGCGCGAGAAGGTGAAAGCGATGATAGCGGCATAGAATCCGGCCAGAGCGCGGACCACGAACAACCCGCGCCGCCGAATATGCATGAGCGACGCAATGGTAATAGCGCCGAGAAATGCGCCCGCGCCGGAACAGGCCATCAGGATGCCGAGGCCGGGCTCGTCGGTGCCCAGAACGTCGCGGGCGAAGTAAGGCACAAAGGTGAGATAAGGAATAGCCAGCAGGCTGCCGATGGCCACCAGCAGAATCAGAGACGACATGGCTGAATGCCGGAAGGCATATGTAAAGCCCTGTTTCAGCTTTTCCCAGAGATGCCCTTCCTTTGGAGTGGCAGGCTCGATGTATCGGATGCGGGTAAGCGCGATGAGCACGGCGAGAAAGCTGAGTCCGTTGAGAAAGAAATTTCCGGCCACGCCGAAGAGCGCCATGGCAAAGCCGCCAAGCGTTGGACCGAGCACGCGCGACATATTGAACTGCGCCGAGTTGAGCGCGATGGCGTTGGTGAGATCTTCTCGCGGCACAAGTTGCGGCACCAGCGCCTGATAGGTTGGCGTATTGAGCGACATGGCGATGCCGGTGCCGAGCGCGAGAAAAACAATCTCATGCACGTTGATGACTTTGAAATACGCCAGCCCGGCCATGATGAAAGCAAAGGTCATCATGGCGGATTGCGTCACCATGAGCATCTTGCGCTTGTTGACGTGGTCAGCAATTACGCCGCCGATGAGCGCAAACAGCAGAATGGGAAACGATGCGGCAAAGCCGACCACTCCGAGCCAGAAGGCGGAGTTGGTGAGCTGCAGCACCAGCCAGCCCTGGGCGATGTTCTGCATCCAGGTGCCGATGTTGGAGAGGAAGTTGCCGGTCCAGAAGAGCCGGAAGTCGCGATGGCGCAGGGCGCGGCCCATGCGCGGAATGTCAATGACGGTGGTTTCAGCGCCGTCTGTAACGGCGGCATCGGTCACAGAACCCAGGGCCAGTCCGCCAGAGGCGTCAGCGCGCGGAAGCGTGGTGGCTTCCGTGAGAGTGGCAATGTCTGGCGGCAATGCTCCGCCATCGCTCTGCGTGTCCGTTCTCAATTCTTCAAGCCCTGGATTCGAATAAAAGTCACTGTATAGTGTAAGCTTTTTTGTTTGCGCAGCAGCGGTATTTGGTAATTGGTATTTAGTAGTTAGCGGTTAGCTCATGGCTGCTAGCCGTTGGCACACAGCAAAGCAGTGTGAGCAGATGTAAGCGGTCAGGATTTGTGAGTGCAGCATTTTTTCGAAAGAAAACACAAGGTCCCTCACCCCTGCTTGGGCGCTGATCGGCCAATTCACGCGCAAAAACGGCGCGTAAATGGGGCCGCTAAAAGCGCGCCCTCGTTGCCGGGGTTCGGGATGACGAGTCTTTAAATCAGGAGAAGGAATTGAAACGCGCTAAATTATTCGTTGTCATATCAGTCTTTGCGATTTCTAGTTTTGCCTTGCAGAACCCCGCCGCAAGGAACCAAAGTGGTTCGCCAGCCAACAGCGCGCAGAGCAATCCAAGCCCAAACGCGGCTTCTCAAGTTAGTCCCCCGCAGGGCGTTCCGGCACAGGGCTTGCCCGCAGCTGGCTCATCGACGCAGAAGGGATCGGCACAAGCTGTCCCCACGCAGATTTTTGGCTTCCGGGATTTCGCCAAGCAATATCAGATCGACGAACAGTTTTTGACGTATCCCAGCCCGGCGCGCGCGGAGCAGCATTTAAAAATCCTGACGGCGCAGCCTCACATCGCCGGATCGGTGGAAGATAAAGCCACGGCAGACCATGTGGCCAAGCACTTTGACATTGCCGGTCTGGAGACGGAAGAGGTCAAGTATTCGGTGTGGATGAATCGTCCGTCGGAGATCAGCGTGACGGTGACCGCGCCGGCCAACGTGAAGATGAATGGTCCGCGGCCGGAGCATGTCGATGGCGATCCGCTGGCCGACAATCCGAAAGTGGTGATGCCGTTTAATGGGTCGTCACCTTCTGGCGACGTTGAGGCGGAAATCGTATACGCGAATTATGGCAGGCCGGAAGATTTTAAGAAGCTAGAGGACCTCAAGATCGATGTGAAGGGCAAGATCGTGATTGTCCGTTATGGAGATAATTTTCGCGGCGTAAAAAGTTTTGTGGCGGAAGAGCACGGCGCGGCGGGAGTGATCATTTATTCCGATCCGATTGATGACGGTTACTTCAAGGGCGACGCTTACCCGAAGGGGCCGTGGCGTCCGGAGAGCGGCGTGCAGCGCGGGTCGATTCAGTACATGTTTAAGTATCCGGGCGATCCTACGACGCCGGGATTTGCTTCTACCGTCGATCTGCCGGAATCGAAACGCGTGCCACCGGAGAAGGCAGCGGACATGCCGAAGATTCCGACAACGCCGCTGTCGTACGGAGACGCGCAGCCTATCCTGCAAAATCTGGCTGGGCCGGAGACGCCGCGCGACTGGCAAGGCGCTCTGCCGTTTACCTATCACGTTGGCCCCGGGCCGGTGAAGGTGAAGATGCACCTCAAACAGAATTATCGGTATTGGACCATCTGGAATGTGATCGGAAAAATTAAGGGGACGAAATACCCCGACGAATGGGTGGTGCTGGGGAACCATCGTGACGCGTGGGTGTACGGCGCGGTGGACCCGAACAGCGGTACCGCAGCGCTGCTGGAAACAGTCCACGGCTTTGCCGAACTGCTGCGGCGTGGCTGGAAGCCCGACAGGACAATCGTATTTGCCTCATGGGACGCAGAGGAAGAAGGGCTTATAGGAAGTACAGAGTGGGGGGAAGAGCACGAAAAAGATCTGGCCCACGCTGTCGCGTATTTCAATCTTGATGTCGCGGTTTCCGGCTCAAACTTTGGCGCGTCAGCGGTGCCGAGCCTGAAAGGTTTTATGCGCGACGTCACCAAAGTTGTCCCCAGTCCCAAGGGCGGCATGCTTTACAACGTATGGAAAGATGAAAAGATGGGACAGCCGCAGCGCCGTCCTGATGGCGGCGGGCGTAGCACTCCGAATGCGCATGTTGAAAACGACGTCCCCGTCGGCGATCTCGGCAGCGGGTCTGACTACAGCGTTTTCATTCAGCACCTGGGCATTCCTTCCACTGACATGACTTCCAGCGGTCAGTATGGCGTGTATCACTCGGCGTTTGACAACTTTAACTGGTTCAAGAAATTTGCCGATCCCACATTTGTTTATGAGCAGGAGATGGCGCGCGTCTTTGGCATTGAAGCGCTGCACATGTCGCAGGCTGACGTGCTGCCTTACGACTACGAGCTTTACGGCAAGGAAATCGGCGCTTACATCGATAGCGCACGCGACAAAGCCACACGCATGCTCGGCGCCGGCGCGCCTGATTTCAGCAAGGCGTCTGAAGCGGCAAAGCGCTTCATGAATGCCGGAGCAAAAGTTCTTGCGGTCCAGAAAAATCCGCCGCAGGATGCAGCCAAGCTCAATCAGGTTTTGATTTCCGCGGAGCGGGCGCTTCTATCACCGCAGGGTTTGCCCAATCGTCCGTGGTTTCGACATCTCATCTACGCGCCGGGACAGTACACCGGTTACGCCGCCGTGGTGATTCCCGGAGTGAACGAATCTATCGACGCAAAAGACGCGCAACTTACGACGGCGCAACTGCAGGTATTGACTGACGCGCTGAACCGCGCCGCCGCAGTTCTGGAAGGCTATATGTAAGGACTTGTTGCGCCTCGACCTGACTGATCAGGAAGGCACGAGCGCCTTCTCCAACTCCGCTGGCTCTGAAATCGGCGGCTTGCAGCTGAAGCCGCTGCAAATCACGGCCACCGTATGTCCTTTTTTGATAGCCGGTAAATTAGGGATAGTTTCCTCCAGCGCCGGCGGCAGCATCTGTGGCACTGCCTCGCCCTCTTGCAGATGAAGAACGGATTGGTTCAATGACAAATTCTTGAACGCCGCAGCCTCCAGTTGCTCGGCTCGCGCTCCGCTTCCGACTATCACTACCTGTGTGTGTGGATGCAAATACATTCCCAGCGCAATTCCATACGTTGAAGCAAATAGCCCGTAGTGCGCGGCTATTCCGGCAAAAGCTTTTAACGTTCCTTCAGCAAGATCACGGTGCTTTGCGTCATTGGTATAAGCGTGCAGCCTGAAAAGAGCAATCGCCGCCATGGGATTGCCGGCCGGTGTGGGCGAATCCTGCAAAGGCTTGCGCCGAGCTGCAAGCGCGCCCAGTACCAGACCATCGCCCACGTCTGGACCGCTGGCCATGTCAAAGAAGCCGCCTTCACGCGGATCATGGAACCGCGCAACCATGGCAGAGGCAATCTTCTCCGCAAAATGAAAATAGCTTAGGTCAGCGCTGGCTTCGTATGCATCCAGACATGCGATTGCGGTGAAGGCATAATCTTCCAGCACGCCGGGAACGCGGCGCTTCGCGGCCTGCGGATCTGAGTAGGCAAGCACGCGCTGCAAGCCCTGCTTTGCGTCCCAGCCCTGGGAAAGAATCCGATCGAGTGAGCGCAATGCAAAGCGGCGTGCATCGTCAAGCTTCAGCACGCGCGCTGCTTTGAGATAAGCGGAGATGCACAGCGCGTTCCAGCCAACGTAAACGGTCTTATCAATAAATGGAGTAGTGCGCTGCAATCGCGCAGCAAGCATTTTCTTCTTGGCTGAATCCAGGATCGTCTGCACTTCCTGCGGCGTCTTCTTTACTCGCTCAGCCACTTCTTCAATGCTGGCGCGCATATACAGCACGTTCTTGGCGGGATTGTGATGCATCTCGCCAACCTCGCCAATGTCGTAATGCAGCATGGCCACTTGCAGCTCGTCAGTGCTCAGCACGGCTTCGGCTTCGTCCAGCGTCCATGTGAAATAGTCGCCGTCATCATCCAGAGAAATGTCGGCATCCTGTGAAGCGTAAAAGCCGCCGTGCTCACGGTCAGAAAGAACCTCATCCATCCAGCGGACAATATCTTTGGCGACAAAAGCAAAGAATTCATTGCCGGTAAGCTGATAGCCATGAACGTAATTCTTGAGCAGCTCGGAATTGTCGTATGACATTTTTTCAAAGTGCGGAACAATCCAGTGCTCGTCCACGGAGTAACGATGGAATCCGCCGGCCAGCTGATCATAGACACCGCCGCGCGCCATCTTGTCGAGCGAAACAGTAATCACGTTCAGCAGTTCCGCACTGCCAGTCTCGGCAGCGCGTTGCATCAACAGGTCCATGGCGCTGGGATGAGGAAATTTCGGTGATGACCCAAAGCCGCCATGCTCAGGATCAAACAACTTCACGGCGGATTCCACCATGCTGTCAATCAACTCAGGCTTCAGCGATCCTGATTTCCCCGTAAAACCTTCAGCCTGGCTGATGGCGCTCATCACGCTCTCCGCCGATTCCAGCACGTCATTGTGTTTTTCACGATACGCCTGCGCCAGCGTGAGCAGCACACGGCTAAAGCTCGGGCGGCCCTGGTAATCCTGCGGCGGGAAATATGTCCCCGCATAAAACGGTTTGCCTTCAGGCGTAAGAAATGCCGTAAGCGGCCAGCCGCCCTGCCCGCTGATGGCCTGCACCGCAGTTTGGTAACGGCTGTCCACGTCGGGCCGTTCATCGCGGTCCACCTTGATGGCGATGAAATGCTCATTCACAATCGCAGCAATCTCAGGGCTCTCATAAGACTCGCGGTCCATCACATGGCACCAGTGGCACCACACCGCGCCAATATCGAGCAAGATAGGCTTGTTCTCGCGCTTCGCCGCTTCAAATGCTTCCTGCCCCCACTCATGCCAGTGGATAGGCTGGTGCATGGCGGAGCGCAGGTAAGAAGATGAGGCGTTCGAAAGAGAGTTGGTCGCGACGTCGGGCATACATTTAGTTTATCGTTTTTGCTGGTTTGCGGTATTGTTCTCCGCTCTCGAATCGAGGTCTCATGCCCGAAAGCTGCTCCGAAACAAATTGATATGATGGGAAATGCCGCGAAGAGAACTGCGAAGGAGCGAGCATATGCAAAAGCCCTCTTTCTTATTCATCGCAATCTTAATCTCTGTCCCATCCATTGCCTCCGGCCCTGCTGACCGGCAACCCACAGATCCCAAATCCATCACCTCGCCCGTCAGCGCCGGAGCCAAACCTGTGCCGATTGAGGATCTTTTTTACTCCCGCCGCGTCTTCTACCATCCCGCGTGGTCGCCTGACGGCAAAGAAATCGTCATCACTACCAACTTCACTGGCCGCTTCAATCTTTGGAAGGTAAACGCCGCCGGAGGTTGGCCCATTCAGCTGGTGCAATCTGAAGATAGCCAATCCAACCCGCTCTGGTCACGCGACGGCAAGTGGGTCGTCTACCAACAGGACGTGGGCGGCCATGAGGTTTACGACCTCTATGCTGTTCCCAGCAGAGGCGGGCAGCCCATCAACCTCACCAACACGCCGCACGTTTCTGAAGACACCCCGCGCTTCTCCTATGACGGAACCATGCTGGCCTATACGGTCCAGCCTGAAGATTCTCCCATCGGCAACGTCGCAGTCATGGACTGGGCCACGCGCAAGCAGCGCATCATCACCGACGAGAAAAGTACTGACCATCTCTGGCAGATCATCGATTTCACCCGCGACGGCAAAACCATCTACGCCGACCGCGTGAACGTTGGTTTCACTGATTCCAGCGTCTGGCGCATCGATCTCGCCAGCGGTCGCGCCGAAGAACTCACTCCTCATAAGGGTGATGTCCTCATTCAAGCAAGCTCGCTCAGTCCTGACGGCAATCTGATGCTGCTCACCTCCGGCGAAAAAGGCGGCTATAACAACGTTGCCCTGCTCGATCTCAGAACAAAAAAACAAACCTGGATCACTGACACGCAATGGGATGCCAACTCCGGCGATTTCTCTCCTGATGGCCGCCAGTTCACCTACCTCATCAACGATGATGGGCAGAGCGACATGTACCTGCAAACAGTTGGTCAAACCACCGCTCAAAGACTCGACTTCCCGCCCGGGCAAACCTTCGCTGAAGCCCAGCCCACCGGGTTTTCACCTGACGGCATGCGCCTACTGGTGAGTCATGAGGACAGCCAGCGCATCCGCGATCTGTGGATTTACGATCTGAAAACCCGCAACGCGCGCCAGCTTACGTATTCCGCGATTGCCAGCCTCTCGCCCAGTTCGGTACCACCCGCGCGGCTGGTGCACTACAAAAGCTTTGACGGCCAGATCATCAGCGCCTATCTCTGGATGCCCTTCAACCTTAAGCGCGACGGCAGCAATCCGGCCATCGTGCTTCCTCATGGCGGTCCTACTGGGCAGATTCGCAACACCTTTGACGCGAACGCCGCTGCGCTGGCCTCGCGCGGCTACATCTGCATTGGCCCCAACGTCCGCGGCTCGTCCGGCTACGGTCTGGCCTTTCAAAAAGCCAACATCAAGGACCTGGGCGGCGGCGACCTTCAGGACGAGGTTTATGCCACCAAATTCCTGCTCTCCACCGGCTACGTCGATCCCAAAAAGATCGGCATTACCGGCGGCTCTTACGGCGGCTATATGACGCTCATGGCCATCGGCAAGGTTCCCGACATTTGGGCCGCGGCGGTCGAACGCTACGGCGTGATCGACTGG
>C688J14111_10000335_pt1 | contig 11953 bp, 11 predicted proteins | sample HopSoiMetagenom1_FD_14111 | JGI IMG/M metagenome (IMG submission 14111)
GGCCTCGGCCTCGATCGGCGTGAACGTGTTCGTCGAGGTGACCGCGTAGTCGGCGACGAAGAGCGTGTTCACCGCGTCCTCGAACGAGCTCCGCAGGCCCTGGCCGAAGATGGCCACGAAGGTGACCAGCGCGAGCCCGATCATCAGGGCCGATGCGGTCGAGGCGGTGCGCGCGGGGTTCCGCGTCGCGTTGTCGCGGGCGAGGATGCCGGGGGCGCCGCCGATCGACTTCGCCGGCGCGCCGAGGATGGCCGCGAGCGGGCGCACGACCTTCGCCGCGTTCATCGAGACGCCGAAGAAGAGCAGCAGCACGCCGCCGCCGAGCATCAGCAGCCGCGGGCCGGTCGCGATCCCGCTGCCGAGCGCGCCGATGCAGACGAGCGCGATCGCCGCGGCCAGGATTGTCAGCGCGGTCGCGGTGCCGTACTTCGCGAAGCGCGACGGCGGGAGCACAGAGCCCTCGCGCACGGCCGCTATCGGTGGGACGCGCGTCGCCCGCCGCGCCGGCCGCACGCTCGCGATCACGGTCACGATCGTGCCGACGAGCAACGAGACGACGATCGTGCGGGTCGCGAAGACGGTGGAGCCCTGCGGCAGGTCGATCCCGATCGCGACGAACATCGCGTTCAGAAGCTTCGCCAGCCCGAGGCCCAGGAAGAGGCCGAGCACCGAGCCGAGCACGCCGATCACGAAGGCCTCGATCACGACGGCCCACAGCACCTGCCGGCGCGATGCCCCGAGCGTGCGGAGCGTCGCGAACTCGCGCATGCGCTGCGCGATCGTGATCGAAAGCGTGTTGGCGATCACGAAGGCGCCGACGAACAGCGAGACGCCGGCGAACGCGAGCAGCGCGTACTGGAGAAACGAGATGAAGCCGCTGGCCTGCTTCTTGTCCTGGGCCGCCTGCTCGTCCGCGCTGCGGACGATCTGGCGGGGCGAGAGCAGCGGGCGGATCTGGCCGACGAGGTCGCTCGTCGAGACGCCGGACTTGGCCTGGACGCGAATCGCGTCGAGCTGCCCCGCCTTGCGGAAGAGGACCTGCGCGGTCGGCTGGTCGAAGATCGCGAAGGTGGCTCCGCCGACGCTCACGCCGGGGAACTCGGCGATGCCGCTGACGCGGAAGGTTCGCGCAGGCCCGAACGCCTGGGCGCGGATCTGGTCGCCGACGGCGAAGCCCTCGCCGCTCGCGGTGGCCTTGTCGATCACGATTTCCCGGCCCTTGGGCCACTCCCCCGCCGTGAGCTTCGTCGGGTTGAACGGTTGCCCGCTCGGCGTGACCGAGAAGCCGAGCGACGGCGCGCCCCCGGTTGCGATCACCTTGCCGTCCTTGCCGATCAGCTTCAGCGTGTCCGTCGTGACGGAGCCGGCTGCGAGGGCGACATCGGGCAGGTTCTGCACCTCACCGAGCAGCGATTCCGGGATCGTGGGCGCCTCGACCGTGTTGCCGTTGGCGTTGTCGAAGACGGCCTTGCCGGTGATGACGACGTCCGCGTTCTGGTACGACCGCGAGAAGATCGTGTCGAAGCCGGCGTTCATCGTGTCCGTCAGGACGTACGTGCCGCTGATCATCGCGACGCCCAGGATGATCGCGATCGCCGTCAGCAGTGCGCGGACCTTGCGGCCCGCGAGGCCCTTCAGCGCGACGGCGATCATGACGGCTGGCTGAGCTCTTCCATCGCGGCGATGACGGCGCTCGGCTCGGCGCGAGGCATGTCGCGCACGATCAGGCCGTCGGCGAGGAAGAGGATCCGGTCGGCGATCGCCGCCGCGCGCGGGTCGTGCGTGACCATCACCGTGGTCTGGCCGAGCGAGTCGACCGAGTCGCGCATCAGCTCGAGGATCTCGCCGCTCGTCTTCGAATCGAGGTTGCCCGTCGGCTCGTCGGCGAAGACGACCGTCGGCCGCGAGACGAGCGCGCGCGCGATCGCGACGCGCTGCTGCTGGCCGCCCGAAAGCTCGGCCGGGCGGTGCGTGCGGCGATCCTGCAGCCCGACCTTCTTGATCAGGTCCTCACGCCACTCGGGATCAGCCTTCTCGCCGGCGATCGTCAGCGGCAGCAGGACGTTCTCCTCGGCCGTCAGCATCGGGAGCAGGTTGAAGAACTGGAAGATGAAGCCGATGTGCTCGCGCCGGAGCTTGGTGATGTCGTTGTCCTTGAGCTGACCGAGCTTGGTGCCCGCCACCCAGACCTCGCCGCCGGTCGGCTTGTCGAGCGCCGCGAGGATGTGCATCAGGGTCGACTTGCCGGAGCCGGAGGGCCCCATCACGGCGGTGAGCTTGCCCTGCTGGACTTCGAGCGTCACGCCGCGGAGCGCGTCCACGGCGGTATCGCCCTCGCCGTAGCGGCGGGTCAGGTCACGTCCTGCGACGACGGCGGCCGGTGCGCGGTCGGCGACATCCACGGCGGGTACTGCGGCGGCTTCCATAAGTCTCCCTCGGGTCGACTCCCCAGTCAGCAACCAGTGTGCCACTAACGCTCGCAACTCACAAACGAGGGTTCGGATAGCGTCTCCGAGATGAGCGCGGTGGCTTACGACGTGGCGGCGGTGCGAGCGCGCTTCTCGGCGCTCGCGAACCAGCTTGTCTTCTTCGACGGCCCCGGCGGCTCACAGGTTCCCGACGAAGTCATCGACGCGATCGCGGACTACCTGCGCACGTCGAACGCGAACGTCAGCGGGCCATACGAGACGAGCCGCCAGACGGAGGAGCTCGTGGACGAGTCGCGCCGGAAGGGCGGCGACTTCCTCGGCTGCTCGGCGGAGGAGGTCGTCTTCGGCGCGAACATGACCACGCTCAACTTCGCGCTCTCGCGGACGATCGGCCGCGAGCTACAGGCCGGCGACGAGATCGTCGTCACGCAGCTCGACCACGACGGCAACGTCTCGCCGTGGCTCGAGCTGGCGCACGACCTCGACCTGCAGGTGCGGGTCGCCGCGATCCGCGACGACACGACGCTCGACCTCGACGACCTCGCTGCGCAGCTGAGCGACCGCACGCGCGTGGTGGCGTACCCGTGGGCCTCGAATGCCGTCGGCACGCTCGTCGATGTCGCCCGCGTGGCCGAGCTGGCGCACGAGGCGGGAGCTCTCGCCTGGGTCGACGCGGTGCACTACGCGCCGCATGGGCCGATCGACGTCGCGGCGATCGGCGTCGACGTGCTGCTCTGCTCCCCGTACAAGTACTTCGGGCCGCACCTCGGCATTGCGTTCGCGCGCGCCGAGCTGCTCGAGCGCTGGCGCCCGTACAAGGTTCGCCCCGCCGCCGAGACGCCGCTCGGCCACAGGTTCGAGACCGGCACGCTCCCCCACGAGCTGCTGGCCGGCTTCGTCGCGGCGGTGCGCTACATCGAGTCGATCGGCTTCGAGGCGATCGTGGCGCACGAGCGGGAGCTCGGCGAGCGCTTCCTCGCCGGCCTGCCGGAGAGTTGCACGCTCCACGGGCTGCCGACGATGGAGGGCCGCGTGCCGACCTTCTGCTTCAACGTCGACGGGCTCTCGCCGATGGAGGCGGCGACACGGCTCGGCGAGCGCGGGCTCGCGGTGTGGCGCGGGAACTACTACGCGGTCGAGGTGATGAAGCGGCTCCGGCTGCCCGAGGGCGCCGTGCGCGCCGGGATGCTGCACTACAACACCGCCGAGGAGGTCGACCGGCTCCTCTCCGAGCTGGCGCGACTGTGAGGCTGCTCGTCCTCGGCGGGACGAAGTTCCTCGGACGCGCGGCGGTGGAAGCGGCCCTCGCGCGCGGCGACGAGGTGACGCTCTTCAACCGCGGCGAGACCAACCCCGAGCTCTTTCCGGAGGCGGAGAAGATCCGCGGTGACCGCACCGGCGACCTGAGCGAGCTGCGCGGCCGCGAATGGGACGCGGTGCTCGACCCGTCCGGCTACATCCCGTCGGTCGTGCGCTCGTCGGCCGAGGCGCTGTCCGACGCGGCCGGCCACTACCTCTTCGTCTCGAGCGTCTCCGCCTACGCGAGCCTGGCCGCAGCCAACGACGAGGACAGCCCCACCGCCGAGCTGGGCGAGCTTCCCGACGACGCGCTCACGGACGACTACTCGAATTACGGCCCGCTGAAGGCGCTCAGCGAGCAGGCGGTCGCCGACGTCTTCGGCGAGCGCCACGCGACCGTCCGTCCGGGCCTGATCGTCGGCGCGCACGATCCAACCGGGCGCTTCACCTACTGGCCGCACCGGGTCGGGCGCGGCGGCGAGGTGGCCGCGCCGGCGCCGCCGGACGAGATCGTGCAGTTCGTCGACGTGCGCGACCTCGGGCCGTGGTTCGTCGAGCTCTCGGAGCGTCGCGCGAGCGGCACCTACAACGCGACCCACCCGGGGCGGACGTGGACGGAGGTGCTCGAGACGTGCCGCGACGTCTCCGGCGGCGACGCGACCTTCCGCTGGGTGCCCGCCGCCCTGCTGAAGGAGCACGAGGTCAGCGAGTGGATGGAGCTGCCGCTCTGGATCTCCGATTCGGAGTCGGCCGGCATCCACCGCGTCGACGTCTCGCGCGCCGTGGCCGCCGGGCTGACGTTCCGGCCGCTAGAGGACACCGTTCGCGACACGCTCGAGCTGGCCGAGACCGCAGAGGGCGTCGGGCTCACGCCCGAGCGCGAGGCCGAGCTGCTCGCCGCCGCTCAGTCGTAGGCGGCGCGGGCGCGTTCCCAGCGCGGGTCGTCGCGCCGGATCCGGTCCGGGTCGAGGCCGCGCTCCTCGGCGAGGTCGAGCGTCAGCTGCTGGAAGCGGACGATGTCCACGACCGGGTGGGCCGTCGGCACGAGCGTCGCCTCGCAGCCGAGCTCGCGCAGCGCGGCGACCGCCCCCGCCGCGCGCTCGGCTGCGCGTCCCTCGCCTTCGAGCACAAACGCGCGCACGGTTTCGTCAACCGCGGCGAGGTGCCCGTGCAGCAGCTGCTCGGTGTGGTGTGCCTCGGCCGCGACGAAGGCGCCCTCGCGCAGCTTCAGCACGGCCTCTTGGGCTGTCGGCCAGTCGCGTCCGGCGCCTACGACGAGGAAGCGGTCGTGCGAGGTGACCGGCTCGCGCTCCGCCAACGCGGCCTCGACCGCGGCCGGGAGGCCGCTGACGTCGTCGCCCCGGAGCGCAGCGAGCGTCGCGACGGCGCAGGTGTAGCTCGCGGTGTGGCACCAGCTCTGCTCGACCTCGGGCGTCGCCACGAGCACCTCGGCGGCGAGCTCGCCGAGCGGGCTGTCCGGCTTCGCCGTCACGAGCCACACGGGGCCGTTGAACGCCTGAGCCGCCTCGAGCGTCAGCGGCGTGTCGCCCTCGTGGCTGAGGGCGACGAGCACGTCCGCCTGGCGCGGCCGGAGCACGAGCTCGAGCGCCTGCTCGGCCCAACCGCCGGTCTGCGCGGCGTGGAAGGAGGTGCCGCAGCCCGTGTGGAGGACGCGACCCTCCGGCAGCCGACGGTCGGTCGGCACACCGCGCAGCCACTCCGGCTGCGCGAGGATCGCGCGTCTCATGTGTTCGCCCGCCACGCGGGCATTCTGGCTACGTGACCTCGAACGTGCCCTTCATGCCTTGCGAGGCGTGGGGATCGCACTGGTAGGTGTAGGTGCCTTTCTGCAGCGTGACCGTGGCGGTCTTCTCGCCGACGAAGGGCACGTCGGTGACCTCTTTGTCGACCCCGGGCCCGATCAGGTGGAAGTTGTGGGAGGCCGACTTGTCCTCGACCTTCAGCGTGTACGTGCCGGCCTTGACGCTCTCGGCGTCCTCGCCGTTCTGCGACACCTCGATCGTGAAGCCCGGCCCCGTCTCGCCGTCGAGCGTCCCCGAGGCGGACGCCGAGCCGGCGGCCGTGCCGATTCCTTCAGCGGTGGTAGTCCCCTCGCTCGACGAATCGCCGCCGCCGCACGCCGCCGCCCCCAGCAGGAGCAGGAGGGCTGCGGCCAGTATCGATGCCTTACGAGTCATTCGTCCTCCTCAGGTAGATCACTCTCCGTGAATACGACCGCAAGCGCAGTCGGTTTGGCCGAGGCCTCACCCACACCGTTAGCCTTGGGCGATGTTCCTCCACCGCGAGCGCGTCCGCTTCCGTGACCTCGATGCGATGGGTCACGTGAACAATGCCGTCTTCTTGACCTACATTGAGGACGCACGCGTCGCGTTCCTGCAGCAGCTCGGCGCGGTGACCACCCTCGAGGACATGTCCATCATCGTCGCCCGCATCGAGATCGACTTCCGTGCCCCCGTTGGGTTCGGCGACGAGCTCGGGATCGCGGTGCGCGCCAGCCGCTTCGGCGAGAAGAGCTTCGACCTCGACTACGAGCTGCGCGTCGACGACCAGGTGGTCGCGGAGGCCAAGAGCGTGCTCGTCTCGTACGACTACGGCAACCACGAGGCGGTCGAGCTGCCCGCAGAGTGGCGGGAGAAGCTCGCGGCGTGAGCGTCTTCGAGCGCCACACCCTCGACAACGGCCTGCGCGTGCTCACCGCGGACATGCCGCAGGTGCAGTCGGTCACCTGCATGATCATGCTCGCCGCGGGCTCGCGCTACGAGACGCCGGAGACGAACGGGATCGCCCACTTCGCCGAGCACATGTTCTTCAAGGGCACCGAGCGCCGGCCGACCGCCCGCGAGATCGGGATGGAGGTCGACTCGCTAGGCGGCGAGTTCAACGCGTTCACGAGCAAGGAGTACACCGGCTACTACGTCAAGTGCGCCGCCGACTACGCGGGCCGGGCGCTCGACGTGCTCGTCGACATGCTGCGCAACTCCAAGTTCGAGGCCGAGGAGATCGAGCGCGAGAAGGGCGTGATCGTCGAGGAGATGAACATGTACTACGACACGCCGCGCGACTTCATCGGCGGCGTCTACGACCAGCTCCTCTACGGCGACCAGCCGCTCGGCTGGGACATCATCGGCCGCAAGGAGACGGTGCGCGCCGCCGACCGCGACACCTTTCTCGGCTACGTCGACCGCTGGTACAAGCCCGACCGCATGGTCGTCGGGCTCGGCGGCCGGCTCGACGGCGACGTGCTCGCGACCGTCGAGCGGTTGCTCGGCGACATGGCGCCGGAGACGAGCGGCGCTCCCGAGCCGGTCGCGCTGAACGGCGACGGCGGCCCGCGCGTCCACGTCCACCACAAGGAGTCCGACCAGGCACACCTCTGCCTGGGCGTGCGCAGCTACCCGCTCTCACACCCCGACCGCTACGCGATCCAGCTGCTCTCGACGGTGCTCGGCACCGGTATGTCTTCGCGCCTCTTCACCGAGGTGCGCGAGCGGCGCGGGCTCGCCTACTACGTCTTCGCGCACAACCAGAGCTACACCGACGCCGGGTCGCTCTTCTCGCAGTCGGGCGTGGACATCAACCGCGCCGACGAGGCCGTCGAGACGATCGCCCGCGAGTTCCGCCGCATCGCCGACGAGCCGGTGCCGCCGGACGAGCTCGAGAAGGCGCGCGCCCTGGCCAAGGGGCGCTTCGTCCTCCGCCTCGAGAACCCGCAGGGGATGACGATGTTCGGCCTCAGCCGCGAGGTGCTCGAGGGCCAGGCGACCGAGCCGGACGAGATCGTGGCGGGCATCGACGCCGTCACCGCAGAGGACATTCAGCGCGTCGCGCAGGACGTGATCGGCTCGGGCGCCCTGAACCTCGCGCTGATCGGTCCGTTCGAGGACGCAGCTCCGTTCGAAGAGCTGCTCGCCGGCTAGAGCGTCCCCAGATCCGCCTCCAGCAGCTCACGATCCTCGGGATCGGCGATGCGCGCCCCGAGCTCGCGTGCCCGCTCGACGGAGCGCCCAGCTCCTTCGCCGTCACCCGCTAGAAGCTGCGCGCGAGCGAGCGCCTCGTAGGCGAACGGCAGGTCCCAGTCCTCGACGACGTCCGGATTGGCCTCGCAGTAGGCGACGCAGCGCCGGGCGTGGTGCAGCGCCGGCTCGGCGCGGGCGACGGTCGCGTAGACGCGGGCAAGCTGCCACTCGCCCCGTGCCAGGTTGGCGGCGGTGCCGACCTCCCCCCAGTGGTAGCGGGACGCATGGGCGGCGTGGATCAGCTCGTCGTCCTGCTCCGGCGTCCGCTCCGGCAGCCGCAGGAGCATCCACGCGTGATTGAAGAGATCGACGGCCAGCTGCCGCCGCTCCTCAGGGATCACTACTCCTCCGTGCCCTGCTCGGCCGTGGCGCGCTCCTGGAGCTCGCCGACCACGCCGGGGTCGGCCAGGGTGGTCGTGTCGCCTAGCTCACGGTTCTCCGCCACGTCACGCAGCAGCCGACGCATGATCTTGCCGCTGCGCGTCTTCGGCAGCTCGGGGGTGAAAACGATGTTCGCCGGCTTCGCGATCGGGCCGATCTTCGCGGCCACGTGGCTGCGCAACTCCTCGAGCTTCTCGACCGAGCCTTCCCCGCCGCCCTTGAGGGTCACGTACGCCACGATCGCCTGCCCGGTGCGGTCGTCCTTGCGCCCGCAGACTGCGGCCTCGGCCACTTCCGGGTGGTCGACGAGCGCGCTCTCGACCTCGATCGTCGAGATCCGGTGCCCGGAGATGTTCATCACGTCGTCCACCCGCCCAAGCAGCCAGAAGTCGCCGTCGGAGTCGATGCGCGCGCCGTCGCCGGCGAAGTAGACGTCGGGGTACTTCGACCAGTACGTCTCGCGGTAGCGCTCGTCCTCGCGGTAGATCCCGCGCAGCATCGCCGGCCACGGGCGCCGCAGCACGAGGTAGCCGCCGCCGCCGGGCCCGACCTCGTTGCCCTGCTCGTCGTAGATCGCAGCGTCGATCCCGGGGAACGGCCGCGTCGCCGAGCCGGGCTTGAGCGTAGTCACCCCCGGAAGCGGCGAGATCAGGATCATCCCGGTCTCGGTCTGCCACCAGGTGTCGACGACCGGCGTGCGGTCGCCGCCGATGTGCTCGCGGTACCAGACCCACGCCTCGGGGTTGATCGGCTCGCCGACCGAGCCCAGCAGCCGCAGCGACGAAAGGTCGTGCCGCTGCGCGTACTCGGGCCCCCACTTCATGTGGGTGCGGATCGCGGTTGGCGCCGTGTAGAGGATGTCGACCCGGTAGCGCTCGACGATCGCCCACCAGCGGTCCTTGTCGGGGTAGTTCGGCACCCCCTCGTAGATCACGCTCGTGGTGCCGTTGCAGAGCGGCGCGTAGACGATGTAGCTGTGGCCGGTGACCCAGCCGATGTCGGCCGCGCACCAGTAGACCGACTCCGGCTTCACGTCGAAGACGTAGTAGTGGGTCGTCGCCGTGCCGACGAGGTAGCCGGCGGTCGTGTGCGCGATCCCCTTCGGCTTCGCGGTCGTGCCGCTCGTGTAGAGCAGATAGAGCAGGTCCTCCGAGTCCATCGGCTCGCAGGGACACGACTCGGCCTCGCCGCTCTCGTCGGCCACCCGTTCGTGCCACCAGAGATCGCGACCATCGGTCCAGCCGACGTCACCACCGGTACGGCGCAGGACGACCGCGTGCTTCACGCCCGGCGAGCGCTCGAGCGCGGCGTCGGCATTCGCCTTCAGCGGCACCTTGCTGCCGTTGCGTAGCCCTTCATCCTGGGTGATCAGGACCTCGCAGCCCATGTCGTTCAGGCGATCGGCGACCGCGTCGGCCGAGAAGCCGCCGAAGACGACGGTGTGCGGCGCGCCGAGGCGGGCGCACGCGAGCATCGCGACCGGCGCCTCGGGAACCATGCCCATGTAGATCCCGACCGGCGTGCCCTTGCGCACCCCGAGGCGCTTGAGCGCGTTCGCGAGCCGCACGACCTCGGCCTGCAGATCGGCGAAGGTGAGCGTCCGCCGCTCGTCCTCGGGCTCACCCTCCCAGAAGTAGGCGACCTTGTCGCCGTTGCCGGCCTCGACGTGCCGGTCGACGCAGTTGTAGGCGACGTTCAGCTTGCCGCCGAGGTACCACTTCGCGTACGGAGGCTCCCAGTCGCAGAGCGCCGTCGGCTGCTCGAACCACGTAACGCGCTCGCGCCCTTCCGTCTCCCAGAACTCCTCGAAGTCGCGCTCGTAGATGTCGGGCTGCGCGTTCGCCTGCGCGGCGAACTCCGGGGGAGGTGGATAGCGACGCTCCTCGAGGAGGATCGTCTCGATGGCGTGGGTCATCTAGGGCTCGAGGTCGTACGGGTAGTCCGTCAGCACCTCTCCACCGTTCTCGGTCACGAGCACGAGGTCCTCGAGGCGGCAGCCGCCGTAGCCGTTGCGGTAGAGCCCCGGCTCGACGGCGATCACGTCGCCCTCCACGAGCTGCCCGGGCGCCCTGCCGAGCGCCGGCTCCTCGTGCACCTCCAGCCCGACGCCGTGGCCGAGCGAGTGGTAGAAGCCGTCCTGGAGCACCTCGCCCGGCTGCTTCGAGCGCAGCGTCGGGTAGCCGCTCTCCTCGAAGACGTCACAGGTGATCTTGAAGAGGTCGCTGCCAGCGATGCCCGGCTTGACCGCGGCCACCGAGCGCTCGAGCGCCTCCTTGCAAAGCCGGTGCCACTCCAGCAGCTCGTCGGAGGGCGTGCCGACGACGAAGACGCGCGTCATGTCGGCGAAGCAGCCCGACTCGCGGTCGCGCGGGAAGAGGTCGAGGCAGATGGGCTCGTCGGGGGCGATCGGGCCGGAGCCCATGTCGTGGCCGACTGCGGTCTGCGCGCCGTGCGAGACGATGAACTCGTCCGCGAAGGCGCCGTTGGCGGTGAACGCCTGCTCGACCGCGAGCCTCAGGCGCTCGCAGGTCAGCTGCTCGCCGTCCACGAGCAGGGTGCCGTTCTGGCGGTCGGCCGAGCGCAAGACCTCGCGCGCGGCGTCCATCGCCGCCTCGGCGGCGCGCTGGGCGCGCCGGATTCCGGCGAGCTCGGCCTCGTTCTTGACGCGGCGCCGCTGGACGAAATGCTGGCTGTCGGCCTTGACCTCGATCCCGTTCGCGCGCAGATGATCCGCAACCTCGAGCGGGAATGTGCCGGGCACGACGGCCTGCTCGACGCCGAAGCGCCGGGCGGCCCGCAGGATCACCTCGAGCTCGATCTCGTCGCGCGTCAGGCCCTGCGCGTACAGCTCGTCGATGCCGAACTCCTCGTACGGCATCACGTTCAGCTCGGGAGCGACGCTCGTGATCCGGTCGATCTCGAACGAGCTCGTGACCACGTGCCGCTCCCCGCCGCGTTCCGCGTAGAGGAACGGGTCCGGGATCGGCACCGGAACCTCGTGCCGGATCTCGGGCGAGCGCAGTGAATCCGCGTAGATGAGGACGTCTGCCATCGCCGGCGGGATGCTACTCCGCCGCCCGGGTTCGCCGCCACACGAGCAGCGCGAACACCGCCAACGCGCCGGCGAAGCAGGTTTCCGGCCATTCGCTGTACTTGGCCACGGCGTGGCCAGGGTGGCGGAAGAAGGCAGCCCGCGCCGCCGCGTACGCGAGCATCGTCAGGAACGCGCCGCCGAGCGCGATCGGGGGCGCGAGCAGCACGCGGCGTCGGACGAGCCATGCAGCCGTGAGCCCGTACATGCTCGCTAGCGCAACGGCGAGGTTCAGCTTGCCCTGCACCTCGACGACGTCGTGGACGTTCAGCTCCTCCTGGTTGTTGGGAGCCTCGAGCCCCTCCGGGGTGTCGAGGCCGAACAGCCGCTGCCCCCACGACACCTCCTCGCCCGCCGCGAGCAGGCAGCCGAGCGCGAAGACGCCGAAGGCCGCCGCGACCCAGCCGTAGAGCCGGAGCGCGCTGCGACCGGCGAAGACGAACGCCGCCACGTACGACGCGACCTGGACCCACTCGAGCAGCGAGTCCTCCCGCACGAGCGCGTCGTACAACGCGGGCACGAGCGCCGCTAGCCCGAGCAAGGCCGCGCCGGCGAAGGGGATCGCCAGCAGAGTCGCCGACCGCCTTTTGGACAGCCCCCAAAACTGACCATCGACGGCGAGGCGGCCGCGGTCGAAGCCGGGGGCTGCCATAGGTGCTCGACGTAGCTTGACGGCTGCGGCGGAGAAGCTGCCGCCGAAGTGCGTACCGCGTTCC
>C688J14111_10000336_pt1 | contig 11952 bp, 12 predicted proteins | sample HopSoiMetagenom1_FD_14111 | JGI IMG/M metagenome (IMG submission 14111)
AGGTCCTCGATGAATGCGGCATTGCCGCCGAAGAGGTACGAATTGTCGAGAAACTGGCGCATCACGCTAGCCATGGCCTTACCTCAGATCAAAATCGGAGTCAGAGCGCAATGTAATCGCATCGGGCAGCCATGGCATCGGGACAGCGTCACGCTTGCCGGCTATCTCTTGTCGATCGGCTTGACGTCNCGGCGNGTGGCGCCCTTGTAGAGCTGACGCGGCCGGCCGATCTTGTATTCCGGATCGGAGATCATCTCCTGCCACTGCGCGATCCAGCCGATGGTGCGAGCGAGCGAGAAGATGCACGTGAACATCGCCACCGGGATGCCGAGGGCGCGCTGCACGATGCCGGAGTAGAAGTCCACGTTTGGATAGAGCTTGCGGCTGACGAAGTAATCGTCCTCGAGGGCGATCTTCTCCATCTCGAGCGCCAGCTTGAACAGGCGATCGTTGTGCAACCCGAGCTCTTCGAGAACTTCGTGGCAGGTCTCGCGCATGAGCTTCGCGCGCGGGTCGTAGTTCTTGTAGACGCGGTGCCCGAAGCCCATCAGGCGCACGCCCGAGTGCTTGTCCTTCACCTTGCGGATGAATTCCGGCACCTTGGAGACGTCGCCGATCTCCTCCAGCATCTGCAGCGCCGCTTCGTTCGCGCCGCCGTGCGCCGGCCCCCAGAGCGAGGCGATGCCAGCCGCGATGCACGCGTAGGGATTCGCCCCCGAGGAGCCGCACAGCCGCACGGTCGAGGTTGACGCATTCTGCTCGTGGTCGGCGTGCAGGATGAAGATCCGGTCCATGGCGCGCACCAGCACCTCGTTGACCTTGTACTCCTCCGTCGGCACGCCGAACATCATGCGCATGAAGTTCGCCGTGTAGGAAAGATTATTCTTCGGATACATGAACGGCTGGCCGATCGAGTACTTGTAGGACATGGCGACGATCGTCGGCATCTTGGCGATCAGGCGGAACGCCGAGATGATGCGGTGCTGCTCGTTAGTGATATCGAGCGCGTCATGGTAGAAGGCCGACAGCGCGCCGACCACGCCCACCATGACCGCCATCGGGTGCGCGTCGCGCCGGAAGCCTTGGTACAGGCGTGCCAGCTGCTCGTGCACCATCGTGTGATGGGTGACGATGTTGACGAACTCGTCCTTCTGGCTGCGGCTGGGCAGCTCGCCGTACTGCAGCAGGTAGCACACCTCCAGGAAGTCGCAATGCTGCGCGAGCTGCTCTATCGGATACCCGCGGTAGAGCAGCACACCGGCGTCACCGTCGATGTAGGTGATCGACGAACTGCAACTCGCGGTCGAGAGATAACCCGGGTCGTAGGTGAACATGCCGGACTTTCCGTACAGCGTGCGGATGTCGACCACGTCCGGGCCGGTGGTACCCGAGAGCACCGGGAAGTCGAGCGACTTTCCGTCGGGGAGTTTCAGCGTCGCGTTCTTGTCGGCCATGGCTCTTCCTTTATGCGGCGCGCAGGCGCGCGACCAGATGCCTCAGGTGGGGCGCAAAGTCTTCGCTTCGTCCGGCGACGATGTCCCAGAGATTGTTGTCGGGCAAATCGAGGATCTCGCCGAGCTCGGCATCGTCGGGATGCCGTGCGAGATAGCGGCTGAGCACGATGTCGAGCTCGAGAAGCCCGCGCCGGCACTTCCACCTGAGTTTTTCGCGCTCGATGCGATCCATCAGACTGCGCGCTTAACCAGCAGCTCCTTGATGTGGTTGATCGCCTTGGTCGGGTTCAGCCCCTTCGGGCAGACATCGGCGCAGTTCATGATGGTGTGGCAGCGGAACAGCCGATAGGGATCTTCGAGATTGTCCAGACGTTCGTTGGTGGCCTGGTCGCGCGTGTCGGCGATGAAGCGGTAGGCCTGCAGCAGTCCCGCCGGACCCACGAACTTGTCGGGGTTCCACCACCACGACGGGCACGCGGTCGAGCAGCAGGCGCACAGGATGCATTCGTAGAGGCCGTTCAGGTGGTCGCGCTCTTCCGGGGACTGCAGCCGCTCGCGTTCCGGGGGCGGGTCGTTGTTGATCACGTACGGCATGATCGAGTGGTACTGCTTGAAGAACTGCGTCATGTCGACGATCAGGTCGCGGATCACCGGCAGCCCCGGCAGCGGGCGGACGGTCACATGCTCGGGCAGCTCGGCGAGCTTGGTGATGCAGGCGAGGCGGTTCTTGCCGTTGACATTAAACGCATCGGACCCGCACACGCCCTCGCGGCAGGAGCGGCGGAAGGAGAGCGAGTCGTCCATCGCCTTCGCCTTGACCAGAGCATCGAGCAGCATCCGGTCATGCGAATCGATCGGTACGTCGTAGTCCTGGTAATAGGGCTTCGCGTCCTTGTCGGGGTCGTAGCGGTAGATGGTGAGTTTCATCTGCCTTTCAGGAATGTCGTCAATACGTGCGCACCTTGGGTTCCATGGTCGCCACGCTCAGCGGCCGCTGATGCACCGGCTTGTAATCGAGCCGGTCGCCTTCCTTGTACCACAGCGTGTGCTTCATCCAGATCTTGTCGTCGCGCTCCGGATAGTCGTCGCGCGCTTGCGCGCCGCGGCTTTCCTTGCGCGCCTCGGCGCTCACCATGGTCGAGACCGCGGTCTCGATCAGGTTCTCGAGCTCGAGCGCCTCGACGCGTGCCGTGTTGTAGACCTTCGACTTGTCGGCGATGAAGGCGCGGGCGGCGCGCGCGCCGAGCTCCTCGACCAGCTCCACCCCCTTCTTCAGGTCCTCGCCGAAGCGGAACACGCCGCAGTGCGCCTGCATCGTGCGCCGCAGATCGTTCAGTACGTCGACCACCCGCTCGCCGCTGTTTGCGCTGTCGAGCCGCGCCAAGCGCGCGCGCGTCGCCTCGCCGGCGTCCTTCGGCAAGTTGCGGTGCGGGCTCGGCTGCGCGCGAATGTCCTTCATCACCTGCTCGCCGGACGCCTTGCCAAACACCAGCAGGTCGAGCAGCGAGTTGGTGCCCAGTCGGTTCGCGCCGTGCACCGAGACACAGGCGCACTCGCCGGCCGCGTAGAGGCCCGGGACGATCGCTTCCTTGCTCGCGCCCTCGGGCGCGACCACTTGGCCCATGTAGTTGGTCGGGATGCCGCCCATCTGGTAGTGGACCGTCGGCACCACCGGGATCGGGTCGCGGATCGGATCGGCATTGGCGAACTTGATGGCGATCTCGCGGATGCCGGGCAGCCGCTGCATGATCACCTCGGGACCGAGGTGATCGAGCTTGAGCAGCAGGTAATCGGCATGCTCGCCGCAGCCGCGGCCTTCCTTGATCTCGGTGGTCATGGCGCGCGATACCACGTCGCGGCTCGCGAGGTCCTTGGCGTTGGGCGCATAGCGCTCCATGAAGCGCTCGCCGTTCTTGTTCAGCAGGTAGCCGCCCTCGCCGCGCACACCCTCGGTGATGAGTACGCCCGCACCCGCCACACCGGTCGGATGGAACTGCCAGAACTCCATGTCCTCGAGCGGCAGGCCGGCGCGCGCGACCATGCCGAGGCCGTCGCCGGTATTGATGAAGGCATTCGTGGTAGCCCAATAGATGCGGCCGGCGCCGCCCGTTGCAAGCAGCACGGCCTTGCCCTGGAGGATGAAAAGCTCGCCGGTCTCCATCTCGAGCGCCGTGACCCCTACGACCGCTCCGTCCTGCGGGTCGCGGATCAGGTCGAGCGCCATCCACTCGACCAGGAATTGCGTATTGGCGCGGACGTTCTGCTGGTAGAGCGTATGCAGCATCGCGTGCCCGGTGCGGTCGGCGGCGGCGCAGGCGCGCATCGCCATCTTGGCGCTGCCGTAGTCCTGCGTATGGCCGCCGAAGGGCCGCTGGTAGATCCGGCCGTTCTCGAGCCGGTCGAACGGCATGCCCATATGCTCGAGCTCGACCACCACCTCGATTGCGCGCCGGCACATGTATTCGATCGCGTCCTGGTCGCCGAGGTAGTCGGCGCCCTTGACGGTGTCGTACATGTGCCAGTGCCAGTTGTCCTCGGTGGAATTGGCGAGCGGCGCGGCGATCCCGCCCTGCGCTGCGACCGTGTGCGAGCGCGTGGGGAACACCTTGCTCAGCACCGCGGTCTTCAGGCCGGCGCGCGCCAGCTCCAGCGCCGCGCGCATGCCCGAGCCGCCGGCGCCGACCACGATTGCGTCGAAACGCCGGACGTTTAGCGCCATAGGATCTGCACCGCCCAGCCGAGATAGCTGGCGATCGCGACGATCGTGATCACCTCCAGCGCGAGCCGCAGGCCATCGTGCTTGACGTAGTCCATGAATATGTCGCGCATGCCGACCCAGGCATGCCAGCCGAGGCTGACGGCGAAGAGCAGCGTCGCGACGCGCATCCAGCCGTAGCCGAAGAGCGCGCGCCAAGCGCCGTAGTCCACCGGCCGGCGGCTCATGAAGACGAACAGCAGTATCACGGTGTAGATCGCCATGATGACGGCTGTAATGCGCTGCGCGAGCCAGCTCCCCAGGCCGTAATGCGCGCCGACGACGACGCGGTTCACCATACGCGCCACGCGAAGGCGATGGTAAGCAGGATGCTCGCCGCAAAGACGATGTAGCTCGTCATCCTCGCCTTGCGGATCTCGATCGCCTTGTTGAGGTCGAGCAGCAGGAAGCGGATGCCGGCGCAGAAGTGATGGGCATAGGCCCAGATGAAGACTGTGAGGCCGAGCTTGGCGAGCGGCAGCTTCAGGTATTCGTCGCGCACGTGGGCGAAGCCCTGCTCGGAAGCGAGGCTGGTATCGAGGAGGTAGAGCAGCCAGGCCGCGAAGGGGAAGAAGAGCAATGCGCCCGAGACGCGATGCAGGCCCGATACCCACGCCGTCGACGGCAGGCGAATTTCGAACAGCAGTGCCGAAAGGCTGAGGTATTTCGGTCGGGTTTTCTTCGCAGCCGCGCTGGACATTGAGGGCAATTCGATTATAGCGTCGCAGCGCAGCAACCCAGCGATGTAAAATCGAAATTCAATTCCCGCGGAGCGCTCGATGCCCAACGCCCCCATTCGCGTCGCCGTCACCGGCGCCGCCGGTCAGATCGGCTATTCGCTGCTGTTTCGCATCGCGGCGGGCGACCTGCTCGGCAAGGACCAGCCGGTGATCCTGCAGCTTCTCGAGATTCCCGACGAGAAGGCGCAGAAGGCGCTGAAGGGCGTGATGATGGAGCTCGACGACTGCGCTTTCCCGCTCCTCGCCGGCATGATCCCGGCCTCCGATCCGATGGTGGCGTTCAAGGATGTGAACGTGGCGCTGCTGGTCGGTGCGCGGCCGCGCGGCCCGGGCATGGAGCGCAAGGATCTTCTCGAAGCGAACGGCAAGATCTTCGCACCGCAGGGCCAGGCGCTCGACCGCGTCGCCGACAGGAACGTGAAGGTCCTCGTGGTCGGCAACCCGGCGAACACCAACTGCCTCATCGCCATGAAGAACGCGCCGAGCCTGAAGCCCTCCCAGTTCACCGGCATGATGCGCCTCGACCACAACCGCGCCGTCTCGCAGCTCGCGCACAAGGTGCAGAAACCGGTGTCCGCGATCCGCAAGGTCACCGTCTGGGGCAATCACTCGGCGACGCAGTACCCGGACCTCTTCCAGGCCGAGGCCGAGGGCAAGAAGCTCTGGCCGATGATCAACGACCAGGGCTGGCTCGAGAGCACCTTCATTCCCACGGTGCAGAAGCGCGGCGCCGCGATCATCGACGCGCGCGGCCTCTCCTCGGCGGCGAGCGCCGCCAACGCGGCGATCGACCACATCCGCGACTGGATCTCCGGCTCGCGCGACGGCGACTGGATCACCATGGGCGTGCCATCGGATGGCAGCTATGGCGTCCCCGAAGGCGTGATCTACGGCTATCCGGTGACCACCCGCAACGGCAGCTACCAGGTCGTCAAGGGCATCGAGCTAAGCGAATTCAGCAAAAAGCGCATGGACACGACGCTGAAGGAGCTGCACGAAGAGCGCGACGGCGTGCGCCATCTCTTCGGCAAATGAAAATGGTGACAGTCACCATTTTCGCGGTATGAGCCCCGGTTCGAAGTTCCGCGAAGCCCTCCGGCAGGAGCGTCCGCTCCAGATCATCGGCAGTATCTGCGCCAACCACGCGCTGATGGCGAAGCGCGTGGGCTATCGCGCGATCTATCTCTCCGGCGGCGGCGTCGCCGCCGGCTCGCTCGGCATGCCGGACCTTGGCATCTCCAACCTCGACGACGTGCTCACCGATATCCGGCGCATCAGCGATGTCTGCGACCTGCCGCTGCTGGTCGACGTCGACACCGGCTTCGGCGCGAGCGCCTTCAATGTCGCGCGCACCACGCGCTCGCTCATCAAGTTCGGCGCCGCCGCCATGCACATCGAGGATCAGGTCGGCGCCAAGCGCTGCGGGCATCGCCCGGGCAAGGAGCTGGTGAGCCCGGAGGAGATGTCGGATCGCATCAAGGCGGCGGTCGACGCGCGCGGCGATGGCGGCTTCGTCGTCATGGCGCGCACCGATTCGCTCGCTTCCGAGGGCCTCGAGCGCGCGCTCGAGCGGGCGCGGGCCTATGTCGACGCGGGCGCAGACATGATCTTCCCGGAGGCGATCACCGAGCTGGCGATGTACAAGAAATTCGCCGCCGCGGTGAAGGTCCCGATCCTCGCCAACATCACCGAATTCGGCAGGACGCCGCTTTTCACCGTCGATGAATTGCGCTCGGCCGACGTGGCGATGGTGCTCTACCCGCTCACGGCGTTCCGCGCGATGAACAAGGCGGCGCTCAAGGTCTACGAGACGGTACGCAGGGCCGGCACGCAGAAGCCGGTGCTCGCCGAGATGCAGACGCGCGAGGAGCTCTACGACATCATCGGCTACCACGACTACGAAAAGAAACTCGATGAGCTCTTTGCCCGCGGAAGGTCCTAAGCCCAAGAAGTCGGTCGCGCTTTCCGGCGTGCCGGCCGGCAACACGGCGCTCTGCACCGTCGGGCGCACCGGCAACGACCTCCACTACCGCGGCTACGACATCCTCGATTTTGCCGACGAGGCCGAATTTGAGGAAGTGGCGTACCTGTTGGTGCACGAAAAGCTGCCGACCCGCGACGAGTTGAAGAAATACAAGCGCAAGCTGCAAAGCCTGCGCGCCCTGCCCGAGCCGGTGAAGAAGGCCCTGGAGCAACTGCCGAAGCGCGCGCACCCGATGGATGTCATGCGCACCGGCTGCTCGGTGCTCGGCGCACTCGAGCCCGAAGACGAGAAGCATCCCGTCGAGGGTGCGCGCAACATCGCCGACCGCCTGATGGCGTGCTTCGGCTCGATCCTCCTGTACTGGTATCACCATGCGAACAGCGGCAGGCGGATCGAAACCGTAACGGACGATGACTCGATCGGTGGCCATTACCTCCATCTGCTGCACGGCAAGCAGCCGCAGGCCTCCTGGGTACGGGCGATGCACACCTCGCTCGTCCTGTACGCCGAGCACGAGTTCAATGCCAGCACCTTCACCTGCCGCGTTATCGCAGGCACCGGCTCCGACATGTATAGCGCCATCACCGGGGGCATCGGCGCCCTGCGCGGCCCCAAGCACGGCGGCGCCAACGAGGTCTCGGACGAGATCCAGAAGCGCTACCGGAATGCGGACGAAGCGGAAGCCGACATTCGCGCGCGTATGGCGCGCAAGGAGATCGTCATCGGCTTCGGCCATCCCGTCTACACCACCGGCGATCCGCGCAACAAGGTCATCAAGGCCGTCGCCGAGCGGCTGTCGAAAGAGCAGGAAAACATGGTGCAGTACCGCATCGCCGAGCGCATCGAGTCGGTGATGTGGAACGAGAAGAAGATGTTCGCCAACCTCGACTGGTACAGCGCCGTGTCGTACAGCCAGATGGGCGTGCCGACGCTGCACTTCACGCCGATCTTCGTCATGTCGCGCGCGAGTGGCTGGGCCGCGCACGTCATCGAGCAGCGCGCCGACGGCAAGATCATCCGCCCGGGCGCCAACTACACCGGGCCCGAGAACTTGACGTGGATCCCGCTGGAGAAAAGGTAAATGTACGAGTCGGACCTGACGAAGTTCATGCGCGAGTACCTCGCGCAGCATCCGGAAGAGATCGAGTCGCAGAAGGAGGGCCGCGCCATCTGGTGGGACAAGCGGCCCGATGAGCGCGCGCCAACGCCGTCGATGCAGCATGCGCCGAAGGCGGGCGGCAACGAGCACACCTTCGAGGCCTTGCACGAGGCCGGCGGCTACGAATGGTCCTTCAAACCGGACGACAACGCCCCGGCCGCCGACGACAACAGCCTGCTCAAGGCGCCCTGATGAGCGCGCCGATCTCCAACGTGCGGCCCGCGCCCGACAAGGTCCTCACCGACATTGCCGACTACGTGACGCGATATGAAGTGAAGAGCGCGGACGCATACGACATCGCGCGCTACTGCTTGATGGACACGCTCGGCTGCGGCTTCGAGGCGCTAGAGTATCCGGCGTGCACCAAGCTGCTCGGGCCGATCGTGCAAGGCAGCGTCGTTCCCAATGGCGCCAAGGTGCCGGGCACCCAGTTCCAGCTCGATCCGGTGCAGGCCGCGTTCAACCTCGGCGCCATGATCCGCTGGCTCGACTTCAACGATACGTGGCTCGCCGCCGAATGGGGCCATCCGTCCGACAACCTGGGCGGCATTCTCATGGCCGCCGACTGGCTCTCGCGCTCGCGCAAGCAGCCGCTACTCATGCGCGATGTGCTCACCGGCATGATCAAGGCGCACGAGGTCCAGGGGGTGCTGGCGCTCGAGAACAGCTTCAACCGCGTCGGCCTCGACCACGTGGTGCTCGTCAAGGTCGCCTCCACCGCAGTGGTCGCGCACATGATCGGCTGCACCTACGACGAGGTGCTCAACGCCGTGTCGCAGGCGTGGGTCGACGGCCAGAGTCTGCGTACCTATCGCCACGCGCCGAACACCGGCTCGCGCAAGAGCTGGGCTGCGGGCGACGCGACCGCCCGAGCCGTGCGCCTCGCGCTGATCGCGAAGACCGGCGAGATGGGCTATCCGTCGGTGCTCACCGCGAAGACCTGGGGTTTCTACGACGTGGCCTTCCGCGGACAGGAGTTCAAGTTCCAGCGGCCCTTCGGCAGCTACGTGATGGAGCATGTGCTCTTCAAGATTTCCTTCCCCGCGGAGTTCCACGCGCAGACGGCGGCGGAAGCGGCGATGTCGCTCCATCCGGTGGTCAAGAACCGCATCGAGGACATCGCCAGAATCACCATCCGAACGCACGAGGCTGCGATCCGCATCATCGACAAGAAGGGGCCGCTCAACAACCCGGCCGACCGTGACCACTGCATCCAGTACATGGTCGCCGTACCGCTCATCTTCGGGCGCCTGACGGCGTCGGACTACGAGGACGAGGTGGCACACGACCCGCGCATCGACAACCTGCGGGACAAGATGACGTGCGTCGAGGACAAGCAGTTCAGCCGTGACTACCTGGATCCGGAGAAGCGCTCCATCGCCAACGGCCTCACCGTCGAGTTCAAGGACGGGAAGAAGCTCGCGGAGGTGCTGGTCGAATACCCGATCGGCCACAAGCGCCGGCGCAAGGAAGGCATGCCGCTCCTGGTCGAGAAGTTCGAGCGCAACCTGGCGCGGCGCTTCCCGGCCAAGCAGCAGAAGGCGATCCTCGACCTGTGCATGGATCAGAAGCGCCTGGAGGCGACGCCGGTCCATGAATTCGTCGACCTCATGGTGATATGAGCGCCGGAATGCGGCNAAAAACAGAGGCGTAGCGCGCATTCCGCGATTGCTGGCNTCGGATCAAGATGGCCGATATGAGCGCCTACCTGGAAAAGAAGCTCGCTGACCTGAACNAAGAGATCCGCAACTACCCGGGGCCGATCGCGCGTTGCGATCAGCACCTGCCCGCGCTCCTCGANGAGCGCGCGAAGCTCATCGCCGAGCTGGAGCGCGAGGCCTGCCCGCCGCAGGCGCGCTGGGGCCACGACGGCGGACGCACCGACTGAGAAAGGAAACGCAATGGCGCACAACACCTTCAACACCCTGCAGAAATTCAAGCACGGCCAGCTCTATTCGCTGCCCGCGCTGGGCCGCGCGCTCAACCTGCCGATCGAGCGCCTGCCGCTATCGATCCGCATCGTGCTCGAGTCGGTGCTGCGCAATTGCGACGGCAAGAAGGTCACGGAGGACCATGTGCGCCAGCTCGCGCAATGGAAGGCGGTGGCGCCGCGTACCGACGAAATTCCGTTCGTGGTCGCGCGCATCGTGCTGCAGGACTTCACCGGTGTGCCGCTCCTGTGCGACCTCGCCGCGATGCGCGGCGTGACGGCGAAGATGGGCAAGGACGCGAAGATGATCGAGCCGCTCGTGCCAGTCGATCTGGTGGTCGATCACTCGGTGCAGATCGACTACTACGGGACGAAGAACGCGCTCGACCTGAACATGAAGCTCGAGTTCAAGCGCAACGAGGAGCGCTACCAGTTCATGAAGTGGGGCATGCAGGCCTTCGACACGTTCAAGGTCGTGCCGCCTGGCATCGGCATCGTCCACCAGGTGAATCTGGAGTACCTGGCACCCGGCGTGCACAAGTCGGCCGAGGGCGTCTGCTATCCCGACACGCTCGTCGGCACGGACAGCCACACCACCATGATCAACGGCATCGGCGTCGTGGGCTGGGGCGTCGGCGGCATCGAGGCCGAGGCCGGCATGCTAGGGCAGCCGGTCTATTTGCTGACACCGGACGTGGTCGGCGTGCATCTCAAGGGCAAGCTGCATCCCGCTCTGACCGCCACCGACGTCGTGCTCACCGTGACCGAGATGCTGCGCAAGGCGAAGGTGGTCGGCAAGTTCGTCGAGTTCTATGGCGAAGGCACCGCCTCGCTCTCGGTCACCGACCGAGCGACGCTCGCCAACATGGCGCCGGAATACGGCGCCACCATGGGCTTCTTCCCGGTGGACGAGAAGACCGTCGACTACCTGCGTGGCACCGGGCGCTCGGACGAAGCGGTGGCGCGCTTCGCCGAGTACTTCAAGGCGCAGGGGCTGTTCGGCATTCCGCGCAAGGGCCAGATCGACTATTCGCAGGAGGTGGAGCTCGATCTCTCGACCATCAAGCCGTCGCTCGCCGGCCCGAAGCGCCCGCAGGACCGCATCGACCTCGACAAGGTGTCGCCGACCTTCGAGACGCTCTTCAGCGCGCCGGCGAAGGACAACGGCTTTGGCAAGAAACCCGAGGATCTGCGTCGGCCGTACAAGACCTACGATGGGATCGCGCTCAGGAACGGCGATGTGCTGATCGCTGCCATCACCTCGTGCACCAATACCAGCAATCCCGGCGTGCTGCTCGCCGCCGGGCTGTTGGCGAAGAAGGCCGTCGAGCTCGGCCTGACGGTCAAGCCGCACGTGAAGACGTCGCTCGCGCCCGGATCGCGCGTGGTAACCGAATATCTGCGCAAGGCCGAACTCCTTCCCTATCTCGAGAAGCTCGGCTTCGCGCTCGCCGCGTACGGCTGCACGACCTGCATCGGCAACGCCGGGCCGCTCGCGCCGTCGATCGACGAGGCGATCGTCAAGAGCGATCTCGTGTGCGCTGCGGTGCTCTCGGGCAATCGCAACTTCGAGGCGCGCATCCATCCGAACATCCGCGCGAACTTCCTCGCCTCGCCGCCGCTGGTGGTGGCATACGCGCTCGCCGGCACGGTGCTCAAGGACTTCCGCAACGAGCCGCTCGGCCGGACCAAGGACGGGCGCGACGTGTACATCGGCCACATCTGGCCGAGCCGGGAAGAGATCCAGGCGCTCATGAGCCTGGCGATGGATCCGCCCACCTATCGCAGGCTCTACTCGAACCTGGCGGACGCGAATCCGCTGTGGAAGAAGATCGCCGCGCCCACCGGCCAGGTGTACAGCTGGCCGCCGTCGACCTATATCGCCGAGCCGCCGTTTTTCGAGGGCTTCACGATGCACCCGGAGCGGCCG
>C688J14111_10000338_pt1 | contig 11908 bp, 11 predicted proteins | sample HopSoiMetagenom1_FD_14111 | JGI IMG/M metagenome (IMG submission 14111)
CGGCTGGACTTCAGGCAGAAAGCGAACGGTTATGAACGGGCTTCAGCCTCCGGACGCTGTCAAGGGCAACGCGTGGAAACCTTTCTCCGCCGGTTACTCTCCCCAGATCGGCAGGACCAAAATTTCCCTGATAATGCCTTGCTAATTCCCTGCCCATGTCCGGCTCGGAAGCCTAAGGGGCAGCAAACCCGCTAATGATGCGGGTGCTGTGAGTTATCCACAAATTCGCTGTTAATTCCCTGGTTTAGCGTGAAATTTGCGATTTATGGGCATAACTCGAAGGGTTTTGATGATTTTTCCGAAAGTGCCCTGTATTTGTCCCTGTTATTGAGAATTTCGGACGATACGCCGCCGCCGTATCTACCGAGGAGTTGGTTCCGGCGTTAGACGCGGCTTTTCTAAACGGGTGGGACCCTGTCTGGGCACGTACTCCGTTTTCGCCTCTGCCAGTCTCGTTTCCTCGAGCACAAGTGGACGTTGCAATACCATCTCCACGGGGGTTCCTGCCGGGTAGTTGATTTCATTGCCGCGGGTGAAGAGGACCTCGGCCAAACCTGCAACTCCGCCGATGCCGCTCCCGATCAGTGCACCCTTGCCTCCGTGGGCTAGTGCGCCGATCAGAGCCCCCTGGGCCGTCGGACCGGCGATCGTGCCGGCATCTTTGCCCTTCGTTCCATCAGCTTTGACGGTTCCTTCCTTGTTTACGACACGTCCAGTGTCGGATCCAGGAACCTCGTTGACGGCGCCGGGCACCGAGACCGTATAGCCGCTTGGAAATATGAGCGTGGTGAAATGGAAGAGAACTTCAGCGCGACCCTTCACTCGACCGGAACGTTTCACATTATCGATTACACCCTGAACATAAGTACCAGGAGGAATGGCAATTGTATTGTCGATACTCACAGGAAAGTTCGTCTCAAGATAGACACCGTCCCCGGCTTTCGCAGTTTTTGTGTTGATCCCGCTCTTAAGCTGTATGAGCAGCTTCTGTCCTGCAGGAACCGTAAGGATCTTAGTAGTTTGGGAGTTGGAGTCGGTCTGGGCGAGGCCGAACGACGAGCAAAGCAGAAGGTAAACCGCGAGCAAGCGCATGTGGACCGCCTTGTATAAATGAATGCTACCTTGCGTCCGGAGTAATCATACGACTTTTTCGACACCTAGGAAGCGAAGTATTGCTGTAGTTCGAACCCAACTACGGCAATGAAGTTGCGCGTGGGATCTCCTTTGCCAGACCCTGAGGTGACCACGCTTCCATAATGATCCTGGCCATACGCGCGACCAACAACTCAGCCCCATTTTCGTTGTTCCAACGTTGGTCCTCGTTGTCATAGGTGAAAGCTGAAATGATGATGGGCCCGTTCTTGGAGTACACGACGGCCACATCGTTGCGGACTGCATCCAGCGATCCAGTCTTGTTGGCAATCAGAGATAGTCCTTCCGAAGTATCGGAGGTTTCAATGTAGTGCGGAACGAGGTTGCGGTACTGCTGGTTGCGCAGCATATATAGCATAGAGTCACACAGCGTCTGGTCCTTGAGTTCGCAGCGGACGATGCTCTCCATTACCCTTGCCATTTCGCGCGCTGTAGTCTTCCCCAACCCAAATTTCTTTTGATCCGCAGGCATGGGTCCGGTGGCGGGCTTGAACACTTTCTTGTACAGATACGTGTCCTTCAGTGCAATTTGCTGCATACGCTCGTTCACATTCTTTATGCCGACGGTATCGATTACTAGGTTGGTGGCAGTGTTGTCGCTCTCGATAATCATGAACGTGAGCGCATCTTTGAAGGTGATGATCAGCGGCGTATCGAAGAATTGCAAAACTCCCGAACCTTGTACGACGTCGTCCTTCTGAAGCGTAATCTTGTCGGCGAGCTTGTGTTTCCCTGCCTTCACCTCCAACATTGCTTCGAGCAGAATCGGCAACTTGATCACGGAGGCAGTCGCGACCGGAGTATCCGCATCGATCGCAACGGTGTCGCCGCTCTTGAGATTCGTGGCAAACAACGCCACTTTGCCGTGATGCTGCGCAGCCATGGTTTGGATCTTCGACTGTAAAACCGAGTCGCTGGTAGCAAAAGTCAGCGCCGACAGGAACACAGTGGAGAGAACGGTGAAAAGGATTCTCATGAGTGATATATCGCAGGATTATGCAGTGTTGACGCTGCCTGCCAGTTTCAACAGTTCGGCAGCAACGCGGTCCGTCGCATGGCGGACGACATCGCCTTCAGCAACAAAATTACCAGTGATGCAGCGCACCCCGAGCGACTCAACAGCGTCGCGGTCGACAACAATACGGCTGGCGCCCTCTAGAGCATATCGAGCTTGTAGCGATTCGCTAATTGGAGCAGTGTTCACCACCGCGTAGTCGAAAATCGGCACTCCAGCGTGCTCGTAAAGCTTGCGAATGTGCTCAGACGCGCTCAGATCCAGGCTTTCGTTGGCCTGCGTCATCAGGTTGCAAATGTAAACCTTAATGCCTCTGGATGCCGCAATCGCTTCGGGAATGCCATGTACCAGTAGGTTCGGTATCAGGCTGGTGAACAGCGAACCAGGGCCAATGGTGATCATGTCTGCTTTGGCGATCGCCTCCAACGTTTCCGGCAAGGGCTGAGCGTCCTCCGGGACCATCCGTAAACGGACGATCCGTAGCTGGCTGGCGGTAATGTTCGTCTCGCCGAAAACGATGGAACCATCGTTCATCAGCGCTTCGAGCTGAACATTGGAGATGGTCGACGGAAAAATTGTGCCGCGCGTTGCCAAAATCTTCGACGACTCGCGTACCGCTTCAGCAAAATCGCCGGTTACAGCAGTGAGCGCCGTGACGAAGAGATTGCCGAAGTTGTGGCCCTCGAGGCCTCCGCCAGTCTCGAAACGGTACTGAAATATGCGCGAAAGCAGCGCCTCGTCTTCAGAAAGCGCTACAAGACAATTGCGTATATCTCCCGGAGGCAAGATGTTGAATTCTTTGCGCAGTCTACCGCTGGAGCCACCATCGTCGGTCACCGTCACTACGGCGGTCAGGTCTGTAATTCCAGGCAGGTCAGTTGCGACCGCCGAACTCGGTACATCAATGCAAGTGGAATGCGGAGCGTATTTCTTGAGGCCGCGCAAAAGAGTGGAGAGTCCGGTACCGCCGCCAATCGCCACTACCCTCAGCGAGCGCGCTTCAGGTTGCGACCCGTTGCCGCTACGAGCATCACGTGAAACTTTCCCCGCTTTGCCGGGAGTTTCGCGATTTGTGATGCTGGAAGACACACCGCAATCTTAATGCAGCTTGGCTCGAACTGGCATGAGCACAGGAGAAACTGTTAAGCCTAACGTCCTTGCTCGGGAGGAACTTCGGGGTACAGCAGTTCAGTAAATCGTGGGTCATCGGCCATGTTCTTGAAGTCAGGATCGTTGCGCGCCTGAAAACGGTTCGAGACATTCAATTTAATCGCATCGTTTAGGTTGCGCAGGCAATCCTCCGAACGATTCGTCAGGCAATCCAGCAATGCCAACCCGTAGTAGGCGAAGTCTGCCTTCGGGTTTTGCTTAAGGATTTTTTCCATATGACTGCGGGCGTCCTCATAGTCACCCGCATTCACAAGCGAAACCGCGTAGTCATAATGCTCACCGAGCGTCTTGAATGACGTAGTGCCGCGCGAGAGTTGCTGATTGCAAGTATTGAGGTGAACGCGCGCCCGGTCCGCCAGTTCCTTGCTTGGGCCGGCAATGACCTTCTCCAGAAGGCCTTTGGCTTTATCGAATTTGCGCTCCTGCATGGCCTTCAGGCCAGACTCGTAGTTTTGCACAGCCTGTGTATATCTCGGGTCGGGCGGTGGCGGAGCTTTGGCGGCAGATGACTTCTGCATTTGGAGAATGTGGCCCAATTGTCGGGCAAGCGGCTTTTGGGTCTTAGATTTGGATGTAGAACTCTTCGGCTTCTCTGTCACCCTATGTACCCATCAGATCGCCTGACTGCCACACCATCAAATAACAAACAGAGTTGCTGGCTGTGGAAATCCTTCACTCGGCCACACTGCACCTAGCTACTGCAAAGGCAACGAAGTCCGGCACAAACCTGCTTTTATACGCGGAGTCTCAGGGTACGTCAACTCGCAAGCGGCGAGTCACGGAGTAATCGGCAATTGAAGAATTTGGAAATCGGGTAAGTGGACAAGCTTAGCTGTTGATGAAATGAGATCAAGAAAATACCAGATTAACAAAATTTCCCGACTCCTTTTTTCTATGCCAGCGGTCGATTCATGGTCTGCAGATTGATAGTCTTGTAGTCGCCGCGTTCGATGCCTTCCCGAATCTGCTTTACCGTTCTTCCCTTTTTGGTCATTTGATATGCGTAGAACGCCTCCTGCATGCAAGTAGCGCAGTGGGAGCCGTGGTCGCCTTCAAAGCAGGTATGCAGGCTCGAGTGCCCGGCAGAGCGATCGCAGAAGCAATAGCAAGGGAGTTGGTACAGAACGCGCGGTATCTTGGCTGCTGCTTCATACGAGCGGCGCTGGAAGTCGTACTTCAAGTTCATCTCGTCCAGTTGCGCTGACGAAGCGATTACCGGGAGCTTCTCGCCCTTTGCCGGCGGCACGGGATGATATGCGGGTACCTCGCTCTCTGTAAACTGAGCTGACGTTGCGATCGCGAGTAGAGCGACACAGAGCAGCGGAAAAATGCGTTTCATCTGCAATCCTTGGCTAATTTGGAAAGGGCTATTTGTAAATGCTGTACTGCTCTTGCGGACGGTTCATCTTGATCGTGACCTGGTGCTCGGGCTGGTTGATTTCAATGTCGTCACCATAAGTCTGGAGCCCGGGCGCAATGGCCTGGATTCTCATTTTTCCGTACGGCACGGCATTGAGCGAGGTCTTGCCTTCGGAATCAGTCTTCAACTCCACGCCGCCCTTAGATTGCTTACCGTCCTTGCTGACCGGATGCAGTACCAGACTTGCATTGCGCACGGGCTTACCGTTGTAGCTGCGAACCACCAGGAAATCGACATGAGCGATTTTGTCGGCTGCAAAGAGAGGCACTGACAACAATGCCACGGAGGAGGCGAATAAAAGCACCAACGTCTTATTGGCCCGAAGCATACTGCAGGCACCTCAGCGGGGAATATTGACAACTATTGTAAGCGGGAATCGGCCGGAAAGTCAGGCCGGGAGGGTTGTCCTAGGATGCCAACGTTCGTGCGAACCACGGGAGGCTTGCCATCTACCGTGTGCTTACGCAAAGTCGGCTGACCATTCTTTCCGTCACCGACACTGTGGCCTCGGGTGAGGTGAATCAATCGCGCCTTCACCTGATCGAACTCACTAGTTGTGAGGATGTAGTCATCACGCCCAGGAAACACCTCGAGTTCGGCTTCGGCGCGACGAATGCGATCGTCGTTCATGGGGTGTGTCGAGAAAGCGCGCGCCAGGAACCCTGATTTGCGCTTGTGCTCGCCCTCGAGTCTTTCGAAGAAGTCGACAAACGCCGTGGGATCGTAACCTGCAGAGTATTGATACTCAAGGCCGAGAAAGTCTGCTTCGCGTTCTGCGTCGCGGCTGAATTTCAAAAACGACATCGGCACCATAATTCCGGAGGCCTGCCGGATAGCGGCTACCACCGGCCCCCCTACGAAGATTAAAGGCAGTGAAGCTAGGTTCCAAATCTCCTGCTTGGTGGCATTACGCGTAGCGTGGCGAGCGGCAACGTGCGCGATCTCGTGAGCCATTACGCCAGCCAGCTCGGCTTCGTTCTCGGCCGCGAGCAGTACTCCTGTGTTTACGTAAAAGAACCCGCCAGGTAGTGCGAAAGCGTTGACCTGTTCGTCATCCACGACCCTGATGGTGAATGGAACTTTTGCATCGGAATGCTGCACCAGCGTCTGTCCGATACGGTTCACGTATTCGGCGATGACGGGATCGCCGAGCAACTTGGATTGCTGCTCAACTTGGTGCGCCAGCTCGCGTCCCAGCGCTTGTTCCTTCTCAATCGAATAGAAGTTCAGCTTGGTGCCGACACCGCGAGCTCCAATACGACTGAGATCATACTTAGCTTCAGTGGCTTTACCTTTGGTGTTTAATGCTTCCGGCCTTAATGGCTGCGCGGACGCAAGACGCTGCTTTGCGTCCCGTTCAGAAACCGGAGCGCCTGCTGTCGCACGCACATCATCGCTTGATGAATCCTGCTGCAATTCCGAATCGAATGGATCTGGTTGAAGCTTGTATTTGGTTTTCTCTGGCTGCTTGTCCTCTGTAGGTGTGCTACGGGCCAGGGGTTTAGTCTGTGGGCCTGCAGGTCCCGCAATGGCGGCATTAAGGAGCCACGGACTAGCAAATGGGTTCTGCACCTGTACTTGCTCTTCAGGCGCACTAGCAGGGATAGGTGTTATCTCGACGTTGTTCGAGGAACTCGGCAGAGTCTGCGTGTGTGCTGTGCCTAAAAAGAGAATGCACGCGCTGCTGACCCACAGAATGGACGAGCACGGTCGCAAATGCATAAAGGGAGCTCCGGCGACGCGCGTCGTGACCACTTCAACATTCTTCCGTTCCCAGACTCGGCCCATGAGGCACACACCTGGACTTGTACGCGTGCTTAATTGCTTCATTGTGAGATACAGAATCGCATGTTGCTGTTGCCCATCTATGACCTGAGTGGGCCTGAGGAGCACGGTTCGCGAGGGAACTGTGTTACTTAAGTGCTGGCCGAAGCAGCAGCTGGAGCAATCGTTTTCTCATAAATCCATAGCAACAACGCGGTTGCGACTCCTACACCAGTTACTGTCCACCAGATACCCTGCGGCTGGTGAGTAACTTCGCCGAAGTGGTGCATTAGCTTTCCACCGAAAATGCCGGCCACGAACGACCCAATTCCAATCGGTAGGAAGGCGAAGCCCATGTAGGTTCCCTGCTGTCCTGGGGGCGCTAGACGAGAAATGTACTCGTAGTAGCGTGGCGATTGTGTGATCTCGCCTAGGGCAACGATCACGAGCGTGAGATAGGCCCCGGGCACCGATGGAAATATGACGAGCACAATCCACGCGAGCGCAGTGATTAACGTCCCCAAAATGATCGCTCGAAATGCAGCCATCTTTTGCAAGACTAAGTTGATCGCCACGGTAAACGCGATCACCACCAGTGGGCCCGTGATCAGCATTAACTCTGTGTCAGTCCGTGGATTCACGTAATCGTGAACATAAAGGGGGAGAATGATGAACTCCTGCCAGTAGACGATCCAATACCCGGAAAAGATCAGCAGAAACAGCATAAAGCGGGGGTTGGAGATTACCTTCCCAAAGTTTCTGAGGGCCTCGCCTAAGTTGGGAGTCTGCATTTCCCCGCAACGTTTGGGTTCACGAAAGAACAGCAACACCGCAAAGAACATCAGAAATACGCTCAGCGCGGCCACGCGAAAGACGTTTTCCACACTCATGCGCTGATGTACCCATGAGGCGACGTATGGCCCCGCAGCACCGCCGATGTTCACTAGAGTGTAGTAAATCGAGTAGCCAATCGAGCGAACATTTTCTCGTGAGGCGCGCGCCGTGGTTCCGACGACAGCTGGTTTCACTAGAGCGATTCCCAGGGCGGGAAGCATGAGAACGACGGTCACCAGTGCGACCAGCGGCATATGCTCACGTATCGGTCCCAGCCATGAAGCACCGAGCGAGCCAAGCAGAAAATACGAGCAGCTCAAAATGAAATAGGCGACTGAGAGGGCACGCCGGAATCCCAGACGGTCTGCAACCGTGCCACCAAAGGCAGCCAGAAACCAGACGAGCCCGCCGAAGAGTCCGGCCAGGCTGCTGGCTTGTTGCACCGGGAACATCAATGTTTCGTGAAGATAACGGGCAAGTGATGCAAAGGCGGCGTAGTAGGAAAGTCGCTCAAACAGTTCCGTGACATTGGCCACCCAAAACGGCCGTTCGAAACCGATCTTGATCTCACGCAAGCGTTGCCGAATGGGCTGATCGGGTGATGGGGTCATTGGCCGAAGCAACGGCCCTCTCGTTTGAAATTCTTCATTGTCCTTTGTCCAGTGCCGTCGCCAACGCCGACTCGACGGCTAATGCGCTGATTCCAGTAACGCGGATGACTTTCTTGCGGCTGCGGACGCCGGCGGCTATGGTAATGGACGCACGCGGTACTTTCAAAAAATCCGCAAAGAAGCGGATGCAAGCTTCATTCCCACGTCCCTCGACCGGTACAGCAGTGAGCTCCAATTTCAACGCATCGCCCAGAATGCCGGAGATCTGGTTCCGACGCGCGTTAGGATGGACTCTTACCGCGAATGTGACCCCGTTTGCGTGTTGCTTGAGGGGAATCAAACTGCAATCAGCTCCGCTGACCGAAGATCGCAGTGCCGATGCGCACGCAAGTGGAGCCCTCTTCGATGGCAACCTCGAAATCGTGAGACATGCCCATCGAACACATTTCCATATTGATCCCAGGTAATCTTCGCGTAGCGATGTCGTCAAGCAAGCCACGCAATCGCCGAAAATGGGGCCGCGCACTCTCTGGGTCTTCGGTGAACGGTGGAACGGTCATTAGGCCTTGAATGCGTACATGATGCAGGTGCTCGGCAGCGTGCAGCAGGTGATCGAGTTCGGGAGACTCGGGGGATAGCCCGGCTTTGGCGGGATCTCCGGTATTGATTTCGATGAGAACCGGCAGGGCCATTTTGCCGGCGCGCTCACTTGCTGAGTTGATGCGCTCTGCTAGCCGCAACGAGTCAACCGAGTGAATCGCCGAAAACAGTTCGACGGCCTTGTTGACTTTGTTGGATTGCAGTCTACCGATCAGCGTGAACATCGCAGTGCTGAGAGTCAGGCGGGCACGCTTCGCCTGGAACTCTTGAACCCGGTTTTCCCCAAAGCTGCGGATTCCCGCATTGAACGCCTCAAGGATTTTGTCCGCCGGCTGCGTCTTCGTGACCGCCATCAAGGTGATGTCCTCAGGACGGTGGCCAGCGCCGCGGGCAGCAGCAGCGATACGCTCGCGGACGGCCGCGACGTTTTCCACGATTGCCGTGCTTGCAGTCATCCTCAGATTTGGTGCAACTTCCGGTCAAACCTCCTTGACTTGGACACCAAGCAAAGCACTCATTTCGTCGTAAAGAAAGCCTCGCCCCGGGCGGTAAGGCTGCACCCATTTCCCGTCGATGACGAACTGCGGGATCGCTCGCTTGCCGACATTCCTCAGCAGCTCATCCGCGGCGCCGGGAGTGCTTTCGATATCGATTTCCCGGAACGGAATGTTGTACTTTTTCAGGAAGTTCTTGGCCTCGCGGCAGTCGCGGCACCAGAACGCAGTATAGACAGTCAGATCCATCGATCTATGGTAGCAAGATGCGAACCGTTGGGAGCTTCTGAGCTTATAAGCTGCTGAGCGGCTAAGCTCGTGACCAGGATCGATCGTCCACACTGCTTTCAATTCGCGGCTTGATCCATTGGTGTCACCGTTCGAGTAGGAAAATTATTGCCACTGCTTGCGTAACTTTTCAGCCATTCTCCCAGGTTACAGGATTTTGACGTGAACCTCGCCGTCACTCGGCCGGGGTTTTCGTTCTCACTGCTGCGAATCCGTGAAAAGCGCGGGCGAGCGTCTCGCAGAGATGTTCACGGGAATTACTGAGGCAGACTCACTTTAGGTGGAAGAGGACTCTGACTGTTTCGGTGCTGGCAATTGGCTTTTCGCCGAGAGTTGCGGGCTGATATCTCCAGCGGCGAACCGAGTCTACTGCGGCCGCGCGGAGAACCGGCGGTCCAGAGACTGCTTTGGCCGAAGAAACATTACCTTGGACGTCGACTGCAACGCTCAGGATGACCTCTCCCTCGACCCGCATCTGTCGTGCGATTCCCGGATATTGCGCAGGTATCGAATAAATCAGCTTGGCCGCGACCGCTCGCGCGGGAGCCTGAGCTTGTAATACAGCTGTATTTACAGAGGCCTGAGCGACGACATCATTGAGAACTGCTGGTTGTTGCTCTGACGTGGGTTCCTCGCCAACTCTCAGCGGAAGCGCTAATGGCGCTTCTCCACTCTCAGATTCGTCGCTTGCCCTCCGCAAAGGCGGCGTGGAAGCGCCGTGCCGCACGGCCACTTGCCCTTCGCCCGGATTTGCCGCTGCTGAAGCGGGTATCTCAAGGGTGATCGTGGGTGCAGTAGGACTTGAAATTGGAGCTCCAGGTGACGCACTTTGCGATTGTGCCGAAGCGGCGGCCGTTGCGGGTGGCGCCGAAGCCCTCGATGGCGGCGAAGTCTTCACCGCAACAGCAGCCGTTTCCTTTGCAACCGCCGACGTGGAGCTCTCCACAACCGACGGCATGCTCGCCTGAAAGCCTTCAGGCCTATGCTCGATCCAGGACCTTGCTGCGGCAACCATACCTGCGAGTACGGCGATCGCGATAACTGAGAACAGCGCCTTTTTTCGTTGCTCTCTGCGGTGGGCTGCACGGTTAGCGGCGCGGAACTGTGCGACGGAATCGAGTGGGGCTGCTTTCGGCGTGAATTTCTCTGCGGTCGGCACCGGCGGGGCTGGAGTGTAATCTTGCGTGATCGCATCGGCGAGACTCACAAGCTGGCCATGCTTGCGCGGAGGGATTTCCGAGTTCTCGTTAATTCTCGCGGAGGAACTGACTCCTTCAGCTCCGAGAACCGGCGGTGACACACGCGCCCTTTCCGGCTTGGAGTCTTCCGTTGGGAATTGAACTGACCAGAAGTCGGGTTCATTACGAGCAAACTCAACTTCTACCTGATACGTGCCTGTGAGCGCGGGTTCCACGCCGATTACGTGGCACTCGGCGCTGCGGCCACTCTTCACATTTTGGATCGTTAGCTTATGACCGACACGAACGTTTGAATTTGTTCCGAGTACCGCCCCTTGGACCATTACGAACCGGGTACGCATCTCTTCGCGTCCGCCGAATTGGTCGCGGACGGCAACCGGTATAGCTACCGCAATGCGAGCGGCTCGACGTGTGCGGTGCGCGGGAGATGTGGCCGGTGCTGCCGCGCCCGCAAATGTGCTCTGCTCATTTGCTGTCGCAACGAAAGCGTCAGCCCCTTTCAGGATCTCGGCTGAGTCCGTATTATTCCGTTGCGTCATTTCGTCCTTACCTGGCGACAGATCGAGGCCGAGGTCGCTTGATTACACACCTAATTGTTGTCACCGGTCACATACCGAAGGTCGAGCATGACGGCATACTTCCGTGCTACACGGATGCGATTACTTGAGGGCATGTCCACCTGCGCCCGTTAATGTCAAGTTGTTGATAACCCTCACAGGCGCCAGTTGCTCAAGGAAAAGGCGCTCACTTTGGGTGGTTGATTCTCGTGCCGGTCTGGAGATTGTGATTGATCGCCATCTGCCAGTGGGCGAGGCGCTCGTCGTGCTTCTCTTGCCGTGTAGCGCTCAGTGGCTTCGCGGCCGCGCTCGCTTAAAGCAGTAAATGGCGTAAGCGACGTCGCAACGAGTCTCGCCCGGATTCCCGGATGGCGCCCTCGAGCGGGCTTTTGTACTTCACATCATTTCAGGTCATCCTACGACAAGCGGGATGGAGAGGTCTCACCTGATGGCCGGCATCAACACCTTCGCTAGAGTTGTAAACCAAGATTTGCTTGAGATACGCAGTGACGTGAGCCTAAACGAACAGCTCCGGTAAACGAATCATTCATTGAACTTCCCAATCCCGAATCGTAACTGGATGGTGTTGATTCCAGGATTGGGCACTGATAGTCCGGCATTCGAGATGTGGACGTATTTCAACGCGAAAGTCGCGTGATAGTCTCCACTTCCGAACGGAACGTGTACTCCGACACCCAGCTGGGGCGTGAAGTTCACCTTGTTTGTTGCGGATGGAACATCGTTATTTGCAAATAGAATGCCGCCGCCCAACTCGGCGAACGGAATCACTTGGCTGGCGTCGCG
>C688J14111_10000340_pt1 | contig 11878 bp, 14 predicted proteins | sample HopSoiMetagenom1_FD_14111 | JGI IMG/M metagenome (IMG submission 14111)
GACGAGGTGATCAAGCTCGCCAACAACACCGAGTTCGGCCTCGCCGGCTACTTCTACAGCCGCGACATCGGCCGCATCTTCCGCGTCGCGGAAAAGATGGAGGTCGGCATCGTCGGCGCGAACGCCGGCATCATCTCGACCGAGGTCGCGCCGTTTGGCGGCGTGAAGCAGTCGGGCCTCGGCCGCGAAGGCTCGAAGTACGGCATCGAGGAATACCTCGAAGTGAAGTACGTGCTGATCGGTGGCCTAGACAAGTGACGTGAAGGGCGAAGAGTTCAAGGACGATTACCGCAGGGCGCTGCCCAAGGCTGTCGTCCTCGAGCTTACGCGCCGCTCGGCATGGCGCGCCACGCTGGCCGTTCTCGAAGACCTCGCGGTGCTCGCGCTCGCCATCGGCGCGGCTTTGTATTGGTGGCCGAATCCGCTGGTGATTGCGCTGGCGGTGCTCATCATCGGCACGCGCCAGCACGCGCTCTTCATCATCACGCACGACGCCGCGCATTACCTCCTCTATGAACAGCGCTGGCTGAATGATTTCATGGGCCGCGCGTGCGCCACGCCGAGCGGGCTCTCGATGTGCAGCTACCGCGTGATCCACCGCATGCATCACAACAACCTGTACGGCGAGCTCGACCCGGACACGGCGCTGCATGGTGGTTACCCGCGCGGTCGCCTGTATCTCATGAAGAAGCTGCTAAAGGACCTGACCGGCCAGACGGCGTGGAAAACCTACGCGTATTTCCTGTTCGCCGCGCCAGCGCTGAACACCGCGACCAACAGGGCCATTCGCCCGCTCGACGACACGTCGGAGCGCCTGCGCGCGGAAGCGCGCAGCGATCGCAATGCCGTGATCGTTTTCCATGTGGCGGCGCTGGCGATCGCCGCATGGAGCGGCTACCTCGTCGAGTACCTCGTGCTCTGGGTGCTGCCGCTCGTGACGGTGGTGCAGGCGATCCTGCGGCTGCGCGCGATCGCGGAGCACGGCGCGACGACCGATTTTTCCTCGCCGCTCACCGCGGCGCGCACCAACCTCGGGCCGGCGTGGCTGCGCTGGCTCGTCTTTCCGCACAACGTCAATCACCACATCGAGCACCACCTGTACGCATCGGTGCCGATGTACAACCTGCCGCGGCTGCACGCGGAGATGAAGCGGCAGGGGGTGCTGGAAGGGGCGGAGGTGCTGCATTTCCCCGCGACGCTGCGGAAAATCTTCGCGGACCGCTCTAGCGCGGCTTGATTCGAAGCCGCATCGGCTTCATCGGCGAGCCGACGAAGCCCGCGCGCCGGTACATCGCCTGCGCGCGCTCGTTCTGCATGTCGGTGAGGAGCGTGATGCGCAGGATGCCTTCGGCGCGCGCTTGCTCGATCACGTGCTTGAGGAGGGCCTCGCCGATGCCGCGCTTCCTCTCGTCGGGATGGACCACCAGGTCCTCGAATAACGCCGCCTTGCCGCCCTCCGCGGTACTGATGGTGTAGAGCAGGCTCGCCATCGCGACCGGGCGCCGCGCCTCGCGCGCGACGAACAGCTTGCCGACCGATGGGTTGGCGAGGATCGCTTCCAGGGCGCGCTTCTGCTTGCCGGCATCGGGCTGGAATTCCGCCTCCTGCTCNAAGAGATGGCCAAGGAGCTCCACCAGCTGCGGCAAGTCCTTCATGCTGGCGGTGCTGAAGTCGATGGCCATCAGACGTTGAAGCGGAAGTGAATCACGTCGCCGTCGCGCACCACGTAGTCCTTGCCTTCGAGACGCAGCTTGCCGGCTTCCTTCGCGCCCTGCTCGCCCTTGTGGGCGACGAAGTCGTCGTACGCGGCCACCTCGGCGCGAATGAAGCCACGCTCGAAGTCGGTGTGGATCACGCCGGCCGCCTGCGGCGCGGTCGCGCCGCTTGGGATGGTCCAGGCCCGTACTTCCTTCGGACCGGCGGTGAAGTAGGTCTGCAGGCCGAGCAGCTTGTACGCGGCGCGAATCACGCGGTTCAGGCCCGGCTCCTCCATTCCCATGTCGGCGAGGAAGAGCTGCTTGTCTTCATCCGGGAGATCGGCGATCTGCGATTCGATGGCGGCGGAGATCGGCACCACCGGCGCGCCCTCTTTCGCGGCGTACTCCTGCACCCGCTTGAGGAGCGCCTCGGAGCCTTTTTCCGCGACGTTGGCGACGTACATGGTCGGCTTCATCGTCAGCAGGAAGAGTGGCCGCAGCACGTACAGCTCTTCCTTCGAGAGATCGGTGGTGCGGGCCGGCCGGCCGGCATCGAGCACCACCTGCACTTTCTTGAGCGCGGCGACGAGGCGCTGCGCCTCCTTGTCGTTGCCGGTTTGAGCGACTTTCTGGTGCTTGGAGAGCTGCTTCTCGACCGCGTCGAGGTCCGCCAGCGCGAGCTCGGTGTTGATGGTCTCGATGTCGGACACGGGATCCACCTTGCCCGCCACATGCACGACATTTGGGTCCTCGAAGCAGCGCACGACGTGCGCGATGGCGTCGGTTTCGCGGATGTTGGCGAGGAATTTGTTGCCGAGGCCTTCGCCCTTGGATGCACCGGCCACGAGTCCTGCGATGTCGACGAACTCGACTACGGCCGGCACGAGCTTCTGCGGCTGCGCGATCGCCACCAGCGCGTCGAGGCGCCGGTCGGGCACCTCGACGATGCCGACGTTCGGCTCGATCGTGCAGAACGGATAGTTCTCGGCCGCGATGCCGGCCTTGGTGAGCGCGTTGAAAAGGGTGGATTTGCCGACATTCGGCAGGCCGACGATGCCGCACTTCAAGGTCAATGCTTCCCGCTCATTTCTTTCCGAATATGCCGCCGAGCAGGCTCTTCTTTTCCGGCTGCGGCTTCGGCGGCTCCTTCACCGGAGGCGCCTTCTTCTCCGGTTCTTTCTTAGCCGGCGGCTTGTCCTCGGTGTGCAGCTTGTTCATCGCCGACTGCATGTCGCCGGCGAGCATCTGCGGCAGGAGCGCGAGCGATTTCTCGATCGCGGCGTCGATGGCGGCCTTCTCTTCCGTCGGCGGCTTCTCCAGCACGTAGTCGGCGCCCTCGCGGTCCGGCTGCGGCCGGCCGACGCCTAGACGCAGGCGCCAATAGTCGTGCGAGCCGATACGCTGCGAGATGTCGCGCAGGCCGTTGTGGCCGGCGATGCCGCCGCCTTGCTTGATGCGCGCCACGCCCGGCGCGAAATCGAGCTCGTCGTGGACGACCAGGATCTCCTCGGGTTTTATCTTGAAAAACCCGGCCAGCATCTGCACCGCGCTGCCGCTGCGGTTCATGAAGCTTTGCGGCATGAGGAGCCAGGCACCGGCCGGATCGATGCGACCGACCAGCGCCTGATATTTAGCCTCCTTGCGCAGCGCGACGTGGTTCGCCTGCGCGAAGCGCTCCACCAGCCAGAAGCCGGCGTTGTGCCGCGTGCGCTCGAACTCCTTGCCCGGGTTGCCGAGCCCGACAACCAAGCGAATGGCCACGAATTACTTCTTCTCTTTTTTCTCGGCGGCGGGCTTCTCGGCAGCCTTCGGCGCGGCAGCGCCCTTGTCGCCCGGCTTCGCAGCTTCGCCCTCGCCTTCCTTCGGCGCGGCCTGCTCGGTGGTCGGCACCTCGGCGGCGGAAACGGCCGGTGCGGCTTCTTCCTCGACGACGAGCGCCGGCACGACGACGGTCGCGATGACGGGGTTCTCGTTCTTGTTCAGCGCGAGCTCCACGCCCTTCGGCAGCGCCATGTCGCGCACGTGCAGCGAGTGGCCGACGGCCAGGTTGCCGAGGTCCACCTCGACGAACTCCGGCAGGTCGTCCGGGAAGCAGACGATGTCGAGCTCGTTCAGCACGTGGTTCACCACGCCGCCCTGCTCCTTCACGCCCGGCGACTTCTCGGCGTTGACGAAGTGCAGCGGCACCTTCATGTGGATCTTCTTGTCCTTCGAGACGCGCTGGAAGTCGATGTGCTGCACCTGCAGCTTGAACGGATGCATGTTCACCGCGCGCAGCAGCACCTGCTCCTTCGCGCCGTCGAGCGCGAGCGTCAGGATCGACGCGTGGAACTTCTCGTTGCGCAGGTTCAGGAACAGATCCTGGTGCTCGAGCTCGATGTTGATCGGGCCCTTCTCGCCGCCGTAGATGATGCCGGGCACGCGGCCCATGCGGCGCAGACGGCGGCTCGCACCCGTCCCTTGCGCCTCGCGCTTGCGCGCGCTGATTTCGATTGCCATTTTCGTAGTACTCCTAAGTGAACCAGGGCCCGCGACCAGGCACCGGTGGTTGAGATTCCTATTCGATAAAGAGCGACGACACCGATTCCTCGGTGTAAATGCGCAGGATCGTCTCGGCGATGAGGCCGGCGACCGACAAGCTGCGGATCTTCTTGCAAGCGCGGGCTTCCTCGCGCAGCGGAATGGTATCGGTGACCACGAGCTCGTCGAGGTCGGACTGCTGGATGCGGTCCACCGCCGGGCCGGAGAGTACGGCGTGCGTGCAATAGGCGACCACCTGCTTCGCGCCCTCTTCCTTCAGCACCTGCGCGGCCTTCACCAGCGTGCCGGCGGTGTCGACCATGTCGTCCATGATCACGCAGGTGCGGCCCTTGACCTCGCCGATCACGTTCATCACTTCGCTGACGTTGGCTTTGGGCCGGCGCTTGTCGATGATGGCGAGGTCGGATTCGAGCCGCTTGGCGAGGGCGCGCGCGCGCACCACACCGCCGACGTCGGGCGACACTACGATCAGGTTGTCGTAGCGCTGCTTCCACACGTCGCCGAGCAGCACCGGCGCGGCGTAGATGTTGTCCACCGGCACGTCGAAAAAGCCCTGGATCTGGTCGGCGTGCAGGTCCATGGTGAGCAGGCGCGCTACGCCGACGGAGGTGAGCATGTTCGCCACCACCTTTGCGCTGATCGCGACGCGCGCCGAGCGCGGGCGGCGGTCCTGGCGGGCGTAGCCGAAGTAGGGAATCGCCGCGGTGACGCGCGCCGCCGAGGAGCGCTTCAGCGCGTCGATCATCACCAGAAGCTCCATCAGGTTGTCATTGGTCGGCGCGCAGGTCGACTGCAGCACGAACACATCCTTGCCGCGCACGTTCTCGAGCAGCTCGACCATCACCTCGCCATCGGAGAACTTGCCGACGATGGCGCGGCCCAGCGAGAGGTTGAGGTGCTTCGCCACCTCCTGCGCGAGGCGCGCGTTCGCATTGCCGGTAAAGACCATCAACCGGTCAAGCGCGGCGCTCTGCATCCCGTTGTGGTTCATGGCGGTCATAGGATATGGCTGGGGAGGAAGGATTCGAACCCTCGTATGGCGGAATCAAAATCCGCTGCCTTAACCAGCTTGGCGACTCCCCAAATGTTCAAGAAACCCAGTCATGGAGCGGATGACGGTCGAGCCCTCGCGCCACGAATCCGCTCATGCCTTGCGGCAACTGGGAGTGGATCGCGACCGCTTCGGCCTGCGTTGCGAACTCGGCGAAGAGACACGCTCCGGAGCCCGTCATGCGAGCTTGCGGGCATCGACTACGAAGCCACGCGAGCTGCGCGCTCACCTCGGGGTATCGGGCGCTCACGACCGCTTCGAGGTCGTTCCTTCCCTGCCCCGCGAAAAAGGGCGGTATTTTGAGTGCTTTGGACTCCCCTGTCAACGCGTGCGAGAAGATTTCCTTCGTGGAAACACTAACTTGCGGCGCGAGCACGAGGTACCAGGCGGAGGGCAGGTCAAGGGCGCTCAAGCGCTCGCCAATCCCCTCGCCGAGCGCGTTCTCGCCGTAGATGAAAAACGGAACGTCGGCGCCCAGCTTGGGGGCGATCTGCAGGAGCTCGGCGCGGTCGAGGCCGAGGTGCCATTCGCGGTTGAGCACCAGCAGCACGGTCGCGGCATCGGAGGAGCCGCCGCCGAGGCCGCCGCCGGCCGGAAGGTGCTTTTCCAGCTCGATGTCGGCGCCGAGCCGCGTGCTCGTGTGCTGCTTCAGAAGCCGCGCCGCGCGCACGCAGAGGTTGTCCTGGGGGAAAGGGCCGGAGAAGCGAATCTCGCCGTCCTGCGTGCTCGCGATGCGGATTCGATCGGCGCGATCGATCAGCCGCAAGACCGTTTGCAGCTCGTGGTAGCCGTCGGCCCGCTTCGAAAGGACGTGCAGGAAGAGATTCAGCTTCCCCGGCGCCGGATACCAGCTCATCGCCATTCTGTTACGGCGAAGCGTACCTCCACACCCTGATAGGTCATGCGCATGAGGCGGGGTCGATTCTGCTCGTCGCGCTGCAGATACTCCACCTTCCAGCCGCGGCTCTCGAGCGCGGGCGAGGGCTTGCCCTGCACCCAGTCGGCAAGACCCTCGATCGGCAGGCGAAAGCCGAGCACGCGTTCGGTGAGCGCCTCGCTGTCGGCCGCGCGGAATTCCTTGCCTTCGGCGGTGGTGAGCACGACCGCGTCGCCCTGCCGGACGATCCTTGCGACGCCCTGCCCGAGGGGCGTCGTGATCAGCATTTCGTCGCCGGTCCCCGCATGGCGCCAGTTGACGTTGCCGGTGAAGCCGTCGTCGCGATAACGCGCGGCGATGCGGCCGAGCAGATCGAACTCGACTTGCTGCGGAGGTTGCAGCGGCGCCTGAGCGCAGGCGCCGAGCATTAGAACCAGCCAGACTGCCCGCTTCACTTGCGCAGGCGTTTGATGGTCTTCTGGAGCGTTTCGTTGTCGGGCGCGCTCTTCAGCGATTCGTTCCAGACGCGGTTCGCCTCGCTCTTGTCGCCCATCGCCCAGAGCACTTCGCCCAGATGCGCGCCGATCTCCGCGTCGGGACGGCCGCCGTACGCGCGCCTCAGCGTGTCGGCCGCGCCCTTGAGGTTGCCCTCGCGGTATTGCACCCAGCCGAGGCTGTCGAGGATGAAGTAGTCCTCGGGGGCGAGCTCAACCGCCTTCTCGATCAGCTGGCGCGCTTCCTTTAGACGCACGTTGCGCTCGGCGAAGGAGTAGCCCAGCGCGTTGTAAGCGTGGGCATGCTCGGGCCGCACCTCGATCAGCTTCTTCAGGTTCGCTTCGAGCACATCGTATTTCTCGAGCTTCTCCGCAGTCAGCGCGTAGTCGTATAGAAGCTCGGGCTGCTCGGGCTCCTCTTTGAGCGCCTTGTCGAGCAGGTCGAAAGCCTCCGAATTGCGGTTCGCGTCGCGCAGGAGCTGCGCCTCGGCCACGGTGAACTGCACTTCCTGCCCGGGATACTCATCGCTCGCCTTGCGCAGGTAATCGAGCGCCGCATCCAGCTTGCCCTGCTTGGAGATCGCGTTGGCGGTGCGAAGGCGCGCCGGCACCGCGTGCTCGCCCTCCTGGATCTCGCCGTACCACTGGATGGCCTGCGGCCAGTCCTTCTTCTCTTCGGCGATCTGGCCGAGGATGTAGCGCGCGCCGTCCGGGTCGCGGTACTCCCGGTTGCTGACCAGGCGCTTCATGCTGTCTTCGGCGACCGCGTAATCCTTCAGCTGCAGCGCGGTCACGCCGACCATGTAGGTGAGCTGCGTGTCGCGCGGATTCTGGGCGAGGAGCGTCTCGAATTGCTTGCGTGCCTCGGGGACTTTCTTGTCGAGGATGAGCGCGCGAGCGTAGTTCAGGCGGCCTTCGCGCGAGCCGGGATTCTTCTCCACGAATTGCGCGAGGCGCTTCGCCGCATCGCTCGTCGAGCGCTTCTGCAGGATCTGCGCCTCGAGCACCGCGGGCACTTCCCACTCGGGGCGCATCTCGGCGGCGCGCCGTGCCGCCGCGATGGCCGCCTTGTCGTCGTTCGCCGCTGCCGCGGCCTGCGCGACCGCGATCTGCGCTTCGGGCAGTTTTGCGTGCTTGGCGGCCAGCGTGCGCACCACGCGCAGGTTCGCCGCCTTGTCGGGGTTGCCGGCGAGCAGGCGATTCAACTGCAGGAAACCGCGCTCCATGCTCACGCCTTCGGCGGCGAGCAGCCTGTCGATCACCGGCTCCGCCTCGTCGACCTTCTTCGCCGAGATGAGGAGCGCCGCGAGCACCTGTAGCGCGGCCGGTGATTGCGGCTCGATGTCGAGCCACGTGCGCGCGGCGTCGATGGCGAGGTCGGTGAGCTTGCCCTGGTTCGCGACTTCGACGGCGCGGCGCGCCACGCGCGGGTCGCGTGACTGCTTCGCGAGCTCGAGGTAAGTCTTGGCGGCGAGCGCATAGTCGCCGCGCTGCAGCGCGATCTCGCCGAGCAGCATGTCGTACAGCGCGGGCTCGTCGACGTCCTCGATCTGCTTGTCGGCTTGCGCGAGGGCCGCGCCGTGGAAGAACACAGCAACTGCGAGGGAAAGTAGCAGGCGGGTCAGCATGGGGATTCGACCGATCTTAGGTATATTTGGTGCCCCGCACAAGCCGCCTTCCCTGCACAATTCTGCGCAATGCCCGAGCTTCCGGAAGTCGAAGTTACGCGTCGCGGGCTCGCGCCGCACCTTTCCGGGCGGGTGATCTCGGCTGTCGAAGTCCGTCAGCCGCAATTGCGCTGGCCGGTTTCGAAAGCGGTGCATTCGCTCGCCGGCCGTACTGTGCGCGGCGTGCGACGGCGCGGCAAATACCTGCTCGTCGATTGCGGTGATGGCCATCTCATTCTTCACCTCGGCATGTCGGGAAGCCTGCGCGTGATCCCGCCGGGAACCCCGGCGGAAAAGCATGATCACTTCGACCTCGTGCTGGGCGACCGAGTTCTGCGCCTGCGCGATCCGCGGCGCTTCGGCGCGGTGCTGTGGACGAGCGAGGCGGTGGACCTGCATCCGCTCATCGCGGGCCTCGGCGTCGAGCCGCTATCGCAGTCGCTCAACGCAGCGCGGCTCCACCAGCTCACGCGTGGACATCGCTCGCCCATCAAACTCTTTCTCATGGATGGCCGGCGCATCGTCGGTGTCGGCAACATCTACGCCGCCGAAAGCCTGTTTCGCGCGCGCATCGATCCGCGCAAGCCTGCGCGGCGCCTCAACGCCGAACAAGCAACCCGCCTCGCCAAGGCGATCAAGGACACCCTGCGTGCCGCCATCAAAGCCGGCGGCTCCACGCTGCAGGATTTTGTCGGCGCCGACGGCAACGCGGGCTACATGCAGAACCGCTTCTCGGTCTACGACCGCGAGGGCAAGCCGTGCCGGCGCTGCCGCACACCGATCAAGCGCATCGTGCAGGGCCAGCGCTCCACGTTCTTCTGCCCCGCCTGCCAGAAGTAACTAACGCTTTGCCTTCTGCTTGAAGCGCGCCACCACGCTCGGATGCACGAACTTCGACACGTCGCCGCCCAGGGTGGCGATCTCGCGCACGAGGGTCGCCGAGACGAACATGTTCTGCTCCGAAGGGGTGAGGAACATCGTTTCCATCTCCGGGTAAAGATCGCGGTTCATCCCCGCCAGCTGGAATTCGTACTCGAAGTCGGAAACCGCCCGCAGCCCGCGCAGCACCACGCGCGCGTCGTGCTTGCGCACGAAGTCGATCAACAGGCCGTCGAAACCGACCACCTGCACGTTCTTCACGTCCGCCAGCACCTCGCGCGCGATCTCGATGCGCTCGTCGATGCCGAAGTAGGTGCGCTTCGCCCGGCTCTCGGCGATGGCGAGGATGATGGTGTCGAAAAGCCGGCTCGCGCGTCGCACGAGGTCCTCGTGGCCGCGCGTGAGCGGATCAAACGTTCCGGGGTAGACCGCCTTGATCATCGCCTCTCCACTCGAAGAGTTGGTAGCTCACCTGCCCGGCGCGCGCACGCTTCAGCTCCGTGAATTGCGCGGGCGCCATCGCCGGTTCGTCGGACTCGATGTAAACGCGCGCTGCGCTTTTCAACCGCTGCGGAAGGCGTGCGAGTACCGCGGGCAGCGCATTCTGCCTGAACGGCGGATCGAGGAAAACCACGTCGAATTGCTCGCCTGCGCGCGCCAGATAGTCGAGCGCATCGCCGAATAGCGGCTCGACGGTGGGCGCGCCGATCGTCTGGCGTGTCGCTTGCAAGGCGTCGAACGCCGTGCGATCGCTCTCCACCATCACCACGCGCGCCGCACCCCGCGACGCGGCCTCGAAGCCGAGCGCGCCGCTGCCGGCGAAAAGGTCCAGGCACGCCTGCCCGTCGAGCCATTGGCCGAGCCAGTTGAAGAGCGTTTCGCGCACCCGGTCGGGCGTGGGCCGCAGCCCCGGTCGTGACGGCACGTTGATGCGGCGGCCGCGATATTCGCCCGCAATGATGCGGATGACTCCTTTAGAATGCACCGACCGATGGTAGCTACTTCCTGGGCCGCGCGTCTCAAAGCCGGCCTCGCGCGCACGCGTGAAGTCCTCAACACCCCGGTCTCCGAGCTCTTCGTCCGCCGCCGCGTGGACGAGTCGCTTTTCGATGAGCTCGAGACCGCGCTGCTGCAGGCCGATTGCGGCGTCTCGGCGACGCAATGGCTGCTCGACTCGCTGCGCGAAAAGGCGCGCAAACAGAAAATCGAGGACGGCGAGGCGCTGAAGGGTGCGCTGAAGGATTCGCTCACCGAGCTCCTTAAGCCGCTCGAGCGCGCGCTTGATACCTCGCGCGCGAAGCCCTTCACCATCATGATCGCCGGCGTGAACGGCTCGGGCAAGACGACCTCGATCGGCAAGCTCGCGAAATACCTGCAGTCGCAGGGGCGCAGCGTCCTCCTCGCTGCCGGGGACACGTATCGCGCCGCGGCGCGCGAGCAGCTCGTCGTCTGGGGCGAGCGCAACAACGTGCCGGTGGTTGCCCAGGCGGGTGATCCGGGCGCGGTGGTGTTCGATGCGCTCTCGGCCGCGCGCGCGCGAAAGACCGATGTGGTGATCGCGGACACCGCCGGGCGGCTGCCGACCCAGCTCCATCTCATGGAGGAGATCCGCAAAGTGAAGCGCGTCGCCGCGAAGGCGCAAGCCGGTGCGCCCCACGAAGTGCTGCTGGTGCTCGATGCCAACACCGGCCAGAACGCGCTCGCGCAAGTGCGCGCCTTCGACCAAGCCCTTGGCCTCACCGGCCTGGTGATGACCAAGCTCGATGGCACCGCGAAAGGCGGTGTGGTGTGCGCCATCGCTCGCGAAAAACCCATCCCGCTCCTGTTCATCGGCGTCGGCGAGGGCATCGACGACCTGCGGCCCTTCGCCGCGCGCGACTTCGCCGAGGCGCTGGTTGGTTAGCTTCTCCGCCGTCGCGAAGCGCTATCCCGGCGGCGAGGAAGCGCTGCGCGGCGTGACGTTCAGCGTCGATGCAGCGGAGCTTTTGTTCATCACCGGCCGCTCGGGCGCCGGCAAATCGACGCTCCTCAAGCTGATCCCGGCAATCGAGCGGCCGAGCGCCGGCACCGTGCTCGTGAACGGCCAGAACGTAGCGGCGCTCAAGCGCGCCGCGATTCCCTACCTGCGGCGCAACGTCGGTCTCGTCTTCCAGGACCAGAAGCTCCTTTACGACCGCTCCGTGTACGACAACGTCATGCTGCCGCTCTCCTTCTCGGCACATCCCCCGAAGGAGGCGGCGCGGCGCGCGCGCGCGGCGCTCGACAAGGTCGGGCTGCTCGCACGCGAGAAGGCCAATCCGATCCAGCTTTCGGGCGGCGAGCAGCAGCGGGTGGCGATCGCGCGCGCGGTCGTCAACCGGCCGTCGATCCTGCTCGCCGATGAGCCGACGGCCAACCTCGACGCCGAATCGGCGCGCCGCATTCTCGACATCTTCGTGGAGTTCAACCAGGTGGGCGTCACGGTTCTGATCGCGACCCACGACCACGAGCTCGTGCGCGAGTACGGCAAGCGCGTGGTGACGCTCGAAGCCGGGCGAGCGCAATGAAGGCGTGGTTTCGCCAGCATGCCCAGGCCTTCGGCCGGGGGCTGGCGCGCGTCGGACTGCTCAATGTCCTGGTCATCGGCGTGGCGCTCGCGCTGCCGGCGGGCGGCTATGCGTTGATCGAAAGCC
>C688J14111_10000343_pt1 | contig 11815 bp, 8 predicted proteins | sample HopSoiMetagenom1_FD_14111 | JGI IMG/M metagenome (IMG submission 14111)
TGTTGACATGACTGGGCTGGTTCAAGTTCTTAAATGCGGCTCCATAGGGTGCAGACAGGGGTTTGGTTGAACTATGGTTGATTTCTGATAAAATTTGCTTGCTGTCTTAACTCAACTTTAGAACTGCTCTTCCTCTGCGTCCCACACATGCCTGCACTATTGATTGACAAATTAAAAAAAATAAGTCTTCTATTAGCGCTCATTTTGTATTGGGTTTTATTCTATTTTTCTTTTTCTAGTTAGTGTTTCAAAAGCTTTTTCTCTGACTTCTGTGACATTTGTCCCGAAAACAACGTTCGACTTGCATGTGTTAAGCATATAGCTAGCGTTCCTTCTGAGCCAGGATCAAACTCTTCTTTTGAGTATGATTGGGCCCTGCAGTGGTAGAACCTGGTGAACCGGGCGTACTACTTCCCATCTTATCCCTTCCGGTCGAGCGTCTTAAAACCTTCTGTGGACCTTGCTTCTATTATTCTTTCTTTTTAGAATAGAACAGTACACAGATAGGCATGTGCTCCCAAGCGACCTCTGTAGTATGGAGAGCCACTCCACTTGCAGGATCAATATCCGCCTTCTTGTACTGATGCGCTTCTTTTGTGATTAATGGATTAGGGCTTTCGACTAGAATCATACATCCACTAAGAATGCCGAGGATCCTCAGACGAGATCCTAGACTAGGTTCCACGGGATTCATCAGTGAGGACACTGGCTTCATCGTTCTAGCGGGTTACTGGACAAGACAGTATTGGCAATACCGGAACATGCCGCGTTGAGCTTGGTTCCGAGATTTTAGTCTACTTCCTTAATCCTAACATCAGCGGTTTCGGATATCACCTACGATATTTGTGATGAGTCTTTGGAACCGGATATCCTTCTTCTCACTTGTCACTGACTGACTGAACTAATAGGGTACCAGTTTCCTTCATATTCTTTGCACAACCGTAACTAGCTTCCAGGTAGCTCTTTCGCCCCGCCATTCCTTCTTCAGGAACGGAGTCAGGCCTTGACCTTCTTCTCTTACTTGCTTGTACCTGACTGCCGGAGACTGTTCCTGTCCTGATTTACTTATTTATCTTATATGAATGCACGAGCATTCAAAGGTGGTTTACTTACTTGTTAGAGTCAGGACCAACTGTCACTCCGCATTCATTAGCTCTTAAGCCAGTGAATGTGAATTACAGTGAGTAGCAAGCAAGCGAACGGAGCGTAGCATAGTTCGCGAGAAGGAGAAGCTAGTCAGCAGGAATAGCGGCCTTTCCGCTGCTAGGTCTTTCACCCCACGCCAACCAAAAAGGCAGGTTCATCAACCCTGCGAGGGTAATTATTTCGCTTCTAGAGCGCTCAGCCCTGTGTCAGAAAGAGATTGAGGGCACATTCCGGCTAAGAAAATGATTGAAATCCGTTTTTGCATAGCTTGCATTCTCTTTATTCGCCAATGAACATCTACCTTTCGTCTGTAACGTGCATTTTTTGCTTTATTTAATGGATCCTCGAACTTGATTGAAAGCCAATGCGTTTTCCGAAAGGGGGTCTTGAAAAAAAAGGCCTACCCCTTGGCAGGAGATGTTGAAGTAGCGCATGAAGTAGTCTCTATCTCCCGGTCGGAGACAAGGGATGGATGTCGCTAGGCTAGGTAAACTCTATCATTGGTTTCATTATCCCTATAACGATCACTAGAAAAAGATATGTGCTACTACTATCCCGATGCAGCGAAGCTAGGTGGTGCTATTATGGCGGGGGAAGGGTCTACTTCTGCTCCATCGGAATGCTTTTGGTGGCAGGTCTTTCTATTACCGATATGGACCTAAGGGTCTCATTCTGTACCTAGGTAAACGATCTATATAACTAAGGTCAGTATATGAATCTGCTGCGTCTTTTATCTCTGGTGTTGGATCACCTACTCACTACTGCGCTGCGACAAGGACTGGAACTGCCTCCGCGTTTGGACCTTTGATTAATTAACATCTCTTTTGTTTATTGACCTCCTATTTCTTTGTTTTTAATCCTAATCCACAGGAGGTTAAATTCATACTTTAGACTGCTGTTCAATTATTTCAGTGTCATTCTCGATCTAACAAGAATGGAATCACGCTCTGTAGGATTTGAACCTACGACATCGGGTTTTGGAGACCCGCGTTCTACCGAACTGAACTAAGAGCGCTTTATTTTCATAAAGAATTTTTTGTGACCCCAATACATCTTGCATGCATAATATCATTTTTATTTTATTAATAATAAAGAAGCCCTTGGCATAGAAGCTGTGAAAGAATAGGCTGCTGGAGGAAGAACCGCCCCAAAGCGGGAGAGAAGCGGAACGGGCAAGTCAGCCAGAGCAGCTTTGAGGGAAGCCAGCTCCTCATCTGACTTTGTTTGAAGGTCGGTGTCGAGGAATGGCATGGTCTCCGGGAGAAAGAAAGCCAAAGGAGCGAAAAGCACACCATCCTAGGTAAGCAGCATCTTTGAAGCGGCATCTCACTCAATATACGCAATTCTCAGATCTGTCTTTTCCGGCCGATTCCGTGCCACTCTACCTTGGACCCTCTTGCAGGAGCTCGGACTGAGTCTAGTTTAGGTCCATCCGAGGGTTTGCCTTTTCCTTCTGCACTTCTTCACTTTTCTGCTTTTTGGATGGGTGCTCTCCCCCGAGTGAAGGCATAAGCCGTAGCCGTAGACAGTCACTAGCACTAGTTTGATCGCTATGCCATTCTCGGCAACGATGTGGTGATAGCTGATCGACGAGTTGCTTCGGTCTACCTTGTTGAATCATCTACATTGATTGAGGACTCGATGTCAGAATGCATTCTTCGATACCCTGTTGTAGAAGTTTTCATCTAGTTCCTGTAGCTAGTCGTAGATGCATATTATAGCTGCTATCGGATCAGAGGTTCGGGGGATTTTGAACTATATTATTTAAAAATATATATAAATTTAATTCCTGTTGGATCTCTTGCTTTCAAGTTCTCTTAGTTTCTATGTAACTCAATCAGGACGTAGATGTAGATACGGATAGGGGTAAACCGGGTAACCAATCCCGGTGGCTGGATGACTCCTTCACCCTTAGATCGCAAGACTAAGGCCAACGAGGCGGAACCTCGCGTGATAGGCTGGTTCTCACCAGGGTCAGTCCTATCACAAAATTAGAGTTTATAACCTCACTCTGCTTGGTAAGGCAGAGCCCTATGTTAGTCAAATAGGCACCCCCGGTTTCTTAGTGAAACTCATCAAGGTGAGGTTTGGTGGGCTAGCTTATAGCTATTCTATCACTCAGGGATCCAGAATGGAGCAACTGGGGGTGACGCGGAAGCCACCCGGGTGGGGTAAGATATGATATCAAGCGGCCTCATGCAGGTAACCAAACCAGCGTAGGAAGCTTATCTATTTAGATAATAGGCTTCCATCTGGAAAACTTTTTTTATAGGATATCTATAGTTAGACTCATCCAATGGTGGAAGATCTTCGGCTACTAAAGTAAATGTGTAATAAGTTTATTTTAGTAGTCACTGATGGTCTAACCTAACCAAGGAGCTCTGTATCGGAGCATACCTCTTTGCCAAGCAGGTAGTTTGAATCGCCGGTCAGGCGCTCTGTTTACTGCTTTATATCTGAAGCAGTGCGCAGTAACACTTCAACAGGCGTACGGTGGGATTACCCCGTATGATATTCATACTAAACTATCTGTACCCGTATCACTCACTAGATCAGGTTACCCTAGGATCATACCATCCTTTCATAGACAACAAATCTATATATAAAAGGGATGAGAAAGCTGATATGCTAGTTAAACTCTACTTATCGTTCTTTAGTTTATCTAGAGCGATTAAGTTAGCAAAACGGATTTCTCCGTCTTTGTTTGCTAGCATAACTGATCCTATGTCTGACGTTCACAAATTTTAAGAAGTCAGAGATTGGCTACGAGGGTTAATACGTAAACTAGCCAATCGGTACCTATATAAAGCCCTCTCACGCCCGCCCCCTTTACCAGGGAATCTCGTGGGAACCGACTTGGAAGGCTCTGCCAACGGATCGTAAGCGACCTGGTCAGTCTCGCCGTGAAAGAGGCATATTTGCCAATTTTACATCACAGTGACTCTGGTTCGCTATGCTCCGTTTATCGATGTCTGTTAACCCTGCATTAGCATTAGGAATGACGCAGAAGCTTACATCGAAAGGATCAGCAGCCTTTTTTATGGTCATCCATTACCACCTCGTGATGAATGGGATGATTGGCTATCCAATATATCAGCCAATAGTTCTGTTACAATTCCAAAATGTATTCTGATGGAGTTTGACAGTACTGGTGACTTATTTTGCTATCCTGGCGGGTTCTCGCATTCAGTTGAGTCTGGTGCGGGCAAGAGGAGGGTGTTTGCCATAGGAAACTATGTCAATCAGAGGCTTCTCCGACCTCTCCAGCCCCGAAATGAGGCTATTTTCCTTCTCTACGACCACAGACTTAAGTTAGAAGATCCACCGGAGATAGTCCTTTCTTTGACCTACCTTGACTTTAGTGGGTCTACGAATCCGCGGAGGGACAAGTCTGCTAGTGACCAAGCATCGAGTCAAGATAGGAGCAACCCCCCATTCAAACCAACCTATAAAACAAGTTTTCACTAGGTTTTATCTGGAAGGCGGGAAGAGCTCTATTGGAGCATTTGGGCGGGAAGCCCTACAGTAATGGGATCCGTTACTTGACTTGTGAAGCCCTGTGCTCGAAGCAAAATAAGATTACTTGCACAAAGAAAGTGACCAAAGATATATTAAAAACTTAGAAAGAAAAAGGCGCAGAACGTTGCAGGAGTTCCTGGAAGTCAGTCAACTCTTGCCGATAGTCGGGCAATCAATCCATCCTTCGTCTCGGGCACAAAATAGGAACTCTTGTACTGGAAAAGATAAGGACGCAATGCCTTTCTTTTACTTACCCTTTTTCTTCTCTTATGTATGATATTTATAGTGACCCAGTAATGCCCCATCAAAGAGCCTATTCGTCGTAAGCCCTTTTCACCCTCACAGCTGATTCGACGGGATGCGGATTCTCGAACAAGAACACATGTAGCTCCTTCTCAAAGACCGGATTCTCAAGCAGGGGTTTTGAAGCTTCTTCTATCATTCTCGGTATCAACAAATTACCTACTCGTATTACGTATTAGAAAAAAAGGTAACCTGATCTCCTCACTGGAGTTCTTTGCATTGGGCTCGCTCGGTTCGTCTGTTCATTGTAGGAAAGCGTTTATGGAGCAGGAACCTCTTTTTAGAGGTCAGCCCGCTTTCTTTCTCTGATCCCCAATATGAGTGAGACCAAGATGGCTGACTGGAGTGCCACAAATAAGCTGGTCATGTCATGGCTTCTAAATGAAATTTTTCCTAAAATTTCTACCAGTCTTATATTTAAGACATCGGCTAAACAGGTATGGTCTAGAGGAGCTAGAATCCTTAAAGGCTATTCCTGACCGATTCCCTTTCGTCTCTGCTAAGATGGACGAGAAGAAGGATAAGAATTGGTTTACCCGGTTGGACTCTTCCGGAATCTTCTTCTTCGAATTAGCCTCAAAGGCAGGGTCTTCTGAGCTCGTCTATTGTGTTTTTTACATGGATAAGCCTCTTCTCTTATGGGCTGGCCGTCCTTCTGTTTCGATGAATGGATTGACCATGAGCTTACAGTGCCTTGTAGAAAGCATAGCCTCATTGTTCACTCACCGAAGATTCTTCTCTTCACATAGATCTCGGGATACGAGACCTTCCTTCAACTACGAACTAAGCAGCCTTGAAAGTTGAAAGAAAGGAGTAGTGAAATGAAAGAAGAAGGGAATTCGTTATTGGATAGTCCCATCCCAATCCAATACGAAAACGAGTAATGAGCCCCTTTATGTTGTGGGCAGCAGAGATTAGATTCTTATTCTTCTCTTTGCTTTGGTACCAGCCTTTATATCTCAATCTTGCAAGGCACGACAGGCATCGGAACGAACTCCGCGGAGAGCCACTCTTTGGTCCAATAAAGAGACAGATCAGCATCCATAGAATCTATCTAGAAAGAGGCAGTCTGCCGCATCAAGAAGAAGCGCACATCTTTTTTTCGAGAATCTATCCCCTTTCTTACCGGAAGTGACATTTTAGAATATCTCCATTAAAGGAAGATTGGAGGGGATCTTTACCTAAAGGTGCGGAGCGAAGTCTGCATTTCTTGCTAGTTCTTCTCCCAGTCTCGGACTCAGCCTTTTAGCCGATTCGCACCTTTACTCTCTGTCTCAATCGAGCCGGTCAGATCAATAGAGAAGTAAGGCACTCGATAGACTTAAAGGAAGGTTCCGCCCGTAAATTGATTGATCAATGTTACCGGGAAGCAGCAACAGAGACAGATTGAGTGCTAAAGCTTCTGTCCCGTAACGGTTGATCCGTCGGATTTTCGCCTTCAATGACCTATTGTAGTGTAGGAGGTGGCCTTCCCAAGGCCAGAGGACTGGTGACAACAGTACCATAACGGTTTTTCTTTTAAAGCAACACAGGTTACCGCGCGAGGTCGTGGTAGAAAGAATCTTGGCCGTGGTCGTAGTTCATTGGTGATTGTCAACGAGGGGAGTGGAAGTTTTTCAGGTAAGCCATACTTCCAAGGTGAGCCGTAAGGCGAACTATTAGAGTGGGTAAGCGCCTCTACTTTTCTTATAGTGGGTAGAGGGTTTCTGAGCTAACTGGCCATGTTGGTACCACCACAATTGTAGTAATTATTTCATTGATTGATCGACCAGTGGGATATTCTCTTACGTACAGAATTCACGGGCTTAACGAAGCTCTTCGATGCGCTTCGCGTCTCTGTTTGTTCGTCCCAGTCTCTGTTCGGGTCTCTCCTTCAGCATGGCTCTCTCTTAGAGCCTTGTACCTTTATTGAGATTTTTTTTAGGATGGGTGTAGCTTTCTTTCATGTAGGAATTGATCCCGCTGTAATGTAATATATAGGAGTTCTCCCGGCTTTATTTATGATAGTTGTGTTCTTTCTATTCCTTCCAGCCGAGGGAGAAGAAGGGTAAAAGAATGAAAGGTAAGCATGTCGTGTCGACGCACGCGAAAGGCTATCAATGTACAAGTCCACTTCGATAGCCAAGCAATGAGGGAGTCTGAAGAGACTTCCAGTTCGCTGGACTTAGTTTTAGATACTCCAAGCCTCGTTATGTTAATTCTTTTCTGTAACGGATTTCGATATTTAATGTACAGGTCGGTTGGGAACCTAATAAGACAAGCCAAGCGCTTAGCTTAGTTCGGCCGTTTACAAATTAGAATACCGAAACTGAGAATTCCAAATGCCCTCAGACAGATGCCACTAAACAAGTCAAGGACAACAGACAGTATTCGTGGATCGGGAAGACCAACTCTCATTCAAGGAAGCGGACCGTTGACGACAGCTGGCCGGGAAGGAATAGAAAGCGGGGATAAGGTCTCAGTGTAGTCGATGTCCTCTTTCAGAGTTAACCCCTTGGCGACAAGCCTGGCCTTCTATCTCTCAATCTTGCCTTTTGATTCCCTATTGGTCTTATAAATTTACACCCTACGGGCTTTAGGCTTGGCTCATTTTATTTCTCTGGGTTTCAGAGTGAGTGGGTTAAGGAGCCTTTTTCCGCCTTTCGTCTTTCCAGTCAAGCAGTGGTTCCCCTCTCATGAATCTACTCGACCATTCCGGAATGAGTGAGCTTTTGTATCCGTATTTAAGAATCCGGTTATCGACTCGGCAGCTATTGAATCTAAGCCAATTGAATCAGCAACCGCTGGTACAGTAAGCGGTGTTCAAATAGCGGATCTTCTCCGCTGCTAGCTCTTATTCTTACTAGGTTATGCTTCCTCATAGTTCTCTTTAACATGATTCTCTCATACGCACTCCTATTAAATTAAAGGAGTTAGGAAGCGATCTGAGTAGTTCTGGTAGCGCCCAGGTAGCCAATGAGCGCTTGTCTGGTATCGAATGAGCTCAAGTAGTTGAGTAGCTAAAGGCGTTGCCTTAGAGGAATGAATGTCCTATCTTCGGGTAGCTTCCTACAGACTTCTTCCCTTATTTATGGAAGTGTGAAATAAGAACAGAGGGTATTGACTTATTAGCAGCTCAAGCTCCATTTCAAAGGTGAGGAGTTCACCTTCTTTCTGGCTGATTCAATATCACCGGAGTCTGCTCTGGGTTCCAAACCAGCAGCGAAGTATCTTTTCTACGATACACTGGAATCGGGTCGCGGGAAGAAAGCCTACCGACGGGTATGAAATACAGGGATTCGGCATTCAAGAACTCCCTCCCAGCCATCCTATCTTGTGTAAAAATAGCTTTCAGGCCAGTACTCTTTCTCTCCTGGAAGCGAAGGCAGGAGCAAAGCCTATTGATTCACCTGTTTGCTAACCTACTTGTCGGCTACCCGCACTCTGTAACCAGAATAGGGCTCTGGAGTTCATACCACCCGGCGGTTCATCATAAGTCTGGAAGGCGGCGCCTAAACTAGTCGGACTTGCTTGAATCGATACGCTTACCGGACTTCTCTGTCTATTCAATTGATTTTGTTGCAGACTCTTCCCCCGGCCCAGGCATTGTCTTAGCTCTTCACCCAACACATATGATAGATACGGATGGGGGAACGTATGCCCTACTAGATGATGCCTTTATAAGGTACCTTCGAGACCTGAAATTACTGCCTGCCCTACGAGAATGATTTACCTTTCTTTCCTAACAGAATGACTCCCTCCTACTCCTACCTTGCTTAACAAAGGCTTTCTCATGCTTTGAATGCCGGCCTATTTAGGGGTCCACGGCCGTCTAAATCGACAGAGACCTGTACCTCATTCTCAGCACCCCTTACAGTCTCGGGCTATTTCGCCCTTAGCTCGGCGTTCATCTTTCCGGTCTAGCTCAACGATGAGCTCTTTAGATGTTCAGTCTGTTCGGACGGATATGACGTTGCATGTCATCATCATGGGAACCTCATCATCGCTGGTATCCTCGGGTCCCGACAGATATCCGTCTGCAGGCTTAGAGCTTTGCCACCAATGAATTCATTATCATACTCTAATTATAATAGCTTAATTGGTTTTGCTTTGGACTCTGCTCTCACTAACGTCGTAGAAAGCCATTCTTCAAGCGACCAAGCAATCTGTTTCAATGTACTCTATCCGTACCCCGATACCTATTGAGGAGCAAATCCCTGCACTCTCGTAGTAAATTATCCTTTCCTCCTCTTCCTGCTGAACCAATGAGCTCCAATCGGGCGCCTTTACTTTCTCTCAATATAACGACCATCTCACCGGAAAGTAACTCGCTACCTTAACTAAAGGCATGCCTTTACTCCAACAGCAGGACTCTTGCTTTCTAAAGACTTGAGCAGAGATCTTATAGTTGAAGAAAAGACCACCAGTAGTTTGCCACATTTGCTGATGAAAGAACAGCAAGAACGGGTTTTTGAAAGACAAATGCAAAATGCAAAGAAAGCAGAAGATGCGGCTTAGCCAGCTTGCTCTAGTCCCGTACGATAAGGATGAGAAAAGGCCCACTACGAGAGGAGAGAGTGATTCAGCTGCTAACAAGCGCAGGTTTTTCATGAAATGAATGGTTATTCGGGAAACGTCTGTTGATGAGGAGGTGTTACATAGTATCAAAAAGGAAACCAGGGCTCCGTTCGAAGAGACGAAGTTTGGTCCTTCTCCCTCACATGCTCCTTCCCATGAGCAACTCGGTTGGCTTCGTGAACGAGAACGCTGATCACCCTCACGCGGGAAGATGAACATTTTAAGGGCTGAAAGGGTAGCGACGGGATGTAGATCTTTATTTTTGAGGTAGCGTACTGTAGTTATAATGCCTTCGACACGGTTGAGGCTTCTACTTTTCTTCGGTCCCAGCCCAACAATCAAGCCAAGCGTAACGACCGCAGAAGGTACGGCCGAAGAATTAATCTCCAAGTCAACAGCATGTCGGGCAGGTCAAAGGTGATCCTAAAATCCGGGGAGAATCGATAGGAACCTAAGCGAGGCCGAAAAATTGATATTACGCAATCCTTACTGTCCATCTTTATCCACCAACCCCCGGCCCCCAATAGAATAGAGGATATTTAATGCCTCGTGAAAGTAATTACTGGCAAAGCCATACTCCGTAATATCAGAATAAATATCATATAACGTAGATCCGCCGGATCCCCAATGAATGACCTGCTCGACTATTTTTGAATATGTCCAGTTTTCCGGCAGGGAAAATTATGTGTTACCGTCAGTTTTTTAACACTTTCGGTGACAGCATTCAAAAGTGTATAAAAAGCGTTTTGCTCCAGGGGATCGTAGTTAAAATTCGTATGGGGAGCGGGGGAGGGTTAGATTAGAGGGAGGGGGACTGCGAACGCCCGTCCCATGAAGCGCCAGGGAACCGTGCATTCCTCCCGGGCTGGGCTCAGGGACTGCAATCAGCCGCTTCCCCAGTAGTCGTCAGCTCGTTCTTGACAGATCCGATCGGGTGTTCATAATCTGGAGTAAAAGGATTCGAACCTTTGCATGCCGGTACCAAAAACCGATGCCTTACCACTTGGCTATACTCCATACGGCTTTTGGACGGTAGAACGAACGGGGAGAGGGGGAAGGGAGAAGCAGGGCTCGAAGAACGAGCCGTGCAAGAACGCGGGGATATAGCAAGTAAGCAGCAAGTTATCCCTTCACGGACCGACTACAACAAGCTCGCGACTCTAATAGAAACAGACGGTAAGCTCTCTGCTCTATTTGCTTGCAAAGCGTTTACCTATCAAAGTTGGCGAACGCTTCTGTAACCTTAGACTCGTTACGCTTAACGCCCACTTACTTAAAGACTCGTTGGCTCCGCGTCCACCGAAAGTCGGTAACCTTCGTCAGCATTTGGTACTCTCTCGATAGCTTCAATAGTTCACTGAAAGCCTTTGGTGTAATGAACCGCAAGCCCTTCAGAAAGAAAGACATAATCAAAAGGCTTGGTTGCGGGAACCGACGGTAACGAAGGTTACCGGGCCGATGCGGCCGGTTACCGGGAACCGCAAGGTTGCAAGGTTCCCGGGAAACGACCTTCCCTTTGTTTGTAAAGTAGGCCTTTTGATAACTAATTAGAGTTGACATGAAATGGATCACGGAAGAAGACGTATCTGATGAATGAATGATTCAATCCCCTCTCACCCACACGGGGGGGTTCTTCTATGGAAGGGGTTCCCCTTATTCTATGTGAGGTGGGGCGTACGTAAGAGCGGAACCTAGATAGAACGCGGAGCGCCGGCCGCCGATACAGTGACCATGCTTACCAGCTCTGACCATTGCCGCCTATAGATATAGATGGAAGGTAGCTTGCTTCTCTTCTCCTAGGCGGCTCCCTGCACATGTTATTCGCGAAGAAAAGGCAGCGAGCGGTTCTTCGCTTAGTAGAGCTACCGGCCGCCGGTTACTTTCTGAGGGGCTCCGCTGGAGAAAAAGAAGGTCCCCCTTACTCTTCTCTCTTAAAGCTTTATAAAGCTCGGCGCGGCGAGAAAGGGTTGGTTAAGAACTATTGACTGTAAACCATAGCAGTTACAGTCACTCAATTGAAATGTTTGCCTTAGGAATTAAGATGGATGAGCAGAGGTTTGAAGCCGCTCGACCCAAACAAGCAACGGCGAGCCCCTATCAGAGAAAGCCTTGGTAAAGCGCGCTAGCGCGCTTGACTTGGAGGTTCGCGCATCCTCTTGCTGGGAGAGGAAAGCCTGGAACTGATGAAATTCGGGGGAAACATGGAATCGGTCACTATACTGGGGGGGGCGAGACATGACCGCGACTTAAGATTCAAGTACCGTTGAAAAGACTAAAGGAACGGGGGGAA
>C688J14111_10000349_pt1 | contig 11712 bp, 11 predicted proteins | sample HopSoiMetagenom1_FD_14111 | JGI IMG/M metagenome (IMG submission 14111)
CATTGCCGGACTTTAACGCGAGTGCAGAAAGCTGAGCAACTGCATCAGGACGAGCCTCCACAATGGCGGCAACCACTCCGAATGGACAGGTAATTTTCTTCAGTTCGAGATTGTCATCAAGCTCCGAGCGCAGCAGGATCCTGGCTACGGGATCTTCAAGCGCAGCGACGGCTCTGATTCCAACCGCCATTTGGGAAAGCTTGTCGGCATTCAGCGTCAGACGCTCCAGCGCAGCAGAGGAAAGCAGTCCTGCGGAGACTCTCTGGCGTGCACTCTGCACATCTTGCTGATTCTCGCCCAGCAACCCTTCCGAGCACTGCTCAAGCCCAGCAGCCATGAGCTGAAGGACTTCATTCTTTACGTTTGAGTCCAGCGTCGCAAGGGTCCTCGACGCAGCTTTCGCCAAAATCGCGTCGTCTAAGATCGACCGTGTCATTGCGCCTCCGCAGGCACGATCAGGGTTCCAATCGGACGTCCTCTCACGATGTGCTCCAGAACCTCTGGCGTGCGTCCATTGGCTATGACTGCGAACAGACGCGTCGTCTCGAGCGCGTGCGCAACAGCTCTGAGTTTTGCTGTCATGCCGCCTCGGCTGAGTTCGCCGATTTGCTCGGCCGATACGAACTGGCGCACGCTGCCGGTGATCTCCGGAATCACCGAGACGTCCGCCTCTGCTGGATGTTGGGAATAAACCCCATCCACATCGGTCAAGAGCACAAGCAAATCTGCCCCTACCGTCGAGGCCACGAGAGACGACAACATGTCATTCTCCGAGAACACGCGGTCTTCTGTTCCCGAATCGGGCGAATGCGTGGCTAGATGGTTCTCGTTGATGATGGGAACCACCCCTAGTCTCGTCAGATATTGCAAGGTATCGCGAAGTCGCTCGTGTCGGTCGGCATCGGAGAAATCCTCGTCAGTTACCAACACTTGAGCAGCGGCAATCTCCAAATTCTCAAATTCGGAATGGTAGAGCGAGGTGAGTGCGCTTTGACCGGCGGCCGCGCATACCGGCACCATTCCCGGAGAGACGCTAAGACGTTTTGCGCCAATGCCAATCGCCCCTGAAGATACGAGGAGCACGCGGCGGCCACTCATGCGCAGGGTCGCGACTGACTTCACGAGTTCCTTCATTACATCTACGGCAACGCTGCCATCGCTCCGTACCAGCACTTTTGTTCCGATCTTCACCACGATTGTTCTGGCACGGCGTAACTGATGCCGGAAGCTACTAACCTCTGATCCAGTCATGTTGTTCATCTCGTCCTCGGAAATTTCCTGGGAGTAATTGATCCCAAAAGTAAAAGGCCCACGATCGGCGACCGTGGGCCTCGGAGATAAGTGCGTTCGATTAGCTATTCTGAACTGAAGCGCTCATTCGATGCCCGCAGACGCAGGTACACCGGCGGGGTGCACGGGAGCGCCGACGGAATGAGCATTGCTCGGTTCACTGAACTCTCATTGTCAGGTGTGACGGCGGCGTTGTCAACGATTTTAGTGAGAGTCCCATTCAGGCATCACGCAGTCTTACCGCGCTTCGCAGTTTCTCCTGCAGATGCGACCTCGGGATGAAGACTCAGCCTGCGTGCGCAGTCGTTGAGAATCTCCCGCTCCCACGGCAGGCGAGTCGGGTTCCTGGGATGGGACAAGTCGGAGGGGATCTTTCCCGTCATATGCAGAAAAACTGCTGCCGAGTGCTTATAAGCGGGGACAGGATCACGAAATGCAACGTTGCCGAGATACTGCAATGCGTCTGATGCGGCGTAGTAGGCCGCGTCGCCGGCTTCCCAGAGACGATCGCGTTCGGCAAATTTCTCAGGCGCAAACGTGGCAAGACCGAGCAAGTAGTCTGATCCATATTCGATCATGTTGATGCCCAAATCGTTGCCGGTATAAATCGCGAATTCCGGACGTCTCCTGTCGCGCAGATCCAGACGCTCAAGTTCCTTTATTCGATCTAAAGAAGAGTGCTTCATTCCTTTCAATTCGGGAATATCGATGATTCCCTTCAGCGTTTCATCGTCGAACATTTCGCCGTTGGGACTGAATACCGGACTCAGTTCGAAGGCCAGTACCTGCTGGTAGCCTTTGCACGCCGCGGCGTACGTCGCGATCTTCTCCCGTGCTGGTTTGCCGTGCAGCCGCGCTGTCTGAAACAGGATGGGTGTGCCGCCAAGCTTGACGATGACATCCATTTCGCGGCGATAAAGTGCGATCACGTCCCGGTCTTGTCCTTCGATGTATGCGCCGGCGACAAACGGCGTATCGGCTCCCAAGGCCTCTCGAGTCCATTGCAGAACATTCTTTCTCTCAGCAATGCTCAAGTAATTCACGTACCCCGTATCCATGTTGACGGCGTTCATCAGCCCAACGCCGTGTGTAAACGCAAGATGTTGCTGGAACGCATCCACCGCAATCTGACCGTCTTGCGTATAGGGCAGCAACGCAGCAGCGATTCCGCGCACCCTGCGGCGGAACTTCTGTCGCTCGTGAATCTTCTCAATCGTCAAACTTGTCATTCCTGATTTAGGATTCATTCCACGTTCGCCGCTTGCGCATCCACCGATACAGCAGCTGGATTCGCCCTGCTCTTCGCCATCTTCAACTGCGCAGCCAACTCAGAGTCCTTGTAGTAGCTATCCAGCGGATAACACCCGGAAGGCAGCCCATTGCGCGGAGCTGTGGTGCAATCGCTGAAGGTGCGGCAAATTCGCTTGCGCTGCAGCGGTCGGCCTTGCACGGCATCCCACAGCACCTCGGGATACGCCAGCACCATCCTCCCTAACCCCACCGAATCGATCCAATGCTCACGCACGGTAGCCTGCGCTACGACAGGAAGAAAATCCTGCACGTAACTGTAAGCCGATCCCACAAAGATCAGCTCCGGAAACTGCTGTTTCAGCTGTCGAGCAACTTTCATTTGCCGCGCCACGCCAACCAGCGGATCTTCCGGCGGCAGATATCCATCCGAAGGGGGATACAACGCAGGCCGCTGCACATGTGGATTGTAATAAGGACTGCCTGCGGTGATATTCACAAGTCTGATGTCCAATTGTTCGAGTAGCCTCAGAAAGTTGATGGACTCTCGCAGCTCCGGTTCGGTTGGATGGTTCTCATCGATTCCAAATCCATATTTGTACGGGACTAAACTTGCATATTCGTCCGGAACACCTGGACCTGGTTTTCCCGGCAGCGACTGTTCCGGATTGGGTCTGAACGGCACAGTATCAAACGCTGACAATCGAACTCCAATCTCCAATCCCGGAGCATGAGAGCGAATGCCTTCCACTATCTCCCGCAGGAACCTGGTGCGATTCTCGAAGCTGCCACCGTATTTCCCTTCGCGCGTATGCGCCCCGAGAAACTCATGGCCGAGATAGCCATGGCAATGCTTCACATCGACAAAGTCGAAGCCAAGCTCCCATGCGATTCGAGCGGCGCGATGGAACTCTAGGACGATCGCTTCGATCTCCGCATCGCTGAGCAGCGGATAGTCAGCCGCTAATCCCAGCCTGCGATCCAAAATGGGATGGCGATACACAATGCAAGGCTCGGCGCGATCTTTTTGATTAGGCCGGCAGAAGCGGCCGGAGTGTGTGAGCTGCAAGCCAATGAGCAGGCCTTCCTCCGAGCCTGTAGTCTGTCGATGCTCCAGAAGAAGCGCAGAGCGCAATTGCGCCAAGCCCCTCTTCGTGTGTTCCGCAGCCACGAGTTGGTTGGGATTGGCGCGTCCGCTATGTGAGACGGCAACTGCCTCTCCTCCCCAAATTAGCTTGGCGCCGCTTTGGCCAAATCGCTGCCAACGACGGATGGTGTGCTCGCTGGGATTGCCGTCGGCACTGCCATCCCAGCCTTCCATCGGCTGCACGGCAATTCGGTTCGCGATCTTGATCCGTCCGCGCGCGAGAGATTTCGCGAGCGGAGAGTCGGCGCCGGCAATCGGCTCGGGATCGCATGGAATCTTCACTCCTAACGTCTTCAAATGTTCCTGAAAAGGTTCTATGCCGTGCATGCTGCCGAGTCGCGCGATCGGACGAGCGCTCATGCTTGCGATCTCCTCGGCAATGCCGTAGCGACCAATGCTCCCAGCAGAGCTATGGCAATCAGTAGAACGAATCCTGCGTTGTAGCTTCCCGTTGTATCGCGCAGATGGCCGACAACCCATGGTGACACCGCCTCGGCGATTCCGTCCGCGGTGAGGATCACTCCCAGCAGCGTGCCCAGAATCTTCACTCCGAAGATTTGCGCTGTTATCAGTGGAACGATCATGTAGTCGCCGCCAAGCCCGATACCAAACAATACCGCGAAGGCATACATCGGAGCTTTCGCCGAGGCAAAAAACAGAAATGGGATTGCGACCGCAACCAGTGAGTAAATCAGCAGCATGACGTACTTCGTAGGAAAGCGGTCGGCGAGCCATCCCATCAGCAGCCGGCCCACCATGCTCGACATCAGCACTAGCGACAGGATTCGAGCAGCCTGGCTTTGCGTGTAGTGCTGATCGAGACTGAGAAACAGTTTCAGATTCTGCTGCGTTCCACTCACCGCCGCGATCGAGCACATGCTCGCGGCTATTAAAAGGTACAAAGACATCTGCCGGAAGGCCGCTCGTCGCGGAGCAGAAATGGTTCGCGCAGCACTCGCCAATTCCGGCGCGGGTTCTCTCACAAAGAATGCCAGGGGAAAGGCAATCAGGACGAGCAGGATACCCAAAGCTTTCAATGCCGTTTGCCAGCCAAACTGCTGCACCAGCGCATGGGAGATCCACGGTGATGCCGCTCCACCGACCCCTATTCCCAGGTAAGCGATGCCCATCGCTTTGCCTCGAGATTTGTCGAACCAGCGCGACAGCAGGACCTGATTGGGCAGAGGACCGCCGCACACATATCCCAATGCATTGAATACATAAAAGAAGTAGAACATTCCCAAACTGGAAATGCTGCCGAGTCCCACCAGGGCCAAGCCCGCCATCAGAATGCCGGCCATCATGAGCCGTCGAGCTCCAAAACGGTCGACCAACCAGCCCGCAAAGAATCCAAATGCAGGTCCCACCACCAGCTTGCTCAAGGCATTTCCCGAGGTCACCTGGGCGCGTGTCCAGCCAAACTGTCGAACCATGAAGTCATAGAAGAAAGGCAATCCCCAAAGCGCCAGCCCGACGATGCAGAAGAGCACGAAGAATGCGGTGATCAACGCGCTAAGGGCGCCTCGCATGACGAGTGCATCCCGCTCTACGACGGGTGAGACTGAATTAATGGACTGCGATCCGAATCTGTGATTGGCCATTGCTGGAATCGCCCATGATAACGATAAACAAGCTCGGCAGTTTCGGAAGCGCTCGGACGCTGTTTCCTTTTGGGTTGCCGTTGGGATTGTCTTGGCCAGCAACTGGTAGTCTCTTCCCCATGAGCTCATTTGCTTTAATAGATGAACCATTGACGTTGCCATCCGCGAAGGAGACCGCCATTGAAATACGTATGTCTTGTCTATGGTGAAGAGAAACAAATCGGGGCCATGACCGACGACGAGTGCATGGCTTACGATCAAAGCCTGCGAAATGCAGGCCGATGCCTTGCCTCGGAAGCTCTTCAGCCTGTTCATACTGCCAAGACTGTGCGAGTCCGCAACGGAAAGACGTCGATCACCGACGGCCCGTTCACGGAAACCAAGGAGTGTCTGGCAGGGTTCTATTTGATTGAGGCCGCGGACTTAAACGAAGCGATCCAGACTGCCTCGAAAATTCCACCCGCTCAAGTGGGTAGCATCGAGATAAGGCCGGTGAGGGAATTAACAAGCACGGCAGGCAAGCGAAGGCAGTTGTAGCGAGCATGACTTTGCTCATCGGAGCGGTGCTAGAGACGCAGCCTGCTGCGTCTCTAACGTGATCGAACATCGGCGACAGAACTCACATGACTAAGCCGGAAATTTCCAGCATTGCTCCCTTCTTCATCGTGAAGGATGTCGCCGCAGCGCTTTCGTTCTATCGCGACCGGCTGGGCTTTGAGATCACGTTTCAAGGGCCAGCCGATGACGTCTTCTTCGGCATTGTCCAACGGCGCGGCGCGATGATCATGCTCAAGAGCGTTGGTGTAGATCCGCTTCCCAACTACAAACGACAACCGCAGGCTCGCTGGGACGCCTACGTCAATGTCCCTGATCCCGACGCATTAGCGGCAGAATATTCGTCGCGAAATATCGAATTTTCCGAGCCACTCAAAGACACCCATGATGGTTTGCGTGGATTCGAACTGAAGGACGCCGACGGCTACGTTTTGTTTTTTGGTCGTCCTCGTTCATGAGTGCCAACTCAAATCCCGAATGCATGTGATGACAGCCATGATTTGCCACCATGGCAACGGACTTCGATCCCAAGTACCGCCTGCCCATTCCCAGCAACAGACTCCAGTCAAAAGCGGGCATGCTGGGTGGCGCACTCATCCTCGCGGATTTCAGTGACAGGCCCTACGATTTACCTGAATGCCGCGAGCTTCTGTTCTGGCCGCGAGAATGCCCGGCCCGCAAACATTGCGATGGGGACACCTATCAAGAACATATGGACAGCGATGCTGAGTGCGATCCAGAGTGCTCCTCCCGACCTGCCACCACGTGCCGCCGAGAGTGGGACGACAATGTAGTTCATGATGCCGTACAGCAGTAGTCCGTACGCAGCTCCACATGGCAGCGGTCGCTCGCGCAGCAGCGGCCACCGCAGTGCGACGAGGTAGTAGGTGAATGACATTGACGTCGCGATGAAGTAATGGAGGAGGAGACCAAGCGCCGCCGTAGCCATACCACCCTGGAATGCTGCCGGGCCGAGCAAGCCTTTGGCAACCGACTGCATGACGCGCTGCGGCGTCACACCCGCCTTCAATCCCCAGAACACGCAGGCATAAGTGATGTCGAAGGTCCCTGCCACAAGTCCGCCGACCAGTGCGAACATCCATCCGCGGGGTCGACCGTTAACGCGATCGGGTTGCATAGGGAAGAAGGTACAGGAAAAGGCCCACACGTAGCGTTAGCGCAGCGTGAAAACCAAAGGCACCCGTCCGCTACCGCAGCTGGTACTGAATGGCCCTCGCTCCGGCAGCCGATCCGCTACGCCAGCCGGTACTGACGAGCAGCTCTGCCCATTGCGCTTGTCGGTGATGGGGTTGCGCTTGGTTACATTGAGCTTAATCACTAGGAACTACGGCGCGATTCAGCCGAATCGTTGTAAGTCCCAAACTAGAATTGATAGATGTGTTCTGTTCCCCCTCGGATCATTAATCTAGTTGTCCTTGCGATTCTCGCCGGCGTGATCACCGGATGTGGTGGTTCGGCTGGAACGCTGCCGGCTTCGCCGATCAGTTCACCGGCGGCCGCGTCGGCAATGAATCCCGCAGCGCCAGCGCCGGGAAGCGCCGCGCCTGGAGGATCCGCAGGGACGACGAGTCCGGCGCCTCAGCCTACACCATCCCCCACTTCCGCAAGCGCAGCCGGCACAACCATCAGCAACATCGAGCAGATGTCTGGCTGGGAGTCTTGCGACACGTGCTCCGGCGGCGGACCGATTGCATACTCGCTGACGCCGTCGCTGAACTATCCACAGGCCGGCACCACACGATTCTCACTTGCGCAGGGCGCTGCCTGGGCACACGCGCTTTGGTGGAAGCGCTTGGGTAATGATGCGAATCCCTCGCACTTCGTGCTTTCCCTGGATCAATATCTGGAAAATCCCGGCGCCTCATTTGGCATCGAGTATGACGTGAACCAAATTGTTGGCGGAGAATGGTACGACTTTGCCATCCAGTGTTCCTTCGGTTATGGAATCTGGCAGGTCTGGGACGATGCCAATCAGCGCTGGGTTCCCACTTCGGCACCCTGCGCCCGTCAGGCGGCGTCGAGCCACGTCCAATTGCGACTGGAGTTCGAGCGCAGCAACGGACAAGCACACTTTGTGTCGATCGGTACGAATGGGGCCATTGTGCCGCTCAACATGGCTTTCAATCCGCAGCCCATTAACGGTGCGAGTGGCGACTTCGGCGTGCACATCCAGCTAAACGCAAACGGCAATCCCGATCCGTATTCGGTGTGGGTACACAACTTCGCTCTCACGTATTGGTAGCTTAGTTTCGGCTTCAGGTGCGCGGGTGAAATTCATCGCTGCTGTCACCTTGGGCGTGTACGCTCGTGCACAGGATCCCTGCCCTTATTGCAGAATGGGAACGAGAGCGCGGAGACAGAGAACAGCTACCCTGTTAATCGAACTCACGATCCCGTGGTCTCGTATACATGAGCATGCGTCACCATCGTATAAGCCGGATTCTGGTTGCGATCGCAACCGGGTATCTCGTCTTCTCCGTAGCCGGCGGCATCACGCTTACCGAACTCCAGCTTCGTCCTTGGAGACGCCCAGTCTCGCAGGGCAAGGAGGCCGCCGCGTTTGTCCGCGCCCGATACGGCACTGAGCTTGAGAACGTCGAGATCACGACTACCGACGGCATTGCTCTCAGAGCATGGTACGTGCGCCCACCCAAGGCGAATGGACGCGACGTGCTCATGCTGCACGGAGTGGGCGACAACCGCGAAGGCGTGGCTGGCTTTGCCGCCATGTTCCTCGACCGCGGATACGCCGTGCTGCTACCCGATTCCCGCGCGCACGGAGAAAGCGGAGGCACGCTTGCAACCTACGGATTGCGCGAGAGTAGCGACATCCGTCGCTGGGTGGATTGGCTCTACGTGCGCCGCCAATCGAAATGTGTATATGGCTTCGGAGAGTCCATGGGCGCCGCTCTCGTCCTCGATAGCCTCACCGTCGAAGATCGCTTCTGCGCGATCGTGGCTGAGTCGCCATTCTCAACTTTCCGTTCGGTGGCTTATGAGCGAGCCGCGCTGTACGTGAGAGCTCCAACGTGGGTTGGACGCACGCTGCTGCGTCTGCCCGTCGAGGTAGGAATGCACTACGCAAAGCTGCGCTACAGCCTCGACTTTGACCATGACAGTCCAGCAGATGCGGTCGTTCACTCGTCAACTCCGGTCCTGCTCATCCACGGCGCAGCCGACATCAATATCCTTCCTCACCATTCCGAATTGATCGCAGCGCAATGTCCCACGCACGTGACGCTCTGGGAGGTTCCGGGCGCCGCCCACTGCGGCGCATCCTCAACCCAGCCGGAGATGTTCTGGACCAAAGTGCTCGCCTGGTTCAACAACCATTCACAACGGCCGCCGGATAAAGCGGCAACAGCGTAAAGCTGACTGAGTTCATAGAAGCGAATCTCACGTGGCTCCGGGCCGCCGCCCGCCGGGCAGGTTTATCGACGCAGGCAGCAGTCGCGATCAAAGCGAGCGTGCTGTGGTTCGTATCGGGACCCAACTTCAAACCTCAACCTGGAAACTGTGTTCACGGCTCCCTCTGCAACTTGGCCAGCACCATCCGCGCCAGTTGCACAGACTCGGCGATCACGAAAAGCACCTTGGGACTGCGCTTGATCTCTTCCCCGCGAAGGCGAATGGCTGCGGTGAGAGTGGCGGCGATGAGCAACGCGCCGGTTTGCTGGCGTTCGTCCACGGAATTACGGTAGGCGAACAGACGGCGAATGTCAACAGCCACTTTGTCTGCGCAGGTTCGGCAGATCCACATGACATGTTGCTGTTGCTAGTTGCTCATTGCCCATTGCTTATCGCTGCTTTCTCGCCATCCACGCTGCCGCGCTGTGGCGCATGCTGACCTGCGTGTCACAGAGTCAAAGACCGTTGGTCGCGCATCTCACAAAATTCGTTTCAGATGGCCACGGCGATCCAACCTTTAGAGCGCGGCGCTTCGGGCGCATGGAAGGAAGTCAATCCCTGGCTGGTGGCGATTGCCGTGATGACCAGCACCTTCATGGAGGTGCTGGATACCACTGTAGTCAACGTCTCGCTCCCGCACATCGCTGGGAGTCTCTCCGCCACCACCGATGAAGCAACCTGGGCGCTCACTTCTTACCTGGTTGCGAACGCCATTATCCTTCCCATGACGGGATGGTTGGCGAACTTCTTCGGGCGCAAGCGGCTACTGCTGTTCTCAGTTGTCGGCTTCACTGCCGCTTCTTTCTTATGCGGATTGGCTCCGACACTGCCGCTGCTCATTATCTTTCGCTGTATCCAGGGCGCTTGTGGAGGCGGATTGCAGCCGCTATCGCAAGCCATACTCATGGAGGTCTTCCCGCCGCAGGACCGGGGTAAGGCGATGGGATTCTGGGGGCTCGGCATCGTGGTCGCGCCCATGCTCGGTCCCGTTTTGGGAGGATGGCTTACCGACAGTTACAGCTGGCGGTGGGTCTTCTACATTAATGTACCCATCGGCATTTTGGCGGTCTTCCTGACCAGCATCTTTGTCTTTGATCCTTCCTACATCAAGCGCTCCACGGCAAAGATCGACTTTTGGGGAATGGGATACCTGGCTTTGGGTATCGCCTGTCTGCAAATCATGCTCGACAAGGGACAGGAGGAGGACTGGTTCAGCTCCAACTTTATTCGCATGCTTTGTGTGTTCGCAGTCGTGGCTCTCGGCGCGTTCATCATTCGCGAGCTGACTACAGAACATCCGGTAGTGGATCTTTCGGTATTCAAGATTCGCACCTACGCCACCGGTGTGTTTCTGATGACGGTTCTCGGATTTGTCCTCTACGGCAGCACGGTGCTGATCCCCCTCCTGCTTCAGACAGTGCTTGGATATCCGGCGCTCCAGGCCGGTATTGCCATGCTGCCGCGCGGATTAGGCTCGTTCATAGCTATGCCCGCGGTGGGCGCGTTACTTGCCAGAGTGAAGGCTCATTACCTTCTCGTCTGCGGCGTGTTGCTCGGAAGCTTCGCCATGTGGAGGCTTTCGCACCTGAATATGAACGTGGGCTATTGGAACTTCTTCGCCGCGCTGATCTGGCAGGGGATCGGGATGGGATTGATCTTCATTCCGCTGACCACGATCACCAACGATCCGATTCCGCTGGAACGAATGGGCAATGCAACCAGCATCTTCAACCTGATGCGGAACATCGGCGCCAGCATTGGGATTTCAATGGTGCAGACAATCCAGACACGCCATTCTCAGATGCATATGAACGCGCTCACCGCCAACATCACGCCGACAAGTCTGCAAGCTCAAGGATTTGTGAACGGAATGAAAGCCACGATAATGGCGAAGGCCGGAGCCGACCCCGCAACCGCTCAGCGCATGGCCAACGGAATGATCGAGAACATCATTCGCCAGCAAGCGGCAATCATGTCCTTCAATGATGTCTTCTGGCTACTCGCCATCATGTTCCTGGCGATGCTTCCGTTCATTCTGCTGATGAGACCGCCACGCAAACGAGGCGGACCTACGATGATGCATTGAGAGGGCAGCAATTAGCTGGCAAGCAATCAGTGAGTAGCTAGCAAGCAATAAGCAATTAGCAATAAGCAATAAGCAATAAGCTAATGCAACAGCAACAGCTCGCCTGGGTGCCCCACTCATCGCGGTGTTCGATGAGTGGGAAGCTTCTCTCGTCTATAATTTCGCGCCATGCCGCGGGACCTCATCCGCATCTACGGATATCATGACTTCCACTACATCACATGCAGTTGCTACCGCAGACACCAGTTGCTGGCGAGAGCGGCTGCGCGTGACGTGTTCGTCGAAGTATTGAATCAGGTGCGCGCGCGTTATTGCTTTGACGTTATGGGCTACGTCCTCATGCCGGAGCACTTTCA
>C688J14111_10000352_pt1 | contig 11667 bp, 12 predicted proteins | sample HopSoiMetagenom1_FD_14111 | JGI IMG/M metagenome (IMG submission 14111)
GAGGACCCGCTCTCCGAGCGCGAGAGCGAGGTGCTGCGCCTGCTCGCCCTCGGGCACACGAACCAGGAGATCGCCAAGCAGCTCTTCATCTCCGTGCGCACGGCCGAGACGCACCGCGCGCACATCATGCAGAAGCTCCGCCTCTCGAGCCGGGCGGAGCTCGTGCGCTACGCGATCGACCGCGGCCTGCTCGAGCGGGAATGACGAAGAGCCGCCCGGAGGCGGCTCTTCGTCGTGCGACGGGAGGAGCCTTTTAGGCCTTCGCCGCCATCTCGCCGCCGGGGGAGCGGCGAAGGAATCCGAACAGCGCTCCCGGGCTGCGCAGGGCGCCGCCGACCGTCAGGATCGCGAAGCCGATCCCGGCGAGCAGCAGGGCGATGCCCATGGCGATGCCGAAGAGCGAGACCTGCTCGGCCATGTAGCTGGTGTTCAGCGCGGTCGTCAGCGCCGTCTCCGTCACCCAGAGGTTCCGGGCGCCGTTCTCGACCGGGCGCTGGCTCTTCGGGTCGACGAGCGCGTACTCCTCGTCGCTCGTCGCGCCGTGGCCGTCCGTCAGGTTCTTCGGCGTGCCCTCCTTGGCCATGAAGCGGCCCATCTGCGAGTAGGTGAGGCCGCCAGTCGCCTCGAGCGCGTGGATCCGCATGTAGCTCGCGAACGCGCGGGCCCGTTCACCCGTGTTGATCGTCTTGCCGGCGACGGAGACCGTCGGCAGGTCGATGACGCTCGTGTTCAGCCCGGCCTTCTTGGCCTCCGCGGCGATCGCGGCGGGGGTCATGTCCGGCGAGCCGACGATCTGCTCCTGCGTGAGGCTGTCGCGAACGGTGCTGCGGCCGTTCACGCCGATCACGATCGACGCGATGCCGAACGCGATGAGGATTGCCGCTGCAACCACTCCACCGATCTCGAAGAACTTCCTCATCGTTCTCTCCTTCCGTCGCGGTCGAGGCTCTTGAGCTGCCTGCGACCTTCTTGGAAGGAGTCTCCGGCGGATCGCTCGCTGCGCCATCGGTAGCGATCCTCGAGGTTGCTGCGGTCGATCCCGCGCTCGCTTGCGGGTTTCCCGTAGGCGACTGCTAGTAGCCGCTGAAGCGGTCGGGGAGCACCTGCTCCTCGGGCACGCCGGCGGAGGAGAGCGCCTCGACCACCGATTCCACCATCGGCGGTGGGCCGGCGATCAGGTAGGTCGGCTCCGCGAGGTCGCCGAGTTGGTCGCGCAGCAGATCGGCGCCGATGTAGCGGCTCTCGCCCTCCCACCCTTCGTCCTGCGTCATCGTCAGCACGAGCCGGAACCCGGGCAGTGACCGCTCGAGCTCCTGCAGCTCGTCGAGGAACGGCGTCGACTCGCGGTCGCGGTTCGAGTACACGAGCGTCACGCGGTAGGGCTCGCCGGTGTCGGCGATGTAGCGCAGCATCGAGCGAAAGACCGTGATCCCGATCCCGCCGGCGACGAAGACGTACGGCCGGCTCGTGTCCTCGGGAAGCACGAAGTTGCCCTTCGGCTCCTCCACCTCGACCTCGTCACCGACCTGAAGCTCGGCGAGGGTCTGCTTGAACGCCGTGTCGCGCAGGCGCGTGCAGAGGCCGAGCACGCCGCGCTCGGTCGGCGACGTCACGACCGAGATGTGCCGGCGCAGGCCCTTCTCGTCCTCGTAGGGCGAGTCGAGCAGCTCGACCCAGAAGTACTGGCCCGCGCGGAAGTCGACGTCCTGGCCGCCCAGGTCGAAGACGACGAGGAGCGTCCCCTTCGCCACCTCCCGCGTCTCACTCACGCGTGCCCGCACCTCGGAAGTGTTACCTGAACGCGGAAGGGGCGGCCGAAGCCGCCCCTTCCGGTCATTCTCGAGGTGGGCGATCAGCCGCCCGGCTGAACCACGTTGTTGACCTTCAACGTGTACCGCGCGTACTGATTGATCGACTCGGTCGGCTCGTCATACGTGACGAGCGCAGCGACCACGTCGGCCCTGTCATCGATCAGCCGCTCGAGCTGGCCGCGGCTCACGCCGGCAGCGAAGCTCGAGTTGAGCCGCAGGGAGGTGACGAAGGCGTGCGGCTTGCTACCCGTCGTCTGGTAGCCGATCAGCTGGACGGTGAAGCCGTTCACCGGCACAGGCCGGATCTGGGTCATCGTCTGCCAGCCTTCGACCGAGCTGCCGTCCGAGATGAGCGTCCCGCCCACCCGGATGTTGTCGACCCACACGCCCGTGCCACGCGTGTTCGCGTCGGTCACGTAGCGGAAGGCGAGCAACACGGTCTTGCCGGCGTACGGCGTCAGGTCGAACGTCTCGGTGACCCAGCCGCCGCTGTCGCCGTTCAGACCCGGGCAGTTGCCGAGGATGTTCGGGTTCGCACCCGGGTCGAGGTCACACGTCGTGTCCGCGTTGGCGAGGCTGTGGTACGTCTTGCCCCCGTCCGTCGAGACCTGGACGAAGAACGAGTCGAACCCAGGCTCGGTGTCGTACTTGGTGTCGAACACGAGCGACGGCGACCCTGCCGGGACCGTGACCGACTTCACGATGGCCGCGTCCCGGTTGTCGGCGTCGGGCGCCGCGAGCGCGGCATCGCCGGCGTGATCCGGAGCAGCCGTCGTGACGGTCCACTCGACCGGCAGCGGCTCGTGCGTCCTGGCGCCCTGGAACGACAGCGAGCGGATCTGGCTGCCCTTCAGGTAGTTGCCGTTTGCGTCGCGCAGGCGGACGAAGTCCGCGCCGTTCGGCGGAGCGCCCGGCGTCGAGTAGGCATCCGGGTTGTCCCAGTTGATCCCCGCGTGGAGCGCGTCGATCTCGTACCGAGACTTCGGCTCGCCGGGCTGGAGGGTACCGCCGTTGTCGAGGACGCCGTCAAGCGCCATCGCGGCCAGCCAGCGGTGGACGACCTGGTCGGCCCTCGCACGCGGGCCCAGGACGTTCTGGAGCCCCGCGAACCCTTCCGCCGGGTTCCGGTGCAAGGCCGTCATGAAGCCCGTCCCGTACTGGCTCTTCAGATACTCCATGAACGAGAACGCAGCTCCGTAGTCACAGAGGATCTCGTCGTCCGTCTGGTCGCCCCAGAGCGTGAGCGAGTTCTCGGGCCCGCCCCCACTCGGGTTCGGGTTCGCGTCGGTCTGCGTGATCAGGTTGCCCATGAAGCACTGCAGGTGGCTGTCGAAGCCGATCTCCGCCACGGTGCGCTCGGCGAAGTCGTAGCCGGTGACGTCGATCGCGTAGTCCGACAGGCCCTCGTTGACCCAGTTGACCTCCTCCACGTCCTGGTAGTACTGGAGCAGGTGCTGGTACTCGTGGGCGAAGACGCCCTCGTAGAGGAACGGCCGCGCCGGGGCGCTCGTGCACGTGTTGCCCGGGACCGGCTCGTGAGGCGGCGTGGCGCCGGTGCGGTGAAGCCAGTCGAACGCGTCGATCGTCATCACGTTGCGATCGAAGAGCTCGTTCAGGCCGTCCGAGAAGAAGCCCGCGATGTACGAGTGGGCCTCGGTGTTGTTCAGGTCGCGGAAGTTGTCGTCGCGGACGTTGTCCACGAGCACGACCGTCTTCTCGCCGGCGCCCGTCGAGTCGGACGGCACGCCGTCGAGCGGCGCGAGCGGCGTCTGGTTGGTGCCGTCGCGGTCCGGTGCGACGCTGAACTGCGCCGACTCCTTCGGCAGGATGTTGTTGTCGAACTGGTCGGCCAGGTAGTTGACCTGCGCATCGGTGATCACCGTGCGCGAGCCATTGCGGCAGTCACCGGGCTGGAAGTCGGTCCCCGTGGCCGTGTACCCGAAGACGGTGCGTACGACCGGAGTCGCGACCCAGATCTCGGTGTGCGCGCTGACCCCGCGCAGGGTGTACTGCTTGCGATACAAGCCGGCGCTGTCGTCGAGCGCGAGCCAGGTGCGCGTCGTGCCCGTCGCCGGCGAGGCGGCCATGAACGACCGGCCCTTGCGCTTCAGGATCCGAGCCTGCTTCGCGCGCAGCTGCTTCGCCTGGCGCACGGCCTGCTTCATCGGGATGACCTTGTTCGGGCCGACCTGCACCGGGACCCGCGACTTCCGGCCCAGATAGCGGCTGATGTCGACGATCTCGGGACCCTGCGATCCCGCTTTCGCGGCCTTGGCGCTCGTCGAGCGTGCGGCTCCCGCTCCGCCGACCGCGATCCCCACCGCGGCGACGAGAGCGAGGGCCGTCGCTGCGATGAGCGTGCGCGTGCTGAAACGCGCCGTCCTTCGCCTCGAGCTCATACGAAAATCTCCTCCGTTTGGTCGTGCATGGCGGATGGCGGCGAGCGCGGCTTTTGCGGCTTCCTAGGTGCCCGACCCCCTCCTGGAACGCGCGGATGATTGCCGCGATCCGGCCGAGTGTCAATTTTTCGGCGGTCGGCGGCCTGTTGCCGCGAGCCTAGTCGGCGTCGGCGGTGGAGAGCGCCGGCGCATGGGCGCCGTGGGGCTGCAACGCCTCCTCCCGCAGGCCGACGACCGCGACGATCGAGGCGAGCAGCGCGAAGGCCGCGCCGATCAGGAAGGCGAGGTGGTAGCCCGAATTGAGCGCCGCGGCCGCGGTCTCGCCGCCATGCAGGCTCGAGGTGCGCCAGGCGGCCAGGCTCGCGAGCACAGCCAGGCCGAGGGCGCCGCCCATCATGAAGCCGGTGTTGACCACGCCCGAGGCGAGGCCGGACTCGCTCGGCTCGACCTCGCTCATCGCCGCCAGCAGCACCGGGTTCATCGCCATCCCGATCCCGACGCCGAGCAGGATCATCATCGGGAGGACGTCGGTCGCAAAGCTCCCGTCGACCGGTGCGCGCGCGAAGAGCGCGAGCCCGAGCGACACCATCGCCATCCCGATCGCGATCGGCGCCCGCACGCCGAAGCGCATCACGATCCGCGCCGAGAGCCCGAGCGAGAAGGCGCCCATGATCAGGTTCGCTGGCAGGAACGCGAGCCCGACGTGCAGCGGGTCGTAGCCGAGCACGAGCTGGAGGTAGAGCGCCGAGAGGAAGAAGAGCGCGAACATCGCCGCCGACCAGAGGATCCCGACGGTGTTCGCGACGGCGACGTTGCGCAGGCGGAAGAGCCGCAGGGGCACGAGCGGCGAGCTGACGCGGGACTCGATCACGAGGAACGCTGCGAACAGGACGACCGCGATGGCCAGCAGCCCGAGCGTCTCCGTCGAGAGCCACCCGTTGCCGTTCCCGTTGACGATCGCGTAGACCGCGATCATCAGCGCCGTGGTCACCGTCACGGCGCCTGCCACGTCGACTCGCCCGGAGGCCTCACCCTTGCCCGCGGGGAGCAGCGGCAGGCTGAGCGCGAACACGAGCACACCGACGGGAAGGTTCACGAGGAAGATCCAGTGCCAGCTGAAGAGGTCGGTCAGGACGCCGCCGAGCAGCACGCCGATGCTGCCGCCCCCGGCCATCACGAAGCCGAAGAAGCCCATCGCCTTCGCGCGCTCGGCCGGCTCCTGGAAGAGGGTCATGATCAGCGAGAGCGCGACCGCCGAAACCACCGCGCCGCCGAGCCCCTGCACCGCACGCGCCGCAACGAGAACGCCCTGCGAGCCTGCTAGCCCGCAGGCGAGCGACGCCGTGGTGAAGAGCGCGATCCCGCCCAAGAAGAGCCGCCGGTGCCCGAAGAGGTCACCCAGTCGCCCGCCCAGGAGCAGGAAGCCGCCGAAGGTCAGCAGGTAGGCGTTCACGACCCACGCGAGCGACGCCTCGGTGAAGCCGAGGTCGGCGCGGATCGAGGGCAGCGCGACGTTCACGATGGTCGCGTCGAGGACGATCATCAGGTCCCCGAGGCAGAGAACATAGAGGGCGAGCCAGGCTGTGCGGCGGTCGACGGTCATGGTCTCCTTTTGCGGGTCTTCAAGGTACTTCGACTTCCGGCGGACGCAAAACTCATCGCTCGCGCCGATGAGTTCCGGCCTTCGAAGCCGTCTTCTGCAGCGATGGAGCGACTCGCCTGCGACGTCCACGCGCTGCCTGCCGACGCGGCGACGCTGGACGCGCTCGCACGACTCCAGCTGGCCGCGCGCCGTTGCGGGCTCGAGTTGCACGTGTGCGAGGCGTCGGCGGAGCTGCGCTGCCTGATCACGTTCAGCGGGCTCGACGAGGCGCTACGCGTCGAGCCGGGGCGGCAGACCGAAGAGCGGAAAGAGCGTCTCCGTATCGAGGAAGAACGTCAGCTCCCCGATCCGCCCGCCAGCTAGCTCGAGCACCTGCAGCGCCCACGGCTCGTAGCCCTCGCCGTTGTCGGCCGGTTTGTACTGGCCGAAGGCGGGCGACCCGTTCGCGCTCACGGTCGGGATCACGCGCGAGTTCTTGCAGCCGATCCCCGGCCCGAACCACCACGTGAAGATGTCGTCGCGGCCGCGGAGCCAGAGGTCGAAGGGCGGCATCGACTGGATCGCGTCCTCCCGGATCAACGAGGTCAGCGCCTCCATGTCGTAGCGCTCGAACGCCTGCACGTAGCGGTCGAGCAACTCACGGTCGGGCTGCTCGAACGGCGTCTCGGCGTCGAGGTCGCTCGCCTCCATCGTCGCCCGCGCGCGCTGGAGCGCGCTGTTCACCGACGCGACGCTCGTTTCGAGCAGCTCTGCGACCTCCGTCGCCTTCCAGCGCAGCACCTCGCAGAGGATCAGCACCGCGCGCTGCCGCGGCGGGAGGTGTTGGAGCGCGGCGACGAAGGCGAGGCGGATCGTGTCGCGCGAGGCGACGGTCTCGGCCGGGTCGGCGACGAGGCTGTCCGGAACCGGCTGCAGCCAGGGCACCTCGGGCGTGCGCAGGTTCTCGACGATCGGCTCCGCCGCGGGGCCGAGGTCCATTGGGCGGGCACGGCGCTGGCTGCCTTCCAGCATGTCGAGGCACACATTGGTCGCGATGCGATAGAGCCACGACCGCACTGCCGAGCGGCCCTCGAAGCGGTCGAGGTTCTTCCAGGCGCGCAGCAGCGTCTCCTGCACGGCGTCCTCGGCCTCGAACGGCGAGCCGAGCATGCGGTAGCAGTGCGCCGTCAGCTCACGCCGGTGCTGCTCGAGCTCCCCGAAGGCCGGGGTCTGCGCGAGGGTCGATCCTTCCACGACCGCCATCCTAGGCAAGACGCGGCGGCCGGCGAAAACTCATCGCCTAGTAGCCGTCGTCGCCGCTGTCCTCGTCCGTCGTCATGCCGCCGGTGCCGCCGGTGTCGGCGCCCGTCACCGCCAGCGCGCCGGCCATGCCGGAGCTCTTGTGGAACTTGCAGTAGAAGGAGACGACGCCCGCCTTCGGGATCGCGACCATCACCTCCGTCTCGTCGCCGGGCTCGATCACCTTGTCGACGCCCTGTGCGTCGATCGTGAAGGAATGCGCGGTGTTCCCCTCGTTCTTCAGCTCGAGCTCGACCGTCTCCCCGGCCTTGCCCTCGAGCACCGTCGGCTCGAAGTAGAAGTCGTCGAGCTCGACCTCGGTCTTGCCGCCGTCCTCGACCGCCTTCGTGCCGTGGTCGTTCGCCTTGACGCCAGCGATCGACCGCTGGGCGCCGTCTGCGTCACTGCTCTCGGCGGTCGTCCCTCCACTACCGCCGCCGTAGCTCGAGCCACACCCTGCGGCCAGCAGGACGGCCAGCCCGAGCAGCGCCACCGTCAGTCCTCGCCTCATCGCTTCCTCCCGTCGGGGTTGCAGGAAGCTACGGCGGGCGCCGCGCCACGGTTTCAGACGCGCCTGCGCCAGCGGGAGAAGACGTCCTCGAGGTCGGCTCGGTTCTTGCGCGGCACGAGCACGAACAATCGATCACCCGCCCGTACGACCGTGCTACCTCGCGGCGGCACCGCCTCGCCCGCGCGATGGATCACGGCGATCAGAGCGTTCCGCGGCAGGCCCAGCACGTTCACCGCCGAGCCGTTGACGGCGTGGTCGTCGGAGACGGCGAACTCGACCAGGTCGAGCTCACTCATCGGCCCCACCTCGAGCGGCGCCTCCGGCACCGGCGGCGCGGGCGAGACGAGGCCGAGGGCCGCGGCCACGCGCTCGAGCGTCGTCCCCTGCACGATCGTCGAGACGACCACGACGAAGAAGACGGCGTTGAAGATGGTCTCCGCATCCGCGACGTCGGCGGAGAGGGCGAAGGTGGCCAGCACGATCGGGACTGCGCCGCGCAGGCCCGCCCAGCCGAGCAGCACCCGCTCGCGGTTCCTGTAGCCGCTGAAGGCGGTCGACGCCCACACGGCCGCCGGGCGCGCGACCAGCGTCAGCAGGAAGGCGAGCGCCAGCCCGCGCAGGGCCACGCCGGGGAGCTCGTGCGGAAAGACGAGCAAGCCGAGCACGACGAACAACGCCACCTGCGCGAGGAACGCCAGGCCCTCGTGGAACGCGACGAGCTGGCGCCGGTAACGCGACGGGGTGCTGCCGACGGCGAGTCCGACGAGGTAGACCGCGAGGAAGCCACTGCCGCCGAGCGTGTCCGCGACGCCGAACGCGAGCGCGCCGGCGGCGAGCGAGGCGACCGGCACGAACGCGCCGATCGACTGCGGGATTCGCGCGAAGACCCAGCTCGCGACCGCGCCGAGCGCGACACCGACGACCAGTCCGAGGCCGATCTGGCGCACCACCAGGAGCAGCAGGTCGTCGAGGCCGTAGCTCTCGGGTCGCTCGATCCACGCGATCAGGCCGAGCGTGAGCGCGATCGCCATCGGGTCGTTGCCGCCCGACTCCGCCTCGAGCAGGCGCGCGAGCCGGCGGCGGACGTGCGTGAAGCGGAGCGTGGCGAAGACCGCGGCGGCGTCGGTCGAGGCGACGACCGCGCCGACGAGCATCGAGCCGAGCCACGAGAGGTCGAACAGCAGCCGCGCTGCCACGCCGGTCACGAGCATGCTCACGACCACGCCCACGGTGCTCAGCAGCACCGCCGGGACCGCGACCTCCCGCAGCCGCCGCCAGGAGGTCTGCAGCCCGCCTTCGTAGAGGATCAGCCCGAGACCGATTGTGCCGACCTGCCGGGCGAGCTCGGCGTCGTCGAACTCGATCCCGCCGGGGCCGTCCGAGCCGAGCAGCATCCCGAGGCCGAGGAAGGCGACGAGCACCGGCAGCCCGGTGCGAGCGGCGCCGAGCGCGACGACGATGCTCGCCGCGAGCACGGCGCCGATGATCAGCAGCGCGAGGCCCTCGTCCACGGCCGCATCTTCCCCGACGCGTCAGCGCGGACCGACCGACGGGGGCGCCGTCGCCGGCGCCCCCGTCTCACCCCCGTCCGTCAGACGTCGCTGCACGTGCACGCTCCGGGCGCGCACGTGTGACCGCTGTTCTTGCCCTTAGCCAAGGCGGCCGAGCACCTCCTGCGGGTCGACGCCGAGGCGCCCGAGCAGGCCGCCGTGCTCCTCGTGGTCGACTTGATCCGGAAGCTGCTGCTCCGCCTCCGACGCCTTGCCGTGCTCGCCGCGCTCCCGCAGGAGGCTGACGATCTGCTGCTTGTCGATCTGCATCTCGACCCCTTTCGCATTCGTTGTCACTCTTCGCGCACGTCGACGTCGACGTGCTCCCGCCGTAGCTCCGCCTCGACGCGCTCGGTCTCCGTCGCGACCTCCTTGCGGACGACGATGCGCTCGCGCACCACCGTGCGCTTCGTCACGACGAGCTGCTCCTCGAGGACGGGGATCGAGACGGAGCCGTCCGGCAGCGTCTCGATCTCCCCGCTGTCCTCCTCGCCGACCGCGACCCGCTCCATCGTGGCGTGCTCCACGTCGCGCGGAACCTCCTGCGCGACCCGCTCGGCGTCCACGCGCTTCTCCACGTGGACGTTGCCGAGCGGTGCGAGCCGCCTCCCGACCTCGAGCTCCTCCTCGTGCCGCGTGACGTCGCCGTCGCGACCGGGCGTGCGCCTACGCCGCGTCGACATCCCCTTCGACCTCGACGCGCTCCTTGCGCACCTCGTCCTCGACGGTCATGCGGTCGGTGTCCACGTCTGTCTCGAGGCCGACGCGCTCCTTGGCAACCGTCTGCTTCTGCACGACCGGGCGCTCGCCGCGGAGCGTGACGTCCACGGCCTCCTCGCCGATCGCCGCGTCGGAGACGGGCTCGTCGACCGGCTCACGGGTCACCCGCGCCGTCTCCTGGCGGAGCTCGACGTCCATTGCGACCGGCTCGGTCTCGACCCACTTGCGCAGCTGCGCGCGGCCGGTCTCGACCTCCTGCTTGCCGACCGCGAGCTCCTCTTCGTGGCGCGTGACCGACTGGTTTCCCTCGCCGGACGGCATCTCGCCACCGCCGCGGCCGCCGAGCCCGTAGTACGTGTAGAGCTCGCTCTCGGTCTCGTAGGGGATCGCGTCCCCGTCGATGTCCGGAGCGCCCTTGACGTGATCCTTCTCGTACGGCACCTGCACGGCCTCGCCCTGCAGCTGCACGCTCTGCGCCGGGACGAGGACGCGCTTCGTGCCGAAGAACCCGGTGCCGAGGCCGATCCACTCCGGCCGCCCGTCCTCCGTGTCGTAGTAGATCTCCTCGACCTTGCCGATCTGGTCGCCCGACGAGTCGAGCACCGGCGCGCCTTGCAGTTCCTGAAGCTGATCCATCTGCATCCCAAAGACCCCTTTCTGTCGTCTAGCGGTAGGTCGACGCGGCTGCGCCGCCCGAGTTGCCGCTCTCCTGTGCCTTGTCCTTTGCGCGGTCGACCTGCTCCGAGGCGCGCTGCATGCCCTGGTCGAGGTCCCGCTTGAACTGACCCTTGTTGCGTTGCCCGGCGTCGTAGGCGCCCTCGAGCATCCGCGCCGCGACGTCGCGGCCGCCGAGGCCGAAGGCCAGCGCCGAGCCGAGCGCGATCGCGCCCCAGATCGCCGCGTAGGTGATCGTCACGATCTGCGTCGCGATCTTCAGCTGCTCGAGGATCATGAAGACGGCGATCGACATCACGATGATCGGCACAGCCGTCGCGACGATCTTGCCGAGCGGCGTGTCGCCCATCGTCCTCCCGACGAGCCCGGCGACCGCCGCGGAGATCGCGCCGGCCACGAGGAAGATCGCGAGTGCGGCGACGACGTTCGGCAGGTAGGCCCAGATCGCGGCGACGAAGCCGGTCAGCGCGGCGATGCCGAGCACCGAGGCCGCCAGCGAGATCGCGCCGAGAAAGATCGCCCAGAAGGCGATGCGCCCGATCAGGTGCGAGGGCGAGCTCGTCACGCGCTGGACGAAGTTCCCACCCTGGCCCGAGTGCAGGGCCCGGTCGAGGCCGACGCGCTGGAGCACGCGCCAGATCACCTTCGCGAGGATCTTCGCCACGAAGTAGCCGATGACCAGCACGAGCAGCGCGCCGGCGAGGCGGGGAATCCACTCGAAGAAGACGGTGAACGCCCTGTCAATACTGTCTGAGATGCTGAACAGCACCATGGTTGTTGCTCCTTTCCGTACCGGTTTGGAGCAGCAAATGTCCCGACTGTCCCGCGTTTAAACCACTTCCGAAGCCGGAATGGAAGCAAGTGGGACGAGNTGCCCTGCAAAGTGAGACATTTCCCGGCACAACAACCACCCACGGAGGTAAGGTGGCGACCGCGTGAGCGAGCCTGACCCACGCCCCGCAGCGGGCGAGCCGGCGGAGCCGGATGCGCTGCTACGCGCCGACGCGATCGCGACGCGGGCGCGAATCCTCGACGCCGCTGCGGCGCTGCCCGACGACCGTCGCACGAGCATGATCGAGATCGCGGCTGCGGCGGGGGTCGGCCGTTCGACGCTCTACCG
>C688J14111_10000353_pt1 | contig 11654 bp, 15 predicted proteins | sample HopSoiMetagenom1_FD_14111 | JGI IMG/M metagenome (IMG submission 14111)
AAAAGGAAGATTTCTTGAAGTCAGTCCAGACCCGAGCAGGAGAAAAGCGCATTCCCTGCTGCATTCCGGGCATGCGATGACAGCTTGCGTTGGAAGCTCTGCGATTGCCTGGCGGACAGGGCCGCAATGTGAGCATCGGAAAGCAATATAGATACACGGGCGCAAAGCGTGCTGTTGAGACGTGGATTGGCTGCCACCATCGGCTATTGAAGAGCACAGCGCAGAACGCTGCCTGAGAGCCGATAAGGGCTCATGATCGAAAAATACTTTGTTCTTCTCTTGTGCCGTTGAAGCGATCTGCAATTCATTGAGCGCTGTTGTCATAAGACCTGCTTGGCGAGATATTTTTCAAAAAGCTTTTGAGCGCATGCCTGGCCGCAAGCTGGTTCATCATTCGAGCGCAAGTCGGTAGCGGCAGAGTATGGCCGACAGGTAAAACGCTGGTCGGCAGAAGTGACGAACCAGTGGTTGGCCTCGCGGCGAACGTTGGTGCATCCTGGCACGGCACACTTGACGGTTGTAACCAGATGAGGGTTGCGAGGCTTGGTCACAAGCACACCTCCAGGAATTCAACCTGTGAAAACATCATGACGCGTGCTCGGGCTGCATATGATGCGAAACATGAACGGACTGCGTGCATTGCGCGAGCAAAGAGCGAGGTAAACGAAGCTAGAGTCTGGTGGTGCGAGATTCGAGACAAGGGCCGATTGCGGGCCGTTGGCCAGAAGACGCTGGAGTGAGACTGATTGGCAAATTGATTACTGCAAGAGCATTGAGTGTGATTGAGAGCAAAGACAGTGCCGTCTTTCCCAACGGGAAATGCGACGAAGACCAGCGTCTCTCTCCAACCATGACTCAGCTCCGCGTTAGTATCGGAGTCGGTCCAGTGACCGTTGGCACGGTGGTCGTCAAGACAACTGCCACAATACTGACTGTCACAGTCAAGGCATAGATAGAGATGATTACTGCAGAAACCCTGTTCGCAAACAGGACATGACGCAGACGAATGACTGCTGCAAACAAGACACAGATGATCATCCGACAAAATTTTGGTTGAGAGGACAGAATGATCGAGAGAGCCTGAGACTGATAACGAATGTGGTTTTGATACTCCGAACAACCGCCGTGGCATCCGACCCGTGCCCACAACGAGTGTATCTTTAAGCCGGCATGGCGGCGTGGCGGCTTTAGTGATCGAGTGCTCATCTATGATGCGAAGCGCCGGAGGCAACTGTCCACAAAGGCTTTTTTGCTGCCTTGGCTGAGAGGTTGAACTAGTTGATTGCAATAAAACCGAGTCAAAGAACAATGCAATCATCGCTTTTGAGAGCCAAAAGCAGTATCCGAAGTTGGGCAGGCCGAGATTTTGCGGCCCTCTGCTTAGAAGGCAGAGGGGCATAAAATGTCGGCTGTCTGTCAGTTAGAGAAATAGGTATCGCGAATAGCCATGTAAAGCGCTGAACCTACTTGAGAGCAGCCCGGTTATGCTGGGCTGGAGTATCGGTGGTTTCCGCAAGAGTGCCATTGCTGCATTGCTTTCAACCTTCAATTATCATTATTACTCTGCTCATTGCTCGTCCTTGCTCTGCTCAATTGCTCGTCCTTGCTCTGCTCAATTGCTCGTCCTTGCTCTGCTCATTGCTTGGCGAATCGCCATGGCATCAATGTTTCTCTTGCTCTTTGTGTCCTAAGCACACAAGGTCCCATCATTTCTGATGGGCCTTATGAATTAATGCTCCGTTTTCTCTTGCTGTCCTCTTTGCCTGTTACCAATTGACGTCAATTTAGCCGGGTGGTCCAGCCACCTCTCTGCATTGTGTTGCTTTGGGGAGGTTGGGCTTGATTTGTGTTCGGCTTGATTGTGTTCGGCTTGATTATATTCGGCTCGATTGTGTTCGGCTTGGCGGCGTTGGCCGTTGGTCCTCACCTCGCCGCGTATGTACCGGCTCCGAGAGAAACACTTGCTTGGGATTTTTGGGGGGTAGTAGCTTCGGTTGCAACCTGGAGCTCAATTAGTCTTGGAGCTCAACTGGACCAGTGCGTGTTGCAGCAGATTTAATCCGATCGTCCATCGACGCACTGGATCGTGGTCACTGTCGCCAAAGCCGGTCACATATGCTGTCAGGCAGAACCCTGTGACAGAAGCATTCGGCTCTTCACAAAGTTGCTTACGTTCCAGCTCAACGTTACCGCTCTTTCCTAATGGCGCTGTATGGCTTTTCTCTGATGGTTCTTCCTTGAATGAATCGCCACAATGTAACAAATCAGCTCTTTCTGATTCTTGCGCGCTCGATTGCTGCCCTTCGCTCAAGATAGCAAGCTCGCCGTGATTCGGTACTCTGATTTGTTCATCATTATGATCGGTAACTTTGGAGGGCTCTTCGTTATTAGAGGGCTCTTCGTCATGCGTTGCGCTCACATGCTCGCCCTGGTCAGAGACGATGGCAGGTTCGTCCTGAATCACTCCCACATGCATACCGTGATTTGTAACTCTTGCAGATTCCTCTCGAGGCGCGATATCCGCATACTCGCCGTAATGCGTGACATCAGTCTGTCCACTATGCCATATAGTGTCTTCACTTCCGGGTGGATTCATTCCAGAATCTTTCACAGTCTTGGGCAGCGTGTCGCCTTGCTCAGGCTCATTCTGGGAAACAATATTTTCCTGGTGGTAGTAGCAATGGCGAATAACCAGTTCCACAGTGGCCGCGATTTCAGGAGCGTGGTCTAGCAGCCGGCAAAGTTCTTTAGCAAACGCTTCATGCTTTTCGAATGAACAACGGTCCTTTTCATCCACAAAGATCAGGTCGATGTAAGAAACAAATTTTCGGTCACCAAATATCTCTTCTTCCGGAGCGACTTCACTGCTTGACCACACGTCACACTTTGCGGTTGCCAGCGGGAACCCAGCGGCGTTGATGCGCAAAAGGAATGAGCCAAGTTCCGGGTAGGCTATGGCTTCAGGGATTTGATGTACCAATTCAGGATGGCTTTTCAGATCATAGTAACGGACATCAGGATCATCGGAACGCCAGGGGATTTCCAGTGCAGGAGCATGGCCGCCCAACTCAACAGAAAAGTCGGCTTGCATCAGCGCATTCCATGATGCTGAAAGAAGCGCATAACCTGGCGTTCTGCCCAGCGACCGTCGTATCCATTGGGCTGAGCCAGAAAAGCACAGTGGCCGCCATGAGCGGTTTCCAGCAATGTAATGTGCGGATTAGCCATGATCTTGGCGCGAGTTTCCGGCAGCAGACGGATAAAAGGATCATCCGCGGCATGAACCACCAGAGTCGGCAGCGCGATCTTTTCAATCACGCGGTATGCGCCAGAGCGCGTGTAATAATCCTGAGCATTTTCAAAGCCGCAATAGCGCGCGGTAATCACGTCGTCAAACTCGCGGATGGTGGTGGGAAAGCGATCGACCTTTTTATATGTGCCGGGGAACAACTTGCGTTTGCGTTCATATGTGCGCATCAGGCTGACAAGAAATTTCCATTCATAGATGCGATTTCCGCCCACATGCATGGCGTCGGCAGATGCAGCCAGGTCCGCCGCCGGAGAAACCGCCGCTACCGCTTTCAACTCTACAGGTGCGTCCGTGCCGAGTTCGCCAGCAAGTTTCAGCACCAGGTTGCCGCCCATCGAGTAACCAATCAGCCCCACGCTTGAAACTTTTCGTTGCTCAATCATTATGCGCACCACCGCGCCCACATCACTTGAAAGGCCGGAATGGTAGAGCGTTGGCGTCAAGCCTCCCGTACCTCCGCAGGTGCGCATGTTCATCCGGACAACATTCATCCCGGCGTCCCAGGCTTTGGCGGCGTTGCCAATCACGTATTGTGACAAGCTTGAGCCCTCAAGCCCGTGGACGATAATCACCGTCGCGCGGCGCTCCGCGTCGGCGTGCCAGTGGCAGTGGCACAAGACCTGAGTATTGGCGTCTACTCGATAAAGACATTCTTCTGGCGCGGGCAGCTTGTTTTTGCGGGGAAGGAAGTTGCCGGCCAACGTCATGGCGTGCCGATTGCGCAGATAACGGCGCGGAACAAATGGATCGAAAATCGGATCTTTTGGATTTTCAGCCATGCAGCTACAAATGAACTCTTGTGAGTTCGCCTATAATAATGATGCTGTAATTATTTTAAATGAGCCAGCAATATGCCAATTTTTGAATACGTCTGCCGGCAGTGCAGCCACCAGTTTGAAGCCATTGTAATGAGCAAACAAAAAGCCGCGTGCCCAAAATGTGAGAGCAAACGGCTGAGCCAGCAATTGTCCAGCTTCGCCGTGGGAGGCGAAAAGTCCCGCGCTGCGGCTCCTGCCACCGGTGCGTGCGGCAGCTGTGGCGATTCTCGCGGTCCCGGCGCTTGCAGCATGAATTAACGCTTTGCGTATCGTTTCGAGCCTTCGACCGGCATTGTCACGGACGCGCTGGTGAAATCGTGTAAAATGGGTTTCTAGCCTTTACGGTGGGTATAGTTCAGTGGCAGAACGCCAGACTGTGGCTCTGGATGTCGTGGGTTCGACCCCCACTACCCACCCCAATTTCTTCTTTTTGAATCAGTGAGTTAGTGAAAATCGTACCGTCCACTACCGTCCAATTGCGAAAAAACTTACAAAATACCGAACCGTTCAGCGTAAAACCATTCGCACGACTTTGCTGTTGGCTTCACGCATCGGGGCCGGCAGTCCATTGCCATATTCGTTGAACGTGGTCCGGATATCAGCATGGCGCATCAGGTCCTTAATCACGGCCACTGGCGCATTGGTCGTCCCCAGCCATGATCGGTAGGAGTGCCGAAGAATCTTGGTTGGCTCCCCTCGCAGCAAGTACGCAATGCCCGCTCTCTGTGCCGCAGCAAAAACCTTCTTTCGAACTGCGGTCTGGAAATAGGGCTTCTCTCCAGCGGTGAACGGCGAAGCGAAAATCCAATCTTCGTCTTCCGAGAATTCAGACTTGCGCCTCCACTCAAGCAGCGATTCCATTAGGGATGAATCAAGCGGGGCGGGAGCTTCCGAGTATTCTGTCTTTGTCTCATCCACCCTGCCAAGGACAATCGCTCGGCGAACGTAGATCATCAACGCCTTCCAATCGATGTCCATCCACTTGAGTGCAAGCACCTCGGAGAATCGCAGCCCCAGGCAGATCGAGGTGACAACAACCAACCGTACGTAGTCTTCCTGGATATGGTTAAGAAGCAGTTCCAGTTGCTCAGGGGACAGGACATTCGGCCGCGAACTCCTGCGTGTCCCGCCTTTGATCTTAACCAACTCCATCGGATTCCGCGCGATCGGCAGATATCCCCAAAACATCGCACGATCAAAGAGGATCTGCATGAGGGCCCTGATGTGGCCCTTTGTTTTGCCGGAAAGCGGCTGACCGTTGTCTTTCCGGGTTTTGGCATTCAGCCACATTTGAATCGTCTCAGGGGTAAGCTTATTGACTTCAACATCCCGCCATTTTGGAAGGATGTGGTTGTCGATATAAGCCTTGTAGCTGTGACGGGTTGAAAATCTCCTCGGCATTTCCTCGCGCATATATCGTTCAATCACCGTACCAAAGAGCAATTCTTTTGCTAGCTCCTGCGTGTGATTGATCTTTAACCGCATCTGCTCGGCAACTGGGGACTTTCTCGCTGCTCCCTTGCTTGGAAACTGTTCCTTCGTCCCGATGGTCACCGAACGGCGGATGACGCGACCTTTGGCTTTTTCGCGCCAGCGAAAAAGCCACGTGTTCGTTTTCTTGTCCAGAACAACACTTCCGTTTTGATACCGTGCCTGACTCATTCCTCTCCTTTCATGTCAGTGCACGGGTGGCGAGACAAATGTAATTGAGATTTCAGCCACGCGTCCAGTAAAGAAGCGCGGAATCGCCACAATTTTCCGATCCGCATGGCGGGAAGAATCCCCTTTGTAGCCAATCGCTTTACGGTTTTTGGATGGATTTCCAGGAGCTCAGCCGCTTGATCAGCATCGATCAGCGGTTCGCACTTGCTCTTGGCCTCCAGGGCTCTGTCGATTTCTACAACCTTGTCTGAGCCGTTAACAAGGCTGGCGTTCGCTCGGGCTGGTGAGTTCACACTTGACCTCCTAACAACGCGCCCTCCTTGGAGGGCAATCTTTGGTGTCTTTTAGGCCATTCCTCAGACTCAGTCAAAAAGCCGGGCCCTCCGGTTGTGTACAAGACGTCGGAACGAACCTTCGGCAGCTTTTCCTTGAAAATTGGGCCGAAATTTGAACTGGGCTTACGTTCTCTTCACTCCAGCCGCCTTTGATGGATTCCTGGGCAACAGGAGAGGAACTGCGTTTTCGTCTGCTCATGACACTCAGACGGCGTTGCATCGAACTGGCTACATTACCGATGAGATTACGGCAACGATCGTTTATCTGGCCGCAAAGCTCAACAAACCTGTCCTCGGGCTTCCAATGCCTGAATGATCTTCGGTACGGCCGGGAATGTGTCCAAAAAGCTGAGCCGATCGACTGATCTCGTCATGCGCTTTCTCCATCCTGCTCTGCGCGTTTTACGCCGAGTCTGGATTTCAAACAAAAATCAGCCAAATCAAAACGCGATTTGACCGAAAGTTTATTCAAATGTAGTTTGCTGATGCTCGGACGTGAAAACGCCTTTGGGCCCAGGAGCCGCAATGTTTGCGTCACTCGAAGAACTTGAGCATGGCTTGCGCGAAACGGGCTACATCGCCGATTCGATCCTCCATACAACGGTTTACCTCGCGGGAAAGCTGCATAAGCCTCTCTTGCTGGAAGGCCCGGCGGGCAGCGGAAAAACCCAATTGGCGTATGCGGTTGCAGCTGCCGCAAACACAGCGGTCGAACGTTTGCAATGTTATGAGGGCATTAACGAAGAAAAGGCCATCGGCAAATTCGACGAAGCCTTGCAACGGCTTTGCGTTGAACTCAAAGCCAAGACAGGCGATGTCGATTGGGCTTCGTTGCGAACCGAGTTACACAGCCAGGATTTCTTCAGCGCAGGTCCGCTAATGCGCGCTTTGTTGTGGGCAAAGCCTTGCGTCTTGCTCATCGACGAAATTGACAAAGTTGATCAGGAATTCGAAGCCATGCTGTTGGAACTTCTGAGCGAGTGGAGGCTCAGTATTCCGAAGTTAGGCACGGTGGAGGCTCGCAGTATTCCTTTCGTTGTGCTCACCTCCAATGAGGAGCGGCGTATTGGCGATCCCCTGCGCCGGCGGAGCTTCTACCTGCGTGTTGAACATCCCAGCGCGGAACGAGAAGCGGAAATTGTGGCGCTTAGGACTCCAGGCTCCAGTCGCGAGTTCCATTCCGGGATGGCAGGATTGGCAAAAGCTCTGCGTGGATGGAGTATGGAAAAACCGCCATCTGTATCGGAGATCTTGGATTTGGCAGAGGCGCTCAAAATCCTTGGACATGAGCAGGTTACGCCAGAACTACGCGATGTTCTATTGCCTTTGTTGGCAAAGACCGAAGCTGACAGAAAAAAGCTGCTTCTGGCGTGACGGTTTTGCCAGCCTGGTCTATGACGCACAGCAATACACCCGCGAAGCCTTACAGGGGAGTGCCGCATGAACTGCTTTGGCTGCTTATTGCTCGTAATATGTGCCGCAACAAGCTGGGCGCAGACCTCCACCGGGCCAAAACGTCTGGAAGCTGAATACTACGTTGCCGCCTACGCCCAACACTATCGAGTGCCGGTACCGCTGGTGCGGGCTGTCGTCGAGCGGGAATCGAATTGGCGGCCGTGCGCAATTTCCCCCAAAGGCGCAGCCGGCCTGATGCAACTCATGCCCACGACTGCTCGGAAATTGCGCGTGAGTGACCGCTGCAATATCGACCAGAACGTGTCAGGCGGTGTGCGCTATCTTGCATGGCTCATTCAGAAGTTCCGGGGCGATTTGCGGTTAGCCTCCGCCGCCTACTACGCGGGGGAAGACATTGTGAGCAGGCGGGGTCTCGCGTACCGGAATCCGGATGTTGTCGCCTATGTATCTCGCATCCGAGCCACTTACCGGCGCTTCGCCCAAGAAAAAACAGAAATTCTCGAAACCACTCAGAAAAGAGATATACGATGAAAATCTGCCGAAATTTGTTTCATCTCATAACGCCTCTGGCATGCTTCGCCCTGGCGGCAGCACAATCCGATCTCGCTCCAGGCAGGATTCTCAGCAGAGCGTTACTACACTTCAATTGCGACCCGGATTTGTAACATCAGTTCGCTTACCCGAAGCTGTCAGTTCCGTGGTCCTCGGTGATCCTAGTGCATTCAAAGCTGAACATTCGGAGGCCGAGCCGCAATTGGTGTTTTTTAAGCCAAGTACCCCCAGCGCGTCTCGCACCAATGCGTTAATCACAACTCGGACAGGCCATGAAGTCTCTTTGGCGCTGGTAAGCCGAGGAGTTGCAGACCGGTCGGCGCCAGTCGATTACGTTCTGAAATACGAACCGCTGCGCAGTTTTTTTATTAAGGCGAGCCACCCGAGTTTTGTGATCGAGGAGACAAAAAACCTCGATCCGGCGGAATTGGCCGGAGCCAGCCCGCCGCAGCGAGACGCCATTGATCCAGAGGAAAGCATGCTCCGAGATCAGCAAACTGAGCCTCCACATTGGGAAGGCGGGCAGTTGCGCGTAAGTGTTCTGTACCAAAACCGGCGATGAGGTCGCAGTGGCATTCTCAGTGCTCAATGCTTCTGCTAATACGATCGAGTTGCTTCCTCCCCAGGTTGAGCTAACCGATACGACGAAGAGCCGTCACCATACGGCGATTAAGGCAGAGCCGGTGGCCATAAAGAGTTATCGACTGACATCCCGCAGATTGGCGCCGGGTGAGAGGGCCGATGGCGTCGCCATGTTCGAGAGACCCGCATTCAAAGCATCGTCGGAACGTCTGATGCTGCAAGTCGCACAGGTCGAACAGGTGGACCGCCCCGTGCTGGCGGCGGTCTCTTTTGTTCCGGTCGCCAAAGGAGGTGCAAAATGACCCAGAACAACGGAAATAGAAGCGATCATGAGACCGTCATCGTTGACGACCAAAAACTTCTGCCTCAGGTGAGTGCACCAACGGTGCAGACGGATCTGGAAGTAAAAACCGAATTGGCCACAAGAACCAAATTGCGGGCCAGACAAAAGATCCAACAGAACCGGTTCGTGATTGTTGCCGCAGGTGCAGTCGTATTTGCCCTACTCATCTTTGCTGTTGTCTCTGCTCCGCGGATGTCCGTCCCGCGCACTGGAGGCGCGCAGAAAGCATCACGCAATGCTGCGAATGGGAATCAAGACGCGCAATCCCAGGCGACGGCATCTTTGGGCGAAAAAAGCGTTCTCCCGATCACCGATTCAGGACGTCCAGTGCCTAAAGAAAATCACGACGGGTATCTGAAAGAGCAGGACCTCGAGCGAAGCGCTACCAAGAGAACGCCGACAAGAACTTTTACGCAGCCCGCGCAGTCTGAACACACTGCCGGCACATTAGGCTCCATTCCGCCGTTTAGCGAGCAGCCCTGGCAGGCGCCTGTCAACAATGATCTGCTCGATTCCACGCGACGTGACCTGAATGATCTTGGAGCTGACATCCCGCTGGCAAAAATCAATGAAGATCCTGCCGCCGGCGACATCCATTTGCGCCGTGGTGTGATCTTCAGTTCGTACGGGTCCCTGATCGCATCGGCGAAGAACGGCGCCAAACGGCTGGACCAGATTCAGCGATGGTTGGGACCGGACGGCGTCATTATCTTTGACGAAGCACACAAGGCAAAAAACGCGTTAGCCGGCGGCCGAGGAGAGCCGACGCTAACCGGGCAGGCAGTCATTGATCTGCAGGATGCAACCCGCAATCCCGAGTATCGCGTAGTGTATTCGTCAGCCACGGGGCGCCACCGATGTCCGCAACATGGCGTACATGACGAGACTAGGTGTTTGGGGAGCGGGAACCAGCTTCCCGTCCGGTTTCAAAGATTTCATGGAGGACATTGAGAACGGCGGTGTAGGCGCCATGGAAATGGTGAGCCGCGATATGAAGAGTCTCGGCATGTACCTGTCGGGATCAATCTCGTTCGGCGTATGCCCCAAGAGCGGGAAGGCAGTCGAATACCGCGAGGTGATCCACCGGCTTACGCAGGAACAGCGAGAGATGTACAACCACGCATCGCGGGCATGGAAGTTCGTCTTGCAGAACATCGAGCAGGCTCTGGACATCACCAATGCGAGTTCGCGCGCGCGAGGACAGGCGCGTACCAAGTTCTGGGGCGACCATCAACGCTTCTTTCGACAAATCATCTGCTCTTTCAAGGTGCCCAGCGTGATCGCGGAGGCCGAGGCTGCGTTACAGCAGGATAAGTCTCCAGTCATATCGCTAGTAGGCACAGGTGAAGCACGGACGAAAGACCAAGTTGCCAGGGCCACCGCTGAAGGTGGAAGCCTCGAGGATCTGGATTTCTCTCCGCGCGAAATCCTCGGGAAGCTGATTGAGCGAGGCTTCCCCACGACCCTCTATCGGGACGAGACCGACCCCGTCAGCCAAAAGATAATCAAAGTCATCGCGACGGACAAGAAAGGAAACCCGATCCAGAGCAAAGAAGCTCTCAAATTGAAGCAGCGATTGCTCGACGGCCTTTCCGCTCTCCATTTGCCGGAAAACCCGCTGGACCAGCTTGTCAATCACTTTGGCGAGTTCGATGTCTCCGAGATCACGGGCAGAGGCCGGCGTCTTATCCGCGACAAGCGGACCGGGGAGACCCACTATAAGAAGAGAGCCCCGGAAGGCGTCCCCATGCAGCATGTCAACATCTATGGCATGGAGCAGTTCCAGGCCGGCAATACCCGAGTGGCCATTATCAGTGATGCTGGTTCGATTGGTATTTCGTTGCACGCCTCCAATCGCGCACCCAATCATCAGCGACGCGTGCACATCACCCATGAACTCGGGTGGAGCGCCGACAAGCAGATGCAATGTTTCGGACGTACTCATCGAAGTGACCAGGCTGTGCCACCGGAATACGTTTTTGTTGTCCACGGAACTCGGAGGTGAGAAGCGTTTCAGCTCGACCATTGCGCGAAGGCTCGGCAGCCTCGACGCGCTGACGAAAGGAGATCGCGGCGCGGCGGACAATGTCGACTGGGCGAGGTACAACTTCGAAACCCAGCAAGGCAAGGCGGCGCTCAGCCTGCTGTTCCGGCGTATCACTGACGGGGCTGCCGTGCCTGGGCTAAAAGACCCCAAACAGACCCTCCGCGATATAGGCCTTCTCGTGCGCCGGGAAGGGGGAGAGACAGTGCGTGATGAAGATCTCCGCAACGTTCCGCGATTCCTCAACCGGATCCTCGCTCTAGGCGTCGAAGACCAGAATGCACTCTTTGACCACTTCGCCGAACTCTTCGATCAGACGGTAAGCTACGCGAAGGCGAATGGGACGTTCGATGCGGGAGTGACTGACATACGCGCGCTGGCGATCCGTATCGCGAAACCGCCGCGTGTCGTGCATGTGGATCGCGTCACGGGCGCCGAGACCATACTTTACCCGCTGGAAGTTGATCGCTGGAGCAACCGAATCGACTTCGAGCAGGCGGACCGAGTGCGCGCCGCGCACAACGGCGCATTCCTCCGTCACAATAAGAATGGCAATTTCGTCCTGGCGGTCCAATCCGGCCGCCACACCAAT
>C688J14111_10000359_pt1 | contig 11567 bp, 9 predicted proteins | sample HopSoiMetagenom1_FD_14111 | JGI IMG/M metagenome (IMG submission 14111)
GCCGCGCTTGTCGCCGCCGGCGGCTTCGCCCGCGCGCATCGCGGCGAGCAGGCGGCGCGGGAACGGCAGGCTGTCATTGGCGATATAGGTCTTTGCGGTCTCGTCGAGCACATCGGCGCCCGCGAGCATGTTGCCGGCGATCGAGAAGCCGCTGCCCGCGATGTGTCCGCACCAATCGACGCAGTCGCGCCCGGTATGCGCGGCAATCGCGCCGCTGGCGTCCATGATGTGGATCTGGCGGCTCTCGCGGCCATCGTCGGTCGCGAGCAAGGCGGCCAGCGCGTCGTGCGCGTTGAGACCCTGACGCAGCAGCTTGACGCCGTCGATGCCGTAATAAGGATTGACGAAGGCCTGCGTCGCGATGGCGCCAAGGCCCGCAGCGATGTAGGGCACTCGCGCGCCGACGGCGAAGAAGCGCGTGGCTACGGCGATGCCAAACTGGCCGGTAGCAGAATCGCGCGCGATGATCGACCAGGTCATGTGCTGCCTTTAGCGCCCTGCGGCGTAGCCCTGCATGCCGCGTGGATTGGCGGCGGCGCGGCGACGCGGACCGACGCGCGAGGCCGCGGTGAGACGGCCTTCCGACCAGTCCGGTCCGACCTCGACGATATGTCCGCGTTCGCGAAGATTTTCGATCGTCGCCTTCGGCACGCGGTTCTCGACCACGAGCACGCCGGGGCGCGCGGTGCGGGGCCAGAACGAGATCGGGAAATGCTCGGAGTGCCAGGCCGGGGCGTCGATCGCTTCCTGGAGATTGAGGTTGCAATGGACGTGCCGCAGGAAGAACTGCGTGATCCACTGATCCTGCTGGTCGCCGCCGGGCGAGCCCCAGGCGAGATAAGGCTCGCCGTCGCGCAATGCCATGGTGGGGGACAGCGTGGTGCGCGGCCGCTTGCCGGGCGCGAGCGAGCTCGGTTGGTTCTCCTCCAGATCGAACATCTGCGCGCGGCTGCCGAGGCAGAAGCCGAGCTCGGGAATGATCGGCGATGATTGCAGCCAGCCGCCGGATGGCGTCGACGACACCATGTTGCCTGCCTTGTCGATGATGTCGAAATGCACGGTGTCGCCGCGCACCTCGCCGAAGCGGCCCACCGTCGGTTCACCGGCGCCGAGCGCGCCGACAGCCTCGCGCTGGCCCTCGGCGCGGCGCAGCTTGACCACGCCGCCAAAGCCCTCGATCGCACCGGGCCGGAGATCGAGCGAGGCCTTGTCGGTGACGAGCTTGCGGCGCTCGTTGTTATAGGCATCCGACAGCAGCGTTCCGATCGGAATCTCGCTGAACTCGGGATCGCCGTAGAATTTCTCGCGGTCGGCGAAGGCGAGCTTGGCGCATTCGATCTGGAGATGGATGAATTCCGGCCCGGTCGGGTCCAGCCCATCGAGCGCAAAGCCCTTCAGCAGCGCGAGCTGCTGCAGCGTCACCGGTCCTTGGCTCCAGACCCCGGCCTTGCAGACAGTGTAGCGGCCATAGTCGTAAGTGAGCGGGGCCTCGACGGTCGGCTGCCAGCGCGCCATGTCATCGGCCGACAGCACACCGCGATGCGGCGAGCCGCTGACGTCCATCACCTCCTGCGTCCGGCAGAATCTGTCGATGGCTTCCGCGACGAAACCCTGCGACCACGCCTTGCGTGCGCGCTCGATCTCGGCATCGCGGCCGCCGCCGCCACTTTCGGCTTCGCTCAGGATTCGCGCATAGGTCGCCGCAAGTGTCTTGTTGGTGAAGAGCGTGCCGGGCTTTGGCACTTCGCCGTTCGGGAGATAGACGGCGGCTGACGTCGGCCAATGCTTGCGGAATAATTGCTCGACAGTCTGGATCGTGGCGCAGGCGCGCTCGACCAGCGGATAACCGTCGCGCGCATAGGAGATCGCGGGCTCCAGCACGTCGCGCACGCGCATCGTGCCGTAGTCACGCAGCAGCATCATCCAGGATTCGAAGGTGCCGGGGACGCAGGCTGCGAGCAGGCCGGTGCCGGGCACCATGTCGAGGCCTTCGCTCTTGTAATGCGCGATGGTGGCGCGAGCCGGTGCCGGACCCTGACCGCAGATCACCTCGGTGCGGCCGCGCTTCACGTCGTGCACGATGATCGGAACGTCGCCGCCGGGGCCGTTCAGATGCGGCTCGACCACCTGGAGCGTGAAAGCGGTGGCGACGCCGGCGTCAAAGGCATTGCCGCCCTTTTCCAGGATGGCCATGCCGATGGCGGTCGCGATCCAGTGCGTGGTCGCGACGACCCCGAAGGTGCCTTCGATCTCGGGGCGTGTCGTGAAGGGATCGGGATTGACGATGCTGGCCATGGACTACCTCATTTGCGGCGCGCGCAATTGATCACAGGGCCAGGCCGCCGCCAAATGCGCAGGCTGCATGGCACGCGCGCGTCACGCCGGTACCGGCGCGGTGTTGACCGCGTGGCAGGCGACACCGTCGATCAGGCTTGGTGCTTCCTTGCGGCAGAGATCGAACGCCAGCGGGCAGCGCGGATTGAAGGCGCACCCGGGCGGCGGGTTGATCGGGTTCGGGATCTCGCCCTTCACGGGGATGCGCTGGCGGCCGCTCATGGCAAGATCAGGCACGGCGCCGAGCAGCATCTTGGTGTAGGGCATGCGCGGACGGGCAAACAGCTCGCGCCCTTCCGCGATCTCGACGATGCGGCCGAGATACATCACGCCGACGCGGCTCGCCATGTGGCGAACGACGGCGAGGTTGTGGCTGATGAACATGTAGGTCAGGCCGAACTTATCCTGGAGGTCGCGCATCAGGTTCAGGATCTGCGCTTGCACGGAGACGTCAAGCGCGGAGGTTGGCTCGTCGCAGACAATGAACTCCGCGTCGGAGGCGAGCGCGCGAGCGATCGCGATTCGCTGGCGCTGGCCGCCCGAGAATTCGTGCGGAAATTTCAACCTGTCGTCGGGATGCAGGCCGACAAGGCTGAGCAACTCGCCGACCCGGGCCTGGATGTCGCGCTCGCCCTCGATCAGGTCGAACGCGCGGATCGGCTCGGAGATGATGGCGTCAACCCGGAAGCGTGGGTTCAGGCTCGCATAGGGATCCTGAAAGATCATCTGGATGCGGCGGCGCAGTTTCCGCCGCGCCTGGGCCTGCCGCGGATCGGTCATCGAGATGCCGTCGATCAAGACGTTGCCGGAGCTTGGCGGCAGCAAGCCGACGACCATCCGCGCCACCGTGGTCTTGCCCGAGCCGGATTCGCCGACCAGTGCAAAGGTCTCGCCCTTCCTGATGTCGAAGGTGACGCCATCGACGGCCTTGAGATATTCGAGCTGCCCGCCTTCAAGCATGCGGTTGAGCCAGGGTTTCGAGACGTCGAAGACGCGGCGCAGATTCGTGGCCTGGACGAAGGGAGTGCTCATGCCGCGCTCTCCGCCGGCACGCTGTCATAGAGATGGCAGGCGACCGATTGCGCGCCCCGTGGCAGCGGCTCCGGCCGCTCGACACGGCAGCGATCGAACGCCAACGCGCAGCGCGGATTGAACGAGCACCCGCGCGGAATCGCCGACAATCGCGGCATCGAGCCGGGAATTTGCACCAGGCGCTTGTCGTCGCCCGCGAGCGTCGGGATCGCGCCCATCAAGCCCTTGGCGTAAGGATGCAGCGCGTTCTGCACGACATCCTGCACCGGACCGATCTCGGCAACGCGGCCGGCATACATCACCGCGACCCGGTCGGAGGTCTCGGCGATCACACCCATGTCGTGGGTCACCAGCATCACCGCAGTGCCGTGGTCGCGGCCGAGACGCTTGATCAGCGAGATGATTTGCGCCTGCACGGAAACGTCGAGCGCGGTGGTCGGCTCGTCGGCGATGATCAGCTCCGGTTCGGCGCAGATCGCGAGCGCAATCACCACGCGCTGGCGCATGCCGCCGGAGAATTCATGCGGATAACCGTCGATGCGCTTTTCCGGAGCCGGGATCCCGACTTCGGCGAGCAGGTCGATGGCGCGGCGACGGGCGGCGGTCTCGGACAGGTTCAGATGCGTTCTGATCGTCTCGATGAGCTGGTCGCCGATCTTGTACAGCGGATTGAGCGAGGTGAGGGGGTCCTGGAAGATCATGCCGATACGTTTTCCACGCACGCGGCGCATCTCTTCCGGCGGCAGATTGTCGATGCGCAGGCCGGAGAGGCGGATCTCGCCGCCCGAGATGCGGCCCGGCGAATCGATCAGGCCAATGACCGCGAGTCCGGTGACCGATTTACCGGCGCCGGATTCGCCGACAACGCCGAGCACCTCGCCTTTGGCGATGTCGAAGGAGACATTATCGATCGCGCGCAGCGTGCCCCGGCGGGAGGCGAACTCGACCTGAAGATTACGAACGGAGAGAACGGGCTCGGTCATGAACGCTGCATACTCATCGGAGTTTCGGGTTAAGCGCATCGCGCAGCCAGTCGCCGAGCAGATTGATCGACAGGATCAGCGCCGCGAGTGCGATTCCAGGGAAGGCGACGATCCACCATTCGCCCGCGAACAGATAGTTGTTGCCGATGCGGATCAGCGTGCCCAGCGATGGCATGGTCTCGGGCATCCCCGAGCCGAGGAACGACAGCGTCGCTTCGGTGATGATAGCGAGCGCGAGATTGATGGTGGCGATGACGAGAATCGGCCCCATCGTGTTCGGCAGCACGTGGCGCAACATGATCACCGGGGCGGGCAGGCCAATGAGCTGGGCGGCGGCGACATAGTCCTTGTTCTTCTCGACCATGACGGAGCCGCGCACGGTGCGGGCATATTGCACCCAGAAGCTCAACCCGATCGCGAAGACCAGGACAGCCAGCATGCTCATCTCGTCGAGCTTGTTGCCGAAAACCGATTTGGCGATGCCGTTGATCAGCAGCGCGATCAGGATCGCCGGGAATGAAAGCTGCACGTCGGCGATGCGCATGATCAGCCCGTCGACGGCACCGCCGAAATAACCGGCCGTCAGCCCGAGCAGGATGCCGATCGCGCCGGAGAAGACGACGCCGAGCACGCCGACGAGAAGCGAGATGCGCATGCCGTAAAGAATCGCGGACAATACGTCCCGGCCTTGTTCGTCGGTGCCGAGCAGGAACGGGCTCTGGCCGTCTGAGGTCCATAATGGCGAGATGCGCGAGTTCATCAGCTGGAGCTGCGCCGGGTCGAAGGGATTCTGGACCGATAGCACCGAGGCGAGGATCGCGAGCAGGAAGAACAGCAGCGTCACCGCCGCTGCGACCATGGTGATTTTGGAGCGGCGAAATGAATAGAACAGGTCGCTGTCGAGCGCGCGTTTAACCAACCCGGCGCGTCGGCGCGCGGGCCGCGTTCTTCGACCTTGTGCGGGACGACGGCTTCGCTCATTCAATGTGCCCGGCTGATCGTCGAGCGCAGCCGCGGATCGACGATGGTGTAGAGGATATCAACCACGAGATTGATGGTGACGAAGATCAGGGACACCATCATCAGATAGGCGGCCATGATCGGGATATCGACATTCTGCACGGCCTGCACGAACAGCAACCCCATGCCGGGCCACTGGAACACGGTCTCGGTGATGATCGCAAATGCAATTACCGAGCCAAATTGCAGGCCGGCCACCGTGATGACCGGGATCATCGTGTTGCGCAGCGCATGACCGTAATGGATGGCGCGGGTGGTGAGGCCGCGGGCACGGGCGAAGCGGATGTAGTCGGTGCGCATGACTTCGAGCATCTCGGTGCGGACCAGCCGCATGATCAGCGTCATCTGGAACAAACCCAGCGTGATCGAGGGCATGATCAGCGCCTTCAGTCCTGACAGCGTCAGCAGACCCGTCGTCCACCAGCCGATATGCACGACGTCGCCGCGCCCGAACGAGGGCAGCCAACCCAGCGTCACCGAGAACAGGTAGATCATGAGAATGCCGATCAGGAAGGTCGGCAGCGAGATGCCGATCAGCGAGATAGCCTGGAACGCGTGTGTGAGCCAGCTGTCGCGGCGAAGCGCCGAATAGACGCCCATCAGGATGCCACAGAGCATCGCGAAGATGGTGGCGCAGATCGCGAGCTCCAGGGTCGCGGGCATCCGCTCCATCAGAAGATTGGAGACAGGCAGGCGGAACTGGTAGGAGACGCCGAACTTGAACTGCGCAGCGTTGCCGATATAGCGGCCGAACTGCACGATCACGGGATCATCGAGGCCGAGCGATTTGCGGATAGCGGCGCGTTCGGCGCCGGACGTGTCCATCCCAACCATCTGGTTCACGGGATCGCCGGCGAAACGAAACATCGAGAAGGAGATGATCCCGACGGCGATCATGACACCAATGGCCTGAATGGCCCGGCGCAGTGTGAAAGCGAGCATCTGTTCCTTTCACATATCTTCAGTGGCACGCATCATTGCGTTAGCCCGAAACAGCAAGTCCCGGAAGCCAGATCTTGAAAACGATGGCTTCCGGGACTTCACAACTTGTCGACGCCTACTCGTCCTGCTTGGTCGCCCAGTAGAGCATGACCATGTTGTCCGCACGCTGGGTCAACTTCACCTTCTTCGAGACGCCCCAGGCGAGCGCCTGCTGGTGCAGCGGGACGTAGGCCCAGTCCTTCATCGAGACCTCGAAGGCCTGCTTGATCAGGAGATCGCGCTTGCCCGTATCGGGTTCCACGAGAACCTTGTCGGCGAGTTCATCGAACTGCTTGTTGCAATAGCCGGCGAGATTGGCTTCGCCGCGGTTCGGATCCTTGGGATCGTCCCGGCAGCCCATGATGTCGTGCAGCACGTTGTGGGAGTCGAGGGTATCCGGGGTCCAGCCCAGCATGAACAGCGAAGTCTTGTAGCCGCCGGGCTTCAGCACCTTGGCGAAATACAGGGCCTTGGGTTGCGCCAGCAGCTCCACTTTGAGGCCGATGCGGGCGAGCATGCCGACGACCGCCTGACATATCGCGGCGTCATTGACGTAGCGATCGTTGGGGCAGTCCATCGTGACTTCGAAACCCTCGGGATAGCCGGCGTCAGCCAGGAGCTTCTTGGCGGCGTCGGGATCGAGCTTCGGCCGGGTGAAATCCTTCGAGGCAAAGATCTCTGGTGCGACCATCAATGCGGACGGCGTAGACAGTCCGCGCATGACGCGATTCTTGATCAGGTCGATGTCGATTGCCCGGTAGACGGCTTCGCGGACGCGAACGTCCTTGAATGGGTTCTTGCCCTTGACGTTGGAGTACAAGAGCTCGTCACGCGCCTGATCCATGCCGACAAAGATGGTGCGGAGTTCAGGTCCCGTCAGCACGGTGGCGTTCGGACTCGCTTTCACGCGCTCGATGTCCTGGACCGGAACCGGCTCGATCACGTCGACCTCGCCGGACAACAGCGCCGCAACACGCGTGGCGGGGTTGGCGATCGGCGTGAAGATGATCTCCTTCAGATTATGTTCCGGCTTGCGCCACCAGTTCGGATTGGCCTTGAAGACGGTCTTCACGCCCGGCTGATGGCTGTCGATCGTGAAGGCGCCGGTGCCGTTCTCATGGAGCGAGGCGTAGCTCGGGGTCGTCGCGGCGGCGGGCGTCGGTGCCACCGCATCGTTCGCCTCTGCCCATTTCTTGTCCATGATGTACCAGGTCGCCCACAGCGCCGTCAGAATGGGATTGGGCGAGGTCAGGATGAAATCGACGGTGTAATCGTCGATCTTGACCACCTTGGCATCGGCGGGAACGCGGCTCTGGAAATTCGAACCTTTCGCCCGCACGCGTTCGGCCGAGAACACCACGTCGTCCGCAGTGAACGGGTCGCCGTTGTGGAATTTGACGTCCTTGCGCAGGTGAAAGCGCCAGCGTGTCGGCTCCGGCGTCTCCCAGCTTTCGGCGAGTGCCGGGACGATCTTCAGGTCCTTGCCGCGGGCAACCAGGCCCTCATAGACATGACCGAGATGCGCACTGGTGGTCGACTCGTTCAGCGTGTACGGGTCGAGCGACTTGAGCTCACCCTGGTTGGCGTAGCGCAGCGTCTGGCTCGACGCCGGCGAAACCGCCAACGCAAGCATACTGGCGAGCGTCGCCGCAAACAGACTTCGTCCGACTGACATTCTTGACCTCTCCACTCGCCCGCACCGTCATTTTTGATTGTTCGGCGGGGCTGATCGAACCATGTTGCCCAGAGTTCTCGACCCGTGCAAGCGCCATTCCAGCAAGGAACGCGCCAAGTTGCACCGCTGTGCAGCAATGCTGACCGGCATTGACAAGCCGATGGGCGAGGGCGCCAGCGTTTTTGATTGACCATATCCGCCGATCGCGGAAGCCGGAGCGCCGCGACCGGCCTCAGGTCGCTTGCGTTGCACACCGTCTCGCGGCGATACTGCGGCCGGGCGCTCGAATCTCATCTGGAGGGGACATGAAGGTTAATATCGAAATCGACTGCACCCCCCTCGAAGCCCGTCAGTTCATCGGATTGCCCGATCTGGCACCGATGCAGACGGCGGTGATGGACAAGCTGCAGCAGCAGGTCTTGAGCAACATCGACAAGGTCTCGCCGGAGTCGCTGATCCAGAGCTGGTTCACCTTCGATCCCAAGCTTGCCGAGCGGTTTCAGGACATGTTCGTCACCATGGCCGGCCTCGGCGGCACGCGCAGCGGCGACAAGAAGAAATAATGCCGCCCGGTCCGGACGGGCCGCAGACCCCAGGCCGGCTTCGTCCGCCCGGCCTTGCTTTGCTGCTCGCCGAAGCCCGAGGGTTGCTCGAACTCAACGCCAGCCTGCTGCTGTCGCCGGTCCTGATGCGGGCGCCCAAAGGCGATGGCCATCCGGTGCTGGCGCTGCCTGGCTTCCTCGCCAGCGACCTCTCGATGGCGCCGATGCGGCGCTATCTCAGCGAGCTCGGCTACGAGGCACATGCCTGGCGGATGGGCCGCAATTTCGGCGGGTTCGGACGGATGCGGGATTCATTACGCGCCCGTCTCGCCGAAATCCATGCTGCGAGCGGACGCAAGGTCAGCCTGGTCGGCTGGAGTCTCGGCGGCGTCTATGCGCGCGATCTCGCGCTGCAGGCGCCCGACTTGGTCCGCAATGTCATCACGCTCGGCAGCCCTTTTGCCAATGACATAAGAGCGACCAATGCGACGCGGCTCTACGAAATGATGTCCGGCGAGCGTGTCGAGGATTTCGCCGAGCTGCGTGAGGCGATCGCCGGCGATCTTCCGGTGCCGGCGACGTCGATCTATTCGCGCGCCGACGGCATCGTGAACTGGCGGACCTGCCTGCTGCGTCCCTCCGACCGCGCCGAGAACATCGAGGTGCACCTGGCGAGCCATATCGGGCTTGGGGTGAATCCCGCAGCGCTATGGGCCGTGGCGGACCGCCTTGCGCAACCGGAGGGGGAGTTCTGGCCATTTGACAGGGCAGGGCCGTTTGCCATTGCATATGCCCCGCCGGAACAGGCAGTATCGGCCTGACGAGAAGCGCCGCCTAAGGCGCCCGTCAAATACTCGGGAGGGAACTATGGCTGACGGTAAGAAACTGTCGTCGCTGGACGCGTCGTTTCTCTATCTGGAAACGCCGGAAATGCCGATGCATGTCGGGAGCATGGCGATCTTTCGCCTGCCGGACGACTACAAGGGCGACTTCTTCGAAGATTTCAAGGCGATGATCGTCTCGCGCCTGCACATCGCGCCGATCCTCAAAGCGCGGCTGGAGAAGGCGCCGCTCGACATCGATCATCCCTCCTGGGTGGAGGACGACCAGTTCGACATCGACCGTCACATCTTCCGCGCCAGCCTGCCGCAGCCGCGCGACCGCGCCACGCTCGAACGCATCGTGGGCTGGATGCACGCCAAGCTCTTGAACCGTGCCCGCCCGCTCTGGGAGTTCTACGTGTTCGAGGGCATGAAGGACAATGAGGTCGGGCTTTATTCGAAGATGCATCATGCCGCCATCGACGGCGGTGCCGGTGCGGCGCTGACCAACATGATCTACGATATCTCGCCGATCCCGCGGAAGGTCGATCCGCCGACCGCGGGAGCGAAGCCCGGGCAGGAGCCGCGCGACATCGCAGCGAACCTGGTCGATTCCTACCAGCAGCTCTTCACCCAGCCGCTCGATGCATCGGCCGCCGCGAAGAACCTGCAACTGCCGCGCACCGGCAAGAGCGACATCGGCTCGATCCTGTTCGACAATGCGATGTACCAGATCGAGAGCGCGGTGCGCTTTGCCGGCAACATCCCGACCATGGTCAAGAGCGTCTCGGACGTGCTCGGCAAGATATCCGATCCAAAATCGCGCGAGAGCCTTGCCAGCATGGTGTCGCCGCCGACCATGCTCAACAAATCGATCTCGTCCGAGCGCAGCTTCGCCGGCGTCTCGATTTCGCTGTCGCGATCCAAGGCGCTGGCCAAGCAGGCCGGCGGCAAGCTCAACGACGTCGTGCTGGCGCTCGCCTCCGGCGTGGTCCGGCGCTACCTCCAGCAACACGGAACGCTGCCGGCGAAGTCCCTGACCGCTGCCGTGCCGATCTCGCTGCGTGAGGAAGGCAACACCGAAGCCAACAACCAGGTGTTCGGCATGATCTGCTCGATCGCGACCAACATCGACGATCCCAAGGCGCGCCTGGAAGCCATTATCGCGCAATCGACCAAGTCCAAGGAGATGTCGCATCCGCTGCGGGCACTGATGCCGCAGATCTCCAATATCTCGATGCTGGGCGCGCCGATCGTCGTGCAGATCATGGCGCTGCTCTACAGCCGCTCCGATTTGTCGAATGTGCTGCCGCCGGCTGCGAACATCACGGTGTCCAACGTGCCGGGGCCGCGGCAGACGCTGTACGCCGCGGGCGCGGAGCTGTTGCACATCTTCCCGGTGTCGATCTCGACACACGGACAGGCGCTCAACATCACCGTGCAGAGCTATCGCGACCAGCTCGATTTCGGCTTCATTGTCGGCGCCAACATCATTCCGCACGTGCAGGTGATGTGCGACATGCTGCCGGAAGAATTCGCCGCGCTGGAGGCGTCCTATGCTTTGCCCGCTGCGGACATCAAGGGCGCCGCTGAGTAGGAATGTTCCGATGATTGAAATGCCGCCGCTCAAGTTCGTGCAGACGAACGGAATCCGCATGGGCTACTATGAGGCGGGCCCGGTCACAGACAAGCCGCCGATGGTGCTGTGCCATGGCTGGCCCGAACTCGCATTTTCCTGGCGCCACCAAATCAAGGCGCTCAGCGAGGCCGGTATCCGCGTGATCGCGCCGGATCAGCGCGGCTACGGCGCGACCGACCGGCCCGAGCCGGTCGAGGACTACGACATGGAGCATTTGACCGGCGATCTGGTCGGGCTGCTCGATCATCTCGGGATCGACAAGGCAATCTTCGTCGGCCACGACTGGGGCGGATTCGTCGTCTGGCAGATGCCGCTGCGGCATCCTGCGCGCGTCGCCGGTGTGGTCGGCGTCAACACGCCGCATTGGGACCGCGCGCCGATCGATCCGATCGCGCTGTTCCGCCAGCGCTTCGGCGATCAGATGTACATCGTCCAGTTTCAGGATCCCGCGCGTGAGCCGGACAGGATATTCGGCAGCCGCGTCGAGCAGACGTTCGACGCGTTCATGCGCAAGCCGCTGGCGCGGCCGGCGGCGAAACC
>C688J14111_10000361_pt1 | contig 11551 bp, 7 predicted proteins | sample HopSoiMetagenom1_FD_14111 | JGI IMG/M metagenome (IMG submission 14111)
CCGCGAGCGACCGACGGTGCGCCGTCGTAGAGAAGGAGCGTCGCCTCGGAGGCGAGCCCGCTCACCAGCCAGTTCCACATCATCCAGCCGAGGGTCGTGAAGTAGAAGACGCGGTCGCCGACGCGCACGTCGCTTTGCAGCCGGTGCTCCTTTAGATGCTGGAGCAGCGTGCCGCCGGCACCGTGGACGATGCATTTCGGCACGCCGGTGGTGCCGGAGGAGTAGAGGATGTAGAGCGGGTCGTTGAACGCGACCGGCTGGAAGGCGATTTCCTGCGGCTCGAAGGCCTCGATGAAGTCGTAGAGCGAGGTGCCCGTCGTCGCCGTCTCGCCGAGATAGTCGATCACCACGCATTCGTCCACGCTCGGCAGCCGCTCGGCCACCTCGGCGGCTTTCGACTGGCTGTCGAATTCCTTGCCGTTGTAGATGTAGCCATCGGCGCAGAACAGCACCTTCGGCTGGATCTGCCCAAAGCGATCGAGGACGCCCTGCACGCCGAAGTCCGGCGAGCAGCTCGACCAGACCGCGCCGAGGCTCGCGGTCGCGAGCATGGCGGCAGTGGCCTCCGGCAGGTTGGGCAGATAGCCGGCGACGCGGTCGCCCTTGCCAACGCCGACGTCGGCGAGCGCCTGCGCGATGCGCGAGACGAGGCCGTAGAGCTGCTTGTAGGTCATCCGGCGCTTGATGCGGTCCTCGCCCCAGAACACGATCGCCTCGGCGCCGTCGCGGCGCCGCAGCAGGTTCTGCGCGAAGTTGAGCCGCGCCTGCGGGAAGAAGCGCGCACCCGGCATCCGGTCGCCGTTGACGAGTGTCTCGCCGCCCTTGTCGCCGATCACGCCGCAGAAGTCCCATACGCGGTTCCAGAATTCGGGCGCGTGCTCGATCGACCAGCGGTGCAGCGAGGCGTAATCCGCCTTACCGACCTCGCTCATGAAGCGGGCGATCGCGGTCTGCGCCACCTGCTCGGGGCTCGGTGTCCACATCGGGCTCATTGCAGTCGCTCGCGGATGGTTTGCGGAATGCGCACCGGCTTCTGGCGCGCCATGTCGATGAAGACGACGGTCGCCGCGCCGTCGGCATAGAGCTCGCCACTGATCAGGAGCTCGTAGTAGGTGGCGACGCTCGAGCCGCCGGGCGATCCGGCGTACACCTGGACTTCAACCGTGCCGGGGTAGTTGATCGCGCGCTTGAAGTTGCACGAAGCGTTGGCGACGACGATTCCGGTCGACTTCCACGCCTCGTCCTCGGGTACCAGCGCATCGAACCAGCCGATGCGCGCCTGCTCCATGTAGCGGAAGTAGACCGTGTTGTTCACGTGCCCCATCGCGTCCATGTCGCCCCAGCGGATCTGGATGCGCTCGACGTGCACGAGCTTGCGAACAGCGGACCGCAGTGACTCCATCGGGGCGCCGATTATAATTCGCCGCATGCCGCGCGAATCGATGCAGTACGACATCGTCATCGTCGGCGCCGGTCCCGCCGGACTCGCGGCTGCCATCCGCGCGAAGCAGGTCTCCCCCGACGTTTCGGTGTGCGTGCTGGAAAAAGGCTCCGAGGTCGGCGCGCACATCCTCTCGGGCGCAGTGATGGATCCGCGCGCCCTCGGCGAGCTCGTTCCCGACTGGAAGGAAAAAGGCGCGCCGCTCAACGCGCCAGTGACGCGCGACCGGTTTCTCTTCCTGCGCGAGAACGGTGCCCTCGAGACACCGGCGTTCCTGCTGCCCGGCTGCTTCCAGAACCACGGCAACTATGTCGTGAGCCTCGGCAACGTCTGCCGCTGGCTCGCCAAGGAAGCGGAAGCGCTCGGCGTTGAAATTTTTCCGGGCTTCGCGGCCGCCGAAGTGCTCTACGACGGCGAAAAGGTCAAAGGCGTCGCCACCGGCGACCTTGGCATCGACCGCAAGGGCGAGAAGACCGACGCCTATCAGCAGGGCATGGAGCTCCTCGGCAAGTACACCTTCTTCGCCGAAGGCTGCCGTGGCCATCTGGGCAAGCAGCTCGAGGCTAAATACAACTTGCGCGAGAGCGCCGATGCGCAGGTCTATGGCATCGGGCTGAAGGAGCTCTGGGAGGTGAAGCCGGAGAGCCACGAGACCGGACTGGTGGTGCATACCGCCGGCTGGCCGCTCGCTGCCGACACCTACGGCGGCTCGTTCGTCTACCACATGGAGAACCGCCAGGTGGCGGTGGGCTTCGTGGTCGGGCTCGCGTACGGGAACCCATACCTGTCGCCGTACGAAGAATTCCAGCGCTTCAAGACCCATCCGGCCATCCGGGGCACGTTCGAGGGCGGCAAGCGGATTTCCTACGGCGCGCGTGCCATCACGGCCGGCGGCCTGCAGTCGCTGCCGAAGCTGGTGTTCCCGGGCGGCGCGCTGATCGGCGACGACGCCGGATTTCTCAACGCCTCGCGCATCAAGGGCAGCCACTGCGCCATCAAGTCCGGCATGCTGGCCGCCGAGGCGGCGTGCGAGGCGCTGAAAGGCGGCCGCGCCGGCGAGGAGCTCGCCGCGTATCCGGCGGCGTTCAGGAAGAGCTGGCTGTACGACGAGCTCTATCGCGCGCGCAACTTCAAGCCGTGGATGTCCAAGGGCCTCTACACCGGCACGCTGATGGTCGGGATCGACCAGGTGCTCTTTCGCGGGAGAGCGCCGTGGACGCTGCGCCATGGGCACGCCGACAACGAGATGCTGAAGCCCAAGTCACAGGCGCGGCCGATCACCTATCCGAAGCCCGATGGCAAGCTGACCTTCGATCGCCTCTCGTCGGTCTTCATCTCGAACACCAACCACAACGAGGATCAGCCGATCCACTTGCGGCTCAAGGACCCGGCCCTCGCGCTGCGCAACCTCGAGGAATTCGCCGGGCCCGAGCAGCGCTACTGCCCCGCCGGCGTGTACGAGTTCGTCGACGTGGAGACCAAACCGCGGCTGCAGATAAACGCGCAGAATTGCGTGCACTGCAAGACCTGCGACATCAAGGACCCGTTCCAGAACATCGTCTGGGTCGCGCCCGAGGGCGGCGGCGGGCCGAACTATCCGAACATGTAGCTGAGCGCGCTCAGGCAGCGGCGATGCGCCGGCGAAGGCCGGTGTCCGCGTCCGGGCGCAGGAGCGCTTCGATCTTGTCCGCCGGGACCGGCACGCTCACGAAATAGCCCTGGATCTGGTCGCAGCCGAGCTCTTTCAGGAGACGGACCTGCTCCTTCTCCTCGACGCCCTCGGCGATTACTTTCAGTCCGAGGGTATGGGCGAGCGAGACGATCATGGCCACGATGTTGCGCGGATAGCCGGCATCGCGCATGCGTACGACGAAGCTGCGGTCGATCTTGAGTATGTCCACGGGCAGGCGCGCGAGGTAGCTGAGCGAGCAGTAGCCGGTGCCGAAATCGTCCACCGATACCTCGACGCCGGCGCGGCGGAGCGTCTGCAGTTTGCGCGTGCTCTCCTCTATGTCATCGACCAGCACGCTCTCGGTGATCTCGAGGTCGAGGAGCGGTTTCTCGCCGCCAAAATCGGAGATGGCTTCCAGCACGGAATCGACGAAGTCGCGCTGCCTGAGCTGGATGGCGGAGACGTTGACGGCGATGCGCGGCACGTTCATGCCGAGCGATTGCCAGTGTCGGATGTCGGCCGCCGCCTGGCGCAGCGCCCAGCGGCCCGCCGCGAGAATCATGCCGGTCTCCTCGAGCAGCCCGACGAATTTCGACGGCGGCACGCTGCCCAGCTCCGGGTCGGTCCAGCGGATCAGCGCCTCGAGACCGGCCACGGCGCCCGTCTTGACGTCGATCTTCGGCTGGTAGTGGAGCGCGAGCAGGCCCTCCTCCAGCGCGCGGCGCAGGCGGTTCTCCATCGCCAGCGATTCGGCGACGCGCGCGTTCATCTCCGACGCATAGAAGAGGTAGCGCTGGTTCAACTCCTTGGACTTGCTGAGCGCCGTCTCGGCATTGGCGCAGAGCGATTCGGTCGACTCGCCGTCGGCCGGGAACACCGCGATGCCGGCCTTCAGCGCCACGCGCAGCTCGACGCCATCGACCATGATCGGCTGCACGAACGCCTGCTCCAGGCGCTCGATCAGCCAGTGCGTCGTGTCCCCCGGGCGGTCGAACGGCGCCACCGCGATGGCGAAATGGTCGGCGCCCATGCGTGCCACGGTGTCCTGCTCGCGCGCCGCCTCGCGCAGGCGCGTGGCGATGGTGCGCAGTAGATCGTCGCCCGCCTTGCGGCCGAACGTCTCGTTCACCATGCGGAAGCGCTCGACGTCCACGAACACCGCCGCGGCAAAGCGCTTTTCGCGCCGAGCGGCATTGAGCGCCTGGGTCATGCGGTCGGTGAACAGGCTGCGGTTGGGAAGATCGGTGAGCGAGTCGTGATAGGCGAGATAGTCCATCTCGGCCTTCTGCTCGAGGTGATGCAGGGCGAACGAGATATCGCCCGCCAGCTCGTGCAGCAGCCGCATTTCCTCCTCGTCGAAAAAGTCGCGCACCCGCGCATAGAGGAGCAGCACGCCAGCCGGCTCCTCGTTGACGATCAGGGGCAGCGCGACGAAGGAGCCGCTTTGCGCGTCGTTCCAGACCATCGCCTGGGTGCCGATCTTCAGCCGCTCGAGCTCGCGCTCGGGGCTGCCCTCGCCCGCGCGGGCCGCGAGCGCGAGGCGCCGATCGGCATCGGCCAGCCCGACGGCGGCGAGCCGGAAGCCGCCCTTCTCCACGGCAATGCGGCAGGCCTCCTCCAGGAGCGCGTGCCGGTCGTCCGCGCGCACGATCAACGCGTTGATTGCCGAAAGCATGGCGAGTGTACGGTTCATGCGCTCGACGCGCTGCTGCTGCGCCTCGAGCGCCGTGGTCTTCTCGAGCAGCTGGTCGACCATGAGTCGCAGGTGATCGCGGTCGAGATCTGCGGGCGCCGGGGGGGCCTCGGCCGGGCGGCCTGACAGCACTTCGTCCACCGCGCGCAGGATGAGGTCGTTGTCCGACGGCTTGACCAGCACGCGCGCGACGCCGAGCGCCGAGGCGAGCTGCTTCGCGTCCTGGCCGCCGAAATAGGCGGTGTAGAACATGACGCTCATGCCGGCGGTCGCCGGCTCGAGCTTGAGCCGCCGCGTCAGCTCGTAGCCGTCCATGCCGGGCATCAGCACGTCGGAGATGACGAGCACCGGGGCGTGGGTGCGGGCGAGGTCGAGCGCCCGGTTGCCGTCGTTCGCCGTCAGCACCTCGTGCCCGAAGGTCTCCAGGAGGGCCGCGAGTGCCTCGCGATTGGCGCGGTGATCGTCCGCAATGAGGATTTTTGCCACTAGCCTATCCGACCCGGTCCCGGCACGATCGTTCCGACCCAGTAAAATGCCGGGCATGGGAGGAAACCCGCACGAAGATGCGGCCTCGGGGAGCGCGGCGTCATACCGCAGTTTTGGCGCGTTTTACCCGTTCTATCTATCGCAACATGCCCACCGTAGCTGCCGCCGCCTGCACTTCGTCGGGACTACGCTCGGCCTAGCCTCCATCATAACGGCCGTCATAACGCGCAATTTCTGGTGGATCGCCGCCGGCCTCGTGGCGGGATATGCGCTTGCCTGGATCGGACATTTCTTCTTCGAGAAGAACAAGCCGGCCACCTTCAGCTATCCCTTGTACAGCTTCATCGGTGACTGCGCGATGTGGCGCGACATGCTGAGCGGACGGATCAGGTTCTGATGGGCGAGCAATATAGCCTTAGCGCGCTCCTGCACTCCGAAGTGGCGTGGCTCACCCTGCTGGCACTCGCGCTGGCGGTGCTGCTGCTTAGGTTCCGCGCCGCCGAACGCTCGGTCTACCTGAACACCCTGTGGCTCTTCCTGATCGGGGTGTTCGGCCAGGCTGGCGCGCTCGCGCTCGAAGCGCTCGGGTTTCCGGGCGTGGCGTCGGCGATGCACACGATCTTTCGCATCGTCACCGCGATCTCCCTCATCCGGCTGGTCGGCTTCGGGCTTTTCCGGCTGCTGCTGCCGCTCATGGGCCGGGTGCTGCCGCGCATCGTCGAGGACGTGGTGATCCTCGTCCTCTACGCGATCTACGGCTTGGCGCAGCTGCGCGGCGCGGGCGTCGATCTCTCGAGCATCGTCACCACCTCGGCGATCCTGACGGCGGTGATCGCTTTCGCCATGCAGGATACGCTCGGCAACCTGCTCGGCGGCCTCTCGATCCAGATCGACAACACGGTGCAGGTGGGCGACTGGGTGCGGGTCGATGACGTGATCGGCCAGGTGCGCGATATCCGCTGGCGCTCGACCCTCATCGAGACGCGCAACTGGGAAACGCTGGTCATCCCGAACAGCATGATCATGAAGGGGCGCGTCGCGATCCTCGGCAAGCGCGAGGGCCAGCCGCTGCAGTGGCGCCGGGCGCTTCGCTTCATGGTCGACCCCGGCGTGCCGCCAGCGCGCGTCATGGCCATCGTCAACGAGGAGATGCGCGACGTGCCGATCGCCAACGTCGCGCGTTCGCCGGCGCCGACCACCGTGCTGCACAACTTCATCCACGGCAACCTGGAATACGAGCTGCGCTACTTCCTAAGCGATCTCCTCGAAGACGAGATGACCGACTCGATGGTGCGCGTGCATCTCTTCGCGTCGCTGCAGCGCGCTGGCATCCGCATCGCGGAAGAGCAGCGCACGGTGCACGCGGTGTCGCGCGACGAAGCGCACGCCGACGCGGTGCGCAAGCGCGAGATCACGCGGCGCCTGGAGATGCTGAGCGGCGTCGACCTCTTCTCGGTGCTCTCGGAGGACGAGATGAGCGAGCTCGCCGAGCAGCTGCATTACGCGCCGTTCGCGCGCGGCGACGCCATCACCAAGCAGGGCAACGTGCCGCACTGGCTCTACATCGTCGCCTTCGGCGAGGTCGAGGTGCGCTACGAGCCGCCGCACGGCGCGCCACAGGTCATCAGCACGCTGCGCGCGGGCCAGTTCTTCGGCGAGATGGCGCTCCTCACCGGCGAAGCGCGCAGCGCCACCGTCATCGCGCTCACCGATGTCGAGTGCTATCGTCTCGACGTCAAGTCGTTCCAGACGCTCATGCACCGCCGGCCGGAGATCGCCGAGGGCATGAGCCGTGTCATCGCCTCTCGCCGCCCCGAACTCGAGAAAGTGCGCGAGATTTTCGCCGCCCAGCCGGGACCGTCTGCGATCGAGCAAGCCGACCTGCTGACGCGCATTCGGCGCTTCTTCGGGCTAAGGGCGAAGGCCTAGTCGGCGTAGACGCCACTCTTGCGGATGATCGGCGTCCATTTGTCGATCTCCGCTTTCAGCAGATTGCGCAGCGACTCGGGCGTCGCCTTGGCAGGCGGCACCGGCTCGGCGCCGAGGTCGGCGAGGCGCGACTTGAATGCCGGATCCTGCACCGCCGCCCGCAGCGCGCCGTTTAGCTTGTCGAGCGCGGCCTGCGGCGTGCCGCGCGGCGCGAACAGGCCGTTCCAGACGACCAGCTCGAAGCCCTTGAGCCCCTGCTCGGCGAGCGTCGGCACGTCGGGCAGCGAAAGCACGCGCGCGGCGCTGGTCACGCCGTAAACCTTGATGTTGCCGGTCTTGATCTGCGGCACGGTGTTGGTGGTCTGGTCGCACATGAAGTCCACCTGGCCGCCGATCAGGTCGTTCATCGCCGGCCCGGTGCCCTTGTAGGGCACCTGGGTGAACTGCGCATCGATGGTCGACATGAAGAGCAGGCCACACAGGTACGACGCCGAGCCGATGCCGGCATTGGCGTAGGTCACCTTGTCCTGGTTCGCCTTGATGTAGGCGAGAAACTCCGGGAACGCTGTGGCCGCCGTCGCCTTCTTCGCCACCAGCGTCATCGGCACGTCCGCCACCTGACCGATGTATTCGAAGTCGGCGAGCGTGTCGTACGGCAGCTTGCGATAGAGCGCCGGCGCGGTCGACATGCCGATGTGGTAGAGGAGCAGCGTGTAGCCATCGGCGCGCGCCTTCGCCGCCTTGTTGATGCCGATGATGCCGCCTGCGCCGCCCGCGTTCTCGATCACGAACTGCGTCTTCATCGCGTTGCCCATGGCCGAAGCGAGGACGCGCGTCAGCGTGTCGGTCGGGCCGCCGGCGGCGGCAGGCACGACGATGATGACCGGCTTCGTAGGATAGTCCTGTGCGGCCACGACGGTGGAGACGAAGGTGAAGACGAATGCGATCAGGCGCGACATGACAACTCCAGAAAATTATGCTGACCGCGAATTCTAAGCGGGCCGGCGTAGTGTTCCGGTATTGCGGGAGCGGCGGCAAGCGTGACGCACTTCGGCGCCGCTCCACTCTGCTATCGCTTGTTACTCACCGCGCTTATCGCTGATCCGCACGCACTGCTGCGCACCGTAATGTTCTGCGGGTTCACTGACCAGCTGAACTGCCCGCTGTACCTGCCGTCACCGAGATTGCGGAGAGTGCCGATCATTTGTTCGGACGACGACACGTACACGCGGAGGGTAGCTCCGGAGTTGCTGCTTCGAGCGGCCATCCGCAATTCGTCTTTGTTCCCAGAGTAATCCGCCTGCTGGATCGTGACATTGTCCGAGCTCGAAGTGACGCCCAATCCAGCCGATTTCGTCCCACCATCATAGCTTGCCGAGAGCGTTACTGAACCAGACGTGCACGACAACGTCGACACGGTGAAGTTCACGCTGGTGCCGCCAGGAGCAACTATCGCGCTTCCCGGAACGGAGGCAATTGCAGGATTGCTGCTCGATAACGAGACTACCGCGCCGCCAGGAGGCGCACCTGCAGTCAGGCTTACAGTTCCAGTGGAGGCAGTCCCAGCCGTCACGCTCGCCGGGACGAAGCTCAACGTTGAGAGCGCTATTGCCGGCGGCGGATTAACCAGTAGTTGGGCACTCCTACTTGCGCCGCCATTTGTTCCCGTAATCGTTACATTCGTAGACGTGGTCACCCCGTTCGTGGTTACCGTGAAGGTCGCGCTAGTAGCGCCACCCGGCACGACTACACTCGCCGCCACTGCGGCAACGGTTGGGTCGCTACTCGTGAGCGCAACCGCAGTCCCGGCTGCTGGTGCTGCGGAGTTCAGCGTTACCGTGCCGGTCGAGGTGCCTCCGCCCGTTACGCTCGTAGCGTTCAGGCTAAGGGAAGAGATCGTCGCTTCCGGAGGTGACGTCACGAAGAGAACGTCATAGGCTTGGCCGTTATAGCTGCCGAGGATCGAGACCGACTTCGTGCTGTCGGTGGGCGGGATCACGGAACTGGTAGACACCGTGAAGCTTGCGCTCGTCGCCGCGGCGGGCACCGTCACGCTTGTAGGCACCGTGGCTAGCGAGGTGTCGCTGCTGGATAGTGCAATCGCAGCACCGCCTGCCGGCGCAGGCGCGGTCAACACCACAGTTGCGGTCGACGCAGTTCCGGCAGCTACTGTCTTGGGACTGAGCGTCAAGGAAGAAAGAGTCGACGGCACCACCTGCAAATAAACATAAGGGCTCGCGCCGTCGTAAGCTGCGCCGATGCTCACCATGGCGTTGGTACTGACCGCGCTCGTCGAGACCGTGAAGGTCGCCGTCATGGCGCCCGCCGGCACCGTCACGCTCGCGGGAACGCTAGCCACAGCGGAATTGCTGCTGGAAAGTGAGACCACCGCGCCGCCTGGCGGCGCGGCTAGGCCGAGCGTCACGCTCCCAGTCGCGGGCTTTCCGCCTATCAGACCGTTCGGGTTCAAGCTGAGAAGGAGCGGGTGGACAACGATGACCTGCGCGGACTTAGTGAGGTCGTCGAAGGTCCCGGAAATCGTTACCCACAGATAATAATTCGTGGGATTGGTAGCTATGGCGAAACTCGCGCTCGTCGCGCCTGCGGGTATCGTCACGCTCGCGGGGACGCCGGCCGCTGTGCTATCGCTGCTGGATAGGGCGACCACCGCACCGCCTTCCGGGGCGGGAGCGTTGAAGACGACGGTTCCGCTCGCGGCCCTTCCACCCATCACTCTCGGAGGCACGTTAAGCGAGATGAGAGCCGAGTGCTGGATGAGCGCGGTCGGCATCCACGTGGCGCCGCTATCGACACTCTTGAAAACGCCGCCGGGAGTGCCGGCATAGAGCGTGGTCGGGACAAGCGGGTCGATCGCGAGAGCCGAGATGTTGGGGAAGAGCGCCAGACGATCAAGGTATCCCGTCAAGTCGGCACCGAGCGCCACCCAAGTTGCGCCACCGTCGGTGCTTTTGAGAACGCCGCGATCGGCGGTTCCTGCATAAACCGTGTCCGGGTTGCGGGGGTCTATGAGCAGCGCTGCAATGGACCCAGTAGCGCCGCGACGCCAGGTAACGCCGCCGTCGAGACTCTTGTAGACGCCAACGACGTTACCGGCATATACGATGTCCGCGTTGCGCGGATCGACGGCCAACGCCGTAGCGCCGGCGAAAGCTTGGTCGAGAAGCGCGCAGGCGATGGTCGCGCCGTCGTCCTTAACCGAGCACACATCATTTTCGTTGGATCCCGTCACATAAAGGGTCGCGGGCGCGTTCTGACTTGCAGGCGCGATCGCCAAACTCGGTGCGACGCGCAGCGCGGGAAATGCCCAAGGATTGCCGCCCGGAGTGACGGGCCCCCAACCGAGACCCCCATTGGGGCTCCACACCACCTCTCCCCAATAATAAGTGAACGAAGCGTCGTACCAACTCATGCCGGCGTACAGAACAGCCGGTAGCGAAGGATCGCTGGGCGCTGAGATCGCCAGGGTCGCCACGGAGTTCTGGACCGGCAATCCATTGAGGATCGGGCATTCCATCGCCCCCGCGACACAATTCATCAGGGCGGTGTCACCCCAGCTATCGCCGCCGTCTAGGCTTTTGACGATCCCTGAAGGCGTGACGGCATACAGTGTGGTCGGCACCCGAGGATCTACCACGAGGGCATAGACGGGTGTATTCGTCAGCCCGGTAGGGCTCCATTTGGCACCGCCGTTCGTGCTCTTGAACACGCCACGGTCCCCCGTTCCCGCATAAAGCGTCCCCGGCGTCAGGGAGTCGACGGCAACGGCGCTGACGTTGCCGTTCCCATGCCAACTGTAGGCGGGCGTAGCAATGACCGCCAAGACGGCAATTGCGAACGCGACGACCGGATTCAATGCCCCGATGTAACTCATGGCTGCTCCGCTTCAATTGGTCCTCCAACCGTAGGTTGGCGGCCGCGGTGCGACAACAGGCACCTACGGGCAAATGCGGGCAGCCAATGATTTGCGGATGATTTCCCGGTGAAACGCAGGCAAAGGATGCGTGTTTGATACCCCGCCGCGCTTAACCGGCGGGCGTTCGCCGGGGTTGAGGGCCCTACGTCAGGCGGCCAGGAACTGGTCTTCGGAGAGCGCCATGACGTGGGCGCTGCCCTTGACGACGGTGTCGCGCAAGGCGGGCGCCTGCACGAGGACGTGGTCGCCATAGAACCGCGCGGTGGCGATCTTTGCCAGCAAGAAGTCGCGATCGCCGGAGTCGATTTTCTTTTCCGCGGCCAAGGCGGCGCGCGCCATCTGCCAGCCACCGGCGACGATGCCCATCAGCTTTAGGAACGGCACGGCGCCGGCGAA
>C688J14111_10000373_pt1 | contig 11381 bp, 11 predicted proteins | sample HopSoiMetagenom1_FD_14111 | JGI IMG/M metagenome (IMG submission 14111)
GCCGGATCGAGCGCCCGCGAGAGCGGCTCGACGCCGAGCTTGGCAAGCAGCGGATGCGTGTCGAGCGCCTCGCTCGTCCACAGCACGGCACCGAAGCGCCGCGGGTCGCGTAGCCGCAGTATCCGGTCGCCGAGCACGAGGTCGAAGTGGTCATGCTTTTGCGCCGGCGTGCCCGGGGGCAGCAGGCGCAGGCTTCCCGACATACCAAGATGGACAATGAGGTGTCCGTCGCCGCAATCGACGAGCAGGTACTTGCCTCGCCGGTGCACCGCGCGCACGGTTCGTCCGGCGAGCGAGCGCACNGCCGCCGGCACCGGCCAGCGCAGGCGCGGCTCGCGCACTTCCACCGCGGAAATGAGGCGGCCCGCGAGCTGCGGGGCGAGCCCGCGCCGCGTCACCTCGACTTCGGGTAATTCAGGCACGTGTAAGNCAACTTGCTTGTGCGGGGCACCAAATATACCTAAGATCGGTCGAAATCCTGATGTTCACGCGCCTGGTTTTTCCCCTNGTAGTCGCGCTCTTCGGCTTTCATGCCGCGGCGTTCGCGCAACCGTCCGATGACGAGTCGGCTCTTTATGACATGCTGCTCGGCGAGATTGCGCAGCAGCGCGGCGATTACGCCCTCGCAGCAAAGACCTACCTCGAGCTCGCGCGCCGCACTGCCGATCCGCGCGTGGCGCGTCGCGCCGTAGAAGTCGCGAACCAAGGCCGCCTCCAGGATGTGGCGCTCGACGCCGCGAAGACCTGGTACGAGCTCGAGCCGCAGTCGCCGGCGGCGCTTTCGGTGGTCGCCTCGCTGCTCGTCAACGCACGCAAGGTCGACGAAGCGCAGCCGTACCTGCAGAAGCTGCTCGACGCCGAGGGCGTCGACCTCGAGCGCGGTTACCTGCAGCTCAATCGCCTGCTCGCCGGCAACCCCGACAAGGCAGCGAACCTGCGCGTGGTGCGCAACCTGGCCGCGCGCCACCCGGAGATCGCGCCGGCGCATCTCGCGATCGCGCAGGCCGCCACTGCGGCCAACAACGATTCACTCGCGTTTTCCGAAACGCGCCGCGCCGCCGAGCTCAAGCCCGACTGGGAAGGCCCGGCGATCTTCGAAGCGCAGCTCCTGCAGAAGAAATCGACCGCAGACGCGGCGAAGCGCCTCGGCCAGTTCGTCGACAAGAACCCGACCTCGCGCAACGGCCGTCTCGCCTATGCGCGGGCGCTGATGGCGGACAAGCGGATCCCCGAGGCGCGGAAGCAGTACGAAGCGTTGCTCGCCGGCAGTCCGAACGACCCGGACCTGCTCTACACGATCGGCATCCTCGCCTTCCAGGGCAAGGACTACGCGCTCGCCGAGGACAACATGAAGCGGCTGCTCGCGCTTCCGGACTATCGCGATCCGGACGCGGCACGGTTTTTCCTCGGGCAGATCGCCGAGGAGCAAAAGCAGTGGCCGCGCGCGCTCGAGTGGTACGAGGCCATCCAGGACGGCGAGCAAGCGCTGCCAGCCCGGCTGCGCGCCGCCAATGCCATCGCCAAGCAGGGCAAGCTCGACGCGGCGCGCGAGTACCTGCACAAGACGGCCGAGGACCATCCCGGCCAGGAAGTGCAGTTCACCGTCGCCGAGGCCCAGCTCTTGCGCGACGCCAACCGCACGCCGGAGGCCTATCAGCTGCTCGCCGAGGCGCTGAAGGGCGATCCGGAACAGCCCGAGCTCCTTTACGACTTCGCGCTCACGGCGGAAAAGCTGGAGAAGTACGACGTGCTCGAGCGCAACTTGCGCAAGCTGATCGAGGTAAAGCCCGATCACGCCCATGCCTATAACGCGCTCGGCTATTCCTTCGCCGAGCGCAACACCCGGCTGGGCGAAGCGCGCAAGCTGGTCGAGAAGGCGTTGGAGCTTTCGCCGGAAGATTACTTCATCATCGACAGCCTCGGCTGGGTGCAATATCGCGAAGGCGATCTCAAGGGCGCCGCGCAGACGCTGCGCCGCGCCTACGACGGCCGATCGGACGCCGAGATCGGTGCCCATCTCGGCGAAGTACTGTGGGCGATGGGCGACCGGACGGGCGCGAACCGCGTCTGGCAGGAATCGCTGAAGACCGCACCGGACAACGAGACACTGCTCAGGACGATCAAGCGGCTTCGCAAGTGAAGCGCGCGCTCCTCGCCGCGGCGCTGGTCGCGACGGCGTGTACTCATGTCGAGCTTCGTCCTCCCGAGGTGGTGGACTTCGAGCTCCTCGGTCGCATCGCGGCGCGTTACGGCAAGGATGCCTTCACCGGCAACGTTCACTGGCGCCACGCCGGCGGCGGCGATGAGATGCTGATCAGCACGCCGCTCGGGCAAGGGGTCGCGCGCATCGTGCGAGAGGGCGAGGCGGTGCAGCTCACCACGGCCGATGGCAAAGAGTTCCACGCGCCGGACAGCGAATCGCTCACGGAGCGCACGCTCGGCTTTCGCCTGCCGCTCGAGGGCCTCGCCGACTGGGTGCGCGGCCAGCCTTCACCGGATTCGCCCGCCCGCGTGGACAAGGGGCCCGACGGCAAGCTGCAGTCGCTAGAGCAGCGCGGCTGGAAGGTGGAGTATCAGCAGTACGAGCGCGACCGGCCCGCGCTGATGCGGCTCACCTATCAGGGCATCGAGATGCGCCTCGCCATTTCCGAGTGGAAGTGAGCGACTTCCCGGCCCCCGGGAAACTCAACCTCTTCCTGCACGTCCTCTCGAAGCGGGCGGACGGGCACCACGAGCTGCAGACGGTCTTTCGCCTGGTCGACCGTGCCGATCGCGTGCGCATCCGGCGCAGGGATGACGGGCACGTGCGCTTCAGCGGCCCGTTTGCTGAAGACAACCTGTGCCTGCGCGCCGCTCGGCTGCTGAAGGCACACACGAGCTCCCGGCTGGGCGCCGACATTGAGCTCGAAAAGAACCTTCCGGTCGGGGGCGGTCTGGGAGGCGGGTCCTCTGACGCGGCCACCGTGCTGCTCGCGCTCAACCGCCTTTGGAACCTGCGCCTTGCGCGCGCCGATTTGCTGCAGATTGCACCGAAGCTCGGCGCCGATGTCGCATTCTTCGTCTTCGGTCGCAATGCGCTCGGCGAGGGCATCGGCGAGCGGCTCACGGCGCTCGATCTACCCGCGGCCTGGTACCTCGTTATCACGCCGCAAGTCGCGGTTTCCACGAGGGAAATCTTCGCTTTCGCGTTGACAGGGCGGTCCAAACGACTGACAATACCGCCCTTTTTCGCCGGGCAGGGCGCGAACGATCTCGAGCCTGTGGTTGTGGCGCGCTATCCCGAGGTGGCAGCGCGGCTCGCGTGGCTGAGAAGTCGGTGCCCGCAGGCGCGCATGACGGGCTCCGGAGCATGTCTGTTCGCCGAGTTTGCGAGCGAGGCCGATGCTGCGGCGGTGCACGCCGAGCTGCCGGCCGGGACCAGCGGGTTTGTCGCGCGCGGGCTCGAACGCCATCCGCTGTATGACTGGACAAATTAACAACTGGGGAGTCGCCAAGCTGGTTAAGGCAGCGGATTTTGATTCCGCCATGCGAGGGTTCGAATCCTTCCTCCCCAGCCACGGCCTATGACCGCGATGAACACCGGGATGAACAGCGCCGCACTCGACCGCCTGATGGTGTTTACCGGTAACGCCAACACGCGTCTCGCACAGGAGGTGGCGAAGCATCTCAACCTTTCGCTCGGGCGCGCGATCGTCGGCAAGTTCTCCGACGGCGAGGTGATGGTCGAGCTGCTCGAGAACGTACGCGGCAAGGACGTGTTCGTTCTGCAATCGACCTGCGCGCCGACCAACGACAACCTGATGGAACTGCTGGTGATGATCGATGCGCTGAAGCGCTCTTCCGCGGCGCGCGTTACCGCGGCGATCCCGTATTTCGGCTATGCGCGGCAGGATCGCCGGCCGCGCTCGGCGCGCGTGGCGATCAGCGCCAAGGTGGTGGCGAACGCGCTCACTTCCGTCGGCGTGGCGCGTCTGCTGACCATGGATCTGCATGCCGACCAGATCCAGGGCTTCTTCGACATCCCGGTCGACAACATCTATGCCGCGCCGGTGCTGCTCGGCGACGTGTGGAAGCAGCGCTACGAGAACCTGATCGTGGTCTCGCCCGACGTCGGCGGCGTGGTGCGCGCTCGCGCGCTCGCCAAGCGGCTGGAATCGGACCTGGCGATCATCGACAAGCGCCGTCCGCGCGCCAATGTCAGCGAAGTGATGAACGTCATCGGCGAGGTGAAGGACCGCACCTGCGTCATCATGGACGACATGGTGGACACCGCCGGCACGCTGGTGAAGGCGGCGCAGGTGCTCAAGGAAGAGGGCGCGACCAAGGTGGTCGCGTATTGCACGCATCCGGTTCTTTCCGGCGGCGCCGTGGACCGCATCGCGGCCAGCCCGCTCGATGAGCTAGTGGTCACCGATACGATTCCGCTGCGCGAGGACGCGCGGGCCTGCCCGAAGATCCGCAGCCTCTCGGTCGCCGGGCTGATCGCCGAGACGATCCTGCGGATTTACACCGAGGAGTCGGTCAGCTCGCTCTTCATCGAATAGCAGCGTTTTCCAACCGGCCGAAGCCTGGTCGCGGGCCCGGCCTTAACCAGGAGTACAGCGAAATGGCAATCGAAATCAGCGCGCGCAAGCGCGAGGCGCAAGGAACGGGTGCGAGCCGCCGTCTGCGCCGTTTGGGCAGGGTGCCGGGCATCGTGTACGGCGGAGACCAGGATCCGGTCAACATTGAGCTCGACCACAAGGATCTGTTCCTCAACCTGCGCAGCGAGAAATTCCACGCGTCGATCCTGACGCTGGCGCTGGACGGCTCGAAGCAGCAGGTGCTGCTGCGTGCCGTGAACATGCATCCGTACAAAGCCCAGGTGCAGCACATCGACTTCCAGCGCGTCTCCAAGGACAAGAAGATCCACATGAAGGTGCCGTTGCACTTCGTGAACGCCGAGAAGTCACCCGGCGTGAAGGAGCAAGGCGGCGTGGTCAACCACGTGATGAACGAGCTCGACATCGTCTGCTTTCCCGACGACCTGCCGGAGTACGTCGAGATCGATCTGGGCAACCTCGCGGTCGGCCATTCGCTGCACGCGCGCGAGGTGCCGCTGTCGAAGGGCGTCGAGCTGGCGCTGCACAAGGATGAGAACCCGGTGATCGCCACCGTGGTCGTGCCGGCGCTCGTCACCGAGGAAGAGGAAGCCGCGCAAGCCGCTGCCGCCGTGGCGCCGTCCGAAGTACCGACGACCGAGCAGGCCGCGACGCCGGAAGGGGCAACGGCCGAGGGCGAGAAGGCTGGCGACAAGGCCGCGCCGAAGGCCGAGAAGCCCGCTGCTGCGGACAAGGGCGAGAAGAAAGAGAAGAAGTAACCCTTGGGCATACGGCTCATCGTCGGGCTCGGCAATCCCGGGCAGGAGTACGAGCGCACGCGGCACAACGCCGGCTTCTGGCTGGTGGAGCGCTACGCCAGGCAGAACGGCGTCGTGCTGCGCAAGGACCAGAAGTTCAAGGCGCTGGTCGGTCGGCACGACGCCGCCGGCCCCTGGCTCCTGCTGCCGCAGAGCTTCATGAACCTGAGCGGACAGCCGGTGCAGATGCTCGCCGGCTTCTTCAAGATCAAGCCGGAAGAGATCCTGGTGGTGCATGACGAGCTCGACTTCGCGCCGGGCGTCGCGCGTCTCAAGCAGGGCGGCGGCATTGCCGGGCACAACGGCCTGAAGGACATCTCGCAGCGGCTGGCGACGCACGAGTACTGGCGCCTGCGCCTCGGCGTGGGCAAGCCGCCGCCGGGGCGCGAAGGCGCCGACTACGTGCTCGAGCGGCCCCCCGCGGAAGAAAAATCCGCGATCGACGCGGCGATCGACAAGGCGATCAGCCTCCTGCCGCAGATGCTCGGCGGCGACATGCAGGGCGCGATGAACAAGCTGCATACGGAAGACAAGCCGCCCGCGCAGAAAGAGCCCGAGAAGAAGGAGCCGGAGAAAAAGGCTGAGCCGGCGAAGGCGTCGGAGAAGGAGCCCGCGAAGAAGGAAGGCCTGCTCGGCGGCTTGTTCGGTCGCAAGAAATGAGTCTGTAGCTAAGCAATGTCGTTACGGTGCGGCATAGTGGGCCTGCCGAACGTCGGCAAGTCGACGCTCTTCAATGCCATCACCAAGGCCGGCATCGCGGCCGAGAATTACCCGTTCTGCACCATCGAGCCGAACATTGGCATCGTCGAGGTGCCGGATCGCCGCCTCGACGTGATCGCCGAGATCGCGCAGCCGCAGAAGGTCGTCCCCGCGGTGGTGGAGTTCGTCGACATCGCAGGCCTCGTGGCCGGCGCCTCAAAAGGCGAGGGCCTGGGCAACAAGTTCCTGGCCAACATCCGCGANACCGATGCAATCGCGCACGTCGTGCGCTGCTTCGAGGACCCGAACGTGGTGCACGTCGCGGGCAAAGTGGACCCCGTCTCGGACATTGAGACCATCAACACCGAGCTGGCGCTCGCCGATCTCGAGTCGGTAGAGCGCCAGCTCTCCAAGCATGAGAAGGTGGCCCAGTCGGGCGGCGACAAGGAGTCACAGCGGCTGGTGGCGGCGCTGAAGAAAATACGCGCCGTCCTCGACCAGGGCCGCCCGGCGAGGAGCGCGGAGCTGAGCCGCGAGGAGCTTTCCGTCCTGCGGCCGCTTTTCCTGCTGACGATGAAGCCCACCATGTACGTCGCCAACGTCGCCGAGAACGGCTCGGGCGCGGCGCTCGCTGCCATGCAGGCCTATGCGGCGAAGGAAGGCGCGCCGGTGGTGCCGATCTCCGCCGCGCTCGAATCGCAGATTGCCGACATGCCGGACGAGGACAAGCAGCTCTTTCTGGAAGACATGGGCATGGACGAGCCCGGCCTGAACCGCATGATCCGCGCCGCCTACCAGCTCCTCGGCTTGCAGACCTACTTCACCGCCGGACCCAAGGAGGTGCGCGCCTGGACGATTTCCGCCGGCGCCACCGCGCCGCAGGCGGCCGGCGCCATTCACACCGATTTCGAGCGCGGCTTCATCCGCGCCGAGGTGGCGGCGTACGATGAGTTCGTGGCGCATGGCGGAGAGCAGGGCGCGAAGGAGGCGGGCAAGCTGCGGCTCGAGGGGAAGGATTACGTCGTACGCGACGGCGACGTGATCCACTTCCGCTTCAACGTATAGGACTTCGGCGTGGAACTCCACTACGGCGCGGCCACGGCAAAGGACCTGCCGCAGATGGTCGACCTTCTGGCCGTGCTCTTTACCGACGAAGCGGAATTCCAGCCGAACGCCGACAAGCAGCGCCGGGCGCTCGAGGCGATCCTCGGCAACCCGACCATCGGTACGCTCTACGTGGCGCGCGAAGGCAAGCGCGTCGTCGCGATGGCGAGCCTGCTCTACACGATCAGCACGGCGGAAGGCGGCAAGGCTGCCTGGTTCGAGGACCTGGTGGTGCATCCCGACGAGCGAAAGCGCGGCATCGGCGAGGCGCTCCTCAAGCACGTCGTTACGCAGGCGCGCGCCGGCGGCATCACGCGCATCACGCTGCTCACCGACATGCAGAACGAGCGCGCACAGGCCATGTACCGGCGCGCCGGCTTCGTCGGCTCGCCGATGCGGCCGATGCGGCTGAAAATCAAGCCGGGCGGCTAGCGCGCTCCGCGAAAATCTTGACGAGCGTCGCGCCGAACGGCACAACTTCGGCGCTGTCCAGCATTCCCTGGCGCTTCATCTCGGCGTGCAGCCGCGGCAGGTTGTACTGCGGCACGGACGCGTACAGGTGGTGCTCGACGTGATAGTTGACGTTGTGCGGGAAGAGCAGCCAGCGCAGCCACGACGGGCCTAGGTTCGTACGCGCCGCCGTGAGCGGTGAGGAAAAGTCGGTGGTGGCGCCGTGCTCGGCGATGGCACGCAGGCGCAGGATCGCCTGCACGACGGTGACGAGCGGCAGTACCCACAGCACCAGGTACTGCAACAGATGGCCGCTCGCGGCGAACGCGACGAGCGCCGCGATGTGCAGGACGATCACCGTGTTGCGGTCGCGCTTCGCCTCGACGCGCAGCTTCGGCGACGTGTCGTCGAGCGGGCGCACGGCGACGTTGGTTGCGGTGTTGACCGCCGGCGCCCCTCCGAGGAAGTAGGCATAGGTCTTCCACGCCGTCAGCCCGGAGAGATCCTTGAGCAGCTTGCGCACGAGATACATGCGTCCCCGCGGATAACCGCCATGCAGTGCCGTGTCGGGATCGAGCGCGCCATAGAGATTGTTGTGATGCAGGCGATGAATCACGCGGTAGGTGCACATCGACAGACCCTGCAGCGCCGCGCACGCGCGGCCCACCAGGTCGTTGAGCCAGCGCCGTTCGTAGAGCAGGTAGTGCGCCGACTCGTGCGCGATGACGAAGAGCGCGTGCTGCCGCGAGCCGATGATGATCACCGCCGCAATGATGACCAGCGCATTGGGCCAATAGGCGAGGGCCACGCCGATGGCGATCACGAGCACCGCGATATCGGCCAGCACCGCGCCGGTGGCGCGCCAGGCGCTGCGGCGCGTGAGCTCGCGAACGAGCTCCGGCGCAAGCCCGCGCCGGAAATCGTCCTTGAACTCTTCGCCGCGCATCGCTACCTGTCGAGCCCGCCGAGCAGCAGGTACTTGATCTCGAGGTACTCCTCNATGCCGTATTTCGAGCCCTCGCGGCCAAGGCCAGACTGCTTTACGCCGCCGAACGGCGCGACTTCCGTCGAGATGATGCCGACGTTCGCGCCGACGATGCCGGTCTCGATGCGCTCGGCCACGCGGAAGATGCGGCCGACGTCGCGGCTGTAGAAATAACCGGCCAGTCCGAATTCGCTGTCGTTCGCGAGCCCGACGACCTCGTCCTCGGTCTTGAAGCGGATCAGCGGCGCGACCGGCCCGAACGTTTCCTCGCGCGAGACGACCATGGCGGGTGTCACGTCGGCGATCACCGTCGGCTCGAAGAACAATCCGCCGCGCGGGTGGCGCTTGCCGCCGAGAATCACTTTCGCGCCTTTGCTTACCGCGTCGGTCACGTGCGCCTCAACCTTTTTCACGCCGTTCTCGTCGATCAGCGGCCCGATGATCACGCCCGGCTCGACGCCCGGCCCCACCTTAAAACCCTTGACCTTCTCGGTGAGCTTGCGCGCAAACATGTCATAGACGCCGTCCTGCACGTAGATACGGTTCGCGCAGACGCAGGTCTGGCCGGCGTTGCGGTATTTGGACGCGAGCGCGCCTTCCACCGCGGCGTCCAGATCGGCATCGTCGAAGACGATGAAGGGTGCGTTGCCGCCAAGCTCGAGCGAAAGCTTCTTGATGGTGTCGGCGCACTGACGCATGAGCATGCGACCCGTTTCGGTGGAGCCGGTGAACGAGAGCTTGCGCACGATCGGGTTGGCGCAGAGCTCCGCGCCGATCGCCTTGGAGTCGCCGGTGATGATATTCAGCACGCCCTTCGGGATGCCGGCGCGCTCGCCAAGCTCCGCCATCGCGAGCGCCGAATACGGCGTCTGCCCGGCCGGCTTGATCACCACGGTGCAGCCGGCGGCGAGGGCGGGACCGGCCTTGCGCGTGATCATGGCGTTCGGAAAGTTCCACGGCGTGATCAGCGCGCACACGCCGATCGGCTGCTTCATGACGACGATGCGCTTGTCCGCCCACGGCGAGGGAATCGTCTCGCCGTAGGTTCGTTTTCCTTCTTCCGCGAACCATTCGATGAACGACGCGCCATAGGCGATCTCGCCGCGCGACTCGCCGAGCGGCTTGCCCTGCTCCGCGGTCATGATCTGCGCCAGGTCTTCCTGGTTCGCCATCATGAGATCGAACCACTTTCGCAGAATGACGGCGCGTTCCTTCGCCGTCTTCGCGCGCCACGCGGGCCAGGCGCGCTCCGCGGCGTCGATGGCACACTTGGTCTCGGCCGTGCCCATGCGCGGCACGGCGCCGAGCTCCTCGCCGGTGGCGGGATTGATCACCGGCGTGCTTTTGCGAGAGTCGGCGTCGACCCAGTTGCCGTCGATGTAGCACTGCTCGCGGAAGAGCTTGCGATCTTTGAGGGAGAGTGAGGCGAGAGCCTCGGCGGGAGCATTCATGCGGCCTCCAAAAGAAAAATTCTACTCCCGGGCCCTTGGTTAGAATGCCGGCGTCACAGAGGAGGAAAACCATGAGAATTCTGATTGCAGCGCTCGCGCTCGCGACGGCCCACCTCGCGCACGCGCAATATCCACAACGTCCCGTGCAGCTGATCGTGCCTTGGGGCGCAGGCGGCGGCACCGATGCCACCGCGCGCATCATCGCGGCGCTGCTCGAGAAGGAGCTGAAGCAGCCTTTCAACGTGGTCAACCGCACGGGCGGCTCGGGCGTCGTCGGCCACGACGCGATCGCCAAGGCGGCGCCCGATGGCTACACCATCGGCCTGATCACGGTGGAGATCACGATGATGCATCACGTCGGTCTCACGCCGCTCACCTACAAGGACTACACGCCGATCGGCCTTGTCAATGCCGATCCTGCGGCGATCAACGTACGCAGCGACTCGCCCTACAAGTCGGTGAAGGACTTGCTCGCGGCCATCAAGGCCAACCCCGGAAAGATGAAGGCGTCGGGGACCGGCCAGGGTGGCATCTGGCATCTCGCCATCGCGGGCCTCTTGAAAGAGCAGGGCATCGATCCGAATGCGCTGCCGTGGGTGCCGTCGAACGGCGCCGCACCCGGCATGCAGGACATGATCGCCGGCGGCGTCGACGTGGTGCCGTGCTCGATCCCGGAGGCGCGTTCGATGATAGACGCTGGCAAGGCGCGCGCCCTCGCCATCATGGATGCGAATCCGCCGGCGCTCTATCCCAACGTGCCGACGTTGCAGAAAGAGCTGGGTACGAAGTGGGCGATCGCCGCCTGGCGCGTGATCGCGGCGCCGAAGGGCATTCCTGCCGACGTGCAGAAGACGCTCACCAGCTCGCTCAAGCGCGTCTATGACTCGAAGGACTACAAGGACTTCATGGCGAGCCGCGGCTTCGGTGTCATCTGGGCCGATGCCGACGGCACGTCGAAGTTCATGGCCGACTCCGACGCGAACCTCGGCGCCGCGCTTAAAGCGGTAGGACTCGCCAAATAAAGATCCGTGATTCGCTGACGGGTGCGGCGCTCGTCGCGCTCGGCGCAGTGGTGCTCTGGCACATCCAGAGCTTTCCGGCGATGCCGGGCCAAAAGTTCGGCCCGGCATGGTTTCCCGGCCTGATCGCCGCCGGTCTCGTGCTATGCGGTGCCCTGCTCGTGCTCTCCGGCTGGCGCAGCGGCGAGGCGCTGCTCACCCGGCCCGCTTGGATGAGCGAACGGCGTGCGGCGACCGGTGTCCTCGCCGTTGTGGCCGGCATCCTGTTCTATGTC
>C688J14111_10000374_pt1 | contig 11344 bp, 9 predicted proteins | sample HopSoiMetagenom1_FD_14111 | JGI IMG/M metagenome (IMG submission 14111)
GCAATCTGCAGGTCTTCGTCGGATTCGATCACGCGAACCGCGCACTTGCTTTTCGCTGAGCTAATCTCTGTCGCATTGTTCCGATTCGCAGGTTCATCCAGCACGATCCCGAGATGCTCGAGTCCGGAACAGATTTTGGCACGCACCGGCGCGGCATGCTCGCCGATGCCGCCGGCGAATACCAGCACGTCAATCCCGTTCAGCACCGTAGCCATTGCTCCTATGCTCTTGCGAACCTGGTAACAGAACATCTCCACGGCGAGGTTTGCCTGCTGATTCTCGCTACTGGCCTGGAGCAAGCTGCGCATATCGCTGCTCACACCTGAAACCCCGAGTAACCCAGAGCGATGGTTGAGCAACTGGTCCAACATGTCGGCGTCATATTCCTCAGCCTGCAAAAGGTGCAGAAGCACCCCAGGATCAAGGTCTCCGCTGCGCGTTCCCATCATGACGCCGCCGATGGGGGTGAGTCCCATTGTCGTCTCGACCGAGGCGCCGTCGCGAACAGCCGTAATGCTGCAGCCATTGCCGAGATGAGCGATCACCATACGCGGCGCCAATGTATCGCCCAAAACGTCCACGATGGATTCGCAGGAGAGTCCGTGAAAGCCGTAGCGCCGCAGTCCCTTTTCCCAAAACTCACGCCCGAACGGCAGTCGAGCTGCATACTCGGGCAACGTGCGATGAAAAACGCTATCGAAGCAGGCGACCTGTGGGACGCCGGGATAGTCACGAACCGCTTGCCGCAGGACATCGAGAGCAGGGGCCAGGTGCAATGGCGCGAAGGTGATGGCCTCTTCGATTTGTCGCAAGACCTCAGCCGTGATTCGTTGATGGTTCTGCAGATACGGGCCACCATGCACGAAGCGGTGTCCGATCACGTGGGGCGTTGGAAGTGAATTTCCGACAAGGGCTGAAGTCAAGTATTCCGCAGCTTTGGCTGTGGTTGCGCAGCTTCGGGATTTATCGATCAGCAGCTGCGAGCCTCGGCGCAGCCACAACCGGCCATTTTGACTCCCAATCTCCTCTGCTTGACCCCAAGCCAACTTGCTGACTTGAGCATCGCGAAACGAGTAAAGCCCCAGCTTCAAGGAGGAAGAGCCGCTATTCAGCGCCAGAACTACATTGTCGTCACGAGCGTCGCTCATCCAACGCTCAAACCTTCCACTTCCAGTTCTTCACTTCAGGTAGATCTTCGCCGTTTTCCGAAACGTAGGCTTTGTGGCGCTGCATCGATTCGTAAAACTTTTCTGTCGCTTTGTCGCTTATGTTCTTCAATCGCGGAATACGGCGAATCGCATCCAGCGATAGCTGGAAACGGTCCATATTATTCAGCACCACCATGTCGAAAGGCGTCGTCGTGGTTCCCTCTTCTTTATAGCCGCGAACATGAATGTTGTTGTGATTGCGCCTCCGGTAGGTCAGCCGGTGGATCAGAGTAGGATAGCCGTGATAGGCGAAGATCACCGGCCGGTCGATCGTGAATATCTGGTCGAAGTCCTCATCGGCCAAACCGTGAGGATGCTCAGCGGCAGGCTGGAGCGTCATCAGATCTACTACGTTCACCACGCGGACACGGATGTCAGGAACATGCTCGCGAAGCAGTGACACAGCGGCAAGCGTCTCGAGCGTGGGCACATCACCTGCACAGGCCATGACGACATCGGGATTACCGTCATCATTGCTCGCCCACTCCCACACACCCAATCCGGCAGTGCAATGCCGAACGGCCGATTCCATATCGAGCCATTGAGGCGCCGTTTGTTTGCCGGCAACGATAAGGTTCACGTAATTGCGGCTGCGCAGGCAGTGGTCGGCGACGGAGAGCAATGTGTTTGCATCCGGCGGCAGATAGATTCGGATGATGTCTGCTTTCTTATTGGCAACATGGTCGATGAACCCAGGATCCTGGTGCGAAAACCCATTATGGTCCTGCCGCCACACATGCGAACTCAAAAGATAGTTGAGCGATGCAACCGGCTTGCGCCACAGTAGCTGGCGCGTAGTCTTAAGCCATTTCGCATGCTGGTTGAACATGGAATCCACTATGTGAATGAAGGCTTCGTAGCAGTTGAAAAAGCCGTGCCGGCCAGTGAGCAGATAGCCTTCGAACCAACCTTGGCACATGTGCTCGCTAAGCACTTCCATGACTCGACCATCGGTGGTCAGGTTTATGTCTACGGGTTCGATTTCCGCCATCCATTCTTTACCCGTCGCTTCGAAGACCGCGTCGAGCCGATTTGAGGCGGTTTCGTCCGGGCCGAATATGCGGAAATTTCTTTTGTCGGCGTTCAGCTTAATGACATCTCGCAAAAAATGTCCCAAAACGCGTGTGGCTTCGGCCTCAACGTTGCCTGGCCTGTCCACCTTCACGGCGTACTCGCGAAAGTGCGGCATGATGAGTGACTCAAGCAACATTCCGCCATTCGCATGCGGATTCATTCCCATGCGGCGGCGGCCCAGCGGCGCTATCGCGGCCAGCTCTTCTCTCAATTTCCCGTGATTGTCGAACAGTTCATCCGGTCTATAGCTCTTCATCCAGTCTTCCAGGATGCGCAGATGCTCGGGATTACTGCGCACATCGTCAACGGGAACCTGATGGGCACGCCATGTTCCCTCCACCGGCTTGCCGTCAACTTCTTTCGGACCGGTCCAGCCTTTTGGAGTACGCAGGATCAGCAATGGCCAGCGCGGACGTTCTACATTTTGCTGCTTGCGCGCTTGCTGCTGGATGCCATGAATCTCTTCGACAATGCTGTCGAGCGTCGCCGCCATCAACTGGTGCATCTCCGTAGGATCGCTACCAGTGATGAGAATTGGGCGATAGCCATATCCCCGGAACAATTCGAGGAGCTCATCGTCGTCAATGCGGGCAAGCAGCGTAGGATTCGCGATCTTGTACCCGTTCAGGTGCAGGATGGGCAAGACTGCTCCATCCTTCACAGGATTCAGGAATTTGTTTGAATGCCAACTCGTTGCGCAGGCGCCCGTTTCCGCCTCACCATCACCGACGATGCAGGCCACTATCAGATCGGGATTGTCGAATGCGGCACCATATGCGTGCAGCAGTGCGTATCCGAGTTCTCCACCTTCGTGAATTGAGCCTGGGGTCTCGGGCGCAACGTGGCTTGGGATCCCATACGGCCAGGAGAATTGCCGGAATAGACGCTCNATGCCGCGCCGGTTCTGCTCAATGTTGGGGTAAATCTCGGTGTAGGAGCCCTCGAGATACGTGTGGGCGACCAGCCCNGGGCCGCCGTGTCCCGGTCCGATGATGTACATCATGTTCAGATCATTTTTCAGAATGAGGCGATTGAGATGCGTGTAGATGAAGTTCAGACCTGAAGTCGTACCCCAATGGCCGAGCAGTCGTGGCTTGATGTCATCATGCGAGAGTGGCCGTTCCAGAAGGGGATTGTCTTTGAGATAAATTTGGCCAACCGTCAGGTAATTCGCCGCACGCCAATAGGCGTGGATTTTGCGGAGCTCTTCACTCGACAACGGATTCGACGAAGTCCTCGCTCGTTCATCAACAGTTTGCGCGTGCGGCATTTGCTGTAAACCTCGAGCACAAAATGGCAAATAGCCAGCATACTGCTTTCCAGAGGAAGCAGCTTGGGTTCACTTCTGCGAAGACCCAGTGAATTGATGGGGCCGAGTTTGTCCTCAGTACCAAACGAGAATCAAGAGCGGCGACTCGCATCCGCCAAGCCGCCGCCCTGTGTTGCTGATTGAGAACTAGCTGGCCTATGCCATCGGCGGAGAGCAATGTTCATCTTTTTCCTCGCAGCTGCACGCTTCTGGTTTTTCACAGCTGTTGAGTGCCTGGATCTTCTCCTTCAGCCAGCTCCGCATGGCCGACTCCAGTTCCTCGTGTGTCCCCCAGCGGGACAAACTGTCGACGGTGAAACCTTCTTTCGTGAGCGGAATGTGATGGCAGGGGACCGGGGCAGAAAGCCGCGCCTTCGGAACGAATCCGATCAGCGAACAATCCTTGCACGCTTTCGGCCTGCCGGAACCGGCGGGATGGATGCAGCTCGGAGAATCCAAAAAGATGAACTGCGGACGCCACATTTGGGAATCTTGATATCCGCCTTTATCAAGAAAGCGCAGCTCGGTTTCAAGCACTTTCACCAGATCATGTTTTGCTCTCAGCATAAAACCTCCTCACTGTATTTCGCGCAGCACTGGCGTTCANCCTTTGAATTCCTTTTCGCCAGTAACGGTGAATACCGGACATTCGGCGCGGCACATGACGTGATATGCAACACCCGATTTGAAATATGTCAGCACGCCTGAACTTGATCTGCGCGTGCCGAGCACGATCAGGTCGGCGGCTCGTTGTTCCGCCAGCTCAACGATGGCTTCAACGCTCCCACCGTACTCGAGGACAAGTTCAGGCTCGCACCAGTCTTGCGCGTCTTGCGGAATAAGCCGCTCGAGCTCTTCACGGAAATGCCTGGCCAGTCGTTCGCGATCGAAGTTGCTGCGAAGCTCGTCGGGTAACACGTGAACCAGTGTGATCCTCGCGCCATATTCCTGGGCTAATGAGAGCGCGTATGGCGCGGCGTGCGTCGCCTCAGCGCTGAAATCAGTGGCATAGATGATGTGCTTAAGAACAGCTTCGAATTTGGCACGACGAAAGACTCGCGGGCCAATGGTAAGCACAGGGCATCTCGCATTATGCACAAGAGATTCGGCGACCGATCCCATCACCAGGCGGTTCCATCGTTCGGCGCCATGCGTGCCCAACACCAGCAGATCGATGTCGCCATCGTCAATTAGTTTTTTCAGCTCTTCCGGGACGCCACCTTCGACCAGTACCGGACTGCATTCAACTCCGCTATCGACCAAGCTCTGTGCGACTTCTTCGAGCCGGTGAGTCAATTCCCGGCGTACTCCGTCGAGATAAGGCAAGGAGTCGAGCGCTCCATACATGACCGCTGCAGAGGGAGTGGCATACAACGCAGGGCTGATCACGTGAGCCGCAACGATGCTGGCATCGTACCGTCGGGCAAAAGAAGCAGCGTAGTCCATCGCCCGATTTGATAGCTGGGAGAAATCTGTGGCCACGAGAATTTTTTTAAGTGCGATGCGAGTAGTGGGGCTGGTCAGAGTCGTCATGGAAGTGCTCCTCTCGTCCCCGAGATTCTCACCTCGATGCACGTTGGACAGTGATGGCTTGCACACTGCTCTGTGATGGCGGTCACGCCTCGAAGAAACCCATCGCGTTTAATGTGAGCGAGTAGGAGCTTAGGATGGTTTCGCAATGCGCCAACCCGTCATGTACCGCGCGCCTGAAGTATTTGCACACCGGCCGTATCTTCGTCGTGCGCACGCGCTCGGCAGAGCGCTACTGGATCGGCGATGCTGGTTCCTTCGGCTCACCACCGGGAAAACAGATCGAATGCTTCTGGCTGTGTGACGATTGCGCAAGTCACATGAGACTCTCGAGAGATGGCGCTCTCATATCCGCAGATCGGAATTACTGCCCCAAATGTCCACGTGACACAGCGTTTTTTGAAGCTTCACAACGCAGCAAACAACTCACAGTCAATTAGAAGAGCCTTATCAGCCAGTATCTATGAGGAAGAAATGAAGAAATGCTGAGTGAGTAACTCATCTCGATGGTATTGGGAAGGAGACTGCATCCGGCTCATTTCACGTGAGTTGTCATGCCTAACGGACGTACCACAAAAGTATTAGAGCCACATCGAGCAAGCGGGTGTACATTGTGCCTGCGATCCAAAACAGCTGAACTGTGACCTGCGTCACATACCCATGTTCGGGGTGTGCTCTAGACTCAGTTCAGTTGGATCCGAGGTGGATCATGCGCTCCCCGTACGGTCTTGATATCGTCGACAACTGTAATGTCTGTCCCTATCGTGAAGACCGTTTGTTTTGCAATCTTTCCAAACCCGCTGTCGACGACCTGCAGAAGATTAAATCGACGTCTACCTATCCCAAGGGAGCCATGCTCTTCGTTGAAGGACAGGATTCGCGAGGAGCGTTCATCCTTTGTAAAGGGAAGGCTAAGCTCTACACCTCATCGGCCGAAGGCCGCACGATCATTCTTCGCATTGTTATGCCGGGTGAGGTGCTGGGACTAACCTCCACCATATCCAACAAGGCTTATGAGGCAACCGTCGAGATTCTCGAACCCAGCCAAGTCAACTTTCTGCCGAAAGCCGAATTCCTAAAATTTCTTGGCCAACATGGAGACGCCAGTATGCACGTCGCCAAGCAGCTGAGCGCCAATTGCGCAGGAGCTTATGAGGAGATCCGCTGCCTGGGATTGTCGGCATCCTCGAGCGAAAAGCTGGCGCGCATGTTGTTGAAGTGGGCAGCTCCTTCGCTGAAGAGTCGCGTCAAAGACGTGAGGATAACAGTGTCACTTACTCATGAAGAAATTGCACAAATGATCGGATCATCACGCGAAACTGTTACTCGTCTGTTCTCCGAATTTCGCCGCAAACAACTTATCTCGACTACCGGATCAACGGTGGTTCTGCGCGACATACCGGCTTTGCAGGCGATGTTAGAACAATAGTCTTATCGAGCCGTTGCTTCCACGTCACGAAGTTGAGTGACCAACGTCACAGTCTTCCGCGGCCTAGCCGTCCAGTATTGATTCATGATCAGCGGTAGTATTGCCGAAACAATTGACTGTCACTACTTCGCAAACAGGTTTCTGAGGATCATTCCCGACCTTCCTCTGCCCGTGATCGAGTCGCTTTGGTCTGCTCATGGAGCCCGTTGCTACTCCCGGGCTGAGTTTCTGCTAATCGAGGGAGAGGCGAGCGCAGGCGTCTTCGTGATACTTTCCGGCGTTATACGCCTCTCTCTTTCGAGCGACTCTCGGAAAGCACTAAACATCCACTCGCGCGAGCTGCGCTCCCCGGCACTGCTGGGAGTAAGTGACGTAATGGTCGGCTCTTCAGTATCGCTCACTGCACAGGCCCTATCTGAAGTGCAGGCAGCATTCATTCCCAAGTCCGCCTTCCTCTACGCTGTACGGCAGTTCCCGTCAGCAGGCATCGCGTTTTCTCGGCTTATCGCGGAAGAACTGATGTCGACGTACTCGCGAATCAGTGAGCTCCGTACGGCAGTTAAGGTAAGGTGACGGCAGGGTCCGCCCCTTTCTGTTTCAGCGACGCCGTACAGAACTCTTCGCGTGGGACAACCTGATCACCCGCAGTGATGAATGAGGGTTTTCTCCGACAAACTGAGTCTTACGCAAGCTCACAGTTTGAAAGTACTTGAGTCTAACGCTCCTGACGCAGCCTACATGCGCAGGTGCTCCCATGAAAATCGCGACTCTTCTGGTTATTCTCCTGACATCCGCTCTTGCCTTCACACAGGAAACATCCGAACTGGCCACTCCTCCAAACGGTGACGCTGAGCGCTCCGAGGTCTCACAATGGATCGGTCCGGTGAGGATTTCGATTGAGTACCACAGCCCACATGTTCACAATCCCGCGACCAACGATCGGACAGGACACATCTGGGGTGAGTTGGTGCACTACGGCTTCGTTGACGAAGGGTTTGGCCCAAGCCAGAGTGCACCGTGGCGTGCCGGTGCGAACGAAACAACGACCATCACACTTTCGGAGGACGTTAAGGTTGGCGGCAAGGACCTCAAGGCGGGCAAATATGCCCTTTTCGTTGACGTGGAAAAATCCGGGCCGTCGTTCTGGATATTCAACCGGCATCAGGGGTGGGGAAGCTTCCAGTACGACACTAAAGACGACGTGCTTCGCGTGCCCGCACAGTTGGAAGATGCACCGTTCACCGAATTTCTCACCTACGGTTTCGACGAGCGTCGGCCGGATTCAGCCATCGCATTCCTGCAGTGGGAGAAGAAACGAATTCCATTGAAGATCGAGGTGCCGAATGTGAACGAATTGTACGTCGCAAAAATTCGTCAGCAACTCGAGTCGTGGCCGGGTTTCCGGTATGAAGACTGGCAGACCGCCGCGCAATTCTGCGCCGACCACAAGATCAACCTTCAGGAGGCATTGATCTGGGCNGACAAGGCGATCTCGTCACCCTTCCGCGGGGCCACGGTCGGCCATGAAGACTTCTCTACGCTGGAAACGAAAGCAGCGGTGCTCGACGCTATGGGTCGTGAGAGCGACGCTGAAAAGGTGATGGAGAGAGCATTTACTTTGCCTGGTACTGGTGCGTTTGAGATCTACGGCTATGGCGTACGCCAGCTTCGCAGCGGCAAAAAGGATAAAGCAATGAAAATCTTTGCCCTCAACCAGCAGAAACATCCAGATGACAAGTTCTGGACGTCACTGGGATTCGCGCGTGGCTACACCGCCGTGGGGGACAAAACTAATGCTATCGCGAATTGGGAGATTGTCCTGCGCAATATTCCCGCCAACCTGAAAGGCCAAACTGCCAATTACGAAGGCGCCTTGAAAAAACTCAAGGAAAGCAGTTAAGCCTTCCAACCAACAGGAACAATTTGTCTCGTCGATAATTCGTTTCCAAGTCTCTGTTCGGGGGCACAACCGGAACTGTTTGACCGTGCGCACATAAGTCGGCGACAATCCTGACTCGCTCGAGTAAGTTTGTCGATGATAGGTGCGATCGTGACTCATGATGCGGCGGTTTTGAAAGCCAGCGAGATCGCCAGTCGTGTGCTGGCGCCATCCGCAGCGCAAAACGATAAGGCGGGACGATTCTCTACCGAGGCTATCGAGTCGCTTGGTGAGTCTGGACTCCTTGGGCTGTTGTTGCCAGTGGATTTTGGCGGCTCAGGCTTAGGTCCGCGCACATTTGCGACTGTTATGGCAGCGCTCGCCGAGGCAGACGCTTCTGTCGCGATGGTCTATCTCATGCACATCCTCGGCGCGACAACGATGTCGGCGGCGCGTCCAGGCACGGCTCAGGCAGTCGCGCCCATACTGCGAGAAATCTCTGCGGGTCGCCACTTATCCACCTTGGCTTTCAGTGAAGCCGGCTCGCGCAGCCATTTCTGGGCGCCCATATCACGCGCAGAGCGCAATGGTAACGGGTTGCGAATCAGCGCAAAGAAATCCTGGGTGACCAGCGCAGGTCATGCGCAGAGCTATGTCGTTTCTGCACTTTCCCCTGAAGGCGCGGGACCTACTGATTCCACCCTCTATCTGCTTGCAGCGGGAACACGCGGGCTTTCAGTTGCCGGAGCTTGGGATGGTTTGGGACTTCGGGCCAATGCCTCTGCGCCGCTTGCGCTGGACGATTGTGAGGTTCCATCCCATTTTCAGCTTACTGATGACGGCGGGGGCTTTCCAGCCATGATGAACGTGGTGCTCCCGCTGTTCAATTTGGGATCAGCAGCCGTGTCATTGGGATTGTGCCGAGCGGCAGTCGCTCGCACTACATCGCACCTCAAGAGCACGAAATTCGAGCATCTGGGCCAGAGCCTTGGCGAGAGCCTGCCTACGCTGCGCGCGCAACTTGCAGCGATGCAGATCGATACCGATGGACTGTCCGCCCGCATCGACGATTTGATTAAGCATCTTGAAAAGCCGCGCGAAACCACCATGCTGCATGTGCTGGAGACCAAAGCCGCTGCCGGCGACGTGGCTATCAGCGTCACATCAGCAGCAATGCGCGTTTGCGGCGGTGCGGCGTTTTCAAAGCATTTGAGCATCGAACGTCTGTTCCGCGATGCGCACGCGGGCGCTGTGATGGCACCCACGGGCGATGTCCTGCGCGAGTTCATTGGGAAGTCCTTATTGGGAATGCCGCTCTTCTAAGATCACGTGGCCGCGAAAACCGAGAGGGTCATATTGTGAACCGCTGCTGACAGGATTAAATCTATGAGCAAAACAATCTGGGTGGGAGCTGTTGCATACAATCCGAAAGTGGTTCCGATTTGGGAGGGAATGCGGCGTTATTTTCATGAGGAAGCGCATCTTCCTGTTGAGATCGTCCTATTTCAGAGTTACGAGGCGCAGGTCCTCGCTCTCCTTGCCCCACCAGGCGAGGCGGTGCCGCGTATCGATATCGCCTGGAACACCAACCTTGCTTACCTGCAGGCAGACGAATGGAGCGGCCATGCCAGTCGTGCGATCGCCATGCGCGACACCGATCTCGGCTGGATGACGAAGATCGTCGCCGTCAGCGGAGGCCCCGTTTCTACGCTCGCCGACTTGAAAAATCGGACGCTCGCGCTTGGCAGCCGAGACAGCGGACACGCTGCGATTCTTCCCACTTACTTTTTGGAGCAACAAGGCATGCACGAAGGGAGCGACTACCGCGCGCTGCGCTTCGACAGCGACGTAGGTAAACATGGTGATACCGGGACCAGCGAAGTGGAAGTCGTGCGCGCCGTCCTCGACGGGCGAGCCGATGCCGGCGCTATTGGCAGCCCATTTTGGAACACGGTGCGCAGCGAGCGCCTGGTGCCTGAAGGCGGCCTTCGTGAGATATGGTCCTCTCCGCCCTACAATCATTGCATGTTCACGGCGAGGCCTGACCTCAACCTCGAACAGGAGCGCCGGTTTGCCGAAGCGCTCTCAGCCATGAACTACGACAACCCGGTTCATCGCTCCATACTGGACGCCGAAGGCCTGCAGCGTTGGGTGACACCACACCTCGATGGCTACGGTGCATTGCGGCAAGCCGCGGCCCAACAGGGATTCTTCAGCCAGGTATTTGCGAAGTCGGCCTAAGCCGCCGAGTCGATGTGGGCTTCAGCAACCGGGTTTTCGTCGGCACCTTAATAAGGGTCATGCGCAGTTAAAAATTCTCGCTACCTTATTCGCGTGTTCGCTTTCGCGGTCGAAGGCGCGGCGGACAGCAGCGAATGACTCGGACAGAGGAAAAATGTCGCGCGTAATCAGCAGATCGGGATCTTCCGCCCCGACGGGATGCCAATACACGCCCTCAGCGGTAATCGTGATTTCCGGCACTAGGTCGGCTCGAGTAACAGCGATGCCTTCGCTGGCAGCACCACGCAACGCGATCCGGCGTATCACTCGGTCTTCTGCCGCAATCTTCTCCTCGTCGAGGAATTGACGGAACTCCGCGGCCTCGGCATCGGTGGACACGGTCGCTGCCACTCGCACTCGGAACCCCAGCGCATCGGCGCGCTGAATGCCTTCCCGCGCTCTCGACCATGTTCCGGCCCCGCGATGGAGATCATGCCGCTCTGGCGTTGGACTGTCCAAACTGATTTGCAGCACGATGTGATCGCGCGGCAACGCTTCCAAAATTTCCGCGCGCCGCCCGGCAAACAACATTCCGTTGGTCAGTACTGTGGTCGGAGCGGCTGCCGCGCAACAAGCCAGAATCTCGCCGATATCTTCCACTAGAAACGGCTCGCCCCCGGTCACGAAGATCTCTT
>C688J14111_10000375_pt1 | contig 11343 bp, 10 predicted proteins | sample HopSoiMetagenom1_FD_14111 | JGI IMG/M metagenome (IMG submission 14111)
TGATCCCCTGGGGCTTCAGTTCCGCGGCTATGTTGCTCCGGGCAGCGCAATAATCTGAGGTTCCCGGTGTTTCCACAATAATGCGCCCAGTATTTTTGCCGGGCTCATCGGAGACCTCCAAGTGCAAGTCGCAGTCGCTCCTTCGCAAGAAAAGACTCTGCAGATAAGCCTTAGGCACGCGATACAGGGTCAGCTCTCGTACGGTCCTGGCAGCTCGACGCCCAGGCTCAGGGCCGTCCGGCCAGGAGAGTATCGCTCCAACTGTGATCTCGGCCGGTTCGCCTGAGGGCAGAGAGCCGTTCTTGAATTCGATCCGCCAATCATCCTTAGTGATATGCGTAGGCTTGCAATTGCACAATAAAGAGGTATCGATTGGCTTTCCCCTCTTGCTACCTGGCCGCGCAGGATCATTGCAGGATGTTGAAAGCAGCAGGATCGAGAACAGCGCAATGGCAAGATAACGGCGATCAGTCATGACAAAGAGCGCAAGTCTAACATTGAGAAGCAATCCTCCAGCTTCGATACGAAAAAATGGATGACCCTGGTGGGGAGGCGCCAAATAGAAGGGTAGAGTCGCAGGGTATTCGCTCTGTGACGACGAGTCAGCGGGAGCTTGCGATTGCTGAGGGACTCAGCCATCCTGCGAGAGTCAACTCGCGTCTGCTATGAGCGTCCGTCCTAACGCAAATGCGAGGTTGGAAACATCTGGCCAGGAGTGCTCTGGTTGCATTCCTAGCATTGCTGTTCGGTTGTGCGAAACCGCAGCGAGCGAAGGTCTCTACACCAGCGCCTCCGCAGGCGCAGGTCTCCCTGCCTGCAGCACGGCAAGCTCCGATGGAAACCAAACTCCACCAGGCTGCCAACACTCTGGAGCAGCTCATTGCTGATGCGAAGAATGCAATTCCAGACGCAATCCTGAATCGAACCACATGCTTTGCAATGTTTCCGGCGCCGGCGGATGCAACTGCATCCGTGACCGGCTTTGCATCGTGCCGGAATGATAGCGGTGCATGGACGAGTCCTGCCGTCGCTACTCTGTCGAGAACGACTGACAAGCAGCTTTCGGGAGATCTGCTGTTGTTCTTTCTCAGTGCCCGCGCCCGCCGGGGATTGCTTGCTCGTCACCTCGACCTCGGTCAAACGTTCTCGTCGGGCAAAGGCCTGCTAGAGATCGAAAGGCCGATTATTGAGCCAGTGGAACTCACTAGAGATGCGTTTGCCTACAGCAATGATGGGATTGGCTTGCATGGAATTACGCTGAAGAAGGGCTCCATTGCCGTCGACGACGGCGCCACGACCAAACTCTACGGTCATCCTCTCGATGTCCGGCAGCTTCTCGACAACAGCACGATGTCCTCGACGGTCACGAGTTCCTTCACCATCGCAGCAAATTCGTTTTTCAATACGATCACTCCCGCAGGCATCATCATTCATCACTCGGTGATCATTCCTGCGAAAGAACTGCCCCAAGCGGAGCGGGCGCTGGACAGGTTTCACTACTCACGAGGATACGAGATTTCCTGTTTTGGGAAGATGTACCACATTGCCTATCACTACCTCATCCTGCCTGACGGCCAAGTGCGGACGGGAAGACCTGAGCGCTGCGAAGGGGCGCACGCGCGCGGCTACAACTCCTATTTGGGTATAGCTCTGGTGGGCGATTTCAGCTCTGCGGATAATCCTCTGGGGAAAAAGGGCCCGCGCCAGCCGACAAAGGCCCAGATGGAGTCCTTAGTGCGTCTCTGCCGTCAGCTGCGCGAGAAGTACAACATTCCGCTGCAACATATCCTGCCGCACAGCCAAGTATCGCGGACGGAGTGCCCAGGTGACGGACTGCAGTTCGCTCGCATTCTTGCTGCCCTGGAGCAGCCATCAGGTGCAGGACTATGAAGCTGCTGCGTCCTATCATTTGGTTCGCTCTATGCCTCAACTGCTCCATGGCTGTGTCTGCATCAAGGACCGAGCGGACTCCAGCGCGCCCTAAAGTGCCAGAGCTCGCAGTCCCGGATCAACCCTTCTCAACGTTCCGCAGCATCGACCAGATACTCACTATCCTTGATCAAAATGCGCAGGTGGTGCGCTCTCGTGCGGACTCGGCAGTTGGAGTTCGGAGTCGAGCAACGCGCGCGCGTGTTCTGCGTCAGTTAAAGCAATCACACGAGCTGCGCGACATCACGCAATCTGTTCGCAAGCTGAACGCTATCTCGAGGCGAGCAGAATCGGTATACCGCAACAGGCATCAACGCTACGGAGCATTGCTGTTTCGAAACCTGCATGCCAAAGCAATAGCGATGCAGAAAACTGTCGATCAACAGCGTAGAGAAACGAACCTCACCGCTTTTCTCCGCGAGCAGCATAGATTGTCAAATAACCTGCTGGGATTCGTGCTTCAATTTCAGGCAGTCTCAGGTGGATACGGAGCCTTGGCTTGCGAGCCCGGAGGATGGGCATGCTGCCAGCCACGAGTCGTCCGACAGGATGAGAGGACAGTGCTGCGAGGATGCAGTTGGCAGTGCGCGTCCAAGATCAGAGCTTGCAAGGATGGCTGCCTGGGGCCGCGTACACCCAATACTGCCGCAGCCATCCGTCCTAAGAAACCAGCAATCTCGAGAGCTCCGACGCACGAGAATCGCAACCTTCCCGGCATCTCCGACAAGTAAGAACCAAAGCAGTACCTTACGCCAAGTACCCTGGTAATCCACGTTTCGTGGGGAATCGCGGTATGCTTCGAGTATCGACATCCGTCCCGAACCCACCAATCTGCTCGAGGAAGAGCGCAAGCAGTTTCGAGGCAGCTTACCCGGGAACCTTGCGGCCATCTGGAAGGATTTCCGCGGCCGGATAGCTGCGGTTTTGTCTGGCGGCGGTGCGCGTGGCGCATACGAGGCTGGGGTCCTGCTCGCGCTGCAGGACGCCGGTGTGCCGACTCACATTCTTACTTCCAGTTCCATTGGCGCGATCAATGCAGCGTCGTACGCCGGACATGGGCGCGGTTATGTCGGCAACGCCGAGCCGTTGGTACAAGGCTGGCTCCAACTGACTCCGGCAACGGTTGGCATTGACTGGTCGCGTTACATCATCGTTGTGGCTGGGCTTATCGCTGCTACTGCCGGTTTCGGCAATGCCTTCGCCGATCTGCTGCATCGCTTCGGGATCTTCATTCGCCAGGACACTCCTTTGTTCACGTGGCTCTTGTTGGGAGTTGCGGGAACAACGGTGCTGTACAGCTACACCGAATTTTCCTACCTCTTTTACGTTCTCCTACGGGCCTTTCGGCGGCAGCGGTGGACAGCCAATAAGCGGAAGGTGACCTCATCGTTGATTGCCAACCTGGTTGTGCTTGGATTCGCGGTTTGGTTGATGATGTCCACGCATATCGAGTTCCGTGCTGTGCGAGTGTTCCGATTCAGCGTGGATACGTATCTGTGGACGACTGCCGGAGCTGTTGCCGTGTTGATGGTCTGGTGGTTGTTCCGTGATCGCATTAGCCGCTTGAGCCAGAAGATTCTCAAGTCGCCGCTCGATTCCGGACTATTCCAGAATTATGACCGCACCCGTTTTTTGAAAGAGCGGATCCATCAGCGGCGGCTGCGGCGCTCGCCGATCCGGGTGGTAATGACGGCGGCTGAGTTGTACACCGGACGTGAGAAATACTTCGTCAACAAGCGTCTTGAAGAACTGCAGAACGATCCCGGGGCAGATGCGACGTTCATTCATACGCATTTCGAGTATGCACATGACCTCATGCGAGCCGTCGTTGCCTCCTCGGCATTTCCCATGGCGTACGAGCCGGTAAAGATGCACGGCGGATTGTGGTCGGATGGCGGACTAGTGGCAAAGCAGCCGATTATTCCGGCGATCCGGCTAGGCGCCGACGTCGTTTTCCTAATCGCCGTGGAAGCCGAAAAGGAAGTGGTGCCGAAAATCAAAACGTTCCTCGACGTAGGCATGCGGGCCTTTGACATTCTGATGTCCCGCAACGTGAAATCCGACTTGCGCGTGCTCGAGAGCGTGAACCAAATCTGCGAGACCTACGCAGCCAAAGTTGGCTGCCGTCCAGAGCAACTGGCCCTGGAAATCGGAGATCGTCACTACCGGTATCTCAGGGCATTTACGGTGCGTCCCGCAACGCCTCTGGCTGCCACGCTGCTGGACTTCGACGGCAGAATCGTTCGGCCTGCCATTGAACAGGGATACAGAGACGGTACCGTGGCCGTTCACGCCTTTATTGAGTACCTGGCGCAAATGCCTGCAGACGGACCGAAATACACTTTGCGCCTGAATTCTGAGCAGGGCGCCATGGCTACCACGTAGTCCGCAACCTTTAGTAGAAAGTTGCGGCGTATTCCACTTCTCAGTAAATGCCCTCGGCTCGCTCAGCTCTTTTTTGGGCGGAGAACAAACCATCGTTTACTTCGACTTTCATTTCTTCGCTTTTCTTTGTTGCGGATCTAACCCGTGGGATGCCGCACCTTCATCCACCACGGCGGAGAAAGGTGCATGTGGAAGCTCCGCTCGTCTTTCTTCGCCTACACTGGAAAAGGGGCAAACGATGAAAGCAATTCTTATTCGAGGATATGGCGGACCTGAAGTCCTCAAATTGGAAGATTATCCCGATCCAGTTGCTGGCGCAGGTGAGGTACTACTGCGAGTCGCAGCGACAAGCGTTAATCCCTTCGAGTTCAAGGTACGTTCCGGGGTTATGAAGGACGTTTTTCCTGTTCAATTCCCGGCCATCTTGGGAACCGACGTGTCAGGAACCGTATTGAAACTCGGATCTGGTGTAGCGGGCTTCTCCGTCGGCGACAAAGTGTTCGCAATGGCATCGCATACATATGCCGAACTCTGCACTGTGAAGGCGACTGCCCTTGCGAAGATTCCTGCAGGACTCGATATCGTCGAGGCCTCTGCTCTGCCCGTAGTGACGACGACCGGCCATCAGCTGATCTCTTTAGGAGTGAAGCCGAAGCGTGGACAGACGGTGCTAGTCATAGGAGCGCTTGGCAGTGTAGGGCGATCGGCGGTGTTCGCGGCAAAGGCTCTCGGAGCGGTAGTGATCGCCGCCGTCAGAAAGAAGCAGTTTCAAGAGGCCGCGGAACTGGGCGCTGATCAAGTGATCGCAACCGACGATTCCGATGCGATAAAGAAATTGGTGCAGATAGATGCCGTCGCCGATACGGTCGGCGGGAAAACAGCCGAAACATTCATCGCTAAAGTGAAACCGCGAGGCGTGTTCGCATCCGTTTTGGGAGCTCCGGGCAACGCCAAAGATTATCCATCTGTGACTGTGGTGCCGGTCTATGCGCAACCGGATGCAAAGGCTCTTGTTTACATGGCTCAAGCTGTAAAGGAACGCAAGCTGGTTATTCCCATTCGGATGAAATTGCCGCTCAGAGATGCTGCCAAGGGGCATGCGGCCGCCGAACAAGGCAGTGGCAAGTTGTTGTTGGTCACCTAAGCTTTTGCGGAAGGAGATCCAGGAAAAAGGGAAGAAGAGGAGGGTGCAGAGTGGCGACACAGACAATGCTGGGCGGAAGCTTCACACTCCCAAACACATCGATGAGCTTGAACCGCATGGGATGGTGCGATGCAACTCGCCGGTCCACAAGTGTGGGGACCACCGCGCGACGTTAATGCCGCGGTTGCCGTTCTGCGAGAGGCGGTTGCATCTGGCGTGAATCACATCGATACCAGCGACTTCTATGGTCCTCACGTAACCAATCAAATCATCAAGCGCGCTCTCCATCCCTATCGGGAAGGCCTCGTGATTGTTACGAAAGTGGGCGCTCGCAGGGAAGCCGACAAGTCCTGGCCGCATGCTCTGTCGCGTCGGGAACTGATCGATGCCGTCCATGACAATCTGCGCAATCTCGGGCTCGACGTTCTTGATGTCGTGAACCTGCGGGTCGGAGGATTCATTGAGCCGTCTGAAGGATCCATCGAAGGTGCTCGCCGAACTTAAGCGACAGGGATTGATTCGTCATCTCGGGGTGAGCAATGTTAGCCCCAGGCAGTTCGCTGAGGCACAGAAGATTACGCCGATAGTATGCGTGCAGAACTTCTACAACGTTGCTCAGCGGAAGGATGATGGCTTCGTCGATGATCTCGCGGAACAAGGCATTGCCTATGTACCGTTCTTCCCGCTAGGAGGATTCACTCCGCTGCAGTCGTCGGTGCTCGATAAAGCAGCAGCGTCCCTGCAGGTCACGCCCATGCAGCTTGCGCTCGCATGGCTTCTTCACCGCTCGCCAAACATCCTGCTAATCCCAGGAACGTCTTCGGTGGAACATCTTCGCGAGAATCTCAAAGTAGCAACGCTACAACTATCTCCCGAAGTGCTCGCCGATCTCGACGCAATTGGAAGTGGCAAGCATTAACACGGATCCGAGACGCGAAGACCAGACTCCCGTTCATTAACATTGATCTGGCTCGACGAGCCCGCTCTCAGGTCATCCGCCGTCCGGTCCCTTTTTGCGATCCCCGGACGACACGGACAGTTCATTCGAGATTCCAGCACGTCCCGGCTAATTGCCTCGTCTCAGCGAGTATTTAGTTCCTATCGCTCAGGCCGGGCATCTCTAGTGCGGCCTATCCTTGACTGGAGATTCTGAAGCTTTGAAAAATCAATTCGCTGTACGTGTGTCTTTCTGTTGTCTTGCGTTGCTGCTGCTCTTGGCGTCTCGTCCCGCATCGGCACAAACCCCCGGCTATCGGACAAACGGCCTTGCGTCCGACCAGCCCGGTACTCGTGTTACATCACCGGCACTGCTGAATCCCTGGGGAATTGCCTTTCTGCCGGGTGGAAACTTCTTTATTGCCGAGAACGCGAGTGGACGCGTGGACTCCTACGATGCCGCCGGAAATCTCGGAGTCGGCGTCGCGATTCCGGCTCCTCCTGGCAGCAACGATGCTTTTTCCAAACCAACCGGCATCGCCGCGGTTTCCGAGCCCAACATCGGGCCGGTCGGCACTTCATTCGAATTCCTCGTCGCCGCCGACAATGGCACCATCTGGGGCTTTACAACTGCCAATGGAACGCCGCTGGTTGCGACAAGGTTTGTAGATAACTCCGCGGGTTCGGCAAGCTATACCGGGATTGCCTTCATACATCCTGACTGTTGCGGTCCGTACATTGCGGTCGCGAATTTCGCTGACGGAGAGGTGGACACATTCACGCGTTCTGGCGATCGACTCTCCCTGAGTCCGGCTACGCAGAATCCGTTCGTCGATCCCGAGCTTCCTGAGGGTTTTGCGCCCTTCAATATCCAACTGATCGGGGACCGGATATTCGTGACGTACGCCCAACGACGCGCTGATGGAAAGCCGCTATTGGTTGGACTTGGCTTCGGCTCGGTAAACGTCTTCGACACCGTCGGCAACCTCGTGCAGCGATTCGTTCGGCCTGGCGGCTTCTTGAATGCACCCTGGGGGATCACCCAGGCCAGTGCTAATTTCGGCCCGTTTAGCAATGACATCCTCGTCGCCAATGATGGTGGAGACGGAAGCATCAGCGCGTTCAAGCCCGACACGGGACAGTTCGTAGGGCAACTCACCGACGCAGACGGCAACTTCCTCTTCTTTGCTGGGCTACACGGTCTGGCATTCCGGACGGATGGTGTGGGCGACGCAAACGCGCTGTACAACGTGGATGCGGCCGCCGAGAACGCGACACCTCACGGCTCGTTCCGCACGATCACTGATGGAAATGCCAGCTTCATTACGCTGAATTTCTTCCTGGACTTGACGGGGAATGGAGTGGCTGCATTCGTCCTGCCTGGCGATACTGTAACTCTGACCACAGATGTGCCTCAGGGACCGCACTCAGGCGCTGCAACCGGTACCGTTTCTTTTGTAGACACATGCTGCAGCTTGTTGAGTCTACCCGTCGTACAGACCACATTGGGAACCGTAAACGTTGTGAACGGATCCGCTTCCCTTAGGACTTCATTCCCTGGCGGTGACCATGTGATTACCGCCAACTACTCGGGGGATAGGAATTTTGGGCCAGGCAGCACGTCTGCACGTTTGGGTGTGCTACTCGAGACTCGAATCGCGCTATCGGCGCCGTCGAGCGTTGCATCGGGAACGCCAGTACAGCTCAGCGTAAACGTCGCCTCAAATCCGCCGGTGCAGTCAACGTCTATCACAGGACAAGTGACTTTCTTCGATGGAAACGTGATCTTAGGAACTGTTGCACTGAGGTCAGGGGCTGCGCAGTTAACCATTAATTCCTTGTCTCCGGGCGCACACTCGATCATCGCACAGTATTCCGGAAGCGAGTTCTTCCAGGGTGGCCAGTCTGCGCCATCAACGGTCACGATTGGAAATCCCGCTCCGGCAATATTCTCCATGAGCCCTTTTTCCGCCAAACAGAACTCCGGCGCATTCATCTTGACGGTGAACGGTTTCGGTTTTGTGAATGGGGCGGTAGTCACCTTCAACGGCTCCGGGAGGCCAACAACTTTTGTGAGCTCAACCCAGCTCACTGCGGCTATTACCGCTGCCGATCTGGCCAGCTCAGGAACGGCTACGGTCGCTGTAGTCAATCCCGCTCCGGGCGGCGGCAATTCGGGAATAGCGATGTTCGCCATTGACACCGCAACTGCGACTTCAGTCACGGTGAATAATCTAGCCTTGTTCGTAACCGCCGGGCAGAGCGTCAGCGTGCAAGCTCAGCCCACAGGCTTCAGCGGAGCCATTACTTTAGCGTGTCTCAATGCGCCGGCGGGCGTGACTTGCGCGTTCGATCAAGCGAGCAATTCCGTCACGATTCAGACAGCAACATCGACACAGCACGCCGCCCACCTGATTACGCTGGTATTCAGCGCGCAGGCTCTAGCTCGGACATTATCCCAGTCTGGATCGCTGGCCATGTCTCTCGGCGTTCTCGGATTACCGCTCGCCGGTGTTCTGATGGAAGGGCGAAGGCGCCGTAAGCTGAGAATGGCATTTTTAGCAATTCCTATCACTGCGCTTCTGCTGCTGGTAGTCGCAGGATGCGGCGGTTACGGTTCCAAAACCATGCAACCAAATCCCACGCCACAACTGCAGTCGGGGCAGGCATCAGTAGTTGTGACCCTGAATGTTCAGTGACCTGAGCACAAAGACTTACAAGGGGATTAGCGAACAGAGATTTATCTGAAGAGCTCTTTCCATTGCGGCAAATTACTGAACCTTGCGATGGAAACTTCGCCAGCGTGATTGCATCGGGTCACTCACGCTGGCGGGTCGCTCGAATCCCGGAAAAGAGACGGGACGTTTTCTGTAATTGGGATAGCGAATTGTTGTTGACCTGCCTTGTCTTCCCGGCCCGTAAAGACCATCCGTTTGCGGCAATCAAAGAGGATGAACGCTGGCTGGCACGGGTGTTTATTTCACGCCATTCTTCGGGTCCCACGATCCTTGTTCCTTGCGCACATAGATGATCTGACCTATGTGGTAGGCATTGTGAGTGCTGATGTGCATCAACGTCTGGGCTGACTCTTTCAGCTTTGCTTCGTCGGCGGCGTCTACCCACTTCTCGAGATCGGTGCAAACCTGATCGAGTTGTTGCACTGTCTCAGTCCAGCTCTTGGTGTCGAAGTTGTTGAAGGTCTCATCGTTGTTGCCGCTGAATTTGTCCGGTGTCTCGCCTTTGAGCCGGGCGAGGCTCTGGCGGTTCCAGAACATCAGGTGATACGCAAGCTGGCCTACGGAGTGATTCCCCTTGCCGTCATTCCATTTCGCCTGCTCCGCGCTCAGCCCTTTCACCGCGATGTTCGCCGGCACGAACCATTCTTCGTTGTTGTGCGTCGATCGCAGCTCCGCCAGTAGTAAATCGCGCAGGTTGGTAGGCGCTTTTTTGTCTTGCGCATAACTGTGAAGCGACAGCAATAGCAACAGAAACACCGGAAACTGTTTGGGCATTCGGGAATTCCTCCGAAGGAGTTACGAGTGCGTGCCATCTTAACGCGAAGCGCAAGCTACTGGACTCTTAATGAAAACCGGCTGCGCCTTGCTCTTGATGTATTTCAGGCAAGCGTCCCGATGTCTGGCCGCTCTGCCGTTCCGAATCAGTCAGATGGAGAGTGAGTAATTCGGCATTTCGTCGCCGGAGTTCATCTCCGAATGCGGGAAAGATGGGCGGACCCGTCCCGTTGTAATGTGCGGTCTCGCTCATGCTGCGTCCCAGAATCGGACAGCCCCGCGGCAATTGGCAAGATACACTCCCGCTAAGTAGCACGCCTGCATTCGCTTAGCCCGCCACTTTGGATGGCTGGGCAGATGCTCTAAATGCTCCTAACAGACCCTGCTCTATCAGCTCCTGGTTCCAACAGACCTTTAAGAGGTGCGCGGATGACCACCTTGTGGCAAGACCTGCGGTACAGCCTGCGGATGATCCTGAAGGCCCCGGCCTACGCGGCGATCACTATTCTCACGCTTGCACTGGGTATCGGCGCGAACACCACGATCTTCAGTTGGATCAACTCGACATTGCTGAATCCGATTCCCGGGCTCGCGACCCCGCACGAGGTGGTGTCGCTGTCGCTCAGCCGCAGCGGGGAGAATCCTTTTCCGTTTACCTATCCTGATGTCGAGGCCATGCGCGACGGGCAGCAGAGCTTTACGGGCATCACTGCGTGCAACGGCTTGCCGATGAGCCTGACGGGCAAGGGCAAGCCAGAGCGCGTATGGGGCATGTTGACGTCAGCAAATTATTTCGACGTGCTGGGCGTGCGGCCAGTCTTGGGACGTGCATTTCTACCGGCAGAGGACCAGACGCCGGGAGGCGCACCGGTGGCGGTGATCAGCTACCGGCTGTGGCAAACACATTTCGGCGGCAATGCGGACATAGTCGGTCAGACGATCGAAATCAATGAGCACCCGTACACGATTGTCGGCGTTGCGCCGGCGGTGTTTCAGGGGAGTCAGACGGGGCTGCGTTTAGAAATCTGGGTTCCCGTCATGATGGCTGCGCAATTAATGCCGCAGGGCGACCTGCTTCATGATCACCATTACTTCTGGCTCTTCGTCTACGGACGGTTGAAACCCGGCGTCGCGCCCCGGCAGGCACAGGAGGAGATGACGCTGCGGCTGCAGCAGGAGGTAAAGAATTATCCCGAGGAGCACAGAGGGCACGACGCTGTCACTGTGTTTCCGCTGTGGCGGAGTCCGTTTGGCGCGAATCAGTTTCTCTCGCTTCTGCTTCCGATGCTGATGACCATTGCCGGCCTGGTGCTGCTGCTGGCCTGCGCGAACGTCGCGAACCTGATGCTGGTGCGCTCCGTGGCGCGGCGGCGCGAGATTGCGGTGCGAATGTCGCTGGGCGCAAGCCGGTGGCGGCTGGTGCGGCAACTGCTTGTG
>C688J14111_10000377_pt1 | contig 11332 bp, 7 predicted proteins | sample HopSoiMetagenom1_FD_14111 | JGI IMG/M metagenome (IMG submission 14111)
AACGGAGACGCGAACGCGAACGCGAACGCGAACGCGAACGCGAACGGAGACGTGGACGCGAACGCGAACGCGAACCGAGACGTGGACGCGAACGTGAACGTGGTTCCGGCCTCTCGCACGCTCGCGCCAGGCCTTTCGGCCTGGCACTGCGCGTGCAGCTGCTTGTTCCCCTTAGCTCGCTGCGCTCGCGCTTCGGGGGGATCGTCATCCGTTCGTCATCGTCGGCCTCCCGGCTGGCGCCTTCGGTGAGGGAGGCCGACGATGACGAACTGGATGACTTTGCCGCATGAGAGCTTGAGGGCGTATCAGGCGGCGCGGGAGTTGCTGATGCTTGTTCGCGGTGCGGACATTTCCAATCCGAGGTTGCGGGATCAGGCGCTCAATGCTGCGAGCAGCGCGTGTCTCAACATCGCGGAGGCGACTGGGCGCACCGGAAGCGCTGATCGCAAACGGGTGTTTGCGATTGCGCGCGGGGAAGTCTGTGAAGCCGCGGCTGCATTCGATGTCGCTGTCGCCGGCGGGCTCTGCAAGGCCGAGGTCGCGGGCGAAGGCGCCGTCGTGGCGCGCAAAGCCTACGCGCTGCTTTCCGGGCTCATCCGCGCCTGATTGGCCCTACCCCTTCCGGGCTGGCGCGTCGCCGAAAGCCTGGTCCGTCAGCAGCTGCTGCTCGTACCTGTGGCTCTTCTCGCTGCCNGTCGCGGGGCTGGCGCTCTCCGGGCGGCTCACGCAGGACAGCTTCGCCAGCGCGGCGGGCCAGCGCGCGTGGAGGTGGTACCAGGCGCCCATGTTGAACGGCTCCTCCTGCACCCAGACGAGCTCGGCGTCCTTGTACGGCGCGAGCGCCTCGAGGAGGAGCTCGTCGGACAGGGGGTAGAGCTGCTCGATGCGCAGGATGGCCACGTCGTCGCGTTTCTTCGCTTCGCGAGCTGCGGCCAGGTCGTAATAGACCTTGCCGGTGCAGATGACGACGCGCTTTGCCTTCTCCTTGCTCACCGCGTGGTCCCAGACGATGCGGCGGAAGGCGCCCTTGGAGAGGTCGTCGAGGGTGGAGACGGCCTGCTTGTGCCGCAGCAGGCTCTTCGGCGTCATCACCACCAGCGGCTTGCGCAGCGGCCGCAATACTTGACGTCGCAACAGGTGGAAGATCTGCGCCGGCGTGGTCGGATAGCAGACCTGCATGTTGTCCTCGGCGCAGAGCTGGAGGAACCGCTCCAGGCGCGCCGAGCTGTGCTCCGGGCCCTGCCCTTCGAAGCCGTGCGGCAGGAGCAGCGTGATGCCGGAGAGCCGGTTCCATTTGTCCTCGGCGGAGGAGACGAACTGGTCGATCACCACCTGCGCGCCGTTGACGAAGTCGCCGAACTGGGCCTCCCAGGCGCAGAGCGCCTCCGGCATGTCCAGCGACCAGCCGTAGTCGAAGCCCAGCACGCCCTGCTCGGAGAGGGGCGAGTCGAAGATGTCGAACTGGCCCTGGCCCTCGCGCAGGTGGGCGAGCGGCGTGTAGCGCTTGCCGTCGTTGGCGTCGGCCAGCACCGCGTGCCGGTGCGAGAAGGTGCCACGGCGCGCGTCCTGGCCGGAGAAGCGGATGGGCGACCCGCCGTCGAGCAGGGTGGCGAAGGCGAGGTGCTCGCCCACGCCCCAGTCGAACGGATCGGAGGAGCCGCCCTCGGCCAGCTTGCGGCGCCCGTCCAGGAGCCTCGCCACCTTGTCGTTGGGCGTGAACCCCGGCGGCACCTGCGAGAGCTTGAGCAGAAGCTCGCGCAGCTTCCCCTCGGGCACGGCGGTCGCCACCTCCGGCGTGTCCTTGTCGGGACCACCGCGGTACTTCGACCAGAGGCCGGCCATGGCCGAGGAGGAGCGCTTCGCGCCTTCCTTGCGGGTGCGCTCGAGCTCCGCCTCCAGGCGCTCCATCCGCGCCCGCATCAACTCGTCGGCCTCGCCGTCGGTGGCCACGCCCTCCTCCGCCAACCGGCGTGCGTAGACGTCGCGCGGCGGCTTCTTCTGGCGGATGACCTCGTACATGCGCGGCTGGGTGAAGGCCGGCTCGTCGCCCTCGTTGTGGCCGTACTTGCGGTAGCAGTACAGGTCGATGAGCACGTCCTGGCGGAACCGCTGCCGGTAGTCCACGGCCAGCTGCACCGCCCAGATCACCGCCTCCGGGTCCTCGCCGTTGACGTGGAACACCGGGGCGCGCAGCGCGCGGGCGATGTCGGTGGCGTAGGGCGTGGAGCGCGCGTCCTCGGGGTTGGTGGTGAAACCCACCTGGTTGTTGACGATGACGTGGATGGTGCCACCGCTGGCGTAGCCTTCCAGGTTGGCGAGGTTGAGCACCTCCGCCACCACGCCCTGCCCCGCGAAGGCGGCGTCGCCGTGGATGAGCACCGGCAGGACTTTACGTCGCTCGGGATCGCGCTGCCGAGGCGCGCCTTCCCAGTTCATGTTCCGGTCCTGCTTGGCGCGAACGCGCCCCTCGACCACCGGATCGACGATCTCCAGGTGGCTGGGGTTGAAGGCCAGCGAGAGGTGCAGGCTGCGGCCATCGGGCATGCGTCGGTCGCTGGAGTAGCCCAGGTGGTACTTCACGTCGCCGCGGCCGAGCATGGTCTCGACCTCGGTGTCCTCGAACTCGGCGAAGAGCTCGTTGAGGCCCTTGCCCAGCACGTTGACCAGCACGTTGAGCCGGCCGCGGTGGGCCATGCCCAGGACGATCTCCTCGCCGCCCTGGGCGCCGAACTCGTCGATCAGCCAGTCGAGAAGCGGGATCAGGCTCTCGGCGCCCTCCAGCGAGAAGCGCTTCTTGCCGATGTACTTCCGGTGGAGGAAGGTCTCCAGTGTCTCCGCATCGGTGAGGCGCGCCAGGATGCGCAGCTTCTGGTCGCGCGAGAGCCGCGCGGCGTTGCCGGTGGACTCCATCCTTTCTTGTAACCAGCGCTTGATGGCGGGGTCCTCGCCATGCATGAACTCCACGCCGATGGTGCGGGTGTACGTGCGCTGCAGGCGCTCGAGGATCTCGCGCAGGGTCAGCTCGGCGGCTCCGGAGCTGGCGAAGTCGCCGGTGGCGAAGGTCTTGTCGAGGTCGTCCTCGGAGAGGCCGAAGTTCTCCAGCGTCAGCTCGGGCGCGGGCGGCTGCAACAGGCCCAGCGGGTCCAGCCGCGCGAAGAGGTGGCCGCGGATGCGGTAGGCGTTGATCAGCTCGGCGACGCTCTCTTGAAGCGCCTCGGCGCGCAGCCGCTGCTGCTCGGGGACGTCCAGGTCGAGCAGGGCCCCGGCGAAGTGGCCCTCCATCGCAGGGCTGGGGAGGAGGGCGCCGTGCCCGTTGCCGTTGCCCTGCGGCGCAGGGGCCGCTGGCTGCGACCAGGCGCTCGCCTGGAACGAGGGCTGCGGCAGCCCGTGCAGCCGGGCGAAGTATTGCTGCCACTCGGGGGCCACGGCGGCGGGGTTGTTGCGCCAGCGCTCGTACTGATCCTCGACGAAGACCTGGTTGATGCCGAAATCGCGGTCGAAGTCCATAGGGGCGCGGGAAGATAACCAAAGCGCGAGGTGCAGGCTACTGCTGGCTGCTGGCCAGCAGCGTGCGGAGGAGGATGTCGTCCACGTTGGCCAGGCGCGCCTTGTTCGCCTCCCAGAGGGACCGCGCCGCTGCCCGGTCCCCGGAGGCGATGGCGCCCAGCATGCCTGCCGCCACCAGATATCGGGCGGAGGCGGGGCGGAGCGCGGTCTCGTGCTCGAGGAGGTTTTGCGCCGCCGCCAGCGTCCTGGGCGCGTCGCGGTCGCCGCAGGCGTGCAGGAAGGCAAGCCAGGCGCGGTCGCGCGGGGTGAAGCGCGCCGCGCAAGGAGTGGCCTCGATCTGGCGCCACACCGCATCCAGCTCGGGCGGGGAGAGCTCCGGGATCATCACCTGGGAGACGTCGAGCAAGGCCTGCAGCGGAAGCTCGCCGCTGCAGGCGGAGATCCAGTCGGCCAGCGACCGCGCGGCGTCGGAGGCCGCCGCGGGTGGCCGCGCCCCGTTGAGGAACACGTCTCGCAGTTGCATGGCCATGGCGGCGCGTTCTCCGCCCGAGAAATAGGGGTTCTGGTTCACGTTGGTGAGGACTCCGGGCCGCTCGGTCCGGGAGATCATCTGTTGCAGGGGGAGCGGCGTGCGCGCGAACGACAGGAGCGCCGAAGCCGACTCGCCGAGGAAGCGCGAGCGCACCGCCTCCTGGTCGAGCACGGGATGGTAGTCGGAGTTCATCGGCACGTCGAAGCTGCGGGTCAGCCCGCTCCAGGAGGCGAGCGACCCCACGTGCCGGACCTCGACGTCCTGCATGTTGTAGACGCCGATGCGCGCGAGCAGTTGAGCCAGCGCATCGCCCGAGAGCACTGTCGCATCCGGCAGCACCGGCAGCCTCCCGCCGTTCTTTGCCACCACCACCATGTCCACGTCGTTGGAGGCGTAGACGCCGTAGTCGCTGAAGTTGGCCTCCAGCGCCTTGAGCACCGAGACCACCAGCGCCGGATCGATCTCGTAGAGCTGGATCCACTGCGCGAACACGCCGCCTTCGGCCAGGTGCCTGCGCACGACCTTGTAGAACTCGTCGGAGAAGAGCCCCGCCACCCCGCTCACCCAGGGATTGGAGGGCTCGGAGACCACCAGGTCGTATTGCGTGGGCCGGGTGGCGAAGAAGGTCTTGGCGTCGTCGTAGACGATGTGGCTGCGCGGATCGCTGTAGGCAGATTCGTTGAAGGGGCGGAACAACTCCGCGCCGCGCACCATCTGCGGCTCGATCTCCACCGTGTCCACGCGCTCGAGCAGCGGATTCGCCAGCAGCGTGTGGGTGGACACTCCCGCCCCGAAGCCGATCACCGCCACCTTGCGCGCCTGCGGATGCAGGGCCATGGGCAGCGCGCCGAGGAGCACCATGGTGGATTCGTCGCTCGACCAGGGCCTGCTCGCCGCCATGGTCACGGCAGCGTCGGTCTTTCCGTTGGTGAGGATGGTGCGCTGTTCGTTCTGGTGCCCGATCACGTCGACCGTGGCGGTCTTTCCGTCGGCGTGGAAGAGCAGCTGGACCCGGGGACCGAACAGCCGGCCGGCGCGGAAGGGCCCCGAGGCCATCTTGTAGGCGTCGAGGTGGACGAAGAGCGCGCACGACGCCACCGCGGCGACCGAGACCACGGCGGGCAACAGGCGAGGCCAGAGGGCCACGCCCAACGCGAGGTCGAGGGCGGCGCCGGCGATGAGCAAACCCTTGAGCCCCAGGAGCGGCAGGCCGGCGTGGACGGCGAAGAACACGGCCGCGATGGCCCCGACGGTGTTGGCGGCGTAGACCGCGCCGATGCTCGCCTCGCCGCAGCCCCTCTTCAAGAGGTGGAAGGTGATCAGCGGAAGGGTCGTCCCTGCACAGAAGGTCGCCGGCAGCATGATGGCCATGGCGATGCCGGCGCTGGAGAGGTTGAAGAGCGCATATCCGCGCTCCGTGCGCGGCAGGTTGCGCATCAACCACGCCATCGCGTCGAAGGTCTGGCCGTATGCGAGCAGCGTGACCAGCGCCAACAGGCCCATGGCGATCTGCAGCCACGCCAGCGTGCGCATCGGCTGGACCAGGCGGTCGATGCGCCACTGGATGAAGAGGCTGCCCAGGGCGAGGCCGAGGACGAAGGCGGCGAGCATCAGCTCGAAGGCGTGGGTGGACGCGCCCAGAACCAGCGTGAGCATGCGGATCCAGGCCACCTCGTAGATGAAGGAGGAGGCGCCGGTGATCAGCGCCGCGCCGAGGAAGAGCCAGAAGACGCGATCGCGCAGCCCGCCGGCCTGCGCCGCCGCGCCGCGGGCAGGACCGGGCTCGCGGCGCGCGATGGACCACACCGCAGCGGCGACCACGAGGTTGATCAGGCCGGCGGTCCGCACGGTGCCGGGAAGACCCAGGGTGCGCACCAGCCAGAAGCCGGTCATCAGCACTCCGGCGGCGGCGCCGAGGCTATTGGTAAAATAGAGCAGCGAGAGCGAGCGGCCGGGGCGATCGGAAAATGAGCGCAGGACGCCTGCCGTCATCAGCGGGAAAGTCATGCCCAACAGGACGCACTGCGGAAGGATGAGCGCGGCGGCGAGCGACCACTTGAAGGCGGCGAAGCGCAGCAGCGAGGATCCGTACGCCCAGCCCGTGCTGGCGACGAAGACCTCGTGGAAGACGAGCGCCAGCGCACCGATGGCCGCCTCGGTGAGCGCATATCCGGCGAGCAGGTTCTTCCAGCGCAACCCCATCCGGGCCGCCAGCCACGAGCCCAGCGCCATGCCGCCCATGAAGATGGCCAGCACCAGCGTCTGCGCGTACGCCGCGTGGCCCAGGAAGAGCTTGAGGTAGTGGGTCCAGATCGACTCGTAGATGAGCCCCGCGAATCCGGAGGCGGCGAAGAGGGCGATGAGCAGAGGCCGGCGGAGGCTCGACATGGGCCGCGCAGGCTACCAGAGGAAGAGGGGTGCCGAAGCCGCGAAATGCACTGTAAAGTCGGTCGGGGAGCCGTGGCGGAACTGGCAGACGCCGGGGACTTAAAATCCCCTCTCGCTCACGCGAGGTCTGGGTTCGAATCCCAGCGGCTCCATCAAAGAGCAGCCACTACTCGTGCCGCAAGGCGATCCGCAACAGTTTCCGCCCAGCGATTCACTCGGGCAGCGCGGTCGAAGCCTCAGTCATGCGAGCCGCTTCGTCCGTCCGGTCGGGGCGGATCCCCGGTCTCCAGCGGAATCGCGCGAGGAGCGGCTGCTCGCGTCCCTCCACCATATTGGCGATCAGGCCTCCCAGCACCGGCGCGAACTTGAAGCCGTGGCCGCTGTCGCCCGCGGCCAGGAACAGTCCCGGCCGATCCGGATCGGGCGCGATCCAGAAGTGACCGTCCCAGGAGTCGCAGTAGAGGCAGACGCGGGTGTGGACGATTTCGGCGTCGACCAGCGTGGGGAAGGTGGCTGCGAGGAAGGCGCGCAGCTCCTCCGTCTCCTGCGCGGTCACCTGCCGGTCGGGGGACTCGGGATGCATCGAACGGCCCGGTCCGTGCCGCGCGATCTTGACGACGCCGCTTTCCGGATCCAGCGGAAAGCCGTAGTAGCCCGTGGAAGAGATGTCGGCGCAGAAGACGGGAAAGCGCTCCGGGCGGAACATTTCCGGTTGCCTGGGAAGGAGATGGAAGACCGGATGTCCCGTCGACCGAAGCTCCGTCTTGAGCCAGGGAAGCAGGTGCGGCGTCCAGGCGCCCAGGGCGAGGATCACCGCCCGCGCCTCGATCCGCTCGCCGCCCGCCGTCAGGATCCCACGCACGCGACCGGTGGCCTCTCCTCCGTCGTAGAGCAGCCCTGCGAACGCGACCCCTTGCGGGATCTCCACGCCGAGGCGCGCGGCCACCTCGACGAGCCGGCCGACCACCTTTCCGCTCTCGGCGTACCCGCCTTCGGCGTTGAAGGTGCCGTGCGGATACCGCTCCGCGTTCCAGGCCGGAAACCTTGCGCGCACGGCAGCCGCATCGAGCAACTCCGATCGATGCGCGCGGCGTGAGAGCACTTCGAAGCTGTCGAGCTCGAAGGTACCGCGCTCGAGCGGGCCGCGGCGCAGGAGCAAGAGACCCGTCTCGTGATAGAGCGCCGCGCCCAGGTCCCGGTTCCAGCGCCGCCAGCCCTCGATCGCTTCCTCCGCGAGCGCCGTGTACCCCTCGTCCGCGCCGTATTCGAGGCGCACCACCTTGCTGATGTCGGTGGAAGCCGCGAGCGGGTGCGGGAGCGGGCCCGGATCGAAGAGGCGCACCGGATGGCCGCGCTTGCGCAGCTCGATGGCCGCGGTCACCCCGAAGATTCCCGAGCCCACCACCACGAGCCCCGCCAAGCTGGACCTCCGCGCAGAGCACGACAGGGAAGGGGGCGTAGCACAGCCGTGGGGCAACGGGGAGAGCGGCCGCGCGCAGGTTTTGCGCCTCTGCTCCGGAGCGCGCATGTTTCGCGCACTCCTGCCGGGCCGCATCGGGGGGGCAAGTCCGCCACGAAGGCGGCATGCGCCCTGATGGCATGGACCCTGCTACGAAGAGGGCCAAGGCCCGGAGGACCGATGAGCAACCTGTTCCTGATCGCAGCCACCCTGGCAATCGCCGCTTGCACCCGCCCCGCTGCACCCACGCGCATCGCGCAGCAATCCACCTCGATCCCCGCCGCGGAGGCCGCCCCCGCCGCCACCACGCTCGACGGCGAGGTGACCGAGAAGATCGACGCGGCCCAGTACTCGTATCTCAAGCTGCAGACCGGGTCCGGGGAGGTCTGGGCGGCCGTTCCCAGGACCGACAAGGAGGTGGGTGACAAGGTCAAGGTCGCCAGCGCCGTGTGGATGACCGGCTTCACCAGCAGGAGCATGAACCGCAGCTGGGACAAGATTGCCTTCGGCACGCTGGAGGAGGGCGCTCCCGCGGTCCTCCCCGCGGGACACCCCGCCATCGGCAGCGATCCCGCGCAGGGAATGTTCGCGCAGGCCGCCGCCGGCAAGGCCGCGACGGCGCAGCACCCCGCTCCTGCCGCGGCGGCCGACCTCGGCAACATCAAAGTGGCACGCGCCTCGGGTCCGCAGGGCCGCACCGTCGTGGAGGTCTGGTCGAAGCGCGCCTCCCTCAAGGACCAGAAGGTCGCCGTCCGCGGCAAGGTGGTGAAGGCCACCGACGGCGTGATGGGGAAGAACTGGCTGCACGTGAAGGACGGAACCGGCGAAGGCGCACAGGCCGATCTCACGGTGGCGAGCGACGACACGGCGGCGGTGGGTTCCACCGTCGTGATCACCGGCGTGGTCCACCTCGACAAGGACCTCGGCGCCGGGTACCACTACGACCTCATCGTCGAGGATGCCACGCTGAAGCACGAATGACGCATGCGCCTGCGGGTGATCCTGCTCGGGCGCGCGGCATCCTTTACGGCGGGTCTGCAGGCTGATCCGGCGAACGCGGCTTTTCAGCATGATCTCCCGGTGTGCGAGCCCGCCGCTGCCGCCGCCGCCACACCCACCAACCGATCAGGGCCGCCGCGACCACGGCGGCGATCACCCACTGCGCGTGATGGATCTTCGCCCGGATCTCGTCCAGATGCTCGGCGAACTCGTAACCCAGCGTCACCACGATGGGCACCGTCACCGCGGCCGAGAGCGCGTCCGCCAGCGCGAACTTCCACAGCGGCACGTGGGAAGCGCCGGCGAGGAAGAAGATGGGCGCCCGCAGCATCGGCGTGTGCCGCCCCACCACGACGGTCCAGAAGCCGTGCCGCGCGAAGTGGGAGCGCAGCTTGTCCTGCCGCTCCGGCGACAGGTGCTTGCGAACCATCCGGTGCCGGTACGCGGCCGGGCCCATCCGCTGGCCCCAGTGGTGGATGAGCACGTCACCGAAGAGGACGCCGAAGTATCCGGAGAGAAGCGAGGGCCAGTAGTCAGTCACTCCGCGTGCAGCCAGGCCCCCGGCCAGCAGCAGGGTGAGGTCCTCCGAGATGGGCACGCCCAGGCCGGCGGCCGTGAGCACCCCCACGATGGCCAGGTAAGTGAACTTCGAGAGGAAGTGCGCGAGCGCGTGCTCCACCGTCTCCTCTCTATGATAGAACGCGCCCTCTTTCGAGGAGCATCGCATGCTGGACGCAGTGACCAAGGGCTTCCGGGCCGCCAAGCACAAGCTGACGGGCAAGGCGGAGCTGACCGAGGCCAACATCGACGACGCGCTGCGCGACATCCGGGTCGCGCTGCTGGAGGCCGACGTCGAGTTCAACGTCGCCAAGCGCTTCCTCGCGCGGGTGAAGGAGAAGGCCCTGGGCGAGGTGGTCTCGACCACCACCACCGACAAGAAGGGCAAGAAGTTCCAGGTCGCGCCGGGCGATCATTTCATCAAGATTTGCCACGACGAGCTGGAAGCGCTGATGGGGCCCGTCGACACCTCGCTGCAGCTGACGCGCAAGGGCGAGCGCCCGGCCGGCATCATGATGGTGGGCTTGCAGGGCTCGGGCAAGACCACCACCGTGGCCAAGCTGGCCAACCTCCTGCTCAAGCAGGGCAAGAAGCCGCTCCTGGTGGCGGCCGACATCTACCGGCCCGCCGCGGTGGAACAGCTCAAGCAGCTGGGCGACAAGCTGGAGATCCCCGTCTTCCACGAGGAGAACACCAAGCCGCCTGAGATGGCGCAGCACGCGCTCGCGTACGCCGGTCAGAAGAACCGCGACGTGGTGATCTACGACACCGCCGGCCGGCTCGCCATCGACGAGGAGATGATGGCGGAGCTGGAGCAGGTGAAGGCGCGGGTCGAGCCGGAGAACATCCTGCTGGTGGCCGACGCGATGATCGGCCAGGACGCTGTGAAGACCGCGGCTGAGTTCGACCGCCGCCTCTCGCTCTCGGGCTTCGTGCTCACCAAGCTGGACGGCGACGCTCGGGGCGGCGCCGCCCTCTCCATCAAGGAGGTCACCGGCAAGCCCATCAAGTTCATCGGCATGGGCGAGGCGATGGACAAGCTGGAGGAGTTCCGCCCCGAAGGCATCGCCAGCCGCATCCTGGGGTTCGGCGACATCGTCGGCCTGATGAAGGACTTCGAGGGCGTGGTCGACGAGAAGAAGGCCGAGGAGGACGCCGAGAAGATCCTCTCCGGACAGTTCGATCTCCACGACTTCGTCGAGCAGATCAAGCTGGTCAAGAAGATGGGCAGCGTCAACGAGCTGCTGGAGAAGTTCCCGCTCTTCGGCGAGCTGCCCGAGGGAGTCACCTTCGACGACAAGGAGCTGCACCGGGTCGAGGCCATCATCTCCTCGATGACGAAGACGGAGCGGACAAACCCGACGGTGATCGGCGACGACCGGATCGAGCGCATCGCGCGCGGGTCGGGGCAGAAGAAGGAGCATGTCCGGGCGCTGCTCGACCGGTTCTTCGGGATGCAGAAGGTGATGCGGCAGCTCGGCGGCGGCCCTGGCGGCGCGGGAATGAACCTCTTGCAACGCCTGCCCGGGTTCCGGCAACTGGCGCAGCTCAACCAGTTGAAGGGGATGAACCCGGAGGACATGGCGAAGATGTTCGGGCTGCCCAAGGACATGGGGGCGGGAGGGTTGCCCGCTGCTGGAGGGAAGGGATCCCATTCGGCGGCGCTGGCGAGGCAGAGGTTGATGGGGATGGGGGCGCAGCCCGCGCGGGTGATGAGCGATGAGGAGAGGAAGAGGTTGAGGGAGAAGCGGAAGAAGGAAAGGCAGAACAAGAAGAAGAATCGCCGGAAGTAGGACGGCATCGCGCGAACGCGAACGCGAACGCGAACGCGAACGCGAACGCGAACGCGAACGCGAACGCGAACGCGAACGCGAACGCGAACGCGAACG
>C688J14111_10000378_pt1 | contig 11328 bp, 7 predicted proteins | sample HopSoiMetagenom1_FD_14111 | JGI IMG/M metagenome (IMG submission 14111)
CGCAGCTTTCCGGCACGCAGGTGCGGCAGGATCACCACGGTGTCGATCGGCCCCATCGGGATCTGGCCGGCGATCACGTCCTGCACCACCGGCGCGATGCCCTTGTACTGCACGTCGACGATGTCGAGCTTCGCGCGCTGCTTGAACGCTTCCATGGCGAGCTGGTGCGCGAGGCCCCGTCCGGGCGAGCCGTAGTTGTACTTGCCGGGGTTCTTCTGCACCAGCTCGACGAAGGACGCGAGATCCTGGGCGGGAAAGCTGGGATTGACCGCCAGAATCACCGGCGCGCGAATCATGTCGCAGACGGGTGCGAGGTCTTTCGGGTCGTACGGCAGCTTGGAGTAGAGCGCGGTGTTGAACACCATGGAGCCCTGCTCGACGCTCATGACCGTATAGCCGTCCGGCGCTGCGTTAGCGACATATTGCGCGGCGATGCTCGAGCTCGCCCCGGGCCGGTTCTCAACGATCACCGGCTGCCCGATGTTCTGCGACACCTTCGCCGCAACGAGGCGCGTCACACCGTCGGCGCCGCCGCCGGGCGGGAAGCCCACCACCCAGTTGATGGGCTTCGACGGAAAGCTCGCCTGCGCCCGCAGCGTCATGGGCGCCATTGCGGCGGCGCTCGCGATCAAAAACTGTCTTCTTTTCATACGCTCCTCCTCATGGGTCGAGCTCCAGCACAACCGGCGCGTGATCCGAGGGCCGCTCGCGCCTGCGCGGCTCGATGTCAATGGTGCACGACCGGCAGCGCTTCGCAACCTCCGGCGAAAGCAGCGCGAGGTCGATGCGCAAACCCCAGCCGCGCTCGAAGGCCTTGAGCCGATAGTCCCACCACGAGAACTGCTTCTCCGGCTGGTCGAATAAGCGGAAGCCATCGACGAAGCCGACGTTCATCACTTTGCGCAGCGCCTCGCGCTCCGGTTCGGAGACGTGGATCTTGCCTTCCCAGCGCTTCGGGTTGTGCACGTCGCGGTCCTCGGGCGCGACGTTCATGTCGCCGAGCAATGCCAGGTTCTTCGTCCGCGGCAGTTCATCGCGCATCCAGCTCGCAAGGGCATCGTACCAGCGCATCTTGTAGGCGTACTTGTCCGTGCCCGGCGCCTCCCCGTTCGGCGCGTACAGGCAGACGACACGCACGCCATTCACCGTGCCGGCAATGCAGCGCTTCGGATCGTCCGGAAAGTTGGGGATGCCATGGGCGACGTCCGATACTTCACTTCGGGAAAGAATCGCGACGCCGTTATACGAGCGTTGGCCGCAAAACACCGAGTCATAGCCGGCGTCGCGCAATTCGGCGACTGGGAAATTGGCGTCCTCGGTCTTCGTTTCCTGCAGGCAGGCAACATCGGGCTTCGCCGTACCCAGCCAATCGAGCAGATGCGGCAGCCGGACCCTAAGCGAGTTGACGTTCCAGCTTGCGAGCCTCAAGCCGTCATGCCGTTATGCCGCAGCAGCGGCTCGACGCTCGGATCGCGGCCGCGGAAGGCGCGGAACGACTCCGCCGCGGGACGCGAGCCGCCCACCGCGAGGATCTCGTCGCGGAATCGCTCGCCGACGCGAGGCTCGAGGACGCCGTTCTCCTCGAAAAAAGAGTACGCATCCGCGGAGAGGACTTCCGCCCACTTGTAGCTGTAATAACCGGCGGCGTAACCGCCCGCAAAGATGTGCGAGAAGTTGTTCGGGAAGCGGTTGTACGCCGGCGGCTTGAGCACCGCGATCTGGTCGCGCACCTCGGCGAGGAGCTCGAGCGCCGTGCGGCCGGACTCGGAGTGCAGCCGCATGTCGAACACCGCGAATTCGATCTGCCGCAGCATGGCGAGCCCGCTCTGGAAATTCTTTGCCGCCACCATCTTGTCGAAGAGCTCGCGCGGCAGGGGCTTGCCCGTCTCGACGTGCTTCGTCATGTGCCGCAGCACGTCCCATTCCCAGCAGAAGTTCTCCATGAACTGGCTCGGCAGCTCGACCGCGTCCCACTCGACGCCGTTGATGCCGGACACGCCGAGATCCTCGACGCGGGTGAGCAGGTGGTGCAGCCCATGGCCGAATTCATGGAACAGCGTCAGCACCTCGTCGTGCGTGAAGAGCGCGGGCTTGCCGCCGACGGGCCGCGAGAAATTACACGTGAGGTAGGCGACCGGCGTCTGCAGCTCGGCGCCCTTGCGCCGGCGCGTGATCGCGTCGTCCATCCAGGCGCCGCCGCGCTTGGTGTCGCGCGCGTAAAGGTCCATGTAGAACTGGCCGACGAGCTTGCCGCTCGTATCGCGGATCTCGAAGAAGCGCACGTCCTCGTGCCAGGTGCGCGCCTTCGCTGGCGAAATGCGGATGCCATAGAGCGTCTCGGCGACGCGGAAAAGGCCTTGCACCGCCACGTCCTCCGGGAAGTATTGCTTCACCTCCTGGTCGGAGAACGAATAGCGCTTCACGCGCAGCTTCTCGGAGGCGTAGGCGGCGTCCCAGGACTCGAGTTTGTCGAGGCCGAGCTCCGTGCGCGCGAACTCGCGCAGCTCCTCGACGTCCTTCTCGGCGAAGGGACGCGACTTTTGCGCGAGGTCGTCGAGGAAGGCGAGCACCTGCTGCGGCGACTCGGCCATCTTCGGCACCAGCGAAACTTCCGCATACGTGCGATAGCCGAGGAGCTGGGCGAGCTCGCGGCGCAGCTCGACGATGCGCGCGATCAGCGGCGTGTTGTCCCATTCGGGCTTGCCGAACTCCGAGGCGCGCGTGACGCTTTCCCGGTAAAGCGTCTCGCGCAGGCTGCGATCGTCGGCGTATTGCAGGACCGGCAGGTAGGAGGGGGCGTGCAGCGTGAACTTCCAGCCCGGCTTGCCGTCCTTTTCGGCCGCCTCGCGCGCGGCATCGAGTACATCCTCGGGGATGCCGCTGATGCGCTTCTCGTCGACCACTATTGCATACGCCTTGGTCGCGTCGAGCACGTTTTCCGAAAAGCGGCTGGAGGTCTTCGCCAGCTCTTCCTGAATCGCGGCGTAGCGCGCCTTCTTCTCGGGTGAGAGCTCGGCGCCGCCGAGACGGAAGTCGCGCAACGCGTTTTCGATGATCTTCTGCCGCGCCTTCGACAACTTTGCGAATTCCGCGGACGTGGCGAGCGCCTTGTACTTTTCGAAGAGCTGCTGGTTCTGCCCGAGCTCGGTCCAGAACTGCGTGATCCTCGGCAGGCTGGCGTTGTACGCGTCGCGAAGTTCCGGCGTGTCGAGCACCGCGTGCAGGTGCGCGACCTGCCCCCAGGCGCGGCCGATACGCTCGTTGGCGTCCTCGAGTGGCGCTACGAACGTGTCCCATGCCACCGGCGCCACCATGACGCGCTCGATCGTGGCTCGGCCCTCGGCCAGGAGATCGTCGATGGCGGGGGCAACGTGCTCGGGCTTGAGCTCGTCGAAGCGCGGCAGCCCGGAGAAATTCACCAATGGGTTGAGAGGCACAGAGGCAGGATTCAGTGGTTCGGCGACAGTGTTCATTTCGTGGCGCTCGCGGCGCGCAGGCAGTTTTCGAGAAGCATGGCGATCGTCATCGGTCCGACGCCGCCCGGCACCGGCGTGATCCAGCCGGCGATTTCACTCACCGGGCCGAAATCGACGTCGCCGCAGAGCGAACCGTCGCTCAGGCGGTTGACGCCGACGTCGATCACGCATGCCCCCGGTTTGACCATGTGCGCGCCGATGAGTTTCGGCCGTCCGACAGCTCCCACGAGGATGTCCGCACTGCGCGTGAGAGTTTCGAGATCCCGGCTCTTCGAATGGCAGATGGTGACCGTGGCATCCTTTTGCAAGAGGAGGAGGGCGAGCGGCTTGCCGACGATGTTCGAGCGGCCGACCACGACGGCATGGGCGCCGGCGACGGGCACGCCGGCGTGCTCGATGAGGCGCATCACCCCCGCGGGCGTGCAGGGTAGCAGCCGCGGATGGCCTTCCAGCAGCGCGCCCAGATTAAGCGCGTGAAACGCGTCGACGTCCTTCGCCGGCGACACCGCGGCGAGGACCTTGCGAGAATCGATATGCTTGGGCAGCGGCAGCTGCACCAGGATGCCGTGCACCTCCTCGTCGTCGTCCAGCGTTAGCACGCGGTCGATGAGCGCTTCTTCGCTCACGTTGGAGGGCAGCTCGAAGAGCTGCGAGCGCACGCCGGTCTCTTCGCAGGCGCGTACCTTGTTCCGCACGTAGACGCGCGAGGCGGGGTCCTCGCCGGCGAGGATCACGGCCAGTCCGGGGCGGATGCCGCGCTGCGCAAGCGCTTCGACCTCGCGCTTCACCGCGCCGCGGATCTGCGCCGCGAGCGATTTCCCGTCGAGAATGCGCGCGGCCATCGGGGCGCGCAGTCTAGCACTGGACCGCTTTTCTCGGTTAAGCTTGCCGCGCCCCCCGCAGCACACTATCGGATCCAACCCCCATGTCCGCCGTCCCGCAATTTCCTGCCGCCAATGATCCCGACGCGCTCGAGACGCAGGAATGGCTCGATGCCCTGGAAGCCGTGCTCGAGCGCGAAGGTCCCGAGCGTGCGCACTACCTTCTCGAGCGACTGATCGACAAGGCGCGCCGCTCGGGCACGCACATGCCGTACTCGCCGAATACGGCGTACATCAACACCATCGCCCCGCACATGGAGGAGCGCTCGCCGGGCAACGTCGCGCTCGAGGAGCGCATCCGCTCGATCTGCCGCTGGAACGCGATGGTACTGGTGGCCAAGGCCAACAAGAGCGACGACGAGCTCGGTGGCCACATCGCGAGCTTCGCCTCGGTCGGCACGCTTTTCGGGACCGGACAGCAGCACTTCTGGCACGCGGCAAGCGAAGGCCACGGCGGCGACCTGATCTACTTCCAGGGACATTCGTCGCCCGGCGTCTACGCGCGCTCGCTCATGGAAGGGCGCCTGCCCGAGGACCGGCTCGTCAACTTCCGCCGCGAGGTGGATGGCAAGGGCGTGTCGTCGTACCCGCACCCGTGGCTGATGCCCGATTACTGGCAGTTCCCCACGGTGTCGATGGGTCTCGGTCCGATCCAGGCCATCTACATGGCGCGCTACCTCAAGTACCTCGAGGCGCGCGGCCTCGCGCAGACGGCGAACCGCAAGGTCTGGGTGTTTTGCGGCGACGGCGAGATGGACGAGCCGGAATCGCTCGGCGCGATAGGTCTCGCGGCGCGCGAGAAGCTCGACAACCTGATCTTCATCGTCAACTGCAACCTGCAGCGCCTCGACGGCCCGGTGCGCGGCAACGGCAAGATCATCCAGGAGCTGGAGGGCGAGTTCCGCGGCGCCGGCTGGAACGTGATCAAGGTGATCTGGGGCTCGTACTGGGATCCACTGCTCGCGCGCGACAAGGACGGGGCGCTCCTGCGCATCATGGAAGAGACCGTCGACGGCGAGTACCAGAACTACAAGGCGAACGACGGCGCATTCGTGCGCAAGCACTTCTTCGGCAAGAACCCGAAGGCCGCCGAGCTCGTTGCGCGCATGAGCGACGAGGACATCTGGCGCCTCAATCGCGGCGGCCACGATCCGCACAAGGTGTACGCGGCGTATGCGGCGGCGGTGAAGCACAAGGGCCAGCCGACCGTGATCCTCGCCAAGACCATCAAGGGATTCGGCCTCGGCAAGCAGGGACAGGCGAGGAATCCCACGCACCAGCTGAAGAAGGTCGACATCGCCACCATCAAGGAGATGCGCGACCAGTTCGCGATCCCCATCCCGGACGACAAGCTCGAAGAGCTGCCGTTCTACATCCCGCCCGCCGACGCGCCGGAGATGAAGTACCTGCACGAGCGGCGCAAGGCGCTCGGCGGCTACCTGCCGCAGCGCCGGCGCAAAGCGGACAAGACGCCGGCCGTGCCGCCGCTCTCGGCATTCGACGCGGTGCTGAAAGGCTCGGGCGAAGGCCGCGAGATCTCGACCACGATGGCGTTCGTGCGCGTGCTGACTGCGTTGGTGCGCGACAAGGACATCGGCAAGCGCATCGTGCCGATCGTGCCCGATGAGGCGCGCACCTTCGGCATGGAAGGCATGTTCCGCCAGCTCGGCATCTTCGCCGTGGAAGGACAGAAGTACGAGCCGGTCGACAAGGACCAGGTGATGTTCTATCGCGAGGACAAGCAGGGGCAGATCCTCGAGGAAGGCATCAACGAGGCGGGTGCCTTCTCCTCGTGGATCGCGGCGGCCACTTCGTACAGCCATTCCAACGAAGTGACGGTGCCGTTCTACATCTTTTATTCGATGTTCGGCCTGCAGCGCATCGGCGACCTCGCCTGGGCGGCGGCCGACCAGCGTGCGCGCGGCTTCCTGCTCGGCGCGACCGCGGGCCGCACCACGCTGAACGGCGAGGGCCTGCAGCACGAGGACGGGCACTCGCACGTTCTCTCCTCGGTGATCCCGAACTGCGTCTCGTACGACCCGACCTACGGCTACGAGGTGGCGGTGATCGTGCAGGACGGCATGCGCCGCATGGTCACCAACCAGGAGGATGTGTACTACTACATCACCCTGATGAACGAGAACTACGAGCACCCGGCGATGCCACAGGGTGTGGAGCAAGGCATCCTGCGCGGCATGTATTTGCTCAGAGAGTCCAAGAGCAAGAACAAGATGCGCGTGCAGCTGATGGGCTCCGGTACGATCCTGCGCGAAGTCGAGGCGGCGGCGGAGCTGCTGGAAAAGGATTGGGGCGTGAGCGCCGACGTCTGGAGCGCGACCAGCTTCACCGAGCTTCGCCGCAACGGCCTCGCCGCCGATCGCTGGAACCTCTTGCATCCGGAATCCAAGCCGCGCACCGCTTACGTCACCGATTGCCTCGAGAAGCGCCCGGCCGGACCGGTGATCGCGGCATCGGACTACATCAAGACGTTCGCCGACCAGGTCCGTCCCTTCGTGCCACGCGATCGTATCTACCGCGTGCTCGGTACCGACGGCTTCGGGCGCTCCGACTCGCGCTCCCGGCTGCGCTACTTCTTCGAGGTAAATCGCTGCTTCGTCGCGATTGCCGCGTTGAAGGCGCTCGCCGAGCAGGGCGACGTCAAGGCCAAGACGGTGGCGGATGCGATCAAGAAGTACGGCATCGATCCGGAAAAGGCTGATCCGACCACCGTATGACCCAGGTCATCGTCCCCGACATCGGCGACTTCAAGGAAGTCGAGGTCATCGAGGTGCTCGTCAAGCCGGGCGACGCGGTGACGAAGGAGCAGTCGCTCGTCACGCTCGAGTCCGACAAGGCGACGATGGAGATTCCCTCGCCGGGTGCCGGCGTGGTCAAGGAAATGAAGATCAAGGTCGGCGACAAGGTCTCGAAGGGCTCGCCGATCCTGGAGCTCGACGCGAAAGAAGAAGCCGCGGCGCCCGCGCCGAAGAAGGAAGCACCCAAAGCGGAAAAGAAATCGGCCCCGGCTGCGGCGGCGGCACAGCCCTCGTCATTCGGCGCCGTGCAGACGGTGCCCGTGCCCGACATCGGCGACTTCAAGGAAGTCGAAGTGATAGAGGTGCTGGTGAAGCCCGGCGACAAGGTGGTGAAGGAGCAGTCGCTGATCACGCTTGAGTCCGACAAGGCGACGATGGAGATTCCCTCGCCGGGCGCCGGTACCGTGAAGGAATTGAAGGTCAAGGTCGGCGACAAAATCTCCAAGGGCGCGGCGATCCTCACCCTCGAAGGTGGCGAGCAGCGCGCGGAAGCCCGCACCGAGGCGAAGACCGAGGCTCCTAAAGCGGAAGCAGCCCGGACGGCGCCAGCGCCGGCGCGTCAGACGAGCGCTGCAGCCGCGCCGCGCGAAGCAGGCGGCGCGTTACCCCACGCCAGTCCTTCCGTGCGCAAATTCGCGCGCGAGCTGGGCGTCGATCTGGGACAGGTGCAGGCGAGCGGACCCAAAGGCCGCATCCTGCACGAGGATGTGCAGACCTTCGTCAAAGGCGTGCTGTCCGGTAGAGCTCCAGGAGCGAAGACGAGCGGCGGCGCACTGCCGTTCAATCTACCGGCGTGGCCCGATGTCGATTTCGCCAAGTTCGGACCGGTCGAGACGAAGCCGCTCGCGCGCATCCAGAAGCTCTCCGGGCCGTACCTGCATCGCAACTGGATCTCGATCCCGCACGTCACGCAATGCGACGACGCCGACATCACGGATCTGGAGGCGTTCCGCAAGGCGCAGACGGCAGAGACCGAGAAGAAGGGCTTCAAGCTGACGATGCTCGCCTTCATGATCAAGGCGTGCGTCACCGCGCTCAAGCAATACCCGAATTTCAATTCCTCGCTGGACAAATCCGGCGAGGCGATCATCATCAAGAAATATTTCCACATCGGCGTTGCGGTCGACACGCCGGGTGGGCTGGTGGTGCCCGTGGTGAAGGATGCTGACCGCAAAGGGATCTTCGACCTCGCTCACGAGCTCGCCGACATCTCCAAGAAGGCGCGCGATGCCAAGCTCTCGCCGGCCGACATGCAGGGCGGTACCTTCTCCATCTCTAGCCTGGGCGGCATCGGCGGCACGTATTTCACGCCGATCATCAACGCACCCGAGGTCGCGATCCTCGGCGTGTCGCGCGCCGCCCTGAAGCCGGTGTGGGATGGCAAGACCTTCGCGCCGCGCCTGATGATGCCGATCTCGCTCTCGTACGATCACCGCGTGATCGACGGCGCCACCGCCGCTCGCTTCACGACCTTCCTGGTCTCGGTGCTGTCCGACATCCGCAAGCTCATCCTCTAGATGGCCAGCAACGAAGTGAAGGTCCCCGACATCGGGGACTTCAAGAGCGTCGAAGTCATCGAGGTCCTGGTCAAGCCGGGCGACAAGGTCACGAAGGAGCAGTCGCTCGTCACGCTCGAGTCGGACAAGGCGACGATGGAGATCCCGTCGCCGGCGGCCGGCGTGGTCAAAGAACTTCGCCTCAAAGTCGGCGACAAGGTGTCGCAGGGTTCCGCCATCCTTGTTCTTGACGCGGCCGAAGGCGCCGCGCCCAAGGAAGCACCCAAGCCGGAAGCACCCAAGCCATCGCCCGCACCCGCGCCATCTGCGCCGGCCCCGGCGGCGAAGGGCGATTACGACTGCGACGTGGTGGTGATCGGGGCCGGCCCCGGCGGCTACTCCGCAGCATTCCGCGCCGCCGATCTCGGATTGAAGACCGTGCTCGTCGAGCGCTATCCGGCTCTCGGCGGCGTGTGCCTCAACGTCGGCTGCATTCCGTCGAAGGCGCTGCTGCACACCGCTTCCGTCATGGACGCGGCGCGCGCGCTCGCCGATCACGGCATTGCGTTCGGTGAGCCGAAGCTCGATCTCGCGAAGCTGCGCAGCTTCAAGGACAAGGTGGTCGGCAAGCTCACCGGCGGCCTGGCGGCGATGGCAAAGATGCGCAAGGTGACGGTCATGCAGGGCGTCGCGGCGTTCGCGGCCCCGCATGAGCTTTCGGTCGACGGCAAGAAGCTCTCGTTTGCCCACGCCATCATCGCGGTGGGCTCGCAGGCCGCGAAACTTCCCTTCCTCCCGGACGATGCCCGCATCGTGGATTCGACCGGCGCGCTCACGCTGCCCTCGGTGCCGAAGAAGCTGCTGATCATCGGCGGCGGCATCATCGGCCTCGAGATGGGCACGGTGTACTCGACGCTCGGCACGCGCCTCGACGTCGTCGAGATGATGGACGGCCTGATGCTCGGCGCCGACCGCGATCTCGTCGCCGTCTGGCAGAAGATGAACAAGCCGCGCTTCGACAACATCATGCTGAAGACCAAGACCAGCAAGGTCGAGGCGAGCGCCAAGGGACTGAAGGTGACGTTCGAAGGCGCGGAGCCGCAGACCTACGACATGATCCTGGTTTCGGTCGGGCGCACGCCCAACGGCAAGAAGATCGGCGCCGACAAGGCCGGCGTCAACGTCACCGAGCGCGGCTTCATCGAGACGGACTCGCAGATGCGCACCAATGTGCCGCACATCTTCGCCATCGGCGACGTAGCCCGAAACCCGATGCTCGCGCACAAGGCGGTGCACGAAGGGCACGTCGCCGCCGAGGCGATCGCCGGCGAGAAGGCGCATTTCGACGCGCGCGTCATTCCTTCGGTCGCGTACACGGATCCGGAAGTGGCCTGGGTCGGCCTCACCGAGGATGAAGCGAAGAAGGCGGGCACCAAGGTGGGCGTCGCCAAGTTTCCCTGGGCGGCCTCCGGCCGCGCGATCGCCAACGCGCGGGACGAGGGCTTCACCAAGCTGATCTTCGACGCCGAGAACCATCGCGTGCTCGGCGGCGCGATTGTCGGCCTCGGCGCGGGCGATCTCATCAGCGAGATTGCGCTCGCCGTCGAGATGGGCGCCGACGCGACCGACATCGGCAAGACGATCCACCCGCATCCGACGACGGCTGAATCGGTGGGCATGGCGGCGGAGGTTTTCGAAGGCGTGTGCACCGACCTTCCTCCGCAGAGGAAGAAGTGACGCAGGACGAGCTCAAGCAGTCGGTCGCCCACGCAGCGCTCAAGTACTGTCAGGAAGGCATCATCGGCGTCGGGTCGGGCTCGACGGTGAACTTCTTCATCGATGCCCTCGCCGGCATCAAGGGCCGCATCGAAGGCACGGTGGCCGCATCGGAAGCCAGCGCCGAACGGCTCAAGAAGCATGGCGTGCGCGTGTTCGACCTGAACAGCGTGGACAAGCTCGACGTCTATGTCGACGGGGCGGACGAGATCACCGAGCACCTGCACATGATCAAGGGCGGCGGCGGCGCGCTTACGCGCGAGAAGATCGTTGCCGCGGTGGCGAGGCAATTCGTCTGCATCTGCGATGCGTCGAAGCTCGTGCCGGTGCTCGGCAAGTTTGCGCTGCCGGTGGAGGTGATTCCGATGGCGCGCAGCTACGTCGGTCGCGAATGCCTGAAGCGCGGCGCGCAGCCCGCGCTGCGCGAGAACTTCAAGACGGACAACGGCAACCTGATCCTCGACTGCCGCGGCCTCGTGATCCTCGATCCGCCGGCGCTCGAGGTGGACCTCAACAACATCGCCGGCGTGGTGACCAACGGCATCTTCGCCCGCCGCTCGGCAGACGTGCTGCTGCTCGCCGAGGCTACCGGGGTCCGCACCCTCAAGAAGCGCTAGCGCTTGCGGCGCGATGTCTTCCTGCTGTCGGCCGCGGCCTTCGCGAGCTCGGCAAGCCTGCGCGCCACCGATCCGCTGCTCCCGCTCATCGCAGACGACTACGGCGTGACAACCGGGGCGGCCGCGACTGCTGCGACCGCCTTTGCGCTCGCCTATGGCTTGCTGCAGGTGATCTACGGTCCGCTCGGCGATCGCTTCGGACGTTACCGGCTGATCGCCGCCGCGGCATTCGTCTCGGCGTTCTGCTCGGCGGCGTGCGCGCTCGC
>C688J14111_10000384_pt1 | contig 11293 bp, 8 predicted proteins | sample HopSoiMetagenom1_FD_14111 | JGI IMG/M metagenome (IMG submission 14111)
TGGGTTGACGACGGACCCGGATTGCGGGCGCCGGGCGGATCGGGCTCGCCCGCCGCCAACGCCGCGCCGATGCCAAGCGACAGCGCAAACATAGACGCAATGGTCAGAACGGACAGGCGGCCAAAACGAGTCATCGAGTTCCCTCCCTGGGCAGGATGTGGTGCATCATACGACGGAACACGGCCCCGCTGTAGAGCATTCCCGGGGGCCCCTTCAACTCGCCGTGATTGGATTAAGAGGCCAGCATAAGGCTGGCCTCTTGCGCGGTTAGTTCGTCCGTACCTTGAGTCCCGCATAGACCCCTGCGCCCGGCGAGCGGAACGAGTAGACCTCCTCGTAGCGCTGGTTGAACACGTTCTCGGCGCGCACATAGACCGTCGACCAGGGGGTCGTGTCGTACGAGATCATGCCGCCCGCCAATGTGTAAGCCTGAAGCGTTGTCGTCGAGGACGGGAAGGTGAAGATCGTGTCGGTCATCTGCCCGTTATAGATGACGTTGACCGTCGCCTTGCCGCGCCCCTGATCGAACAGCACGGTCGCTGAGCCGGATGCCGCATGCGGTGGGCGGCGGATCTCCTGCATGCCCTGATCGTCCCGCGCCTCGGTGAAGGTGTAGGTGCCCGCAAGGGTGAGCCAGTCGAACGGCCTGAACTTCCCGGTCACCTCCACGCCCTGCCGCGTGGAAGCGCCGCTCAGATTCGCCACGCTGGATTTGTTCTGGCCATTGACCAGCACCGACGTCAGTACGATTTCGTTCTGGAGCCGTGAATTGAAATACGTCACGTCCACCAGCACGCGATCGTTCCAGAATCGCTGCTCCCAGCCGGCATCCCAACCGATCGAGCTTTCCGGCACGAGGTTCGCATTAGGCTGAAATGTGGAGTTGATGAATCCGAACTGCTCGATGAAGCCTGGATTGGTCACGCCACGTCCGATGCTCGAGTGCAGCCGCGCTCCGGTCATGCCGAGCTTCTGCGAGATTGAGTAGCGCCAGGTGTACTCGTCCTGGAACGGCTCGTTGAAATCCTGGCGCTGCGCGATCGAGATCGTGGTGCCTGTGCGCAAGAGGTCGAGCACGTATTCGCCTCCGACGCTGTTGGTCGTGCGGCTATAGCCGTTACGTGCGGCTTCGATATCGGCCGGTGTGAAGAACTGAAGGATGCTGCTGTCGAACGAGAAGTGCTCTCGGCGGTTTTCGAGGAGGCCCGTGATCGTATGCTTCTCGCCGCCTGCGAAATTGGTGTCGGCGAGGAAGCTGCTCTTGTAGGTCAACGTCTGTGCCGTGCCCAGCGATGACGAGGTCTGCATGAAGTTCTCGAGGTTGATCAGGCCCGTACGTGCCTCGGCCCATTTCATCGACTGGACCCAGCGGTCCTCGAACAGCTTCAGCGTGCCTTGGACGCGCGCGAGTGTCTCGCCGGCCCGGGTGCTGTAGCCGGGAGCGTCGACCACGAGCCCATTGTTCACAAAGAACGGGTCCTGCGGATCGTACTCGGCATTGCGCTGAAGGTGGCGGACAAAGCCTTCGACGTTGAAGTAGGGGGTGAGGTCGACGCCGACCTTGCTGGTCACCGAGGCGCGCTTGGCGCCGTCGGGTTCGTTGCCGTCGCGCGCAATGTTGAAGCCGTTGGTGGTTGCATAGTTGGTCGTGATCGAGCCATAGACCGGGCCGACCGCGCCGCGAAACGTTGCGGAGCTCTCGGCCGAGCGCTGCGTGCCGCCTTCGACTTTCGCGTTGAACTCGGGTTTCGCCAACCCGCGACCAGACTTCGTCTCGATGGTGAGCACACCGGAGTGCGCAAACGCGCCATAGAGGCCGGACTGCGGGCCGCGCAGCAGCTCGATGCGTTCGATGTCGTCGAGCGGAATGTCGGCGAAATTGTACGCGCCGTCGCTGACCGCATTGGCGGGGACACCGTCGATCATCACCAGCAGGTGGTTTGCTTCCGTGCCGCGGACGCGGAACTGGGTGAGCGAACCGCGCGCGCCGGACTGGCTTACGGCAACGCCCGGAAAGGTGCGGACTACGTCGGAGAGCTGGCTGAAGCCGGTGGCGCGCGCTTCGTCGCCGGTCATCACGGTGACCGATGAGCCGGTTTTGGCGGCTTCGATCGGCACGAGACTCGGCGAGATGACGACGAGCTCGGGCAGGAGGGTGGATTGGGCACTGGCCGCGCCGGTGAGCGCAGCCAGAAGTGCGCCGGCCGCGAGGCCGGATCTCAGTGTGGCAAAGTTTGCCATGACATGCTCCCGAATGGGTTGAACATGTCGCGGAGGCGCTGCGCGCCGTATGTCAGGCTGAGAAGACGTACCACCCGAGCGCCCCGCGACGGTTTCAGCACGTCACCGCTGCGGAGAGCCGCCCCGAGTGCACGCCCCGTGCATCGGAAGGGTGACTGGTCCAGGCAGGTCTCCTGACTTGCGGGTCGTTGCTCTCCTCCGCCTTCCCGTGGCTCGCGCCGCAGTGGCATCCTGGAGGAGCGCTCGCCGCTCACAGTTGCGGGGGCAGTTCCGGGATCGATTCGGTTTGTTGGCGCATGATCTGGTCCGAAAGCCGCTTCACACTTTTCGGGATCATGCGCTGGTCGCGCCGAGTCTCACCGGATTCCCTCTTGGCCGGCCCCAACCGAGGGACGGCACACCTGTACCGTCGTCAGTGAATGAGCGCACGGTGTTGGAGTCAATCGCCTGCGGGTACGCGCGAGTGTCTTTTGGCGGCGCTGTTGCCGAAATGTCAGACCGCGATATTCCACAACAGCGGCACGTGCTCGTAGCCGCTCGCAGTTTTCACGATGTGGCCGCAGGCCGGGAACGGGAAGTGATAGCCGGTGACCAGCGTGCGGTCGGCGGCGGCGCGGTCGAGCAGCTTCTTGCGCGTTTCGACCGCAAGCGGTCCGTCGATGTCGAATTGCGGCTGCCATTCGGGATGGCGCGCGAACAGCGCCGGGTGCTGCGTCGTGTCGCTCAGCACCATCAGCGACTCGTCGCCCGACTGCAGCGCGAACACCGTGTGCCCGGGCGTGTGGCCCGCCGCGTCCACCGCCTCGATGCCGGACGCGACCTCCTTGCCTGGCCGATAGTGCGTCACATCCTTGGCGATGTCTGTGAAGATGCGCCGCACATTGTGGAACACGATCTTCAAGCCGTCGGGCGCAGCGCGCATGTTCGCATCGTCGGCCCAGAATTTCCACTCCGCCTCCGGCACCATGATCTCGGCATTCGGAAAGATCAGCGCGTTGTCCTTGGTCTTGATGCCGTTGATGTGATCCGGATGGAAATGCGAGATCATGATCTGGTCGATCGTCTTCGGGTCGATGCCGGCGGCTCTCAGGTTGTCGCTGAACGAGCCCGCGGTTGATGCGATCTGTCCGCCGGTGCCGGTATCGAGCAGGATCAGCTTCTTGCCGGTATTCACCAGCACTGTGGTGAACGGCGTTGCGAGCTTCTCCTCCGGCATGAAGGCGTTCGACATTTCGCGGCGCACGTCCGCATAATCCGCCTTGCGAACGAACTTGTCGTCGATCGGCCGGTACCACACGCCGTCATAGAGCGCGGTCACCTCGAAACTGCCGACCTTGTAGCGGTAGACGCTTGGCGCCTGCTTGCCGGTGGGCGGCGCAGCGGCCTGCGCGGGCAGCGCGCTTGCGGCGGTGACAGATGCGCCCGCGATCAAACCGCGTCGTGTTAAATCGTTCAACGTCAGCCTCCAGACGGCCGCCCGGCATGGACTCTAGCGCACCGATACGAACCCCGCAGCGCCTCGCGCCGTCCCACACAAAGGTGTGAAGACGGCGCGGATTATCTGGTTAGATCGTGCGTTTACACGGTGGCGGGCTTTGTCGCGCCTGAATCCATTTGCTTGTTCTCGACATCCTCAAGCGAGCGCTGGTTCGGTTCCACGCCCCACACCCAGACCACAGCGATTTGCACCAGCACGAGGCCGATCATCAGCCACACGACGCCGGGCAATTGATAAGTTGTCATCAGATAGCCGACGACGAACGGCGAGACGACGGTCGCGCCGCGGCCGAACGTGTTGCAGATTCCGTTTGCGCGCAGCCGGATCTCGGTCGGAAACAGTTCCGGCGTGTAGACACCGAAGAGGACCGCCGTCTGCACATAGATCGCGACGATCAGGACGAAGCCGACGCTGAGCACGATCACGGGATCGGCGCCTGCGTGAAAGCGCGCGTAGATCCAGCCGAACAAGATGGTGACGAGCGACGCGCCGATGATGCTCCAGCGGCGTCCAACGGTGTCGGACGTGTAGGCGCCGAGCGCGCAGCCGACGAGCGATGCAGCCGCAAGCACGATCGTATAGAGGAGCGAGTTCGTGATGGTGAGCCCCTGGCGCAGGAAGAACTGCGGCAGGAAGATCACGAAACCGAAGATCAGCGTATTGATGGTGATCAGCACCCAGCAGCCGACGATCATGCGCTGAAGCAGCGGCGGGCGCAGCATCGCAGTCGCTTCGACCTGGGGGATGGAGGCAGTGATCACGGGCGGCGGCAGCGGGCCGGATGCGGCCGCCTCCTTCTCGATCTCCTGCATCAGTGCTTCGGCTTCCTCATTGCGCCCTTTCGATTCAAGCCAGCGCGGGGACTCCGGCAGGTTCTTGCGCAGGTACCAGACGATCAGCGAACCAATGCCGGCGATGATGAACATCGGACGCCAGCCCCAGGTGGGGATGATCAGCCAGCCGAGGATCGCGGTCACCGGGAAGCCGCACACGGTGAGAAACGCCATGAAGGCGAGCCAGCGCCCGCGCGTTCGCGGCGGCACGAACTCGGTCATGGTCGAGTAGCCGACGACGATCTCCGCGCCGAGGCCCAGCCCCTGCACGAAGCGGCAGATGATGAGCTGGTTCATGTCCTGCGCGAATGCGGCGGCGAAGGACGCCAGGCCGAACACCAAGAGATTGACCTGATAGGTGAAGCGGCGGCCATAGCGATCGCCGACAAAGCCGGTGACCAGCGAGCCGATGGTCATGCCTACGAAGGTGAGGGAGATGAACTGCAGGTTCTGCGGCAAGGTCGAGAATTTGCTTTGAATCGTCGACGCGAGCACGCCGCCCGCGACGTAAAGGTCATAGCCGTCGAAGAACATCCCGGCGCCGACCAGCCAGAAGATGCGATAGTGAAACGAGCCGACCGGCAAACGGTCGAGCCGCGCTCCTGCATTCACTGCCATGATTTGCTCCCCACGCCCCCGCGCCTTCATTCAGGAGGCGGTGCGCCACCTCCGCTGCCCCCCGCAACGCGGAGGTATAAGCAAACTATTCCGCCGCGACGCGCTGCGCCACCGCGCCGCGCGTCTTCACCACCACCTTGATCGCGTCGTCGATGCGTTCGCGCGCATACTTGATCGCGGTCGGCAGATCTTCGAGCGAGAAGGTGTGTGTGTGCACCTTCGTGGCGTCGAAGCGCTTCTGCGACATGAGGGCCTCGGCACGATGCGTCGCGCTCTTACCTTCGCCGCGGATGCCGTAGAGATAGATGTTGTTGCGCACGATGTGCGCGACATCGACCGGCGTTTCCTCGTGCGGGAAGGCCGCCAGGCACACCTTGCCGCCGCGGTTGACCATGCGGATTGCTTCGTTCACGGCATTCGGCGCGCCTGAGCATTCGAGCACGTAGTCGACGCCCTTGCCGCCGTTGAGGCGGCGCACCGCCTCGACCGCATCCTCTTGTCTCGCGTTGACCACGTGGTCCGCGCCGAGTTCGAGGCCGATCTTCAGGCGATTGTCGCGCGTGCCGGTGAGGATCACCGGATGCGCGCCGAGCGCCTTCGCCACCGCAACACCCAGCAATCCGATCGGGCCGGGGCCCGTCACCACCACGCTCTCGCCCGCGACCAGTCCGCCGAGTTCGGTCAGGCCGTACATCGCAGTGCCGGCCGTGACGACCAGCGTTGCCTCCTCATCCGACATGGAATCTGGAATCGCGACCAGCGTGTTGATGTTGTTGACCTGGTATTCGCAAAAGCCGCCGTCGGTGGTGAAGCCGTTGGCGCGGTGGCCCTTGTCGACATCGCCGTAGTTGAGCCCGTAGTTATGGCATGAGGTGTACATGCCCTCGCGGCAGCGCTTGCACTGGCCGCATCCGGCGTGGATTTCAACGGTGACGCGCTCGCCGATCTTGTATTCATCCACTCCGGGGCCGAGCGCCGCAACGGTGCCCATGTATTCGTGACCAGGCGTCCAGTTCTTGTTGAACGGCAATCCGCCCTCGATCATCGCGGGTGAGCCGTGGGCGATCACCTCGAGGTCGGTCGCGCAGATCGCGACCGCGTCGATGCGCACCAGCACTTCGGCGCGCTTCGGGACCGGCACAGGCTTCTCGGTAAGCTTCAGGTCGCCGGGGTCACCCAGCACCCAAGCCCGCATTGCGTCGGGCACGGGCATGTCTTTTGAGGTCTTCACGCCGGCCGGTGCGTACATGCGTTTTCCTATTCAGCCGCAACGCGGGCAGATGATTTCGTCGCGTGGGCGCCGAGCTCCGAGGAGAGCGCGCGCACGGCGGAGACGACCTGTTCGCGCATCAGCGAGAGATGGCCATCGTTCGCGCGCATCGCGGGCGTCGAGGCGCTGATCGCGCCGACCACTGCACCGTTGTGGTCGCGGATCGGCGCGCCGACGCAGATCACGCCCGGTTGATACTCTTCGTCGTCCATCGCGTAGCCGTTGCGCCGCACATGGCGCAGCGCTTCGATCAGCGCGGGCCACTCGGTGATGGTCTTCTGCGTGAAGCGGGGCAGGCCGTCCGATAGCACGCGCCGCATGTCGTCCTCGGGCAGCCAGGCGAGCATCGCCTTGCCGGAAGCGGTCGCGTGCGGCGCATCGCTCTTGCCGAGCGTGCCGGTATCGACGCGCACCGGATGGCGCGACTCACGCTTGGCAATCTTCATCATGGCGCCGCCCTGGAGCACCGCGAGATGCACGGTCTCGCCGGTGCGCTCATTGATCTGCTCGATGAAGGGCGCGGCGCGCGACGGCAGATCGACCTGCAGAGAGGCATTGCAGAGGTAATGAATGCGCGCGCCCAGCGCATACGAGCGACGCACCGGCACTTTGGCCACATAGCCGCGCTGCACCAGCGTCGAGAGCAGGTGATGGCAGGTCGAAATGTTGAGGCGGGTGCGGTGCGAGAGCTCGGTCAGCGAGCATTCCCCGCCGGCCTCAGCGATCGCCTCAAGCAGTGTGACGGCGCGATCAACTGACTGGATACTGTGGCGCTCGGAGCGCTCGCTTTGGGCCATCTTGGCCCCACGTGTCCGCTGGTCCAACTGCTTCTCCCCCATATTTTCTTGAATTGGCGCAAACAAATAGCGGCACTCGGGTGGAGTCAAGCGTGATATGAAATGGCGAACTTCGGTTTGATCATACGAAATTCACTGAGCCAAAGCGGTCCGCATGCGCCGGTCGAGCCGCGCGCTGTAGCGCGAGAGCCCGAAGCACAGCGACCAGAACACCAGCGCGGCGAACAGGTATCCGGTCGAGCGGACCTGATCGCCTATCAGCCACTCGGGATCCGCGAATGCGATCTGTAGGACGGCGAGGAATTCGACGAGACCGATGATCAGCACCACGGTCGTTTCCTTGATGATCGAGACGCAGGTGTTGATCATCCCGGGCAGCACGATGCGGATAACCTGCGGCAGGACGACCAAGCCTGTGGTGCGCCAGTAGCCGAGCCCGAGGCTGCGCGCGGCCTCGTGCTGACCGTGTGGGATCGCCTGCAGCCCACCGCGGAAGACTTCCGCGAAGATTGCCGCGTTGAACAGCGTGAATGCGATCAGCGCGCGCACGAGCTTGTCGGATTCGAAACCCTGCGGCACGAAGAGCGGAAACATCACGACCGCGAGGAAGAGAACGCCGATCAATGGCAGGCTGCGCCACAGCTCGATGAAGATGGCGCACGCGTAAGAGATCACCGGCAGCTCGGAGCGGCGCCCGAGCGCCAGCAGCAGCCCGAGCGGGATCGAGGTCGCAATCGTCCACGTGGCGATCACGACGGTGAGCATGATGCCGCCCCAGTTGGTGGTGGGGACCGGCTTCAAGCCCGCGAAGCCGCCAGCGAGCAGTGGTGCGCCGAACAGCGGCAGCAGACACACTGCGACGAGCGCAACGAGCCTGCGCGGACCTGTGCGCGTGACACGCATCAGCATCAGGCCGACGGCAAACACGGCGAGCATCGCAACGATCGCAACGCGCCAGCGCTCGGACGCCGGGTAGGGGCCGTAGAGCAGTTGCTCGAAGCGCAGCCTGATGAACACCCAGCAGGCCGCATCGTGGCCCTCGCAGCTGCGCGACGAGCTGCCGCTCCAGACCGCGTCGAAGAGCGCCCAGGACAAAAGGTCAGTGAGCAGCCAGCCGATGAGCAGCAGCGTACCGAGCGATAGCACGACATTGAACGGCGTCGCGACGCAGCTTTGCAGGAATACGCGGAGCCTGCCCATTACCGCTCCACCAGCTGGACGCGGCGGTTGAGCAGGTTAATCACCGTGCCGATGGCGAGCCCGATCAGCACATAGCTCGCCATGGTGATGATCATCACCTCGAGCGGCTGGCCGGTCTGGTTCAGCACAGTGCCGCCGAACACCAGCATCAAGTCCGGGTAGGCGATCGCGGCCGCGAGCGAGGAGTTCTTCAGCAGCACGATGTATTGCGTGCCCAGCGGCGGCAGGATCACGCGCAGCGCCTGCGGGATCACGATGAAGCGGCTGATCTGGCCGGGGCGAAGGCCGATGGCACGCGCCGCATCGATCTGTCCGGCGGGCACGGCGCTGATGCCGGCGCGGACGATCTCGGCGATGTACGACGCGCCATAAAGCGAGAGCGCGAGGGCCATGGCGACAAACTCGGGGATCACTGTCATGCCACCGATGAAGTTGAAGCCGGCAAGATGCGGCACGTCCCATGACAGCGGAAAGCCCGTGAGCCATGCGACGATGAGCGGCGGTATGAGGAGGAAGAGCGCGATCAGCCGTACGCTGTGCAGCCCGGAGCCGGCGCGCGCGCGATGGCGCTGATTCATCCAGAGCAGGACAAGACCGACGAGCAACATCAGCGCGATGGTGGTGAGCAGCGCGCCGAAGCCGGGTTCGAAAATGGGAGAGGGCAAGTACAGCCCGCGTTTGTTGATGAAGGCGATGTGGAACACGCTGAGGCTTTGGCGGGGGCTCGGTAACGGGCGGAGCACCGCGAAGTACCAATAGAAGAGCTGCAACAGCAGCGGCACGTTGCGGATGATCTCGACGTAGCCGGCCGCGACTCCGGCCACGAGCTGGTTCGTGGAGAGGCGCGCGAGGCCGATGACGAACCCAAGCACTGTGGCAAAGACGATCGCGATCGCAGTCAACACCACGGTGTTGAGCAGCGCGATGACAAAGACATCAAAATAGCTGGCGTTGTCGCCGTAGTTGACGAGCTTTTGCGAAATCTCAAATCCGGCTGGCCGCGCGAGAAAGGAGAAGCCGGTGTTGATGTTGAGCCGCGTGATGTTCGTGACGACATTTGACGCGACCCAGGCGAGGAATGCCACGATCAGCAACAATACAACCGCCTGGATCGCGAACGCGCGCCACGCACGCTCGCCCCGCGGGAACGCGAAGCGCGCGCGGCGGGGAGGCGTTAGAGCTTCAACAGCCATTGTGGCGCATTGTAGGGCGGGCAAAGAAGCGTAGCGACATGCCCGCCGCGCGTGTGGATGGCGGGCACGCTTCGCTTTGCCCGCCCTACGAGATCAGCGGAACGGTGGCGCGATCATGAGGCCGCCGTCCTTCCAGAGCTTGTTCTGGCCGCGCGAGAGGCCGAGCCGTGTGCCTTCGCCGAGATGGCGCTCGAAGATCTCGCCATAGTTTCCGACCTGTTTGATCGCCTGATAGGCCCAGTCGGCCGATAGGCCGTTCTTCTGTCCGAGGTCGTCGCCGATGCCGAGCAAGCGCTTGATCTCGGGCACCTCGCTCTTTTTCATCTCGTCGACGTTCGCCTGCGTGACACCGAGCTCTTCGGCGGCGATCAGCGCGAAGAAGGTCCAGCGCACGATGTGCGCCCACTGGCTGTCGTTCTGCCGCACGATCGGGCCGATCGGCTCCTTCGAGATGATCTCGGGCAGGATCACGTGCGCGTCGCGGCTTTTGAGCTGCAGGCCGCGCGCGGCGAGCGCGGAGCGGTCGTTGGTCCAGGCGTCGCAGCGGCCTTGATCGTAGGCGTTGCGCGCCTCGTCGAGGTCCTGGAAGGTCACGATGCGGTAGTCCATTTTGCGCGCGCGGAAATAGTCTGCGATGTTGAGCTCGGTGGTCGAGCCCTGTGCGACGCAGATCGAGGCGCCCTTGAGGTCGTTGACGCTTTTCACGCCCATCGCCTTCGGCACCATGAAGCCCTGACCGTCGTAGTAGACAACCATCAGGAAATCGAGGCCGCCGCCGTTGTCGCGGTTGTAGGTCCAGGTGAGGCGGTGCGTCAGTACATCGACGCCGCCGGTGGTGAGCGTCGCGAAGCCGTCCCGCAAACCGAGCGGCGAGAGCTGCACCTTGTCGGCATCGCCGAGCACGGCCGCGGCAAGCGCGCGGCAGAGATCGACATCGAAGCCGCGGCGCACGTTCTTGTCGTCGGTGTAGGCAAAGCCCGGCAGGTTCGGCGCGGTCCCGCAGGTCACCGTGCCGCGCTGCTTGATGGTATCGAGCGTCGCGGCGTCCGCAGACGCGCAGAGAAGCGCGGCGAGCAGCCCCGCGAAAAGCCCCCGTTTCATGGTCGCCCTCCCGAAGTAAACCCCTTATTGAGGCCGCGGCCGCTCTTCGTAATAATTGAGCTTCTGTTGCAGCGGTGTGTCATGCACGCGGATCAGGAACGCCGGCTCCTTCGCCGCACTGTGTTCGATCAGCGAGAAACAGGGCGCCGAGAACGTGTCACCGGCGTTCCAGCTAAACGTCTCGCCGTTGATGGTCGATTTGCCCGAGCCCTCCACCACATGATGAACCGCAGAGGTCGAGCGCAGCGGCGGCTTCACGGTCTCGCCCGCCCGCAACATCATCGCGGTGAACCCCATCGTCGGCAGGCAGGCATCGCCGGTTTCGGGATTCACATAATCCAGCTCGACCGCCTCCGAGCGCGGCGTGTGCTCCGCGAGAGCGCGCAGGCCTTGCACGGCGTTCGCCCATGGATAGCGCATCATCGGATAGCTGGGGCGCGCATGGCCATTGCGCCGTGCCGGCACCATGCCGGGTGTGGCATATTCGACCTCGGAGGCATCGGGGCGGTTCTTCGGCGCCTGCAACTCGCGCTCGACCGAGT
>C688J14111_10000389_pt1 | contig 11218 bp, 6 predicted proteins | sample HopSoiMetagenom1_FD_14111 | JGI IMG/M metagenome (IMG submission 14111)
CGAGCCGCGTCGACCTGGCCGCCTCGCTCAAGGACGGCGGCAGGGGAACGGCGGGCGTGCCCGCGGCGCGCCTGCGCACGGCGCTGGTGATCGCCCAGGTCGCCGTGTGCCTCTTCCTGCTCGTCGGCGCCGGCCTGCTGATCCGCAGCTTCGCGCAGATCCTCCAGGTGTCGCCCGGATTCGAGCCGGAGGGGGCCATCGCCGCGGATCTCGCCCCCGCTGGTCCAGCGTTCGTCGACCCCGCGCCGCGCGAGCGCTATTACGAGGACGCGCTGCGCGTCGCCTCGTCGCTCCCCGGCGTCAGCGCGGCGGGAGCCATCGTCATCCTGCCGACGCGCGGCCGTTACCAGCAGACCTACGAAGCGATCGAAGGGTACCAGCCGGCGCCGGGCGAGCCGATGCCGACCGACGAGTTCCGCTCGGTGACGCCGGGCTATTTCGCCGCGATGAAGCAGCACGTCGTGGCCGGGCGCGACTTCACCGCCTCCGACGACCTCAAGGCGCCGCCGGTGATTCTGGTGAACGAGGCATGGGTGCGCCGCTACTTCCCCGGCCAGGACGTCACAGGGCACCGCATCCAGGTGGACACCGATTCATATGCGCGCACGGTGTGGCGGACCATCGTGGGCGTGGTCAGCGACGCGCGCGAATACGGGCTCGACGACGCCGTCCCGCCGGTCTTCTACTGGCCTTCGGCGCAGGAGCCGCAGCCCATCATGACCATGGTGGTGCGCGGCCGGATCACGCCGGCTGCGCTGCGCGAGGCGCTCTCGCGTGTGAATCCCTCTGTGCCGGTGGATCGCGTGCTTCCGCTCGAGGACATCCTCACCACCTCGCTGGCGGCGCGCCGCTTCCCGCTGCAGCTGCTCGGCGTCTTCGCGGCCCTCGCGCTGCTGCTTTCGGCGGTGGGAATCTATGGCGTGACCTCGTACGCGGTCGCCCAGCGCACGCGCGAGATCGGCGTCCGCATGGCGGTGGGAGCGTCGGCGTCGCGAGTGGTCGGGATGGTGCTCGCGGGCGCGCTCCGGACGGTGGGCATCGGCCTCGTCCTCGGAACCCTCGCCGCTCTCGCCGGCGCGCGCGTGATCGCCTCCCAGCTGTACGGCGTGAGCGCCCGCGATCCACTCACCTTCGCCGCCATCGCGATGCTCCTGGCCCTGGTGGCGCTCCTGGCCAGCGGCATCCCCGCCCTGCGCGCGGCGCGCATCGACCCGATGGCCGCGCTGCGATCGGAGTGACCCATGGAAGGATTGATCCGCGACCTCCGGTTCGCCCTTCGCGGTCTCTTGCGGACGCCCGGGTTCACCCTCGCCGCGGTGATGGCGCTGGCGCTGGGCATCGGCGCCACCACCGCCATCTTCAGCGTGGTGCACGCCGTGCTGATGCGCTCGCTGGGCTGGGGCGAAGAGACGCGGCTCGTCTCCATCGGCACCGAGTTCAAGGGACTTGGTCTCCACGCCAGCGCGCTCTCGGTGCCCGAGGTGATGGACCTGGCCGGCGCGCCCTTCCTCGAGAGCTTCGGCGCCTATACCGGCGAGACCGCGGCCTTGCAGGGCGACCGGGCCGAGCGCGTGCCGGTGGGCTACGCCACCTCCGGCTTCTTCCGCGCGCTGGGCGTGTCCGCCCTCTATGGCCGCACCTTCGCGCCGGAGGAGGACTTCAAGGGCAAGGACGGGGTGGCGCTGATCAGCGCGGCCGCTTGGCGGCGGCGCTACGGAGCCGACCCCACCGTCGTGGGCCGGTCGGTCACGCTGCAGGGGCAGCCGTACGCGATCATCGGCATCCTGCCGGACGGCTTCAGCTACGACGGGCCCCACGATTTCTTCCTGCCGTTCGGATTCACCCCAGCACAGCTCACCCAGCAGCGCGGCGCGCACTACCTCGAGGCAGTGGGCCGGCTGCGTCCCGGCGTCTCCTTGCAGGCCGCCGAGAAGGGCATCGCCGACCTGGGCGCCCGCGTCGACGCGGCGCATCGCGAGAGCTACGCCTCGGACCGCGGATTCGGGTTCAGCCTGATGCCGCTGCGCGACCGGTTCGTGGGCTCGACGAGGCAGCCGCTCTTGATCCTCTTCGGCGCGGTGGTGATGGTGCTGCTCATCGCCTGCGCCAACGTGGCCAATCTCCTCCTGGCGAGGTCGGCGGCGCGCGAGCACGAGTTCGCGGTGCGCGCGGCCATCGGCGCGGGCCGCGCGCGCATCATCCGCCAACTCCTCACCGAGGGGCTGTTGCTCTCGGCCTTCGGAATGACCATCGGGTGGCTCCTGTCCCTGTGGGGGCTCGACGCGCTCCTCGCCGCGGCCCCGCGGCGCATCCGGGAACTGGCCGACGTGCGGGTCGATCGGGCGGTGCTGGGCTTCTCCATCCTCCTCACAGTTGCCACGACCCTCCTGTTCGCGCTGCTGCCTGCCCTGCGCGCGAGCCGCGTGGACGTGGCATCCGCGCTCAAGGACGGCGCGCGCGGGACCAGCGGAGCGCCGGCGGCGCGGCTGCGTTCGGTACTGGTGGCCGCGCAAGTGGCCGTCTCGCTCTGCCTGCTGGCGGCTGCGGGGCTGATGCTGCGCAGCTTCGCCGAGGTGCTTCGCGTGTCGCCGGGATTCGAGTCCGAAGGCGTGATTGCTGCGGTACTCGCGCCCGGCGGGCCCGCGTACGACGACAGCGAAGCGGGGCGCACCCAGTACTTCGACCGCGCGCTCGCGGCCGCCGCGCAGATGCCCGGCGCACAGGCAGTTGGCGCCATCGATCGCCTGCCCACCCGCGGCAACTACAGCCTCAGCTACTTCATCGAGGGCTATGAACAGCGCCCTGGCGAGACCCAACCCAGCGACGCCATCCGCCGCGCCTGGCCCGGCTACTTCGCCACCGTGCGGGAGAGGGTGGTGGCCGGACGGGAATTCACCGCAGCGGACGACGCCAAGGCGCCGCAAGTGGCGCTGGTCAACGAGGCCTGGGTGCGCCGGTACTTCCCGGGCCAGGAGGTGGTGGGCAAGCGCATCCGGCTCGACAGCAAGGAGAACGGCGGCTGGCGCACCATCGTGGGCGTGGTGGCCGACGCGCGCGAGCGCGGCCTGGATCGCCCGGCGCCGCCCGTCTACTACTTCGCCGCCGCGCAATACGCGCCCGACCAGATGACGCTGGTGGTGCGCGGGCCCGTGACGGGCGCGGCACTGCGCGAGGTGGCCTCGGGGATCGATTCCTCCCAGCCGGTGGATCGTGCCTTTCCGCTGGAAGAGGTCCTCTCCTCCTCGCTGGCGCAGCGGCGCTTCCCGCTCCAGCTCCTCGGTGCCTTCGCAGCGCTCGCGCTCCTGCTCTCGGCGTTGGGGATCTACGGCGTGACCTCGTACTCGGTCGCGCAGCGGACGCGCGAGATCGGGCTGCGCATGGCCATCGGCGCCTCTCCGGGCGGCGTGGTGGGAATGGTGCTGGCGGCGACGCTCCGGGTGGTGCTGGTTGGACTGCTGGCAGGAGCGGTACTTTCCCTGGCCTCCGCGCGCATCCTCGCCGCCGAGCTCTACGGCGTGGGTCCGCGCGATCCCCTCACCTATCTGGCGATCAGCGCGCTGCTCGGCCTTGTGGCGGTCCTGGCGACCGTGGTTCCGGCCCTGCGCGCCGCGCGCGTCGACCCGATGTCCGCCTTGCGAACGGAGTGATCCATGGGCGACCTGATCAGGGACGTGCGCTTCGCGCTCCGCGGCCTGCTGCGGACTCCGGGGTTCACCGTCGCCGCGGTGCTGGCGCTGGCGCTGGGCATCGGGGCCACCACCGCCATCTTCAGCGTGGTACACGCCGTGCTGCTCCGCTCGCTGGGCTGGGGCGAGGAGAGTCGGCTGGTCTCCATCCGCGGCAACTTCCCCCAGCAGGCCCTGCGCGACATCCCCATCTCCGCCGCCGAGTACCATGACCTGCGCCGCGCCGATTTCTTGCAGGAAGTGGGCGTCTACTCCAACTACACGGCCGCGCTGCAGGGCGATCGGGCCGAGCGGGTGAAGGCCGGATACGCCAGCGGCAGCTTCTTCACCGCCATCGGCGTGCAGCCTGCCCTGGGGCGCGTCTTCGAGGCCGAGCAGGATCGACAGGGAAACGAAGGCAGCGTCCTGCTCTCGTATGCGGCCTGGCAGAAGCGCTTCGGGGGCGATCCCGAAGTGCTGGGCCGCAGTGTGACGGTGAACGGAAAGCCGCGCGCGGTGGTCGGAGTGCTGCCGGCGGGGTTCCGCTGGGACGTCGACAACGAGATCTGGTTGCCGTTCGGGTGGAGCGCCGACGAGATCGCCAACCAACGCGGGAACCGCAGCTACTACCCGATCGCCCGCCTCAAGCAGGGCATCTCCGTCGACGCGGCGTCGCGGGCGCTCGCCGCGCTCTCCGACCAGGTCCGGGTCGCGAACCCAAACAACTATGGCCCCGCGCACGAGAGCTGGTACTGGACGCTGTCGCCGCTCCGCGACCGCTTCGTGGGAACGGCGCGCCAGCCGCTGCTGGTCCTGCTCGGCGCGGTCTTTTTCGTGCTGCTGATCGCTTGCGCCAACGTGGCCAACCTCCTGCTGGCGCGCGGCGCTGCCCGGGCGCGGGAGATCGCGGTCCGCTCCGCGCTCGGCGCGGCCCGCGGGCGCATCGTGCGCCAACTGCTCACCGAGAGCGCGCTGCTCGCCGCGCTGGGAGCGGGCGCAGGCGTCCTGATCGCGGTCTGGTCGCTGGAGCTTTTGCTCGCAGCCGCGCCCCAGACCATCCGGCAGCTCGCTGACGTCCGCGTGAGCTGGAGCCTGCTCGGGTTCTCTGCCGCGATGACAGTGCTCACCACGCTGGTCTGCGGGCTTCTCCCTGCCCTCCAGGTCACGCGCGGGGATGTGCAGGAAGCCCTCAAGGACGGCGGCCGCTCCGGCTCGGGCCGCGGCGGGCGGCTGCGCTCGACCCTGATCGTCGGCCAGGTGGCGCTCTCGCTGGTGCTGCTCACCGGCGCGGGCCTCTTGCTGCGCAGCTTCGCCGAAGTGCTGCGCGTGAACGGCGGCTTCAATCCGGAGGGCGTCCTGGCAGCGCAGGTATCCCTGAGTGGGGATGCCTATCGGGACGACGCGGCGCAGATCCGGTACTGGGACGAGGCGATGCGCCGCGCGGCGGCGCTGCCGGGCGTGCAGTCTGCCGGCGCGGCGAACATCCCGCCGCTGCAGGGCCGCACCGACTGGAGCTTCACGCTCGAAGGCTACGAGCCGCCGACGAAAGACGCCTCTCCGGACGACGAGCTGCGCCGGGTGATGCCCGGCTACTTCGAGGTGCTGGAGATCGCCGTGCACCGCGGGCGCGCCTTCACCGCCGCGGACGACGCCAGGGCGCCCTACGTGGCCATGGTCAACGAAGCCTGGGTGCGCAAGTACCTGCCGGGCCAGGACGCCATCGGCAAGCGGCTGCGCTTCGGGAAGGGCGAGCGCGCGATCAACCAGTGGCGCACCGTGGTCGGCGTGGTCGCGGATACGCACGACTTCGGCCTCGACGCGCAGAGCCCGCCCGTCTACTACCTTCCCCAGCCGCAGCTGCCCGAGAACCAGATGGTGGTGACGCTGCGCACGTCCAACCCCGCCGCGCTGGCGCCGGAGCTGCGCGCGACGCTCGCCGCCATCGATCCGGCGCAGCCGGTGGACTGGGTGGAGCCGTACGCCGACCGGGTCGGGTCGGCGCTCGCTGCGCGGCGCTTTCCGCTGCAGCTCCTCGCCGCCTTCGCGGCGCTGGCGCTGGCGCTCTCCGCGCTGGGCATCTATGGCGTCACCTCCTATGCGGTCACCCAGCGCACCAAGGAGATCGGCGTTCGCATCGCCATCGGCGCCCAGCCGCGCGACGTGCTGGCCATGGTGATGGGGAGGACGCTGCGCCTCGCCTGCATCGGCGTGGGCGTCGGGCTGATGGTCGCGCTCCTCGGGGCCCGGGTGCTCGCCTCGCAGCTCTACGGCGTCGGCGCGCGCGACCCGCTCACCTATGCGGGCATCGCCGTGCTGCTGGCCGCGGTGGCCCTGTTCGCGAGCTGGCTGCCGGCGCGCCGGGCCACCCGCGTGGATCCAGCGGTCGCCCTGAGGGCGGAGTGATGGACGCGCTGCTGCAAGATCTCAAGTTCGCCCTGCGCATGCTGCGCAAGAGCCCGGCCACGACGGCGGTGGCCATCCTCACGCTCGCCATCGCCATCGGCGCGACCACCGCCATCTTCACCGCGGTGAACTCGATGATCCTGCGGCCGCTTTCGTTTCCGGACTCGGAACGGCTGGTGGTGTTGCAGGACGTGGAGCCGCAGGTCGAGGGGGCGCACAGCGTCTCCTGGCCGGAGTTCGAGGACTTGCGCGCGCAGGCGCCCGACCTCGTCGGGCTGTCCGCCTGGCGGCCCGTGGGGTTCAATCTCTCCGGCCGGGGCGAACCGCAGGTGGTGGACACGTTGACGGTGAGCCGCGGGTTCTTCGAGGTGCTCGGTCTGCGGCCCGTTGCGGGGCGTTTCTTCACCGACGAAGAGCACGTCCCCAACGGCGCGCCTGCCCTGGTGGCGACCGAGGGATTTTGGCATCGGGTGCTGGGCGGCGTAGCGCCCGGAAGCACCGTGGTCCTCGACGGCGTGCCCTTCACGCTGGTGGGCGTGGCTCCTTCGTCCGTCACCACGCTCATCTGGGCGGAGGCAATCATCGCGCTCGAGCGCAAGTTGCCCTGGGCGGATCGCGGGCAGCATTATCTGGAAACCGTGGGGCGGCTGAAGCCCGGCGTCAGCCTGGCGCGCGCGCGGGCCGACCTGGCCATCGCGGCGCTGCGGATTGCCGCAGCGGCGAAGGAGAACCATCTGGCGTCGCTGCAGCCGCTGCACGAGTATTTGCGCGGGAATGCCAGGCCCATCCTGCTCCTGCTTCTCGCCGCGGTCGGCCTCGTGCTGCTGATTGCATCGGTGAACCTGGCCGGCGTCGAGCTGTCACGCGCCACCGGGCGCATCCGCGAGTTCGCGGTGCGCCGGGCCTTGGGCGCGAGCGGAGGGCGGCTGGCGCGGCAGATCCTGGTGGAGAACCTGCTCCTCGGGCTTGCCGGCGGTTCGCTCGGCATCCTCGTCGCGCTCTGGGGCCGCGACCTGATCGTGCGCTTCTGGCCGTCCCGGCTTCCGCCGCTGGAGGGCGCGCAGCTCGACTTGCGCGTGATGGGATTCGCGGCCCTGGTCGCGGTGGGAGCGGGCCTGGGCGTCGGGCTGATGCCGGCACTGCAGGCAGCGCGGGGTGATCTACAGGCGGGTCTCAAAGAGGGCGCAGGAGCCTCGTCGCGCAACCGTGCGCGCAGCGTGTTGGTCGTGCTGCAATCCGCGCTGGCGGTGGTGCTGGTGGCGTGCGCGGCGCTGGTGCTGCAGAGCCTGTCGCGGATGATCGCCCAGGGCCCGGGCTTTCATGCACAGCGCGCGCTCTCCGTTCGCGTGCCGCTGTCCGCCGCGAGCTATTCGCGCGAGCAGCGCATCGAATTCTTCCGCGCGCTGCTCGAGCGCGTCTCTGCCCTGCCCGGCGTGCGCGCGGCCGGGGTGGTGTCGCGCGTGCCGCTCGGCGGCGGAAGCTCCAGCGGCAACTACAGCATCGTGGGCCGGCCGCAGCTCGACGACGATCATCAGACCTACGCGGACAGGCGGGTGGTCTCGGAAGGCTATTTCCCCGCGATGCAGATCCCCATCGTGCGCGGGCGCGCCTTCGCCGATGCAGACCGCGCCCCGGAGATCGTCATCAACCAGGCGCTGGCGCGGAAGTCCTTTCCCGGCGAGGACCCCATCGGCAAGCAGATTGCCCAGGGCTCAGACCCGGGTCATGATCCCGCCACCGTCGTCGGCATCGCCGCCGACGTGAAGCAGGACCGGCTCAATCGCGACGCCGCGCCGGAGATCTACTACCCCGAGTCGCAGGCCGGCCTCGCCGAGCTGGAGCTGATCGTTCGCACCGACTCCGACCCCATGGGGCTGCTGCCGGCGGTGAAGGCGCAGATCGCCCAGCTCGATCCTGCCCAGCCGGTGACGAAGGTGCGCACGCTCGAGCAGGTGCTGGAGCGGAGCACCGGTCCGCAGCGGCTGCTCGCGAAGCTCCTCTCCGCCTTCGCCGCGGCGGCTCTCCTGCTCGCGACCCTGGGCATCTACGGCGTCGTTTCGTACAGCGTGAGCCGCCGGGAGCGCGAGATCGGCGTGCGCATGGCGCTGGGCGCGCAGGCGGCGCACGTGGTCCGCATGGTGCTGCGCGAAGGCCTGCGCCTCTCGCTGGTGGGCGTGCTCGCCGGCTCGCTCCTGGCGCTGGCGCTGGCGCGGCTGCTCGCGGGATTCCTCTACGGCGTGTCGCCCACCGATCCGCTGACGTACGCGCTGGCTTCCTGCGGCCTCGCGCTGGCGGCCGCGGTCGCCTCCTGGCTGCCGGCGCGGCGCGCGACGCGCGTCGATCCGGCCATTGCGCTGAGGGCGGAGTGATGGAACTCCTTGCCATCGTGGTTGTGCTGGCGGCGGCGCAGGCCTGCGCGGCGCTGGTCGTCGCGCTGGGGGCACTTTTGGTAAAGGCGGTTCGATGATCCGGCTCAAGGACCTGGAGAAGGCGGTCAAGCACGGCGCGGGTCAGGTCTTCCTCCTGCGCCGCATCGATCTCACCATCGCCGCTGGCGACTTCGTCACCGTCATGGGTCCCTCGGGCGCGGGGAAGAGCACGCTGCTCTCCATCCTCGGCCTGCTCGACGCCGGCTGGACCGGCGAGTACGAGCTCTTCGGCGAGCCGGTGCACAAGCTCTCGGGCAAGCAGCGCGCCGAGCTGGCCAAGCGCACGGTGGGCTTCGTCTTCCAGCAGTACCACCTGCTCGACTCGCTGACGGTGGCGGAGAACCTCGAGGTGCCGCTCAGCTACCGCGACATGCGCTCCAAGGATCGCCAGGCCCTGGTGGCCGACACGCTCGATCGGTTCGGCATGGTGGGCAAGAAGGACCTCTACCCGAACCAGCTTTCGGGCGGCCAGCAGCAGCTGGTGGGAGTGGCCCGGGCGGTCATCGCAAGCCCCAAGCTCTTGCTCGCCGACGAGCCTACGGGCAACCTGCACTCCAAGCAGGGCGAGGAGATCATGCAGCTCTTCAAGGAGCTCAACCGGCAGGGGACCACCATCGTGCAGGTGACGCACTCGGAGTCCAACGCCGGGTATGGCAACCGCATCGTGCGGCTGCGGGACGGCTGGATCGAGACGTGACCCGCATCATCGCCGCGGACGACCAGACCGACGTCCTCGAGGCGCTGCGGCTCTTGCTCAAGCGAGAAGGCATTGCCATGGTGCCGGCCACCTCCCCCGCGGGCGTGCTCTCAGCCCTCGAGCACGAGGACTTCGACGCCGCGCTCATCGATCTGAACTACGCCCGCGACACCACCAGCGGCGGCGAAGGGCTCGATCTTTTGACGCAGCTGCGCGGATCGGATCCCACCTTGCCGGTGGTGGTGATGACCGCCTGGGGCAGCGTGGACGGCGCCGTGGAGGCGATGCGCCGCGGCGCGCGCGACTACGTGCAGAAGCCCTGGGACAACGCCCGGCTGGTGGCGACCCTGCGCACGCAGATCGAGCTGGGGCGCGCGCTGCGCCGCTCGCGGCGGCTGGAGGAGGAGAACTCGCGGCTGCGGGGATCGGCGCCGGAGATGTTCGCGCGCTCCGCCGCCATGCAGGCCGTGCTGCGGGTGCTCGACAAGGTGGCGCCCAGCGAGGCCAACGTGCTGGTCACGGGCGAGCACGGCACCGGCAAGGAAGTGGTGGCGCGCTACGTTCATGGCGCCTCCAAGCGAGCAGGGCGGCCGCTGATCACGGTCAATGCCGGCGGCGTGGCCGAGGGCGTGTTCGAGAGCGAGCTGTTCGGCCACGTGCGCGGCGCCTTCACCGACGCCAAGGCCGACCGCGCCGGCGCCTTCGAGGTGGCGGACGGCGGCACCTTGTTCCTCGACGAGGTGGGCAACATGCCCATGGGGCAGCAGGCCAAGGTCCTGCGCGTGCTGCAGACCGGCGAGTTCACGCCCGTGGGCTCCAGCAAGGTGAAGCGCGGCGACGTCCGCGTCATCGCCGCCACCAACGCGCGGCTGCACGACGAGGTGGCGCAGGGCCGGTTCCGCGAGGATCTGCTCTACCGCCTCAACACCGTGGAAGTGCAGCTCCCGCCGCTGCGCGACCGGCTGGAGGACATTCCCCATCTCGCGCAGTTCTTCCTCCGCCGCATCGTGGCCCGCGGCGCCACCCGGGCGCGCACCTTCACGCCCGACGCTCTCGACGCGCTGGTGCGGCACCCCTGGCGGGGCAACGTCCGCGAGCTGGAGCACGCGGTGGAGCGCGCCGTCCTGCTCGCCTCGGGCGAGGAGATCGCACCCGCCGACCTGTTCCTCGGCGCCACCGCGCAGGGTCCCGCGCTGCTGGAGCGGATGACGCTGGACGACGCCGAGCGCCACCTCATCCAGCGCGCGCTCGCCCGCTGCGGCGGGAACGTCAGCGAGGCGGCACGCGAGCTGGGCGTTTCCCGCAGCGCCCTCTACCGCCGCCTGCAGCACCATGGTTTGAAAGCTTCGTGAAGCGCAGGCCCGCGGCGCACGACCAGCACGTCTTCCTCCTTTCGCTCTGGGCGGGCCTGCCCGGCGTGGTCACTTCGCTGGTGCTGCTCTGGCTCTACGTGCCCGACGCCAAGGTGCGCTGGACGGTGGGGGCGGCGGTGGTGCTGGTGTGGGCCTTCGTCTCGCTCGCGCTGCGCGAGCGGGTGCTCCGGCCGCTTCAGACGTCGGCCAATNTGCTGGCGGCGCTGCGCGAAGAGGACTTCTCCGTCCGCGGCCGCGGCGCGCGCGCGGGCGACCCCCTGGGCGAGCTCTTGCTGGAGATCAACTCGCTCGCCGACACGCTGCACGCGCAGCGGGTGGGATCGCTGGAGGCCGGGGCGCTGCTGCGCCGCGTGATGGACGAGATCGAGGTGGCGGTGCTCGCCTTCGACGGCAATGGCCGGGCCGTGCTGGCCAACCGCGCGGCCGAGAGACTGCTCGGGGTTCCGTTCGCGCGCCTCCTCGAGTCGGGTGGCCTCGACGCGGGCCGCCTCCGCCTCGCCGACGCGCTCACCGGCGAGTCGCCGCGGGTGATGGAGCTGAACATGCCCGGCGCCTCCGGCCGCTTCGAGATGCGCCGCAGCACCTTCCGCATGGGCGGCCTGCCGCACCAGCTGCTGGTGCTCGCCGACCTGCGCCGCGCGCTGCGCGAGG
>C688J14111_10000393_pt1 | contig 11182 bp, 10 predicted proteins | sample HopSoiMetagenom1_FD_14111 | JGI IMG/M metagenome (IMG submission 14111)
GCAGGTCGCCGTGCGACGCGGCGGCCTGCGCCGCCTCGCGCGGCGCAAGTCAACCACCGCGTTCCTGCTGACGCTGCCGCTCATCGTGTTGATAGCGGCGCTGGTGGTCTATCCGGCGTTCTACTCGATCTACCTCTCGATGCTGAACAAGACCCTCGAGCGGTTCGTCGGACTGGACAACTTCAGGTTCCTCTTCACGCGCGACACCTTCTGGATGGTGGTGAAGCAGTCGTGCATCTTCGCCATCACTGCGGTGCTGTTCAAGGCGCTGATCGGCTTCTGCGTGGCGCACTTCGTGCACAACGTACCGGCGAAGGGCCAGCGCAAATGGCGCGGCATGCTGCTCATTCCGTGGGTCATTCCGCCGGCGATGAGTACCCTCGGCTGGTTCTGGCTGTTCGACCCGTCCTACAGCGCCTTCAACTGGCTGTTCGTGCGCATCGGACTGCCGGCGGTCACCTGGCTCGGCGACCCGCTTTGGGCGCGCTTCTCGGTCATCCTGGTGAACGTCTGGTACGGCGCACCCTTCTTCCTGATCATGTATCTGGCGGCGTTGAAGTCGGTGCCCGAGCAGCTCTACGAAGCCGCGGCGATCGACGGCGCCAACTGGTGGCAGAAGATCTGGTACGTGACACTGCCGATGATGCGCAACATCATCGCCATCACGGTGCTCTTCTCGCTCATCGTCACTTTCGCCAACTTCGACATCGTGCGCATCCTCACCGCCGGCGGGCCGATCGACCAGACGCACGTCTTCGCGACCTGGGCCTTCCTGCAGGGCATCGAGGGCGGCGACCTGGCGCTCGGCGCCTCGGTGTCGCTCTTCATGTTCCCGATCCTCGCGGTCGCCGCGATCTTCATCCTGCGCGACATCAACCGCCGCGGCAACGAGGCCTCGTAGTGGCCGCCATCGCGCCCACCGCGGGCACGGCGCGTTCCGCGCGCGCTCGCAGCCTCAAGCACGACCGGCGCCGCGCGCTCTACTGGTCGTACTTCTTCCTGGTGCTGTTCGCGGTGTTCTTCCTCACGCCGCCGATCTACATGCTGATCACGTCGCTGAAATCGAGCGCCGAGGTCGGCGCCATCACCAACCCGTGGTGGGTGTACAACCCGACGCTCGACAACTACAAGGCGCTTCTCACCTCGGTCGAGTACCTGACCTTCTTTCGTAACTCGGCGATCGTCTCGCTGGTGGTGGTCGTCGTGACGATGCTGATCAGCATCCCCGCCGCCTTTGCGCTCGCGCGCATGAAGTTCTGGGGCTCGGCGACGCTCGCGACCGGCGTCTTCCTCACTTACCTGATCCCGGAGACCCTGCTCTTCATCCCGCTCTTCAAGATTTTCGCCTGGGCGAACGAGACCTTCGACGTCTCGCTGATGAATCACTGGTGGCTGTTGATCATCGTCTATCCGACGCTGACCGTGCCCTTCTGCACCTGGATCATGATCGGCTACTTCGCCAGCATCCCGAAGGAGCTCGACGAGGCGGCGCTGATCGACGGCGCGGGCTACCTGCAGATCCTCACCAAGATCTTCATCCCGGTGGCGCTGCCGGGAATCATTGCGGCGATGATTTTCGCCTTTACGGTGTCGTGGGCGGACTTTCTTTACCCAATGGCCTTCACCACCTCGGCCGACCAGATGGTGCTGCCGGCCGGCATCGTCACCACGCTGATCAAAGGCGACGTCTACGCGTGGGGACAAATCATGGGCGCCTGCCTGCTCGGCGCCATGCCGCCGCTTCTCATCTACGCATTCCTGATGGACTACTACATCGCCGGCCTTACCGCCGGCGCAACCAAAGGCTGAGCGATGGCGCAGGTCAATTTGCGCAAAGTGGTGAAGCACTACGACGAGACGCCGGCGGTGCGAGGCATCGACCTTGACATCGCCGACAAGGAGTTCGTCGTGCTGGTCGGGCCCTCGGGCTGCGGCAAGACCACCACGCTGCGCATGATCGCCGGGCTGGAGGACATTACCGACGGCGACATCCTGATCGGCGGCGACGTGGTGAACGATGTGCCGCCGAAGGACCGCGACATCGCCATGGTGTTCCAGAACTACGCGCTCTACCCGCACATGACCGTGCACGAGAACATGTCGTTCGGCCTGCGCCTGAAGAAGGTGCCGAAGGACGAGATCAGCCGCCGCGTGCAGGCGGTCGCCGCCATCCTCGGCATCGGCGAGCTGCTCGAGCGCAAGCCCAAGCAGCTCTCCGGCGGCCAGCGGCAGCGGGTCGCCATGGGCCGCGCCATCGTGCGCAACCCGAAGGTGTTCCTGTTCGACGAGCCGCTCTCGAATCTCGACGCCAAGCTGCGCGTACACATGAGGACGGAGATCAAGAAAGTGCACCAGAAGGTGCGCACCACCACGGTGTATGTCACGCACGACCAGGTCGAGGCGATGACGCTCGCCGACCGCGTCGTGGTGATGAACGCCGGTCGCATCGAGCAGGTCGGCACGCCGCACGATCTCTACCATTCGCCGGCCACGCTGTTCGTCGCCGGCTTCATCGGCTCGCCGGCGATGAACATCGTGCGCTGTGGACTGGAGGAAGCCGCCGGCGGCCTGCGCCTGCGCGTGAATGACGAGGTCGCCTTCCCGGTCCCGGCGGAGCGGATAGCGCGCTACCGGGCGTACGCGGGCAGGCGCGACCTGCTCCTCGGCCTGCGCCCGGAGCATGTGACCGACATGAGAACGCCCACCGCGCCCGGGCAATGCGCGTTCGACATCACGGTCGAAGTGATCGAGCCGCTGGGCATGGAGACGCTCGTCTTCTTCGCCTTGAACGGCACGGAGATCTGCGCGCGCACCAATCCGCTCGCCGGCCTGCAGGCCGGTAAGCCGGCCCAGTTGCTCGCGGACCTGCGCTACATGCACCTCATCGACGAAGCAAGCGGCCGCGTGCTCTAGGCACGCCTCGCGTCATTTCGGCGTGTGCCGCAGGATCCAGAGCCCCTGGTTTTTGTGCGTGATGTAGATGTAGCCGCGCGCGTCGACGAGCACATCTTCGGTTTGCACCGCGAGCCGGCTCTTCGGGAACGTGCCGTAGCGCTTCTTCGGATCGGGCGGCACGAAGTACGCGACTTCGCGCGGCACGGCAGGCACGCTCACGTCATAGATGCGTAGGCCCGCATTGAAGTAGGTGAGATAGAGCAGATTGCCCGGCTGCTGCACATACGGGTTGTGGTGGAGTTGGTTCTGGTTGTGCGGACCGAAGCGCCCGCCGTGCTCGCAGAAGCTCTTGATCTTCCAGCTCGCGGGCGGCACGGGCAGCGGCAGCATCGAGACGAGGCGCGGCTTCGCCAAATCGGAGATGTCGACGATCGACGCATGGTTCAGCGCTTCCTTGCAATCGTCGAAGATCGCCTCCGAGTTCACGTAGGCGAGCTTCTTCTCCATCACCGGCACCACGGTGTGCACGCCGATGAAGGACAGGAACGGCGGGCTGAAGGGCAGCCGGCTGATTTCCTTCGGCTTCGCCACGTCGCTGATGTCGAGGATGATCATGCCGGCGCCACCATAGGACAGGAACACGGTGTTGCCACGCACTTCCGGCGGCCCGTGCAGGCCCGTCGAGGGCGGCGCAACTGCGCTCTCCCCTTCCTTCTGTCCCGGTACCCACCAGCGGCCGGCTTCGACCGGCTTCGTGGGATCGCTGAGGTCGACGATGACGTAGATGTTGTCTTTGTAGCCGGGCATGCCGGCGGCAAGATGCATATAGCGGCCGCCCGCATAGAAGTCGCGATGCGTGCCGGTGCCGCCCGTCTTGTACTGGCCGAGCTTTTTCGGATTGAGCGCGTCGCTCACGTCCCAGATGAGCACGCCTTCCTCGTTCGGCTTGTTTGGATCACCGCCCCAGCCCGGCGCGATCTTCTCGAGCGCGGTGATCATGCGATCGCCGTGCATCTCCATCTGGATGGTCCAGGTGTTGTCCGGCCCGGGGATGAACTTCGCCACGCGCGGATTCGCAGGGTCGGTGACATCGACAATGCTCCAGCCGAAATGCCAGAGGTGACCCATGTACAGGTACCAGCGCTCGCCGACCTGGCGGATCGACATCTTGAATCCTGGCCGCTCGCCGAGATCACTGTAGCCGACGACCTGGATGTTCTCGCCGACGCCGCCGGGCGGAATCGGTTCGGCGGCCGCGAACGCGGGGACGAAGAGCAGCGCGGCGAACGCCGCGCCGCACGCGACACGAATGAACTCCATGTGCGTCTCCTCCTTGGAGCGCATTCTCGGCGCGCGTCGCGGCGCTTGCAAGCACGTGCGCGCGCGCGCCTAGCTCTGAGGCGCTACAGGTTCTAGCCCATGAGGGCGCCGGGCGTTAACATCCACTCTGCATCAAACCCAGAGGGGGGAAAAATCATGCGCAGGATTGCCTTTGCTGCCGCGTTTCTCGCGGCATTCTTGGTTCCAATGGCCGCACGCTCGGCTCCGAGCGACGTTCGGCTGACGAATGACTGCCATCCCGATGGGGGATGCGGCGCCGGCTACGTTAGCGTCTACACGCTCGCCACCGGGACCCCGTACACCGACCAGACGCTCGACGAGTGCACCATCTCCAAGGGCCGCCAGAACGAGCCCGCCGTCGCCGTCAATCCGCGCAATACGCGCGTGCTGGTCGGGAGCTCGAACGACTACTGCGGCGTCTACAACCGCGGCGCATTGGCCGGTGCCATCGGGCCGATCTGGCTCGGCTACTACCGTTCGCTCGACGGCGGCCTGAACTGGACGAGCTCGCTCGTCCCGGGCTATCCGGACGACAGCTCCCCGTACGCCGCGCTCTCGAAGGCGCGAACCGCGAGCGCCGGCGACCCGGTGATCGCCTGGGACAATCACGGCCGCGTGTTCTTCGGCTCGGAGAGCTCCGGCGATCCGGCCGGCACCAAGAAGACCTTCGGCGACGTCTGGGTCGCGCGCTTCCGCAATCCCGCCGGCGCGGACGCTCCCGACACGACCAGGGACGGGCTCGAGTACTACGGGACCACGGTCATCGAAAGCGGCTCGTCGGCACCCAACCTGCTCGGCAAATTCCACGACAAGACTTCGATCGAGGTCGACCGTACAGGAGGATCCTGCGACGGCAACGTCTACTTTTCGTGGTCACGCTTCAATGGCAACGGCTCGAACGCGATCTACTTCTCGCGCTCGATCGACCACGGCGTCACCTTCAGCGCGCCGATGAAGCTCACCTCGTCGTTCAAGAGCCTGCAGTTCCCGGACATCGCCGTAACAGGAAACGGCCACGTTTACGTCACCTTCCGGACCTTCGAGGCCTCCGGCCCGTCGACGGATGCGATCGCGATCGCGAAATCGACCGACTGCGGAAAAACGTTCGCGCCCGGTCAGCTGATTACGACGTTCATCCCGTCGGATGCGCAGGACGTCTCCGACCCGCAGCCCATCCCGACGCCCCAGTCGCAGCGCGACGATCCGCTGTTCGGCGAGGACGACCTTGCCGCCGGCGGCACGGCCCGCGATTGCGGTGACTTCGATACCCACTGCTTGTCGGGCTACACGTTCTTCCGACGGGACACGCAAGTGCGCTCGACGGCCGATCAGCTCGACACCTCGCACGAGTGGATCTACATCGTCTATGACGGGACGAAGCCGGGCACGCAGGCTCCGACGGGCACGACCTACGGCACCGTCGGTTCTGGGACCGGCGGCCAAGCCGGGATCTTCTTCCTGCGCTACGACGGCGCGACCGGTATGCACACGACCCCGAGACTCGTCGACAACCACTCGACGGGACACCAGGTGTTCCCCGACATCTCGGCCGACGGGGGCGTGCTGCACGCGATCTGGTGGGACAGCCGGAACGACGCGTGCTACGACGTGACGCGCCCGATCGGCAACTGCCCCCACGGGACGACCGTCCCGTCGCTGGACGTCTTCGCGGCGAACTCGACGAACGCGGGCGCGACCTGGAGCACGGCATCGCGCTTGAGTAACGTCACGACGAACCCGAACTATGAGCAGTTCTCCAACCGTGCGGTGCCGTTCGCGGGCGACTACCTCTGGGTGACTTCGCTCGGCAACGTCGCCTACGCGGTCTGGACGGACTGGCGCAACACGGTGCAAGGCGTTGACCCGCGCGAGGTGGCGGAGGACGAGGATGCCGGCACGTCCGATGTCACCCAATGCCGTGTCGTCCTGACGTCTACGGACCGCAAAGGCAACACGACCAAGAGCTGGAGTGGCGATCGCTGTCCGCACGCAGGCGGCATCGACCAGAATATCTACGGCAACGTAGCGCCGTAGAAAACGAAATTCCCTTGAACGAGGGACGACGGAAGGGAGGCGGGTCGCCGACACCTAAGGCGACCCGTCTCCCCACTTCCCCTCAGGTCGCTACATGCACCTGATCGACAAAGCAAGCGGACGCGTGCTTTAGCGCAAGCCTGCCGCAAGTTCCGCCGCATACAGTGCCCGCTCCTATAGGAGCAGCGCATGGAGTCGAAACCGCAGCAGTCCACCGGCACGCCGTATCGCGACATGAAGCCTAAGCAGAAGGCGTTCTTCATCTTCAAGCTCGCCATCTGCATCCTCACCTTCGGCATGGCGTTCCCGAACGTGATGAGCGACTGACCCGGCGTCCCGGCCGGATCAATTACACTCGGTGTCCCGGAGGAGGACACCATGATTCGTGCATTGCTNGGCGCGGCCGCGCTCNTCGTGGCGCAGGCCGCCATCGCGCAGACCGCNATCTGCTACAACTGCCCGCCCGAATGGGCCGACTGGGCAAGCCAGTTGAAGTCCATCAAGGCGAAGACCGGCGTCACCGTGCCGCCCGACAACAAGAATTCGGGCCAGGCGCTGGCGCAGCTGGTCGCCGAGAAGGCGAGCCCGATCGCCGACATCACCTACCTTGGCGTCACCTTCGGCATCCAGGCGAAGAAGGAGGGCGTCGTGACGAGCTACAAGCCGGCGCGCTTCGACGAGATTCCCGCCGGCCTCAAGGATCCCGAGGGCGCCTGGTTCACGATCCACTCCGGCACGCTCGGCCTGATGGTCAACGTCGACGCGCTCAAGGGAAAGCCGGTGCCGAAGAGCTGGAAGGATCTGCTCGACCCCCAGTACCGCGGCCTCGTCGGCTACCTGGACCCGGCGAGCGCCTTCGTCGGGTACGTCGGCGCTGTCGCGGTCAACCAGGCCTTCGGCGGCGAGCTCTCGAACTTCGATCGCGCCATCAAGTATTTCGCCGAGCTGCAGAAGAACCAGCCGATCGTGCCGAAGCAGACCTCCTACGCGCGCGTGCTCTCGGGCGAGATCCCGATCCTCTTCGACTATGACTTCAATGCCTACCGCGGCAAGTACAAGGACAAGGCCAACATCGCCTTCGTCATTCCCGCCGAGGGCACGGTCATCGTGCCCTACGTGATGAGCCTGGTCGCGAAGTCGCCGCATCCGAACGAGGCGAAAAAGGTGCTCGACCACCTGCTCTCCGACGAAGGCCAGGCGATCTGGGCGAACGCCTACTTGCGCCCGGTGCGCGCGAGCGCCATGTCGAAGGAAGCCGAGTCGCGCTTCCTGCCCGCGTCCGAATACAAGCGCGCCCGCACGGTCGACTACGGGAAGATGGCCGAGGCCCAGAAAGCCTTCACCGAGCGCTACCTGAAGGAAGTGCAGTAGCGCCGAGTTCGGGCTCCGTCCCCGATCTCGCCCTTGCGACATTACTGGCTCCTTGCGCCGGCCGCGGCGGTGTTCGCGGCGTTCTGGCTGCTGCCGATCGCGCGCCTGACGCTCGTCGGCGCGAGCGGGCCGAATGGCATCGCGAACTACGCGCTGGTGCTCACGCATCCCTCGTACTTCCGCAGCCTCGTGTCGACCCTGGCACTGTCCGCCGGCGTCACCCTCGCGACGCTCGTCGTTTCCGGCATCGCGGGCCTGTTCCTTTCGCGCAACCGCTTTCCGGGACGTGCGTTTCTTACAGCGATGCTCACCTTCCCGCTCGCGTTTCCGGGCGTCGTCGTCGGCTTCATGGTCATCCTGCTCGCCGGGCGCCAGGGAGTGATTGGCCAGGTCGCACAATGGCTGACCGGCGAGAACCTGGTCTTCGCCTATTCGATGGCGGGACTCTTCCTCGGCTACCTGTACTTCTCGATCCCGCGCGTCATCCTTACCGTCATGGCGGCCGCCGAGAAGCTCGATCCGAAGCTCGAGGAAGCGGCGCGCTCGCTCGGCGCCTCGCCCTGGCGCGTCGTCATCGACGTGCTCATCCCCGGCCTCAAGCCGGCGCTCATCTCCGCCGGCGCGATCTGCTTCGCCACCGCCATGGGCGCCTTCGGCACTGCCTTCACCCTGGCGACGCGCATCAACGTGCTGCCGATCACGATCTATACCGAGTTCACGAACTACGCCAATTTCAGCGTTGCCGCGGCGCTGTCGATCGTGCTCGGCGTGCTGACCTGGCTGGTGCTGAACCTCGCACGCACCTTCGCGGGCTCCACCGTGGCGGCGGCGGCATGAGCCGCGGCGCGCGCTTCTGGGCGCAGCTCGCCTTCACGCTTCTCGTCTGTGCGTTCCTCATCGTGCCGGCCGTGATGTCGGTGCTCGCCGGCATCACCGAGAACTTCTTCGTCGGCCTGAAAAGCGGCCTGACGCTGCGCTGGATCGGCGAGGTCTGGGAGCTCTACGCGCACACGATCTATCTCTCGCTCGGCATCGCACTCGCCTGCCTCGCGGCGACGCTCGTGCTCGGCGTGCCAGCCGCCTACGTGCTCGCGCGCTCGCAGAACCGCTGGACGCGCGCCTTCGAGGAGCTCCTGGTCCTGCCCGTCGCGGTGCCGGGACTCGCGACGGCACTGGCGCTCATCCTCCTTTACGGCCAGATGCGCGAATTCCGCGCGAGCTGGACCTTCATTCTCGTCGGCCACGTGCTCTTCACGCTGCCCTTCATGGTCCGCTCGGTGGTCGCCGTGATGGCGGCGATCGACCTGAAAACGCTCGAGGACGCGGCGGCCAGCCTCGGCGCCACCTTCCGCCAGCGGTTTTTCAACGTCGTGCTGCCGAACGCGCGCCCCGGGATCATCGCGGGCAGCCTGATGGTGGTGACACTGTCGATGGGCGAGTTCAATATCACCTGGATGCTGCACACGCCGCTCACCCAGACGCTGCCCGTGGGACTTGCCGATTCCTACGCCTCGATGCGCCTCGAGATCGGCTCGGCGTACACGGTGATCTTCTTCTTCATGATCGTGCCGCTGCTGGTCATTCTGCAATGGGCCTCCGAGCGCGTCGTGCGTTGATCATCGGCCTGCTCCTCGCGAGCGGCGGGGCGGCAGCGGCCACGATGTTTCCCGTGCCGCCCGGCGCACGACACCCCTCCCACGTGGTACTCCAGCGCGGCTCGGCAGAACAGGACCACTTCTGGCTGAAAGCCGCCTATCCCGCGACGCCGGCCCTCGATCACTACACGAAGCTGTTTGCGAACTGGCTTCCCTGTAAGCCTCAAGAAGCCGGCTGGCGCTCGTTCGGCGACGAGCAAAGCGGTCTCTTTTTCCATAAGCTCTCGCGCTACTGGGTTTCGGTGGATAACAAACAGGCCGTCACCGTCCTCTTTCAGTACACGTCGCCGGGGACCAAAGACCGGCCTTATCCGGACAACGACAACCAGTTCGTGGCGGTATTGCGTTATCGCAGTGCCGACGCATCCGCCTTCCTGGCCCAGACGAGCATTGAGTGTCCGAAGGCGCAGCAATGAACGGCCAGCGGATGCATATCGGCCTGCGGCAGGTGGCAAAGACCTTTCCGGACGGGACGCGCGCGCTGAAGACGCTCGATCTCGAGATCGCCGAGGGCGAAACGCTGGTCCTGCTCGGGCCGTCGGGCTGCGGCAAGACAACGCTCCTTCGCATCATCGCCGGGCTTGAAACACCCGATGCGGGCGGCGGCGTATTTTTCGGCGCCCAGGACGTGACGCCGCTGCCGATCGAGCGGCGCAATGTCGGCATGGTGTTTCAGAGCTACGCGCTCTTCCCGAACATGAGCGTCGCGGAGAACGTCGGCTATGGTCTGCGTATCCGCGGCGAGCTGACGCCGCGGAAGGTCGATGAGCTCCTCGCGCTCGTGCAGCTCGAGGGCCTCGGCAATCGGCGGGTCGACCAGCTTTCCGGCGGCCAGCGCCAGCGCGTGGCGCTCGCGCGCGCGCTCGCGGTGCGGCCGCGCGTCCTGCTGCTCGATGAGCCGCTCACGGCCCTCGATGCGAAGCTGCGCGAGCAGCTGCGCATCGACATCGATCGGCTGCTGCGCTCGCTCGCGATCACGGCGGTGTACGTGACGCACGACCAGGCGGAAGCGATGGCCCTCGGCGATCGGATCGCCGTGATGCAAGCAGGAGAGATCGTGCAAATCGGCACGCCGAAGGCGATCTACTACCAGCCGCGCAGCGCGTTCGTTGCCGACTTCATCGGCACCATGAACCGCGTGCGCCTGAACGGCAGCGAGGCGCTCTTCCGGCCCGAGGACACGCGCATTGTTTCGCCGGGCGAAGCGCAATTCTCGGGCGCCATCGCCTCGGTGTTCTTTCTCGGCGATCACACGCGCCTGATCGTCGACTGCGGCGCAGCGCAGCTCGTTACCGTGGAGACGATCGAACGGCGCGACTTCGCCGTGGGCGAGCGGCTGCACCTCGCGGTCGATCCGGCGGCGGTACTGACGCTATGAGCGACCGGTTCATCCTCGGCCAGATCAGCGACCTGCACATCAAGCGGCCGGGAAAGCTTTCGTATCGGGTCGTGGACTGCGCGGCGATGCTCGCGCGCTGCGTCGAAGAGATCCTGCGCCTGCCCCAGCGACCCGATGCGATCGCCGTCACCGGTGATCTTGTCGACTTTGGTCGCGTGGACGAGTACGACCACTTGCGCAAGCTGCTCTCGCCGCTGCCGATGCCCTACTACCTTCTGCCGGGCAACCATGATGAGCGCGGCGCGTTGCGCGAGGCGTTCGCCGATCACGCGTACTTGCGGCAATGGCAACCGTACGTGCAGTACGCGATCGACGCTTGGCCGGTGCGGATCGTCGCGATCGACACCGTCATTCCCGGCGAAGGCGGCGGGCGGCTCGATGGCGAGCGCCTCGCCTGGCTCGATCGCACGCTGGCGGCCGAGCGGGTAAAGCCGACGATCGTGCTCATGCACCACCCGCCATTTCCGACGCTCATCGGACACATGGA
>C688J14111_10000394_pt1 | contig 11169 bp, 9 predicted proteins | sample HopSoiMetagenom1_FD_14111 | JGI IMG/M metagenome (IMG submission 14111)
TTGCAGATCGTTAGTGTCCTCGCTGGTCATCGAGATCCGCGTCAAGGACGGCGCTGGCGCGTAGGTTACCGTGATTGAACGTCGGGCGCGAGCGTCGAAGTTCACGTCCCACTCCTGCCGGTATTCGCCATCGACAGTGTCACCGTCGAGCGTCTGAATGATGTTGGACTGGCGATAGGTGTAGCGCGCTCGCGCAGCTTGAAATTGTTTTTCTTTCTCGGCGAACCTGCTGATGATCTCGTCAATGGTAATTCCCGAAGGTTGTTGCTGAACGAGCTTGCCCTCGCCGCGCTGAGCCTCGGCAGGAGCTACCGAAAGCATTGTAAGTAAGCTAAGCAGGCCAACAAAAATAAAGGATCTGAAACGCAGGCCAGCCTGCAAAATCTGTGAGTTGCGGATAGAAGATTGCATTATCAAGTTAGACGTTTGGCCTCTACTGCAAGACGCAGAAATAAGTGGCTAATTGCAGTCTGGAGTCATCCCTCTCAGACCCTGAATGCTGAAAGAAGTTGCTCAAGAATCAAGTGTCTGTCGCTGACAAATGATGAGAACTGCAGAGCTTAGCTCCGAATCTGCTGTGACAAATACGGTCAGCGCTGAAAAACACGAATACTTCGCTGAAGATGGAAAGCAATGGTAACTGCGAAGGTGAGCCAAAGATCCCATCGCGCCTTCTTGTGCATTTCGCTATCGAACTTTCACGAATCGACGACGCTAACAGCGCACTCCTTCAAACGTGGGTTACCAGTTTTTCCGTAGTTCGAAAGACCTAGGCTTCCCGCCCGCTCGATGGAATTTCGTCCATGTTTTCACTCAGCACCTTAGTTCCCCTCTAGGAGAATCTTTTTAACCTTTTCTAGAAGTTCACCCAAGTGAGAGGAGTAGCTGAAACCGCTAACCTCGCTTCTTTTCAGGAGGCGAGAGTTGCACCATTTTTTGCGCGGTTTTCTTTATCTATGCACTCTTTTTTGTTCATTGTCATTTCTTAGCAGCTGCAGCGGTGGACCGGTATCGAACCTCATCACCACGACGAGCAGTGGATCAACTGCACCCACTCCAACTCCGATCCCAACACCGACCCCAACACCGACTCCCACGCCGACTCCAACACCGACTCCCACGCCGACTGTCATAAACGCGACTACCACACGCTCGGCTGAAACTTCGAGCAATACGAGCACAGCGGCCTCGTTTGCCGCGCAGACGAATGGCAACCAGGCACCATCGAACGTGAGCAAGATGGACACCCGCACACTGCTCTACCCGGGAGCCACAACGAAGATCTACGCTCATTTCATGGCGTGGTTCGGACAATCCAGCCACATGGATGTGGGATATACGTCGAGCGATCCGAACCAGGTCAGCCGGCAGGTCAGTGACGCGCTCAGCCGCGGCATATCCGGCTTCATTGAAGACTGGTATGGGCAGAACAACACGATGCCGAACACTACGGCTTTCGCGCTGAAGGCTGAAGCTGAGAGCCGCAATGGCGCATTTCAATTCGCGATCATGGAAGATGGCGGAGCGTTGAACAAATGCAATGCGACCGCGGGTTGCGATCTGACCGGGCAGATGATCATCGATCTCACTTACGCGTACAACAATTTCGAAACCTCACCGGCGTATATGAAGATCAATGGCCGTCCCGCCGTCTTCTTCTTCGATCCTGATCGCTACGGAACGCTGGATTGGGCACGGGTCGTGGCCAATGTCCCTGGGAATCCGCTTCTCATCTTCCAGAATTCCGGCGGCTTTACTCACGCTCAGAGTAACGGCAGCATCTCCTGGGTAATCATCAACACCAGCAATGCGAACGATTGGAGCCAGTCATATCTCGACAACTTCTACGCCGCCGGGGTTGCGCATCCGCTGGCGCACGCATTTGGCGCCACTTACAAGGGCTTCAATGACACAGCCGCAAGCTGGAGCTTGAATCGGATTGTCAACCAGAACTGCGGCCAAACCTGGCTGTCCACGTTCGCTGAAATGGGGAAGTATTATTCGCAGGCCACGCAACTCGAGTCATTGCAGTTGGTCACCTGGAACGACTATGAGGAGGCTACTGAAATCGAAACTGGAATCGATAACTGTGTCAGCGTCTCTGCCTCGATTTCGGGCAACGTGGTCTCCTGGACGGTTTTAGGAAACGAGAACACCATCGATCACTACACACCCTTCATCTCCATCGACGGCGAGCACCTGATGCCCTTGTCGGACGTGCCTGCGGGCGTTCATTCGATGGATATCTCGTCGTACCACTTCGCGAGCGGCAGCTATTCCGTTTACATAAAAGCCATGGGCAAACCGAGCATCAAGAACCAGGTGTCGAACAAGGTGACCTATACAACTTCGGGCAATTGAGCCTTCGCGTTCGAAGTAAGCCACGGCCAGTCGCGGGGACAGCCGTCCTGGCTGTCCTTGTTTAGCTACTTCAGTGCGCGCGCCGGGTGGCGCTCAGTCTCCAGATTGGGAGACACGGAAACTGCCTGCAAATTCCCTGTTCTTGCAGGGCTGCTAAGCAACAGAGCGCCCCAAACTATTTATAGGGAAAGGTTTGGGTCAAACATCGGCCAATTCCCTGTTAATTCCCTGGTGGAAAGAGAATTTTGCAGATTTTCGGCCAATTCGAGCACTTTCGCGGTTGTCGCGCAAAATCCACTGTATTTATCCCTGTTCCGGTGGAAAATCGGGTTGGCGATCGGCATCAGAGATCAGGCGAACACTTTTTGCAAAGTCAGCTCTCCGGCTGTAATCAGCATCTCACCTCAATGAGTCGGGTTTAATAGCTTGGTACGTTTGTAGCTGGAAATCAGCTTGCAATCGTGCAGGAGCTCACTTAACATCGCCAAAGCCAATAGAACCATGCAGAAAGACCGTGGAAAACTGGGTCGGACTGCCCCTGGTTCCGGAGCAAACCATCTCCGATAGGGAACGAATGAAGAAGAGTCAGCTCTACCGCTATATTGCTGCAGCCATTGTATTTTTCGTACTTGCTGGGACCGCCGTAGCCGCAAAAATCGCCACTCCTGGTACGTCTAGCGCCACCAAACGCAGCACTCGCAAAGTACGCGAATCTGCTCGCACCCAGCGCAAGATAAGCCGTCTGCGTCACACTCGGCGCGTCCGTTATGCGCGCCGTAGCCGCCGCCATCGCTACTATGAGAGGTTTACGGCCAATTCTTTCAGCGAGAACGATCAAACAGCCGGAGACATTGTGGCCGGCGAGGATCCGGTCGTGCGCCAGGCAGCGATTGACGCGCTGGGCAACATGAATGGCACGGTGGTGGCAATTGATCCGACCAGTGGTCGCATTCTCGCGATGGTGAACCAAAGGCTGGCGCTGTCGGAAGGCGCCACACCTTGTTCCACCATCAAGTTGGCAGTGGGATTAGCCGCTTTAAGCGAAGGCATTGTTACGCGAAATACTCCGGTGAGAGTCGGACGCCGCGCGTACATGACGCTTACCGAGGCTCTCGCAAAATCGAACAACACGTACTTCGAGGCGCTTGGACGGAGTCTCGGATTCGAGCGCATTCATCGGTATGCGACGCAGTTTGGACTCGGAGAGTTGGCGGGATACAACATTGAAGGCGAGCACCTTGGGATTTATCCCGACGAAGAACTTGATGCGAAGCTCGGCGGTGTTGGCCGTATGTGCTCGTTCGGGGACAGCATCTCGATGACGCCTCTCCAGCTCGGGGCCATGGTCGCGGCAATGGCAAATGGTGGAACACTCTATTATCTGCAGCATCCCACCACACCTGAGCAAGTTCTCGATTACCAGCCGAAGGTGAAGCGTACGCTCGAGATCGCGAAGTACCTGCCGGAAATGAGCGACGGCATGGCAGCGGCGGTTCAATATGGGACAGCACGCCCCCTGCGCGTGAACTTCTCGGAAGAGCAGATTCTCGGAAAAACCGGCACGTGTTCCAATTCAGGCACGCGTTACGGATGGTTCGCTTCTTATGCCAACACCAACTACGGCCGTATCGTAACCGTGGTCTTCCTGGAAGGTGGCCGCCCGACGTATGGTCCTAAGGCTGCGGAGATTGCAGGCCGCATGTATCGCGGTCTCTATGATCACAGCTTCTTCGCGGCAAAGACGCCCGTCGAGAAGGATGGCACAGCGGCGTCTGTGGGCGTTTCGCAGTAACTCGCATTCATTCTGCAACGGCCTCCCTCGGGAGGCCGTTTTCATTTCGCGGTTGAAGTCCTACTTCGAAATGGCGACGAACAAGTCTGAATTAACCAGGCTGACGAACTTGCGATCGTCAGTCTCAAACTTCAACTTGAGTGCGGAGCTGTCGGAGTCAACGACGAGGTTTTCTAACGCCACCTTCTCGGCAGGGGTGGCATTCATTTTCTTGTAGAGAACTCCAGCCTGAAGCAGGGTCTTAAGTGTAGCCGCAGTGAACGAATCCGAAGTATTGACATTGAGAATGAACTTGACGCCATTGCCAAAATCCATCTTGTAAGCCGAGGTCTTGATGCGGTTCTTGATGGCGTTGTAGTCGGCCAAGTTCGAGGCTTCACCCAATGCCGATTTCATCATTTCCTGCGTGCCCTTCTCGTCGAGAACGCTCCAGATTGTGTCTGAATCGACGGAAGAGATCATGCCCGTGATTTCCGAATTGGAATTCAGGCTGCTGCCCATGCCATCGCGTACATCGAGGGCTGATTTGAGCGCTGCCAAATCGCCAAACAGCATGTTGTAGTTGTCGAGCAGCGTCATCGACAAACCGCCATCGAGCGGATACAGAGCGGAATCGCGATACTTGGTTCCCTTAATCTTCTTCAGCTTCAATCGGGACACAACTTTGTTGGCCGCAAACTCGCCCTGGGCCACGCCCACCACTTGGAGTCCACTCTTCACACGGAAGGAGGCGAAGGTGAGCTGTTCGACATCCTTGTCGGGATTAATCCCGACGCCTTTGAGAGCAGTCTCGAACTTCTTCAGTTGCTCGGGAAGCACGCGGGCCTTCAGCGCTTGTCCGCTCTGCGAGTCTTCCATACCGCGATAATCCACGTTGATGATTTGTTGGATGTCCGCGGGGATCACGGCACGAGTGGCGCTGGCCAATGATGATCCGAAGCTAAAAACGGGAGCCAAGCAAACTATGACGAAAACAGAAATTCGGTACTTCATAGGTTCCTTAATATTAAGCTAAATAGTTGGATTAGCAGCTCTGGCCGGATGTTATGTCAGGTGCCCGTTGTCGCGTCACCGACAATAACCCTAATTACCTCCATTAGTTGCTGGTGGTAATTACGGTGGCGGCCTTACTCATTTCCGTCTTGAACGCGTCGTCCTTTAGCTCTTGCAGGTTGATTTCGACGTTTGCGAGTCCACCTTCAATAGCGGTTTTCGCCAGCGACGAAGCTACTGCCAGATCAGACCACATCTTTTTACTGGTGATTGGCTTCAGCGACTCGACCAGCGACTGGACCTCGCGGGACTTCTGTGCGATCTGCAGCGGAACACGCGTCGCATTCTTCAACGCGTCTGAGATCATGCGCGCGCCGAGTTCTGGAGAGGCGGTCTTCGCGTCCTTATAAGCCCTCATGACTTCGGCGTACGAAGCGGCGTCGAGATCGATGCTGGCTTTGAGTTCTTCACGCAGACGACTCAGGCGTGCCAGGGCGTCGCTCAGCTCGCGCTCGTATTGCTGGTATGCCTTCTTGCTGCGTGACATTGTTGCCACCATTCCGCCCAATGCTGCTGCCATTGCGCCCGCTGCGGCCGATGCGCTGCCTCCCCCGGGAGTGGCTGTAGCCGCTCCGAGCTGCTCGATGAAAGGCTCGACTCCGGCGCGTATCCCACCTACAGCAGCTTTGCCTCCGGTAATCGCAGCAAGGCGGTTTTCAAGGATCAACGAAGAATCGAAGTTCTCAACCTGCAGAAACCATTCCGCAGCCTCTTCCAGGGCCTTTTTGGGTATCAGTCCGACGATCTCGCTTGATACCGGCATTACGCCATACCGGGCTGCTTCGCGCTTCACGAACTCGAAGACACGCGCGATCGGGGTCTGCTCGAAATCGGTAAGATTCATCGAGACTTGCGCCATGCCGCGTACCAGGACTCCCATGCCCTTCACGTAACGCAAACCCCCGGAGGAGAAGCGCACCGCTTTGCCGATCTTTTTAGCGACTTCGACGTCACTTGTATTCAGGTACATGTTGTACGCGATCAGCGGCTTGCGTGCGCCGACTACCGTAGCGCCGGCTGTTGCGTGCAGAGCAGCTTCACCGAAATCTGGCAGGCGGTCGCCGTTCGTGACCACCTCTGCGCGCAGTCCTTCGAACTGTCCGCGACGAATGTTCTCGAGGTTTTGGCGTTCAGGACGTGTCGCGGCGGCTTCGTATAGATACACGGGGACGTGATGTCGTTTCCAGATTTGAGCGCCAACATGCCGAGCAATGCCCACGCAGTCGTCCAGCGTGACACCCTCAATCGGAATGAATGGCACAACATCGGCGGCGCCAATGCGAGGATGCGCGCCTTGGTGACGTGTGAGATCAATCAACTCCGCCGCCTTGCCCACACCGCGAATCGCGGCTTCGGCGATGGAATCACGATCTCCAACCAGAGTGACGACGCTGCGGTTGTGGTCGGCGTCCATCTCTTTATCGAGCAGGTAGACGCCATCGATTTTCATCGCTGCAATGATGGCTTCGACTTTCGCAGCGTCGTGACCTTCAGAAAAATTGGGAACACATTCGACTAGGGTCATAGGACAGGGAACAGAGGTGATGCGCAGGTTACAAGGAAAGGTTACAGGGAACAGGGCCTATTCTTGAAACGCTTCCTTGTTCACCACATACGGCATTTTGGTTATATGGCCATCGTAGTTCTGTTCGAGGACGTCGATGAGGCCTTGCACGCAACGTCCTGCCATGCCGATATCAGGATCTGGAGAGAGCCTGGTCTCAACGGCCCCGCTGGCGAAATGATGAAAGAGCCGGCAGCGGTCCTCGATATCAGGATCGCGCAGCGGAGAGCTCGCAGGTAGAGGCTCCTTTTCAAAAACATCGAGGGCTGCGCCGGCGATCCATCGCTCCTTCAGAGCTTTCGCTAGCGCCACTTCATCGATTACTGGACCACGGGAGGTGTTGATTAGATACGCGGTCGGCTTCATCATCCGCAGCGTCTTCTCGTTGAAAAGATGATACGTCGGAGTTGGCGATTCTCCTTCGCGCACCAACGGTACATGCACGCTGACGAAATCGCCTTTGCGCAAAGCCTCTTCGAAGTTGACATAGTTAATGGTGGTCCGGTGTTTCTGGATCCCGTGCTCGTGTCGTACATCCATCAAGGTCTGTATTGAGGCCACATACTTCTGGTTCTCGTAGACCGAGTCGAAGCAGAGGATATTCATGTCCATGCCGGTGCACTTCTTGATCATCGCCAGGCCGATTCGTCCTGTGCCGATAATGGCTATGGTGTTGCCTGTGACTTCATTGCCTAAGAAGGGAAGAAACGGGTGCCAGGGCCCCCACTGCTTCTCGCGAACCAGTTTTTCGCTCGACCACAGTTTCCGGGCTACCGCGCCCATCATGAACAACGCGAACTCGGCTGTTGCCTCGGTGAGCACATCGGCCGTGTTGGTGAAAGGAATCTTGTAACGGTTAGCGTCGGCGCGGCTGATGTTGTCGAACCCCACTGCGATCTGCGCTACGACTTTCAGCGTTCCCTTGCCCACTTCGAATATCTCCGCATCGATGGAGTCTCGTAATGTTGTGATCAGGCCATCGATTCCGCTGCGAAGTTTCTGCAGGATTAGAGATTTCGGTGGCGCATCCGATTCCGAAAAAACTTCAACTTCATATCCCCGCTCACGTAGCCGATTGAGCGCAGGTTCACCGATGTCACAGGTTGCGTAGATGCGGAAGGGCATCGCTAGAGACGTTTTCCTGTCCACTCCCGAATGCGCAACAGCGCTTTCTCGATGTTCTGCGTCGAATTGGCAATGCTGAACCGGATGTAGCCTTCACCGAAGCTGCCGAACGCAGTTCCCGAGAGGCACGCGACCCCCGCCTCTTCGAGCAGAGCGGCGGCCAGTTTCTTCGATGTCCAGCCGGTGCCTTCGATGTTCGGAAATACATAAAAGGCCCCATGGGGTTTTTGACACCGGAAGCCTGGGATATTGTTTAGCGCCTGGACCATTACTTCACGACGTTGGCGGAATTCGTCCAGCATGTGGTCTACCGACGACTGATCGCCGTGCAGTGCCTCCACGCCGGCCATCTGAGTAAAGCTCGCGGTGCAGGACGTAGAGTTGACGATCAGACGCGCAACTTGCGCTGCGAGGTCGTGCCGCATGACTCCAAATCCCAGGCGCCAGCCAGTCATCGCATAAGTTTTTGAGAAGCCATCGAGCAAAATAGTGCGGTCGCGGAACTCGGGTACTGAAAGGATGGAGAAGTGCTTACCTTCGAAGATCAAGCGACTGTAGATTTCGTCGGAGAGCACCATGATGTCGCGGTCAGCGATCACTCGAGCGACGTCACGTACATCTGTTTCCTCGAGCACGCCGCCAGTAGGATTCTGTGGCGAGTTGAGGATGATGAGTTTTGTACGCGCCGTGATCTTCTCCGCAAGTTCATTCACGTCAAAGCGGAAGAAGCGCTCTTCGCGTAGGTGGATCGGTACCGGACGGCCGCCGACAAATTCGATCATCGATTCGTAAATTGGAAAGCCGGGGTTTGGGTAAATGACTTCGTCGCCCTCATCGATTAACGCAAGGATGGTGAAAAAGATGATTGGCTTGCCGCCCGGAACGACGACGACCTCGTCGGGCGTAATCCGCACTTGTCGCGTGCTGCTCACGTACTCTGCAATGGCTTCACGGAGCATCGGCAGTCCGGCAGATGGGCCGTAGTGACTCCATCCTGTCCGCAGAGCCTCCACACCTGCATCGACTATGTTGGCCGGAGTATCGAAGTCGGGCTCACCGATTTCGAGGTGGACGATGTCGCGACCTTGCGCCTCCAGCGCTCGCGCCTGGACTAGGACCTCAAAGGCCGTCTCGGTACCCAGCCTCTGCATGCGTTTCGCGAGGTTGAGAGGATATGTCGTCAATATCTGGGACATGAGTGATGTCCACCCGGAGGCAAACCGCTGATTATAGACCCGATTCGAACGGTGATTTGCGCGCAGAAACAACAACGCCCCAGACGGTTTCTGCCGCTGGAGCGCTGGATTCGGAGGGCATCCGAGAACGTCTCAATTATTACTGCCTATAACTCTTCCCAAGTAACCATGCTCGCTATCCTAATGCGAGTTGCCTACTGCAGGAGCAAAAACAGCGCGGTGGAGGTTACCGCAGTAATCTCCTGGAAGGGAGGCGAAAAGCAGTGCTACTACCTGATGTCTATGGACTGCACTGCTTTGACCAGAGCATTTCGAAACCGTGTCCATGGGTATTGCTCTGCTGTTGTTCTTGCGGCTACGCGCATTTCTCGCAGTGTCTCGCGGTTGTGGGAAGCCCATTCGAGCCTTGCCATCAGTGCGTCGAGATCTGCGGGAGGAACTACAAAGCCATTCCTGGCTTCCTGAATGAGGTCTGAAGCACCGCACGCGCTTGTCGTAAGTACCGGAGTGCCGCATGACATTGCTTCAAGAGCGACCAATCCGAACCCCTCGCTGAGAGAAGGTAAGCACAGTAGATCGGCACTGCGATATTCGTTCCTCAACGCCGCCCACTCAAGCGCACCCACAAATGTGACCTGTTGCGAAGCGTAAGGAGAAAGACTCTCCCGGGGGGAAGGCGAGTGGGTCACAATCCTAAGCTCCGCATCAGAAAAGTTCAGCCGTCGCCAAGCCTCCAATAAATAGTGCACGCCTTTCTGCCGGGCAATTTGGCCGACGAAAAGCACAGTGAATTTGTTGCTGTCGTTGTGCCCCGGACTAAAGAAATCAACATCAACTCCGTACGGAATCACCGCCACGCATTCGGACTCCACTCCGTTCTGGATCAACGTTTCACGTGTGTAATTCGAAGCGGCGACGCAGAGGTTGGCAAGAAGAGGCTCTCGCGCGAAGGTCTGAAAAACCTCTCGTGGCCAGGTCAGCTCGTTTCCCATTCGATCCTGAAATTCAGGTACGAGCAGGTCGGAAGTTAATGCTTTTTTCACTGCTGCGGGATGAGGCTGAACTTGCATCAGTACTTTTGCAAAGCTACCGGCACGTGCGAACGCGCCTGTGGCGACATGAGAATAAGCCACTATGGAACAGCGTTCTTTTGCAGCAAGAGATCCGGCTTTGTGGCCAAGCAGGTGGACTCGCTTGGTCCATTCATCGGGGTGCAGCCAGTTTGCGATCGCGTAGCTCGGATGAGAGTCCACGAGAGTTGACGGCAAGGCAGAATGGAAGCGCCGTTTCACTTTGGACAGGATTGACGACGGAAGCAAGCTGCACAATGTGGCCGCGAATCGCCTGTCCAACGAACAGTAATAATCTGTGACCAGCGTGTTCAACAATCCAGCTTGGTGAAGCGCTACCGGAACCTGGTAGGAGTCACGAGCACCCGCAAAAACCACCACCCAACAAGCACTGCTATCGACAGAAGCACGCGTCATGTTGTTCGAATTTTGGCATCAACTGCGATGGGCTTCGTTGCCTATGGCATCACTGCTGCTGCGCACGGAGGCGCCACTGATGATTCGCATCCTGCTCAAGGATCAACATAAGGCGACCCTCTTCCTGGGCGCGTACCGTTGGTCCCTTCTGCTTGAACGCGCCGCCCTTCTCTTGTGCGAAGCTGAGCGTCACTTCGCCGGTTGAGAGTGGCTTGATGCGATACGAAAATGAGCTTCCAGGAGCGATACTGTCTGTGCCGAAAGCAGCGCCGGGATAATCGACTTCCAGATTCCGTACGGTGGCAGGTCCATTGTTCTGAATCGTCACGTCGATTCCACGAGAACGACAGGCGAGCAGCATCGCGCTGGCCGTGCATACCATTAAGCAGATAGAAACTTTGGATCTCAATGTGCTACGACTATGCTCCTGGAGGTTCAGGCATTCTCAGCGGCGGGTCTTTACGTTCGAGAATACGCGCGCTTAACACCACGCCGTTGCGATTGTCGTGCAGCTTGAGCGCGAAGACCAGTACATTCCATACGTAGCGCGGACTTTTCTTCGGCAGTGGCAAGCCGCGGAAAGTACGATCA
>C688J14111_10000399_pt1 | contig 11066 bp, 12 predicted proteins | sample HopSoiMetagenom1_FD_14111 | JGI IMG/M metagenome (IMG submission 14111)
CGCTGCGGTATGCAAGCCCGGTGTCGCATTCGAAACGACCATAGTCGAACACCTTGACCGGCTCGTCGACCTCGAAGCAGACACGGCTCTCGCGCTCGACGTTCAGGCGGAAGTGCCCGCGCGCGGCGGAGTTGTGCACCGTGATCTCGCCGTCCTCGAAGAGGTAGAGCAGCGGCACGAGATACGGCCAGCCATCGGCGCCGACGCTCGCGATGCGACCGCAGTAGGCGCGCATGAGAAGCGCGCGCGCCTCCGCGTCGCCGAGAACGCGATCCTGACGTCGCAATTGCGGTGAGCTCATCCTGGAATCGTAGCGGACGGGCACATTTCTCGCTCTGCTGGCATATCTCCTGGAGGATCCCATGGCCGATCAGCTCACCATCCTTGGCATCGCCGGCAGCCTGCGCAAGGACTCGTACAACAAGGGCGCGCTGCGCGCCGCGCAGCAGCTCTGCCCTGAGGGCGCGCGCCTCGAGATCTACGACATCGCGGGGCTCCCGCTCTTCAATCAGGACGAGGAGCGCAATCCCACGGCCAAGGTGACCGAGTTCAAGCAGAAGATCCGCGCCGCCGACGCGATCCTGTTCTGCACGCCCGAGTACAACTACGGCGTGCCGGGCGTGATGAAGAACGCGCTCGACGTCGCCTCGCGCCCGTACGGCGACAACGCCTGGAGCGGCAAGCCCGTCGCGCTGATGAGCGCCGCGATGGGCGTCGCCGGCGGGATTCGCGCGCAGTACCAGGTGCGCCAGTGCTTCGTCTTCCTCAACATGGAGGCGGTGGTACAGCCGGAGGTGGCCATCGCCAGCGCGCCGCAGCGCTTCGACGAGAAGGGCAACCTGACCGACGAGACGTCGAAGAAGATGATCCGGCAGCTGCTCGAGAACCTGATCGCCAAGGCGCGCCTCCTGCGCCAGCCGGCGCGGCAGGCGGCGTAGCGCAAAGGGAGCTAGCGCTCCTCGGCGAGCAGCGTCTCGATGTCGTTCAGCACGACCTGCGGGTGCAGGAAGTTGGAGCTGTAGATCTCGCGCACGTCGCCACCGGCGTCGATGAGGAACACCTTCAGCACGTGCGACAGCTCGCGGCCGTTGCGGGTTACCCGCACGTCCTGGCCGAAGCCTTCGACCAGCGGCATCAGCTCACGCGCCGAGCGCGTGGTGAGGAAGGTCCAGCGCAGGCCGTTGCCCTTGTCGAGCGCGCGGCTGCCGGCGTAACTCTTCATTACCTCCGGCGTATCGCGCGCCGGATCGAACGACAGCGTCACGAAGCGCACCTTGCCGTGCAGCTCGTGGCGCGAGGCGATCGCTTCCTTCAACGCATCGAACACGCGGTATGCGAGCGGGCACCCGTCCGGATCGCTGCACGTGGTGTAGATGAAGCCGAGGAGCGTGATGCCGCCGTGGGTGTAGCGCGAGAGCGGCGCCGCGCGCCCGTCGACGCCGAGCACGCGGCCCTCCGGCGCCGGCATGATGTGATGCAGGACGTAGCTGCCCGGCGCCGGCGGCACGAAGTCGAGCGGCGGCAGCAGCTCCACGTGATGCGCGAACGCCGGCGCCGCGGCCAACGCCGCGGCGAGCGCCAGCCGCTTCATCCGCCTTCGGCCTTCGCCTGCAGCGCCTTCGAGCCGAGCTTCATGTGGTGCGCGCGGCCGAGCTGCTCCTTGTTGAAGTCGACCTCGAACTTCTGCGCCAGCTCCTTGCCGTTCCAGGCGAAACCGCGGATGAACTGCTCGTTGTCGGCGCCGCCCTTGTCCCAGTTGGCGAGCAGCGACGAGGTGATGTAGACACGCTTTCCGTCCCAGCTCTGCGAGATCATGTTGACCTGCTTGCCGGTCACCTTCTCGTAGGTCTGCTTCGGCGCCTCGGGGTTCGAAAGATCGAAGTAGCGCGTCTTGCCATCCATGAAGGTGTTGACCCACAGGCCCTTGCCGTCGCGCCGGATGCTGATGTCGACCGGCAGCGGGATCTTCGACGGATCGCCGATGGCGCCGACGTCCTTCGCGGTCCAGTCGCCGCCCGCGTCCTGCTTCACCAGCCAGAGCTTAGAGCCAAGGGCCGTCGCGGTGATCGCCCAGTTGTCCTTGGGGTTCAGCGACCAGCGGATCTCGAGCGGCGCGCCCGGCACCGACAGCACCTTCTGCGGCTTTAGCGCTTTCAGGTCCCACACCACCATGGTGTTGCCGAAGTTCTTCATCGCCTCGGCGTCTTTGATGAGATCGCCGAGCGGGCGCATGTAGTTGGCGTAGCCCGAGAAGCTTGACGTAAGCAGCACGTTCTTCTTCGGGTTCACCGCCAGGTCGTAACCATATCCATCGCCGCCGTTGGCGGTCGGCATCGCCTTGGCATCGAGGAATTTCCCCTGGTTCGAGTACAACGCCATGCCGGTCTGTCCGCCCTTGTCCTTGGTATTGGAGAGGGCCTGCACCAGCATGCGTCCTGGCAGCGCGTAATAGGTGTGCGGCCCGAGGAAGCCCGACTTGTCGCCGAGGTCGCTCACCGTACGCACCAGCTTCGGCTTCGCCGGGTCGCCCGCGATATCGAATACCCAGATGGTGTTGGCCGACAGGCCGCCCGCCCAGATATGGCGCCGGTCGTCGGTGAAGCCCATGTGATGCGCCTCGGCGCGCGTGCCGGTCGAGACGCTGCTGATCACCTTGCCGTAGCTCTTCGACTTCGGGTTGACGTCCACGGTGACGAGCTTGTCGGAGCCGTCGCCAAGCCCTTCGACGCCGAGCGTCCAGACGTAGACGTAGTCCTCCTGTCCCTTGATCAGCTTCGAGATGTACGGCGAATTGCAGGTCTCATCGGCGCTTGCCGGGCCGGATAGCGCGAGCGCGAGTGTCGTGAGCGCGAAGCAATGAAGTCGGCGCATGACTGTTCTCCCTGTTGTGAGAACGCGGATGCTACACCGCGCAATGGCCCGTTTGAACCGGTCCGTGCGGAACACCGCTTGCTGCCACGAGAGCGATATGAGACCACACGCACTCGTGATCTTCGAGCGGCTGCAGCCGATCGCGCGCCCGGTGTGCGCGGTGTGCGCGGCGGCGTTCGCCGCGCTGCTGCTAGTCGCGGGCGTCGAGTTCCTGCTGCGCTAGCTGCGCTTACTGCGGCAGCACGCGGCCGTCGGCGCCGATCGCCACGCGCTCGCCCGGCTGGAAGCTCGCCCCCTGCACGGTGAGAACCTGCGTCGTGCCGTCGTCCATGCGCACGCTCAGGCTCTGCGAAGAGGCGCTGCCGCCGGCGGCGGCGGATTGCACGGTGCCGCTGCCGGAGCGCACCGCGGCGGCAGGCGCCGCCCCCGCGGCGAGCTTCAGCACGCGACCCTCCGGCGTGACCTGCACGCGGTCGCCGGCCTTGAAGGCGTCGCTATCCTGCGTGATCGCCTGCGTCGTGCCGTCGTCCATGCGCAGCGCGAGCTGATAGCCGTCCATCCAGCGCGGCCGGGTCATTTGCCGGAGCGGTGTCTCGGGCGCCGTGCCGCCGGGGACCGCCACGCGCGCGGCTTGCACATTTTCGATGGTGCCGGTGCCGGGCCGGAACGCGTAGGTGTTGTCTGGCGGCGAGACGGCGCACGATGTGGCGAGCGCGGCCAGGGCGAATACGGATGCGAGTCGCTTCATGAGCTCCTCCTTGAGGCTGGGAGCCCCTCCTGCTGCAAGCGGCGTTCCCGCCTACTTACGCCAGGTATTCACCCACAAGAGCGCAGCGACGGATTTCGCGTCGGTGATGCGGCCGTCGCGCACCATGGCGATGGCCTCGGCGAACGGCACGATTAATGTCTCGACGAATTCGCCGGCATCGAGTGCCGCGTCGCGCACCTTGCGTAGTTTGCGCGCGACGAAGATGTCGATCGCCTCGTCGGTGTACGCAATCGCGGTATGGATCACGGTGAGGTGGGTCCACTCCTCGGCGGCGTAGCCCGTCTCCTCCAGCAGCTCGCGCCTCGCGGTCTCGAGGTGCGGCTCGTTCGGCTCGAGCTTCCCGGCCGGCACCTCGATAAACTCGCGCCGGTGCGGATAGCGGAACTGCCGCTCGAGCAGCACCGTGCCATCGTCGAAGAGCGGCACGACCGCCACCGCGCCGGGATGGCGGATGTACTCGCGCGTGCCTTGGCTGCCGTCAGGCAGGCGCACCACGTCGCGGTGCACCTTGAGCAGCTGGCCGTCGAAGACGCGCTCGCCGCTCGCGAAATGCTCGGTGAGGTCTTTCACCTAAGCGCCGGAAAAGTCGCCGCGCAAATCTCCATCAGCCGCTGCGGCAGCACGCCGAGGAGGAGCAGGAAAAGCCCGTTCGCCGAGAGCACCAGCCGCCCGACCGGCTGCGCGCGCACCGTCGAAGGCGCCACCGGCTCGTCGAAGTACATCAACTTCACCACCCGCAGGTAGTAGAACGCGCCGACGAGCGAGAGCAATACCGCGGCGACCGCCAGCCAGACATGTCCGGCGGCCACCGCCGCCTGGAACACCACGAGCTTGGCGTAGAAGCCGGCGGTCGGCGGAATGCCGGCGAGCGAGAACATGATCACGAGCATCAGGAACGCGTACCAGGGATGGCGACGGTTGAGCCCCTTCAGGTCATCGAGGTTCTCGCACTCGAAACCGGCGTGCGAGAGGTAGATCAGCATGCCGAAGGCGCCGACCGTCATCACGGCGTAGATCACCATGTAGAACACCGCGCCGGCGTAGGCGTCGGTGCGGTTCAGCCAGTTGCCGCCGACGTAGCCCGAGAGCAGGCCAAGCAGCATGAAGCCCATGTGGGCGATCGCCGAGTAGGCGAGCATGCGCTTGAGGTTGGATTGCGCGATCGCCGTGATGTTGCCGAGCGCGATCGACAGGATGGCGAGCAGAGCCAGCATCTGCTGCCAGTCGGGCGCGAGGTCCGGCAGGCCGTTAACCAAGAGGCGCACCGCCATGGCGAAGGCAGCGATCTTCGGCCCGGAGCCGATGATGAGCGTCACCGGCGTCGGCGCGCCGTGGTACACGTCGGGAATCCACATGTGGAAGGGCACGACGCCGAGCTTGAAGGCGACCCCGGCGACCACGAATACCAGGCCGAAGACCAGCAGCGTGCGATCGGGCGCGCTTGCCGCCTGGCGCGCCACCCTCTGCGCCACCTCGGTGATGACCAGGGTCTCGGTGGCGCCGTAGATCATGGACATGCCGTAGAGCAGCAGCCCGGACGAGAGCGCGCCGAGCACGAAGTACTTCATCGCCGCCTCNGTCGACAACGCCGAGTCGCGGTTCAGCGCCACCAGCGCGTACAGGCAGAGCGACATCAGCTCCAGGCCGAGGAACACCGTGAGAAAGCTGTTGGCGCTGATCAGCACCATCATGCCGAGCAGCGAGAAAAGGAGCAGCGACATGAACTCGCCGCGCAGCATGCCGCGCTCGACCAGATACGAGCGCGAGTAGACCAGCGCCGCCGATACGGAGAGGTAGCACACCAGCTTCAGCAGGTTGGCGAGGTGGTCGACGACGAAGAGGCCGTTGAAGAGATATAGGTGCTGGCGCGTGCCGAAGTCGACGAACAGCGTCGCCACCGCGCACAGCGCAAGCACGATCTGCGCGAAGACCGCGCTCGCGCCGCGACCCTCGTGCTTCACGTACAGGTCGAAAATCATGAGCGCGCACGCGCCGATGAGCAGCAGCACCTCGGGCAGTGCCGGCAGGTGATCGAACAGGCTGTAGATCATGGCTTGGCCGCCTGCACGTGGCGCACGAGATCGTTGACCGAGGCGTGCATGACCTGGGTGAAGGCCTTCGGATAGACGCCCATCCACAGGACCGGGATGGCGAGCGCGGCGAGCACGATCAGCTCGCGCACGTTCAGGTCGGCGAGCTTCGCCACGTGGTCATTGCCGACCGGGCCGAAGATCACGCGCTTGTACATCCAGAGCGTGTAAGAGGCGCCGAGTATCATGGTGGTCGCGGCGACGAATGCGAGCCAAAAGCTCTTGCTCATCGCGCCCATGATCACCATGAACTCGCCGACGAAGCCGCTGGTGGCCGGCAGGCCGGAGTTGGCCATGGCGAAGAGCATCATGAGGGTGGCGAACTTCGGCATGGTGTTCACCACGCCGCCGTAGTCGGCGATGTTGCGCGTGTGCACGCGGTCGTAGAGCACGCCGACGCAGAGGAACATGGCCGCCGAGACGAACCCGTGCGAGATCATCTGTACCAGGCCGCCTTCGACGCCCAGGGCGTTGAACAGGAAGAAGCCGAGCGTGACGAAGCCCATGTGCGAGATGGACGAGTACGCGATCAGGCGCTTCATGTCGGTCTGCACCAGCGTCACGAGGCCGATGTAGGCGATGGCGATGAGCGAGAGCGCGACCATCAGCCAGGCGAGCTCGTGCGAGGCCTGCGGCAGGATCGGCAGCGAGAAGCGCACGAAGCCGTAGGCACCGAGCTTGAGCAGGATCGCCGCGAGCACCACCGAGCCGCCGGTCGGTGCCTCGGTGTGCGCGTCCGGCAGCCAGGTGTGCACCGGCCACATCGGCACCTTCACCGCGAAAGCAAACAGGAAACCGAAGAAGAGCGCGATCTGCACGCCCAGCGGCAGGACGGTTCCGGCCTTGTGCCAGTCGAGGATGGCGAAGGTGCCGCCCGCCTCGTTGTAGAGGTAGAGGAACGCCACCAGCATGAGGAGCGAGCCGAACAGCGTGTAGAGGAAGAACTTGACCGCCGCGTACACCCGGTTCGGGCCACCCCAGATGCCGATGATGATGAACATCGGTATCAGCGTGCCTTCGAAGAAGATGTAGAAGAGCACCGCGTCCAGCGCCGCGAAGACGCCGTTCAGCAGGCCGGACATGATCAGGAAGGCGGCGAAGTACTGCTGCGCGCGCGTTTCGATCGCCGTCCAGCCGGCGATCACCACCAGTATGGTGATGAAGCTGTTCAGCAGGATGAAGAGCAGCGAGATGCCGTCGACGCCGAGGTGGTAGTTGATGTGGAAGCGCTCGACCCAGCGGTGCAACTCGACGAACTGCATGGCGCTGGTGGAGGCATCGAAGCCGCCGTAAAGCGGCAGCGTGACGAGGAAGCCGAGCATCGAGCCGACGAGCGCGATCCAGCGCATCCACGCATTGCGCTCGCCCACCCCGAGCACCGCTATGCCGGCGACGATCGGAATCCAGATCGCGAGAGACAGGAGCACGCGTCGCCTATTTCTTCAGCATGAGGAACCAGAAGGCGAGGATCATCACGCCGAACAGCATGGTCACCGCGTACTGGTTGAGAAGCCCGGTCTGCAGAAGGCGCGCGACGGACGAGAACCAGCCCACCAGGCGCGCCGAGCCGTTCACCATCACGCCGTCGATCAGCGCCTGGTCGCCGCCGCGCCAGAAGCCCTTGCCGAGGCTCCTCGCGCCGCCGGCGAAGAGCCACGCGTAGAGCTCGTCGAATCCGTATTTGCGCTCGACCAGCGCGTACAGCGGGCCGAGCTCCATGGCGATGCGCTTGGGCAGCGCCGGCCGCTTGAGGTACAGGTACCAGGCGGTGGCGATGCCGGCGAGCGCCAGCCAGAAGGGCACCGAGACGAACCCGTGCGCCATGAACGCCCAGATGCCGTGGTACTCCTCCTCCATCTTCGGCAGGACACCGGCGAAGTAGTCGCCGAAGAGCACGGAGCCGATCAGCCAGCCGGCCGCCACTGACGGGATAGCGAGCAGCACGAGCGGGAAGGTGACGACGGGCGGGGATTCGTGCGGCGGATGGGCGGCGTCGAAGCGCGGCTGGCCGTGGAAGGTCATGATCATCATGCGGAACGTGTAGGTCGCGGTGACGAACACGCACAGCAGCACGCACAGATAGGCGAAGCTGTGGCCGGTGACGCCCGAGGCGTGCACCGCAGCGATGATCGGGTCCTTCGAGAAGAAACCGGCGAAGCCCGGGATGCCGGCCGACGAGATGGCGCCGATCAGCATCGTCCAGTAGGTCCAGGGCATGTAGCGCCTGAGCGCCCCCATGCGGCGCATGTCCTGCTCGTGGTGCAGCGCGATGATCACCGAGCCGGCCGCGAGGAAGAGCAGCGCCTTGAAGAACGCGTGCGTCATCAGGTGGAACATGGCCGCCGAGTAGGCCGAGGCCCCGAGCGCCGCGGTCATGTAGCCGAGCTGCGAGAGCGTCGAGTACGCCACCACGCGCTTGATGTCGTACTGCGTGAGCGCCACCAGCGCCATCGAGAGCGCGGTCAGCGCCCCTATGACGAGCACCACGGAGCGTGCGGTCTCCGACAGCTCGTACAGCGGCGCCATGCGCGCCACCATGAAGATGCCGGCGGTCACCATGGTGGCGGCATGGATCAGCGCCGAGATCGGCGTCGGGCCTTCCATCGAATCGGGCAGCCACACGTGCAGCGGGAACTGGGCGCTCTTGCCCATCGCACCGACGAAAAGCAGCAGGCAGATGAGCGTCATGCTGGCGTCCGCCTTCGGCGCGGCCTGGAACACCGTGCCGTAGTCGAGCGTGCCGAACTGCGTCAGGATGAGCGCGATGCCGAGGATGAAGCCGAAGTCGCCCACCCGGTTGACCAGGAACGCCTTGAGGTTGGCGTAGATGGCGGTTTCGCGCGTGTACCAGAAGCCGATCAGCAGGTAGGACACGAGGCCCACCGCCTCCCACCCGAAAAAGAGCTGCACGAAGTTGTTCGCCATCACCAGCATCAGCATCGAGAAGGTGAAGAGCGCGATGTACGAGAAGAAGCGCTTGTAGCCGGGGTCCTCCGCCATGTAGCCGATGGTGTAGATGTGCACCATCAGCGAGACGAAGGTCACCACCACCATCATGAGCGCGGTGAGCCGGTCGACCAGGAAGCCGATCTCGAAGCGATAGTCGGCGACGGTCAGCCACGGGTAGACCGTGGTATTGAGCGTCTCGCCCTCGAGCACGCGGAAGAACACGACGCACGAGGCGAGGAACGAAAGCAGCACCGAGAAGATGGTGACGCTGTGCGCCGCGCGCCGGCTGACCCAGCGGCCGCCCAGGCCGGCGATCATCGCGCCGACCAGCGGCGCGAAGGCGATGATCACGGCCAGTTCCTTCAGCGAATCGCGGGGCATGTCATCCTTGCCGTTTAGCTTTCATCGCTGCCGTTTAGCTTTCATCCCTTAAGCGAGTCGAGGTCCTCGACGTCGATGCTGCTCAGGTTGCGGAACAGGACCACGAGAATCGCGAGGCCGATCGCCGACTCGGCGGCGGCCACGGTCAGGATGAAGAACACGAACACCTGGCCGGCGATGTTGCCGAGGAAGTGCGAGAAGGCGATGAAGTTCAGGTTGACGGCGAGCAGCATCAGCTCGATCGCCATCAGCAGCACGATGAGATTGCGGCGGTTGAGGAAGATGCCGACCACGCTGATGGCGAAGAGGATCGCACCCAGCACCAGGTAGTGCTGAAGCTCGAGCGGCGCGCTCATTCCTTCTCCACCGGCATGGCCACCAGGCGCACCCGGTCCTCGCGCCGGACGCGGATCTGCGCCGCCGGCTCCTGCGCGCGCGTGTCCTTGCGCCGGCGCAGCGTCAGCGCGATCGCGGCGATGATGGCGACGAGCAGGATCACCGCCGCGATCTCGAAGGCGTAGGCATAGTCGGTGTAGAGGATCAGACCTAGGGTCTTGGTATTGCTGTAGCGCGCCGGCGCCGGGGCGCCGCCGGCGCCCCAATAGTGATTGGCCACGACCGTCACCATCTCGGCGACCATGATGCTGCCGACCACCAGCGCGAGCGGCAGGTTGCGCCAGAAGCCCTCGCGCACCCGCTCGAGGTTGATGTCGAGCATCATCACCACGAAGAGAAACAGCACCATCACGGCGCCGACGTAGACCACCACCAGCGCGATCGCCAGGAATTCGGCGCGCAGCAGCAGCCACAAGCCGGCGGCGGTGAAGAACGCGAGCACCAGGAAGAGTGCCCCGTGGACCGGGTTGCGCGCGGTGACTACGCGGATGCCGGACAGCAGCAATACCGCCCCGAAGGCGTAGAAGATGGCGCTCTCGAACATTCTTGTTCTGCTTGGTTAGCGGTAGCGGGCGTCGATTTCCCGATCCCGGGCTATCTGCTCCTCGTAGCGGTCGCCGATCGCGAGCAGCATCGGCTTGGTGTAGTACAGGTCGCCGCGCTTCTCCCCGTGGTACTCGAGCGTGCGCGTCTCGACGATGGCATCGACGGGGCAGGCCTCCTCGCAGAAGCCGCAGAAGATGCACTTGGTGAGATCGATGTCGTAGCGCGTCGTGCGCCGCGTGCCATCGGCGCGCTGCTCGCTCTCGATGTGGATGGCAAGCGCCGGGCACACCGCCTCGCACAGCTTGCAGGCGATGCAGCGCTCCTCCCCGTTCGGATAGCGCCGCAGGGCATGGAGGCCGCGAAAGCGCGGGCTCATCGGCGTCTTCTCCTCCGGGAACTGCACCGTGATCTTGCGCGCGAAAATATGCCGCCCCGTCAGCGCCATTCCGCGCACCAGTTCCAGCAGCATGAACGAGCGGAAGAATTCGACGATGCGCATCATNTNGTNTTTGCCCCCCTGATAAGGGGGGTGGCGCGCAGCGCCGGGGGGTTTTGCTTTTCCAAACCAGAAACCCCCCGCTCGCCTGCGGCTCGCGACCCCCTTGTCAGGGGGTCGGCAACACGAAGAACCGTCAGCTCCATATATTCCATGGCGTCTGCATCCATAGACCGATCACTGCGATCCACACCAGCGTCAGCGGGATGAACACCTTCCAGCCCAGGCGCATGATCTGGTCGTAGCGATAGCGCGGAAACGTCGCGCGGATCCAGAGGAACATCGAGACGATGAAGAAGATCTTGAGGAGCAGCCACCCCATCGGCGGCATCAGGTTGAAGAGCCACGAGTCGATCGGCGCCTGCCAGCCGCCGAAGAACATGACCGCGGTCAGCGCCGAGATCAGCAGCATGTTCATGTACTCGGCGAGGAAGAAGAGCGCGAAGGTCATGCCCGAGTACTCGACCATGTGNCCGGCGACGATCTCNGACTCGCCTTCCACGACGTCGAAGGGCGCGCGGTTGGTCTCGGCGACGCCCGAGACGAAGTAGACGATGAGCATCGGCAG
>C688J14111_10000400_pt1 | contig 11060 bp, 14 predicted proteins | sample HopSoiMetagenom1_FD_14111 | JGI IMG/M metagenome (IMG submission 14111)
GCGCCGTTCATGGTCCGCACCGGGCCGGCGGCGCTCGGGCGCAATGCCGTTACCTTCCGGCCGGGTCGCAGCACCCTCCCGCCGCCGGTCGCCAGGCCGCTTCCGGTACATACTCATGTCGGAAGGCCGTTCGCGCACCTCGTGCAGCGCCATCATCGCCATCATCACCGCTTCTCCGGCTACGGCGCTTACGTCTATCCCTTCACCACCTGGGACGACGGGAGCTACATCGGTGTTCCCTACGATCCCGGCGCCGCAATCCCAGTCTATGCGCCGGCTCCCCTGGTCGAGACGGTCGATCCGCTCTCGCCCCGTCCGGTACCCCGCATCGGGATGCGCGACGATGGCGGAGAAGCCTGCCGCGCGGAGCGCGTGACGGTGCCGGCGAACGGGGGCGATCGGGAGATCACGGTAGTCCGCTGCTAAGGATAGGCAGAAACGCGCCTTGAAAAGGCCGCGCAGACCTGCCATCTACATCCTGTCGGCCTGCTGAGCGGGCCGCGGCGTGGCCGCCTGTAAGAACCAAAACAACGGTTTTGGCCCGCTTTTCAAATTTCCTTTCACATTGGCAGCCCAGATCAGGCGGGGTGTCTCCAGGACCCCGCGATGCGTGCGCGATTTCGCGCGCCCCTCGCCACATAGGATTCTCATTTTGACTTCGTTTAACGACTTCGGCCTCGCAGCGCCGATCACCCGTGCACTTACTGAAGAGCAGTACTCCACTCCCACCCCCATCCAGACCGACGCCATTCCGATCGTCCTCGCCGGACGCGACATCGTCGGCATCGCGCAGACTGGGACCGGCAAGACCGCCGCGTTCGCACTGCCGATCCTCAACCGTCTTTACGCCAACCGGAAGCCGCTGGAGAAGAAATCGCCCCGCGTGCTGGTTCTGAGCCCGACGCGCGAATTGTCCGGCCAGATCCTCGACAGCTTCCGTACCTATGGCCGCCACATGCGCATCCAGTCAGCGCTCGTGATCGGTGGCGTGCCGATGGGCCGCCAAGTGCGCGACCTGATGAACGGGCTCGATGTGCTGGTCGCGACCCCGGGCCGCCTGCTCGATCTCCTGCGTGCCAATGCGGTGCGCCTCAATCAGGTCGAGGTGCTCGTGCTCGACGAAGCCGACCGCATGCTCGACATGGGCTTCATCCACGACATCCGCACCATCGTGGCGAAGCTTCCGAAGGAGCGCCAGACGCTGCTGTTCTCCGCGACGATGCCGCGCGAGATTGCGGACCTTGCGGCGCACATGCTGCGCGATCCGGCGCGCGTCGCCGTCACGCCAGCTGCATCGACCGCCGAGCGCGTCGACCAACGAGTCATCCTGGTCGACAAGCCGGCGAAGTCCGCGCTGCTGATCGAGCTGCTGCGCAGTGAGGTGACCGGCCAGACACTGGTGTTCACCCGTACCAAGCACGGCGCGGACAAGGTCGTGAAGAGCCTTCATCACGCCGGCCTTTCAGCCGAAGCGATTCACGGCAACAAGTCGCAGAACCAGCGCGAGCGTGTGCTCGGCGCGTTCCGCGCCGGGAAGCTCGGGACGCTGGTCGCGACCGACATCGCGGCGCGCGGCATCGACGTCGACGGCATCAGCCACGTGATCAACTATGATCTGCCGAACATTCCGGAGAGCTACGTGCACCGTATCGGCCGCACCGCGCGCGCCGGCGCGGAGGGCATTGCGATCTCGTTCTGCGATCACGAAGAGCGGGCTTATCTGCGCGACATCGAGAAGCTGATCCGGATAACCATTCCAGCGACCGACCGCCGTTCGGCGCCGCGACAGGACCGGCAACCCGCCGATAATCAGCGTCCGCAACAGGCGCGTCGTGGCGAGCAGCAGAAGCGAGCCGGTCAGCATCAACCCCACGGCAATCACCAGCAGAACCGCGGCGGGCAACAGAAGGGCCGTGGCGGTCAGCAAGAGAACCGCGGCGCCCACCAGGAGAATCGTGGGCGCCACCGGCAGGCGCCGCGCTTCGGCAAACAGCAACACCGGAATGACGCCGGCCGTCATGAGCAACCGCGGCAGGCCGATCCGGCCGCAGTTGCGTCGGACATCGGGCAGATCGCCTTCATGCGCCAGGCCCCGCGACAGGCGCAGGGAGCCGGTGACGCGAACCGCGGCACGCGCTAAAGAGAGGCACGGAGAATCGGCGGATGGCCAAAGAAGAGCTGCTTGAGTTCGACGGCACGGTCACGGAAGTGCTGCCCGACGGCAACTTCCGTGTGAAGCTCGACAACGAACATGAGATCCTCGCCTATACGGCGGGAAAGATGCGCAAGTTCCGCATCCGGACCGGCGTTGGCGACCGCGTCGTCGTCGAGATGTCGCCTTACGATCTGCAGCGCGGCCGCATCAGCTTCCGTCACAAGAGCGCGGCGCCTCCAATGATTGGCTCCGGACAGCGCCGCCCGCAGTACCGGCGCTAATTCCCCGCGCGAAATTCGACGCCCAAGCGATCCTCGCCGCGCCAGGCGATGCGGCACGCGTGATGCTCGCCGCTCGCCTCGAGCACGAGATCGAATTTCTCCGGAATGCCGACGAGGCTCTTGACCAAGAGCAACGCGCCATGGCTCGACATATTGCGCACGGTGCAATCAACGACGGATCGGCCGGACTGCAGGACAATCTTGCCGGACTTCAAGGTCCGATGCCGTGAGATTCGCCGTCGCTCGTCCATGGCCGCCTCCAGCCGCCAGTCGGTGTCTCTCCCCCGAATACAGCCTATTACTGGCGCGTTAAAATTTTAGCTCCAGAACGCCGGACGATGGCGGCCGCAGATTCATCAGTTGGAAAGCATCAGGCGGCGGCCCCCAAGCGGCCCTTGATCAGGAGGACGAGCGGCAGCGTCAGCAGAACGATCGCCGCGATCACCACCAGGGCATGCGGCACGCCGATGGCATCGCCGATCAATCCATAGATGATCGGCGCGACCGCGCCCGAGCCGATCGTACCCGTGTAGAAAATGCTGAATGCGCGCGTGCGCGCCTCCGGCGCGACGAGCAGCGGCACCGAACCGTACAGCACCGACGACGTACCGTTGAGCGCCACGCCCATCGGCGACAGGAGCACCAGCGCGAACTCGAGCGGAGCGGCGAGCAGCGCCAGAATGCCCAGCGCGGTCAAACCTTCGGTGAGCCAGACCGTCGCGACAACGCCGATGCGTGCGCCGATCCAGGCGCAGACGAGTTTGCCAACGGCGCCGCCCACGAACACCAGCGTGAGCGCCAATCCGATGGTCGGAAGCGATGCGCCTTTCGCGGTCAGCAGGAAAGGCAGGAAGGTGAGCAGGCCCATGCGCGTGCCGCTATCGATGACGCCGATCCCGAGCAGCGCGTAGAACCCGCCTTGTCCCGCGGCCGCAATCCCGGCTGCATCCTTTTCGGTTTTCGCAGTTTCTGCCTGATAGCGCGGCGTCAGCAGCAGCACCGCAATCGCCGTGATAAACCCGAGTGCGCCCATCAGCGCGAGCGTGGTGCGCCAGGGCAGCATCGTGACGAGTAGTGCACCCGCGGCCGGCACCGCCATCTTCCCGAGATCGCCGGCGAAATTGTAGGTGCCGAGTGCCTTGAGCGAGCGAGCGCCGGAGAACGCATGCGCGACCAGCGACGAACCGAGGGGGTGCTGCGTGCTGGCGCCGAGCCCGACCAGAAACAGCACCCCGATCAACGCCGGGAAGCTGCCCGCGAACAGCGCGAGACAGTAGCCAAGCCCCGCGAGCGCGCTGCCGCCTGCAAGCACCAGCGGCGTGCCGAGCCGCGCGCTCAGCATCCCGGAGGGGACCTGGAAGCCCGCCATCGTGCCGGCAAGCGCGCCGCGTAGCGCGCCGACCTCCGCATAGCTCAGCCCGAACTCCGCCTGCCAGATCGGCAGCATCACGATGACGAGGTCGGTGTAGCCGTCGTGCAGCGCATGCGCGCCACAGGCGACGCCCATCGCGCGCCGCTTGTCGCTGCGCGTGTTGCTTGCGGGCGCGCTTTGGGTGGCAGCGCTCATGCGGCTCCCGGGCGGCGCTCGACGAAGCCCGAGCCGATGAAGGAGAGCACCAGCTCGCCTTTTTGGTTGGTGCCTGTGTTGCGCGCGAAGATAATGCCCCAGCCGGGGCGGCTCTTGGTCACGCGCTTCTCCGCGACTTCGGACGCGTAACTGATGGTGTCACCGACATAGACCGGCTTCAGCCACTTCAGCTCGCGAAACCCCGGCGACGGCCCGAGCTTCGCGATCACTTCACCCCGCGCAGCGCGCTCCGCATCTTCGCGCCTGCCGTATTGCACGCGCAAGTTCATCCACGCCGCGACGGTGTGCCAACCGGAAGCGCACAACGCGCCGAAGTGCGACTTCGCGGCAGCCGCCTCATCCATGTGGAAGGCCTGCGGATCGTATTGCGCGGCGAACGTCTTGATCGCCTCGGCAGTGAACGTGTGCGTGCCGAGCTCGATGCGGTCGCCGACATTGATATCGTCGAAATACCTCATGCGGGTTGTCCCGCTTTGCGCCGCTCGACCATCTGCGGACAGGCAAGCGTCATCACGCGCTCGCCGCGATCGTTGAACGCTTCCCACAGGAAGCTGACGAAGCCGCGGTCCGGCTTGCTCTGCGAGACGCGCGTCCACTGCACCCTGCCGCGTACCGTGAGAGTGTCGCCAGGCCGCACAGGTTTGAGCCACTTCACTTCATCGATGCCGGGCGCACCCATCGAGGCGGTGTCGAGTAGCAGCCCGTCGGCGATCATCTTCATCAGGATGCAGCACGAGTGCCAACCGGAGGCCCCGAGGCCGCCCAGCATGGTGTTGCGCGCCGCCTCCTCGTCGAGGTGCATCGGCTGCGGATCGAACTGCGCCGCAAATCCGATGATCTCCTCGCGCGTGACATGGCGCGGCCCGTATTCGGCGGTCCAGGAGGTGTTGAAATCTTCGAAATAATACTTCGGCACGGCAGCCCTCAGAGCCCACGAGCGCCAACGATCCCTAGACGGGCGAACTCAGAAGCGTCAACACGCATGATCCGGCGAAGTGGATACCGGTTCGCCGATAAGATCATGCGTCTTTCAAATTGGCGCGCGCCCGGACGCAAAACCGGTGCCCACTTTTGCTGGTCGCGCGCCTACGCCGCAACGCTGCATTGACATCGGCACCAACGCATGCAGTCTCGCGCGAGCCGACGCCGCGACTCGAAGGAGAAGGTCATGTTCTATATCGGCGACCTGTTCCAGTGGGAGCGGTTCATCACGCCGTCGATCATCAAGCTCTTTTACTGGCTGGTCGTCATCATGGTGCTGCTTGCCGGGCTGTCGGGCCTAGCGGCGGCAGCCGGCACCTTCTTCGTCAACCCCATCGCCGGCGCACTCGCGGCAATTGCGAGCTTCGCCGGCATGCTGGTCGGCATCTTGTTCGCGCGCATCGCAGCGGAGTTCATCCTGATGGTATTTCGGATCAACGAGCACCTGGCGGCGATCCGGAACAGAGGCGGGATGTAAGGCTCTTCAACGTCTATCGTGATTCACGCGCGAACCGCAGACGCGCCGTGATGCTCCGCCACGTGGTCATTCCGCCGCCGGTCGCTCGTCTTCGATCCGTGGAACATCGCGGAATGAAACAAGTCGGCGCCCGGTCTCATCCCACAGCGTGAAGCGGATGCAACGAAAGCTCTCCCAGAGAGTCAGCCGGCCAATTTCGCGCAGCTCGGGATGATCGCGCAGCACGCGTGACAGCCGATAGAAAGGAATGCGGCTGCACAGATGGTGCACATGATGAACACCGATGTTCGCGCTGAACCAGCGCAGCAGGGCTGGCAAATCGTAATACGAGCTTCCGTACAGCGCGGTGTCCTGTTGGACCCAAGTTCGATCGCCTTCCCAGAGCGTGTCCTCGAACTGGTGCTGGACATAGAACAGCCAGACCCCGATCGAGGCGGCAAGCAGCATGACCGGAAGATGCACGATGAGGAAGGCCTTGACGCCGATGAACCAGATGAGCACCGCGACGATGAGTGCAATCGCGGCGTTGGTCGCCATGGTGCTGAGCCACGGCTGCCATCCGGCGCGGAACAGGCCAACCGGAAGCCGCTGCTGCAGGATAAAGAGGAACGCCGGGCCGATCCCGAAGAGCACGATCGGATGCCGGTAAATCCGATATCTCAGGCGCCCCCACCACGAGCGTGCCAGAAATTCGCGCACCGTCAGAGTGTCGACGTCGCCAATGCCGCGCAAGTCGAGATTGCCCGAGCTCGCATGGTGGATCGCGTGGGTGCGCCGCCAGAAATCGTAAGGCGTCAGCGTCAGCACGCCGATGACGCGGCCGACCCAATCGTTCGCACTGCGGTGCGAAAAGAAGGCGCCATGGCCGCAGTCATGCTGAATCATGAAGAGGCGAACCAGAAAGCCCGCCGACGGGATGGCAATGAGCAGCGTAGCCCACCAATGGCCGCGCACGAAAGTAAGCCATGCCACGATCCAGAGCGCCACCAGCGGGAGAAGTGTCACCGCCAGCTCGGCAATCCCGCGCCGATTGCTGGGCTTTCCATAACGGGTGAGACTTTGTCGCAGTTGCCGCGCATCGATCGTCGCGACGCGCGAATTGTGCCCAACGCTCAAATGGCCGTCTCCGAGCGGCTGCGAGTACGCGCCCGCTTGGGGGCGCCGGCCGCTTTCTTCTGTTCGGCGAGTTCGGCCGCCGCGCGGCTTTCCGCCGCTTCTTTCTCCAGCCGAAGCGCGCGCAGCCGGATCGTATTCGCGTCAACGCGCGCCTTTGCTGCCGCGTAGTCGCGCAGCGCCTGCACGGCATCCTGATCGCGGCTCGCCTTGAGAGCGGCGGCCGTCATGCGTTGCTCAACGCTCTTGGAGGAAGTCATAGGTCCCTCGATGCGATTGCTCCGAAAAGCAATCCCGCAGCCTGATCTCTCAGGTGCGGGATCCTAAACCAACGCGCTCCGCCAGTACATCCGTGGTCGAAGCGCAATGGCTCTTTGCGCGAGCGTGCTAGACGGCGCGCAGATTCTCGGCGGACGATTTGCCGCTGCGGCGATCAGCCACGATGTCGTAGGAAATCTGCTGTCCCTCATTGAGGGTGCTCATTCCGGCGCGTTCGACCGCGCTGATGTGCACGAAGACATCCTTGTCGCCATCCTCCGGCTGAATGAAGCCGAAGCCCTTTTGGCTGTTGAACCACTTCACCGTTCCCTTGGTCATGGGAAATTTCCTTCTGTTTGCGATGCACGTGTGGGATTGCGCACGCGCTTGTCGCGCCGCGGTCCCCGTTTTCGATTTTTGGATAAGTGTCTGAAACGTGCGCGCCTTGTCAGAAGGCGAAGCGGCCCAGTCAATCGGCCAAGGATCGATCGTTTGATATGTGCGCGAACCGGCGAAAAGTCAAGGAAAGTATGAGTATGAAAACTTGGCTATCTCATCGCGCTGATGGAGGATTCCGATGATCGCACCCGCGTGGAGAAATCTTCACATGTTCAGAACCTGGTGGGCGATCGGGACGCTGGCGGCGGAATCGCAGCAGTTGGTGTGGTTGCGCCTGATGCGGCTGGCGGCCGGAGGCTCGCTGGCCTGCGCCAATCCACGCCGGCTATCGAGACGAGGGCGAAGCTACTTCGCAAACCGGAAAGGCATCACGTCGCCGTCGGCCACCTCGTACTCCTTGCCTTCCAGCCGCAGCTCGCCGGCTTCGCGCGCGCCAGCTTCGCCGCCAAAAATCGCTCACACCATTCTTACCGCTCACAAAAGCGATCGAAGCGTGACAGGAGCGTTTGGCCGACTTTCAAGTCGTCGCCGCGTTGCGCGACGCACTGATCGCTATTGCCGCATGGACCCGCGCCAGATGACTGGCTAAGTTCGCGCGCGAAGGCGACATAAGAACACTGGAGGGAACCTCATGGACCGGCGAAAGCTGGTTGCGCTCTGCGCACTGGGCACACTCGCGCTCAACGTCGCGCCCGCACACGCACAAACCCAAACCTGGCCGCAGCGTAGCGTGCGCTTCCTCGTGCCGCTCGGGCCCGGCTCCGGCGTCGACATCACGGCGCGGGTGCTCGCCGAGAGGCTTTCCGCAAAATGGGGCAAGCCGGTGGTGGTCGAGAACAAACCGGGTGGCGATGCGATCCTGGCGATCACGACCTTCACCGGCGCGAACGACGACCACACGCTCTTGATGGCGCCGACCTCGACGTTCACCGCGCATCCTTATCTGCACGAAAAACTGCCCTACGACGTGAAAGAGCTCATGCCCATCGCGCGGGTGAGCAACACAGTGATCGGCGTCGGCGTGCCTTCCTCGCTCGGCGTCAACTCGATGGATGAGCTATTGAAGCGCGCCAAAGCCGAGCCGGGCAAGCTGAATATGGCCTCGGCTACCGGCGCGAACGATTTCGTCGTGGCGGGATTTCTCAAGCAGGCGAATGTCGACATCGCGCGCGTGCCCTATCGCGACACCGTACAGGCGATCAACGATCTCGCCGAAGGGCGCATCCAGCTTTACGTCGCCGCCTACGCGATCATGCGGCCGCAGGTGCAGGCCGGGAAGGTGAAGGTGATCGCGCTGATGAACAACGAGCGCGCACCGATGCTTCCCGAGGTGCCCACCGCGCGCGAAGCCGGCACGCCCGCGCTGTCGATGGACGGGCTGGTGGGCCTGTTCGGCCCGAAGGAAATGCCGAAGGACGTGCGCGATCAGATCGCGGCCGATGTGATCGCGGTCGCCAGCGATGCTGAGGTGTCAGGCAAGATCTCCGCGACCGGTCAAATCGTGCACCCGGACAAGGCCGACGCATTCGCCAAGGACATCGAACTGCAGACCAAGGTCGTGTCCGATTCGGCGGCCGCGGCAGGCATCAAGCGGATGCTGCAGAACTAGATGATCATCGACATCTACACCCACATTCTCCCGGACCGCTTCTTCCGGGAGATGTCGCGCGCCTCGCCGAAGCTCGAAAACATCGGCGCGCGGCTGCGCGGCGTCAAGAAGCTGTTCGATCTCGATCTGCGCTTCGCCGAGATGGATACGCTCGACGATTGCCGGCAGGTCATCTCGCTGCCCAATCCGCCGCTCGAAGAAATCGCCCAAGGCGAGACGGCCGCGCTGCTTGCGCGAGTCGCGAACGACGCGATGGCGGAATTGTGCGAACAGCACCCAAAGCGCTTCCCCGCGTTTGTTGCGGCGGTGTCGCTGGACGATGTGGACGCGGCACTGAAAGAGGCCGAGCGCGCGATCGAGACGCTCGGCGCGCGCGGCATCCAGATTTTCACCAACATCGCCGGCCATCCGCTCGATGAGGAGCGCTTCCGGCCCGTATTCGCAGCGATGGCGGATTACGATCTGCCGATCTGGCTGCACCCGGCGCGCACCGCCGCGATGCCGGATTACGCCGCTGAGCAAAAATCGCGCTTCGAGATGTGGTGGTGCTTCGGCTGGCCCTACGAGACGAGCGTCGCGATGGCGCGGCTCGTGTTCTCCGGGGTGTTCGACCGCCATCCGGGGCTGAAGATCATCACGCATCATCTCGGCGGCGGCATGATCCCGTTCTTCGACGGGCGCATCGGCGCCGGCATGGACGTGCTCGGCTCGCGCACGTCGGATGAGGACTATTCGCAGGTGCTGAAATCGCTGAAGCGCCCGCATCTCGACTATTTCCGCGAGTTCTATGCCGATACTGCGCTGTTCGGCGCCGGCAACGGGCTCATCTGCGGGCTCGATTTCTTCGGCGCCGACCGCGTGGTGTTTTCAACGGACGCGCCACTCGGGCCGATTGCGAAGACCATCGCGGCCGTCGAGGCGCTCGATCTTGATCCTCAAGCGCGCGAGAGGATCATGGCGGGCACTGCCGCCAAACTAATGAAGCTGGCGTTCTAGCTCGCGCGGCGCAGCGCAGCGGGCTCCCGCGTGGTTGCGGGCTGCCGCGCAGCAGTGAGAAACCGCCGCCCTGCCTCGGTCACCACCACCATCGTCCCCCGCCCCGCAACCGGCTTGCGCATCACGAGGTTACGCTCGATCGCGTCTTCCCAGACCGTGAGCCGCGGGCAGGACGTGCGCCACGCATCGAGCATCTCCGCGTAGCTGCGCGGTGCCTTGGCGACCCATTCGACCAGGTCGAACACAAGCGATTCCGGTGCATCGGACATCCAGGGCCTCTTAGGCGGCGGCGCGTTATACCATCGGAGCCGCAGCCGGGCCAATGCACAGATGCGTGGCGTGCCTTGCGGAATCGGCTAGACTGACGCGTACGCGGAGGACTCCATGAGCTATCTTCTCCGGACCATTCTCGGCATTATTGCCTTGGCTTTTGCGTTCTGCGGCGCCGCGGGCGCGGCCGAGCAGGTCGATCTGCTACTGGTGCTCGCCTCCGATGTCTCGCGCAGCGTCGACACGCGGAAATTCGAGTTGCAGCGCCAGGGTTATGCGGCGGCGCTCTCGAACCCGCGCGTGATCGAGGCCATCAAATCCGGCCCCCACGGGCGCATCGCGATATGCTTTCTCGAATGGTCGGGTGCGACCTCGCAGAAGCTGGTGATCGACTGGACCATCGTAGGCGACTTTGCCTCGGCGCGCCGGATCGGCGACCAGATGCTGGAGCTGCCCCGCTCGTTCGCGGACCGCACCTCGATCAGCGCCGGGCTCGAGTTCTCGATGGCGCAGCTCAACAACGCGCCGCTCGAGGCGCCGCGCCGCACCATCGATGTGTCGGGTGACGGCACCAACAATTCCGGACGCGATATCAATTCGGTTCGGGACGAGGTGCTGGCGAAGGGGGTGACCATCAACGGCTTGGTCATCCTCAGCGACACGCCGCTGCCGTGGAATCCCGAGCACACCAATCCGCCCGGCGGGCTCGACAACTATTATCGCAACAACGTGACCGGCGGCCCCGGCTCGTTCGTCATGGTGGCGGAGAATCACAACTCGTTCGGGCAGGCGATCGTGAAGAAGATGATCGCCGAGATCGCGTGGGTCGAGCCGGAGAAGCCGCTGGTGCTGAGATAGCGGCACCCGCTCCATACCTTCCCCTGAAAGGGGGAGGTCGATGCGCGCAGCGCATCGGGTGGGGGTCGCGGCGG
>C688J14111_10000402_pt1 | contig 11001 bp, 10 predicted proteins | sample HopSoiMetagenom1_FD_14111 | JGI IMG/M metagenome (IMG submission 14111)
TTGCTGCTCCGTCCATGAAAGCCCGCCCCAGCAAGCCACTTCATATCCAGCTTGTTCCAGAGCCCATTTCACAGGCGCTGTGTGGTTTTCTTTGGCGTAGGCAAAAATGATGACTTTCATTTGAGTTCTCCTGTTCTAAAAAGACGAGCCCGGGAATTAGCGTGACCTCACTCCCACTTAGCGCGAAAAGTTTGTTGTCGATCAAAGCCTGTCACTGCAAAAGGAAAAGGACCGCCATCAACTGATGGCGGCCCTGCTGCTGTTTTAGTCATCGTCGCCGTCTGAGGCAAGCGTGCAGAACGTGGTGGTTACGTCTCTGTGCGGACTTGTGAAAAATCCGCCAGTAATGGTTTCAAGCTCTTGTGGCGATAAGTCCCGAGCCAGTTGACGGCTGAGCACTCGATTATCCTTCTTATTTGACATGATTTTTCTCCTTTGTGAATGAATTTATTTGCATGTTTGTTTTGCTGTGATCTCGCCTCTGTCAGTTGCTGAGCGACAATTAATTCTGCCGCTCTTGTACATTTGGTGGATTAGGCCGGATCGCACGCAACATCGACGATGGGGCCATTTTTGTGAAGCGAGGTGCCATGGCATCCAGTTGTGCCACCCGCAACGTGCTGCACTTCTTCAGGCGACAATTCGCGAGCGCCTCTGCGAGTCAGTACCCGATTCGACATGCTTTGCTCCAACATGATTGCTCCTTTTTTAGTGAAACGGCTTTTCTGATTTTGTTATTGATCAGCGAAAAATCAAGGTTTGGTATCTAGATTCAAGATTTGTCGGCCAAGGTAGGAAGCTGCTAACCTCGCCGGTTTGTCGCCGATTCCGCGCTATTCAGTCCGAGAATCGCACGAAGCAATAATCCGCATCTTCATTTCGGCCGTGGGGCTGTAAGCTCCTGAACGGGAGCAAAGAGATCACGACCTCGCTAAAATCAGCTTAAAAAAAACCGTTCTCTGCTTCAATGTCTTCGCTGCAATTTTCCCGAGCAGGATTCCCAGAATGGGAGAGAGAAGAAGCGCAGATTTGGAGAGAGAGCTTTGGCAGTCTTTTTGTATCCCGCAGAGACTGCAAAGCCTTACCAACATCCACGAGATGGCCGCTTGGCCGCTTCCATCGCTGGCGAAGCGAAGGGCATTGGCCAACATTACAATCGTCGTCATCGCTGCCTTTGGCTTCCACCATGATTAGTGGGCTATGCCGGGCTTTTCTGCCTGATGCCGTCTGGGGTTGGGCCGCCGGATCGGTTATGGGAGCAGCAAAGGCTCGTGTTGGAGCGAATGAGCGCCCAGGCCGCATCCAGGAGTTACGTCCTGACGCTCTGCCAACCGCGGGCATCCTTTCTGTTAGCATCATTTGTTGACCATGCCCTCGCATAAACTCCATCTTGTACCCCTTGGCGGTCTCGGCGAATTTGGAATGAACTGCATGGCCGTGCGCTATGGTGACGACATTATCGTCATCGACGCGGGCCTGATGTTTCCCGAATCCGAGTTGCTCGGGGTGGATATCGTTGTTCCCGACATTACTTATCTAATCCAGAACCGTGATAAAGTCCGCGGCATTGTTTTGACCCATGGGCATGAAGACCACATCGGCGCGCTGCCCTGGGTGCTTACGGAGTTGAGGGTACCGGTTTACGGCACCGAATTCACGCTGGCGCTGGTGGAAAACAAGCTGGAAGAGCACGGCCTGCTTGAGGATTCTGATCTGCGTGAGATCCGCGCCGGCTCGCGCTTCAACCTTGGCCCATTCACTATCAACCCAATACAGGTCACGCATAGCCTGGTGGATTGTGTCGCGCTGGCGGTTCATACGCCGCTTGGCGTGGTCATCCACACGGGGGATTTCAAGGTTGATCCCACGCCGACTGACACTCGCCTTTTTGATCTGCATACATTTGCGGAGTACGGCAAAGAAGGCAATGTACTGGCGCTTCTGCAGGATTCGACCAATGCGGAGCGTCGCGGTTATACGCCCAGCGAGCGCGCGGTGAGGGGCAAGTTCGACGAAATCTTTGCCCGCTCTGAGCGCCGGCTCTTCATCTCCTGCTTTTCGTCATCGATTCATCGGATCAAGCTGGCGTTTGAGATGGCGCGGGAATACAAGCGCAAGATCGCGCTGGTGGGCCGCTCCATGACAGAAGCGTCAGAGATCGCCATGGACCTGGGCTACATTGATGTTCCTGAAGGACTGCTGATTCATCCCGGACAGATCAAAGACTACGCGCCGCAGCAGGTCTGCGTGATGATCAGCGGCACGCAGGGTGAGCCCATGTCCGCCCTCTCGCGCGCGGCGGTGGATAACCACAAGCATGCGCGAATCGAAAAGGGCGATACCGTGGTGCTTTCGTCGCGCATTATTCCCGGCAATGAAAAAGGCATCTATCGCATGATCGACCATCTCTTCCGTCGCGAAGCCGACGTGATTTACGACGATGGCTCCAATCCGCCGGTGCACGTAAGCGGCCACGCCAGCCAGGAAGAGCAAAAGCTGATCATGAACCTGGTGAAGCCAAAGTATTTTATTCCTATCCACGGCGAATACCGGCAGCTACGGATTCAGGCCGATATGGCGCGGTCAATGCATGGCTCAGTGGGCCAGGTGATGATGCTTGAGAGCGGCGACGTGCTTGAGTTTGATGAACTGGGCGCGCGCAAGCTGGATAAAGTCACGGTGGGCCGCATCTGCATTGATTCCGGCTCGCGCACTGACGTAGTGGAAGACCTTGTCATCAAAGATCGCCGCCACCTGAGCGAAGACGGTTTTGTGCTGCCGATTATCGCCATCAACAAGCTGAAAGGCACGGTTGAATCGATTCCGGAAATTGTGATGCGCGGATTTGCCGCGGGATCAGAAGAAGGTTTTGTACGCGAGGCCCGGCGCGTGGTTTCCGCCACGCTGGATGGCTCAACAGCGGAAGAGAAGGCCGATTACGGCGTGATCAAGGAAAAGATACGTGCCGACCTGAAGCGATTTATTGTGAAGACGACAGCGCGACGGCCGCTGATCATGCCGGTAATCCTGGAGATCTAAATTGGCAAGATTCACACGCAGGCAAAGAGTTTTTATTTTCCTGTTTGTGCTGCTGGCCTCGGTCGTGTTGACCGGGGCGGTCCTGTTGCATCCTGTGGGCGCGCACCTGCGTGCCATGTCTCTGCTGCTGCGCTTTTCTGACGGGCATGCGCAGGGACTGCCAACCCGCTTTGCCGATCATCCGTTCAAAGAAGAAGATGGTTATGCGCTGACTCCGCTTGGCCCCGTCCGCTATCGGACTTACACACCGCAGGATGTTCAGGATCCTGGCGGCGTGGTGCTGTTGCACGGCGTGCATCATCTGGGAATCGACGATCCGCGCATGTGGAATCTGGCGCGGGCGCTTGCCGGCGCCGGAGTGCTGGTCATGACTCCGGAACTGCAGGACCTGGCGGATTATCGCGTAACGGCCAAGACCATTGATGTAATTGGCGATTCCGCTGTAGCGTTGAGCACACGCATGCACCGCAAAGTAGGCGTGCTGGGGCTCAGCTTTGCCGGAGGACTCGCTTTGCTGGCCGCGAATCGCAAACCGTATGGTGACAGCATTGGTTTTGTAGTGGCGATTGGAGCACACGATGACATGAGCCGAGTAGCACGTTTTTTTGCCGCCAATGTAATCGCTAAACCTGACGGCGCTGAAATGCCGCTTCAGGCGCATGAATACGGCGCTTTGGTCTTGGCGTATGCTCACCTGGCAGATTTTTTCTCAGCCGGAGATGTTCCTACAGCGCGTGAAGCGCTCCGGCAATGGCTGTGGGAGCAACCAGAAGCCATGAAGACTGCGGAGATGTTGAGTCCGGAAGGAAAGCACGAGTTGGATCTGCTTCTACACCATCGCGACCAATTGCGGGACGCGCTACTGAAAGAGATCACGATGCATAAAGAGGAGATGGAAGCGGTATCTCCGCATGATCACGTCGCGCAGCTACACACGCCTGTCTTTTTGTTGCATGGGGCAGGAGACACGGTCATTCCGGCGTCGGAGACACTTTGGCTGGCGAAGGACGTGCCCGCGGCTGAACTCAAAGCATCGCTAATCAGTTCCGCGCTAGTCCACGTGGATATGGGAACCAAGATAACGTGGCAGCAGCAATGGCAACTGGTGGACTTTATGGCGCAGGTGCTGGACGCGACAGAGAAACTTCCGGCTTTAAGTTCATAGGTGACAGCAATGGAAAAGAAGAAACAATGCATCGCTTGCAGATATTTTTAGTAATGTAGAGGAGTGAGTATTTCTCCCGCCGCTATAACTTCCGAAGCTAAAGAGACAAACGGATTTACCAAACGCTGGATTTCGTTTGCGTCCCAGCGAGAAGAACAGGTTTTTCTTGCCCTTACGCTGCTGATTGGCGCGCTGGTCGGCTTGGCCGTGGTTGCTTTCATCGTGCTGACGGAACGGCTGGGGATGAGGCTGTATCCCGTGGGCAGCCAGGCGTGGAGACGTGTTCTGGTCCCCATTGTTGGATCGCTGGCAATGGGTTATCTACTGGCCCGCTATTTTCCGAATGCCCGGGGCAGTGGTGTGCCGCAGGCGAAAGCGGCCCTTTTCGCCCGTGATGGGTATATCTCACTCCGCACCGTGTTGGGAAAATTTTTCTGCACTGCTACGACGCTTGCCAGCGGAATCCCGCTGGGACGTGAAGGCCCATCGGTGCAGGTGGGCGCAGGGATCGCGTCTGTTCTGGGGCGGCGGTTGGGATTGCGTCCAGAAAAAGTAAAGGCGCTTTTGCCGGTGGGAGCGGCTGCCGCTATTGCCGCTGCGTTCAATACGCCCATGGCTGCCGTGCTGTTTTCCCTGGAGGAGGTCATGGGAGACCTGAACGCGCCAATCCTGGGATCTGTTGTGATTGCATCTGCAACTTCATGGGCCATATTGCGTGCGCTGTTGGGTAATAACCCACTATTTCACGTCCCGCAGTATGAGTTGGTACATCCGGGTGAATTGGCCATCTACGCGGTGTTGGGTATCGCAGGCGGATTTTTATCGGCGGCCTTCACCAAGCTCCTCATCGGCATGCGCACGCGATTTTTGCTGCTGCCAAGAAAGACGCGCTGGTGCCATCCGATGGTCGGCGGCGTCCTGGTTGGGCTGATGGGTTGGTTCGTTCCGCAGGCGCTGGGAGTTGGCTACAGCTACGTGGGCGACGCCCTGAACAATCATATGGCTTTAAAATTGATGGCGCTCCTGGTTGTACTCAAGCTTTTTGGAGTGACTGTGAGTTATGCCTCCGGCAATGCCGGCGGAATCTTTGGTCCTGCACTGTTTCTTGGGGCAATGCTGGGTGGAACAATTGGCAGCGTGGCGCACCATTTTTTCCCGCTCGCCACGGCGCTGCCCGGAGCTTATGCGCTGGTTGGCATGGGGGCGTTGTTTGCCGGAATTGTGCGCGCGCCGATGACCTCTGTGCTGATGATTTTTGAAATGACGCACGACTATGCAGTCATTGTGCCGTTGATGATTGCCAATCTGGCAAGCCTTTTTATTTCGTCGCGACTGCAGAAGCAACCTATCTATGAGGCGCTGGCGCATCAGGATGGCATCCATCTGCCGGACGCGAAGTCACGGTCCGGATTTGGGCAACGCAAGGTGTTTCAGGCAATGCGAAATGCCACAGAAAGCCTGACGGCGCAAACTACCGTGCACAACGCGATTGAGCTGATTGGCGCCAGCCAATTCCGCGCATGGCCGCTCATGGATGAGGGCAGCATTGTTGGAGTTTTGAGCAAGGCAAGATTAACCAATGCTGTTAACGAGGGGAAAGCGGAGGACTCATTGCTGAGCCTGCTGGACACGATTGAATTTCCCCACGTGCATGCCGATCACGCTCTGCATGTGGCGCTGGAGCGGATGAGCAGCGCGCATATTGATATTTTGCCGGTAGTCAATCGAGCGGACGTTCATAAACTTGAAGGCATAGTTACCTTGCGCGACATACTTGATTCCTATGGCGTGGACTCTATCGGCTCAGCGTAAAGTCTTTTTCAGCGTTTTTCTTTCGTTATGTATTCGCCTATAATGGGTTATAAGGCGAATGCTATGAGCCCTGAAATCGATCTCCTGACCGCACTTTCCACACAGCCGTTTTCCGCCTGTGAAGACCAGTGGAAACAGCTTCTCCACAGACTTTTCCTGCCTCATCGCACATTCCCGCCATCCAGTCAGTCCTAGAGAAAGGCCGATGGAAATCCCAGCCTGATCCCATGGCTTATGTCCGCAAAAGCTCTCTGCGTTGCGCCGTGCGTCTGGGCATTGTCGATCTCCGCCGCAATTACCGCCGGGAAGTCCTGGCCACCGATCTCAACTTTAAAGACGCTGATGGAAAATCCCTGACCAATGACGACCGTCTCGGCACGGCGCTCCACCGTCGCGGCGAAGAATTTCGCACCGGCCTGGGCGCGGACCACAGTTCCATTTACGACGAAGACGACATCATCAACCGGCTACCCGGCTCGCTTCTTGATAAGAATCTTGAAGTCAAATGGGAGCGCGTTGCCGATATGGCCCAGATGGATTCCGGCGAACGCATCGTGCTCCAGTTGCAACGGAGGGGTTTGGGACGCAGAGGGGCACTGGCAGCGTGTTATACGGAGGAGGACCGCAAGCTGCTGGAAGCCGCATGGAGGCGTTTTGACCGCAAGAAGGAGGCGTTGAAGGGGGTGCTTCAGTCGGGAAAGGCCATTCCCACCAGGCAGCAGGGCTTAAATGCCGGAGATCAGCCACGGGGCGAGGTTGAGATGGTCCTTATCGAGATACCAGGCGGTGGCATGAAAATTTCTTTTAGAAAACGTGTCGCCAAAGGGCCTGAATGAGTGCATATATAAGTAGGGGCATCCGGCTTTCAGCCAGATGCCCCCGGCTATTGGCCCTTAGCTTTTAGCCTTTGGCTTTGTGTTTGAAGCTGCGGACTTTTAAGTAATCGTCCAAGGGCTGCGGTAGAAGTCCTTTGAAATCGAGCCACCCAGACCGGGTGGCTATTGTTTTATCCAAATCCAAGATCGAGCCACCCCATTTGAGCGGTGGCTTTTTCTTTTTGCGAGAGCATAAATGAACAAAAGCATCACGAAACAAGAAATTCTGAAAACCATGCGGCAGTTTGCCAAGAAACATAAACGCAACCCAAAAGTGCGCGATCTGGAGGCGCTGGCGATTACAAGGACTGTTTTCATGAGGCATTGGGGAAGCATGCGCAAAGCCTTAACGGCGGCAGGGCTGGCGGCGACAGGCACCGGATTTCCGCAGATGGATTCGACGGTTTTGCCGGACTGGGGAGCAGTAGCGCGTAAACTCAACAAGATTCCCAGCACCGTGGAATATCTGAGCATTGGCCGATTCAGCATCGTCCCGTTCCAGAGGCTCTATCGGCGCTGGTCGCGAGTTCCGGAGGAGTTCCTGCGATTCGTAAGGGAAACCGAGACGGTTGCGGAGTGGCAGGATGTGGTCACGATGATTGGGATGGGCCAGTCTTGGGGCCAGACAGCGAGACACTGCAGGCGGTCGCGACGGGATTCCGTGATGCAGGACCGGCCGATCTATGGGCCTCCGCTGCCGTTCCCGGAATTGATGCACGAACCCGTAAGCGAAAGCGGCGTGATTTATGCGTTCGGCATCATGGCGAGAAGGCTTGGATTTGCCGTCCGGGGGATACAAAGCGCATTCCCCGATTGCGACGCCATGCGCGAAACAGCGAAAGGCCAATGGCAACCGGTGCGGGTTGAATTTGAATTGGAAAGCCGCAATTTTCTAAAGCATAAGCACGATCCAAAAGGCTGCGACGTGATTGTGTGCTGGGTGCACAACTGGCCTGATTGCCCGGCGCATATTCAAGTTGTGGAGTTGAGCAAGGTGATGAGAGAGATGTATTCCGTTCAAGACTGATTGGCGGATTCAGGTGGATGTAAACGGCGCGCGCTCATCGTGTGTTCACTGGCGCCGAGGAAATACTCTCTTGGATTTGTCGTCCTGAGCGGAGCGCCGCTGCCGCGTCAGGGAGTTCTCTCCAGGGGCTGTCCCCGGAACCGCATTTCGCGTCCCCAGTGTTCGGACAGGTCTTGCCAGCGTGGGTTGGATTTTTCGATCAGAGCGATTTTTTTCTCGCGCCGCCAGCCCTTGAGCTGCTTCTCCCGGCGGATCGCATTCAGAACGTAGTCGAACGTCTCGTAGTAAACCAGCCGATGGACTTTGTTCTTTTTGGTGAAGCCCTCTATTGAGTCCATCTTGTGCTGCGGTATCCGGCGGTCAATATATCCGGTGATGCCGATATAAAGCGTGCCCGTCCGGCTGGTAAGGATATAGACCCAGAACGTGTAATGGAAACCATCGCGCACGGCAGAGGGGTATCACTGCGGTATGGAGAGAACTCCCTGAGGCGGCTTGGTTACAAACGGCATCCTCGGGGTCCTTCGACTACGCGCCTTTCAGCGATGGCGTAAACAGCAGAGTTGACGCGCTCCGCTCAGGATGACAAGTTGTTTATTTCAATGTTGAAGAATGACGTCCTCGAGGGGCCGACAAAATACCAGCGTCGTCATAAGCGCGACGAGAAATTGGCCCACACTGAAGGCGAACGCATGCGAAGCCGAAAAGGGTGGGGTAAGTATAGGAAAACGAGACAAGCCCCGTAGCGGTGACACAAAGAATGCATACGACCCTCTCAGGTTCCTCCGCGAGACAAGCGTCAGAACACGAGTCACCCATGCTAATAAACCCCATCTCAAATCTGTCGTCCTGAGCGAAGCGCGGCGAGAATCCTGTACTTAAATGGGTGAAGGGTGCGGAGTCGAAGGATCCCGAGGATATTTGCAGCGCCATGCCGTGTCAGGGAGTTCTCTCGATAGGCTGTCCCCGGAACCGCATTTCGCGTCCCCAGTGTTCAGACAGGTCCTGCCAGCGTGGGTTGGATTTTTCGATCAGAGCGATTTTTTTCTCTCGCCGCCAGCCCTTTAACTGCTTCTCCCGGCGGATCGCATTCAGAACGTAGTCGAACGTCTCGTAGTAAACCAGCCGATGGATTTTGTACTTCTTGGTGAAGCCCTCGATTGAGTCCATCTGGTGCTGCGAGATGCGCCGGTCAATGTAGCCGGTGATGCCGATATAGAGCGTGCCTGTCCGGCTGGTAAGGATATAGACCCAGAACGTGTAATGGAAACCATCGCGCACGGCAGAAGGGTATCAACAGGCGGTATGGGTAGAACTCCCTGACGCGGCATGGTTACAAAAGGCATTCTCGGGGTCCTTCGACTACGCGCCCATCAGCGATGGCGTGAACAGCAGAGTTGAGGCGCTCCGCTCAGGATGACAAGTTCTTAGGTTTCATTTTCAAATAAGTTGAAAATAAGAAGTTGAATTCGCACGTGACAAAACCGAAAGCAATCACAACGCCGCTTTACGATACTGCCTCACGATGCTGCACACACCAGCACGTTTTTTCTTCGAACGATTTCTATCCCACTTGTCATCCTGAGCGAAGCGCCGGCTGAAACTTATACCTCGCTTGATTGGAAGGGCGCGGAGTCGAAGGATCCCGAGGATTTTTGCACAACCAGGCCGCGTCAGGGAGTTTCCTCGAGACGCTGTCCGCGGAATCGCATTTCGCGACCCCAGTGCTCGGACAGGTCTTGCCAGCGTGGATTGGATTTTTCGATCAGAGCGATTTTTTCTCTCGCCGCCAGCCCTTTAGCTGCTTCTCGCGTCGGATCGCATTTAGAACGTAGTCGAACGTCTCGTAGTAAACCAGCCGATGTACTTTGTACTTTTTGGTGAAGCCCTCAATTGAATCCATCTGGTGCTGCGAGATGCGCCGGTCAATGTAGCCGGTAATGCCGATATAGAGCGTGCCGGTGCGGCTGGTAAGGATATAGACCCAGAACGTGTAATGGAAACCATCGCGCACGGCAGAAGGGTATCACAGCGGCATGGGTAGAACTCCCTGACGCGGCTTGTTTACAAAAGACGTTCTCGGGATCCTTCGACTCCTCCTCAGTCGCTAACGCTCCTTCGGAGTTCGCTCAGGATGACAAGTTCCTACTTGTCAAGTCGAAATAGAAAATCGAATTAGCAGCCGAACGATGAAACCGAGCCAAATCCTTTCTCACAACAACAAATAGCTTTGTTAAGTGTTCTCTTAAGTCCCACCTCCGGCGCACATTTTTGTTGCGAACTTCTACTCTTCGGGCGATAATTCGCGATCGACTTGGAGGCCGCCAAATGCAAGGTTTCGGGCCCTTCTGCGCATTACGAATTTTCCTGCTGCTTTCCTGGATTACTTGCGCCCAAGCACAAAATACCAATCCCCCTTCCCGGTCTTTTCCTGAAATCGAAAGTCAAATTCGCCAACTTCAGGACGAGAACCGCAGGATTGACGCTTTGCTAAATCAGAACATCCAAGAGATGTGGAGCTTTACATATCAATTTACCAGTGATGTGACAGAGGGCGTATTAAGCCCTTTGTTCGGCACCCAAAGGGATTATGAAAACCTAGGGCGAACTATCGATGTAGCTGCAATGGAATTTCAATCGGGCCACGGTGCTATTGCTGCTTCCAAACTTGTGGATGCGGCGAAGCAAAGCTTGCAGTTGATTAAACTTGCTGCTAATACGCTTGATGGCACCATCAACCCAGAAGATATGCTCAAGAGCTATCACGACCTTGCAGACGCAACAAAAGCGCTGAGTGGCATCTATGCAGCTTTTGGACGGGACAGTCTTTTAAAAGACATGCAGACCCGCCTAAATGCGCAGATCTCAAAACTGCAGGATGAGCAGTTTGCCGCTCCGTATATCGCTCGAGGACAAGGTTCAGCTCCTAAAGACAAACCTGTCCCAGATGAAATCACCTTCGATCCGTCGAAGCTGTCACCCGAAGCGTATGCCGGTTGGCTGAAAAATCAGGAGAGAATGCGCTCTGAAACTCTGGGCCAATCCGATCCCGAACTGCGGGTGCAGGAATTACGGCGGCAAGC
>C688J14111_10000405_pt1 | contig 10989 bp, 10 predicted proteins | sample HopSoiMetagenom1_FD_14111 | JGI IMG/M metagenome (IMG submission 14111)
GCCGTTCCCGCCTTTACCTTTTTGTCCGCTGGCCTGGGCGCCGCCATTTCCACCCTTACCACTTTGGCCGCCATTGCCGTTGTCTTGATTGCCGCCACCACCGCCGCCTTTAGCAGAGAGATAGGTGACGCTGAGTAGTGTGATCGCGCAGAGAGAAAGAAACAGCACGACCAATTTTTTTAATTTGCTTTGGGAAAGCATTTGAAGCGCTCCTTGTTGTGCTCCACTGACCGGACAATGCGTGTGGTGAACAAGATGCTTCGATCGGCTGACGAACACTGCTGCATAGCCAAGTAAAAACTGGATAGTTTGAGTGAAACTACAGGGCCGGAAACCCAGTTCTTGCCTTACATTGCCTTCAGTGACCTTCAGCGCCGCGCACCACGGCACTTGTGAGGGTCCTTGTTTTTTGTGGCTGCCCGATAACTGCCGGAAGAACGCGCTTCCCGCAGCTCACCAAAGCATCCACCCGTCGATACCCGCCCAGAGTGCGCCCGCCAACTTAGGAGTTCATTAAGCCGGTATTAAATTCTTTAACAAATCGTTTTACGTTATATTTTTTCGGGATCCCTTTGCACACAGCTGCAAAAGACTGCACAATTTTCCTTTGATTATTGGTGCGTCGCGGCTTTGGCTGCGCAGCACACTTAGAAATCATCCAGGTTTCAATGCGAACGGTTGGACGGGGGACGGGTTGGAGATAGATGATAGGTAGTTTCGACGTTTGAAGCGCCGATGGAAAGACCATCGCTAGAGCAGTCATTGCAGAAACGTCGAAGCTTAACGGCCTCAAGCGAGCCGAAGATTAGATCCCGCCGCACTTCCTTCATGGCTCCACCGCTTCTTGTTTGTTTCCGGGCGGCTCAGCCATTGATTTTCCCGATGCGCGGAGTGAGTGTGTTATCCCCGATCAGCATCCGCCAGCAGCTTCCCCAGGCTGGGTTTGTGCTTGTCTTTTTTGGCGTGCTTCTTGTTCTCCGCGCGCTTCACCGGCGGCGGCGTCCCCAGCACGGCCCGTGACGCCGCCTTTACCACGCTCGTGGCGCTGAACTTTTTGAGCTTCTTCTTTTTTGGCATCATCGCTATTGAATCATGAAGGCCGCCCACTGACACATAAAATCTTCCCTGTTAGCCCGTCATTCAATATAGCCACGCCGTCGTCCTGTCCACCTGCTGTCCGCCCTAAAACAGTTAACCCATTCATGCATTTCTCCGTGCTCTCTGCGCCTTCTGTGGTTGATAATAGTAGGAATGGAAGAACGAGATTTTTTCGACGAAAAAGAATCCAAGAAGCCCCACACACTCACGTGTCCCCACTGCCGTCAGGCCGGTGAGTACGAACTCTCATGGCTGGTGCGTACCAAAAAGAGGCAGCTCTCCGGACGCGCTGACGAGCGTGACCGCGCCAAGTTTGCTAAGGCGCAGTCTTATATGGTTCGCCGCGACGATATGGTCATGTGCAAGAACATTCGCTGCCGCAAGCGCTTTGAAGTTGCCGGTGTGCAATCGGTCGCTTTCTTCAACGACTAGGTAACATGAACAAGCTACTGGCAGAGCCTCTCCTCCAGCAGCGCTGCAAAGCACTCTCGGGGTACCAAGCTCTCTGTAAGTTCGTAACCCAAGGACCAATTACCCAGCGCAGAATAAACCCTTTAAGATTTGCTTTCTGCCGCAAACAGAGTAGAGTCTTCTCATCAAAGCTTCCCCCCGGCTTGGGCGGAGGATCCTCATGAAAAGTCTCCTGGCCATAGTAATCGCTGTGACGCTCCTTTTGTCAGGCTGCGCGCGCAATTACAGCTCCACATCGCGTCCATACTCCAGCACTCACACCACGTATTACCGCAGCCACAATGCCAGCACTCACCGGCATCATCACCACAGTGGCGGCGAACACCATGAGCACCATGGCGACCGCGATCACGGGCGGCGCGGTTCAGGACACCACTAAAACAAGGAATCCTGGTCGGGCGACATACAACTCCGTTATTGGGCAAATCCCCCCACGAGCATCGACAGGGAGAGGATAGCCATTGACATAAACTAGCGCGCATCGGCGACGTTCTGCCGGTTCGAATACGAGAATTTTTTCCGACCAAACACTTCTTTACCTATACAACCTCCATTCATCGAAAAGTAACATTCCCTTCACCTCACTTCCATACAGCCCTGCTATCCATAAAGATGTGGCGCGATGGTCCCCCCGGTCAATGCAAGTGACTGCCAGCCAGCGCTCGCCGCCAATCTTAAATATCTGGAGCTAATCAATGTCGCACGTCAGGCGTTTCGGCATGCTGGGCGTATTTGCCCTGTTGTTCGCAGTGGGTCACTCGATCGCAGTCGCGGAAGATGGCAAAGACGGAATCAAAACGGTTTTCGTGATCGCCATGGAAAACCACAATTGGACCCAGCCGGCTAACCAGTTCACCGGCGGGATTCAGCAGATCTTTCAAAATCCTGCTGCGCCGTTCATCAACAGCCTTGTGAACGGGACCGCCACTGCCGTCATCAATGGCCACACGGTCAACATCAGCCAGCAGACAGCTTTTGCCACGAACTATCGCAACGTTCTGGCCACAGCGGGCGGGGCGAATCCTCACATTCACCCGTCGGAACCAAACTACATCTGGACAGAAGCCGGCACGAATTTTGGCGTCTTCAATGACAACGATCCCTTTGCCCCTGCCAGTGGCACCGGGCAGATCAGCAATCAGGATAATCAATTGCACCTCACGCGTCTCTTTGATCAATGCGGAGTCAGCTGGCGGTCGTATCAGGAAGATATTGACTTGGTCCCGAATGGCGCTTCTTTTGATAACGTTGTACGGCCGCGCGACCAATGGACCGTTCCACTCAAGAGCCTCTCCGGAAATTTTGTGAACGGCGTGAATCAATTCAACGGCTCCACGCAGTTTAATTACGCTGCCAAGCACAATCCGCAGGTCTACTTTACTGATTCCAACGGCGGCAATGACCTGACCACGGCGAACCCACTGCGCCTGCAATATGCTCCGCTGCAGCAGTTTTTCACCGATCTGGCCAACAATACCGTGGCGCAATATAACTTCATCACGCCCAACCAGTTCAACGATCAGCACACGACTCTCGCCGCTGGCTTCAAAGGGCTCACCGGCGATCCAGCCAAGATCCTTCAGGGCGACTTTTTCCTGCAGCAGGTAATCCCCGTGATCATGGCTTCCAAGGCCTATAACGACCACGGCGCTATCATCATCTGGTGGGACGAGTCTGAGGCGGACGGCGTCCCCGGCGACATCGCCGATGACCTGACACACACGATTGGTGAGATCGTCATCTCTCCCGAGGCTCACCCCAATGTGGGCGGCAGTCCATTTGCCAGCGACGTGTTCCTCACTCACTCGTCCGATCTGCGCACGATGCAGGAAATTTTCCACGTGACGAATCCGTTCCTGGGCGATGCCATTCATGCTAGCGATCTTTCCAGCCTGTTTGCAGAAGGCGTGATCCCCCAGCGCGGTGGTAAAGACGGCGACAAGGGTAACGGCACTTGCGGAAGAGACTAGCACTTTAATCTCGAAGCGAAGGGAGAGATCCCTATCGGAAGTTTCCAGCAGGAAGGTTAATCTCGAGCGAAGAGATCCCTATCGGAGGTTCTACGGCCGGTAGGGATTTTTTTGCTTTACCGAAATCGGCTCTTCTCCGTGTCTCCGCGACTCCATGGTGAGATTTTGGTGTTTCGGATCACCCGATCACGCGCGATCACCAGATCATCCGATGTCGCCGCTTGGTCCGCTCTGCCCACTCCCTCAAAAAACTGGAGGTAAGATGAAACGTTTCATCCCCGTCCTACACTACAGAACACGCAATAAGTTCTGAAGGCTGTGCTTTGCATTCTCCAATCTCGACTCAGAACACATGCGTGGAGATGCTTGATGAAGATTGAACGCCGTTCTCAAATTCTGTGCGCAGCCATTTTGCTGATTACGGGCTGCGCTATCGTCCTGGCGTCCAGCCAGATGTATGCACAACCCGGCCCGCAAGAGCCCATCGCCTATATCGGCCATGGCGCGTTCTTTGATCGCGCAGGCAATGAGCTTGAAGTTACGCAGGACTTCGTGGATAAAGCGCAGGCTTGGTACCGTGCCAGGCTGCTGGCTGATCTTGACCAGGCAAAAAAAGGCGAATTTGCGGCCTTGGAGAAGCAGCTTTTAGCGGGCGTGGAAACAAAAGGTCAAACGCGCCTGGTGCTGCAGAATCACGAGTTGCAATGGCTGCTTGCCAACTCCATAAAGCATAAAGAAGACGACCGCATGCAGGGCAAGTTGCGCGCCCTCAGGTATGCGATGTCGTGGCGGTTGCCGGAGCAGCCGGGACAAAAGCTTGAGAAGCGTGAGGAATTCAAGCTCGATCCGGCAATTCTGAAAAAGCTTGAATCGATGAAGCTTGAGCCGCAGGGCGGGCCGCAGATGCGCTTGGCGACCATTAATCAGGGACAGGCCTATATCAATGAGTGCATGGCCAACCAGGTCCCTATTCCGCCTACCATCGGTGTTCTTGACCCAGCAGGTACAGCAGGGTGGAAGTCGCAAGGCTTTATCCCGATTTCCACTCAATTCATTGGCCAGGAAAGCGGCCCGAGTCCTGCGGAGGTGCGGACCTTCCACAGCACCTCACCGGAGGGAATGTGCTACGCCTTGCCGCGTTATACCGATACAACAAGAACCACCGTTGGACTCGATGGCGTGATCTGCCTGAGCGCTGTAACCTCAAAGGCCTGCTTCTGGGACAATCAAATGTCAGGCAGCAGATTTTTCTTCCCTGCGGGCACACAAATACCCATTGGGGTTCCAAATACGACTATCGATCCAAGTGGCCGCTATCAGGCCGGTGGGTTTGAGTTGCTGGGCGGCAGCGGCGGCGTATGCACGGACTGCCATGCGGGAGAGAATCCATATATCACTCACCCCAAAGCCGACCTCGGCGGAGGGATTTTATGGGAGCAGCTTCGCACGGTACAGGGCCTGCCCACGTTTGCGCCTAACCGCTACGATCCGCTGGTGGCGGCAGCTTGGCCCCAGAACGATTTGTCACAGGCATATCCCACCGTGCCCCCCGAATGCTCCGCATGCCACCAGAAAGGTGATGCAGGCAGATTTCCGCACTTGTCCAATCAATTGCTCGGCTATTGCGGCACAGTTTTGACTAAGGGCTTTCAGCAAACGATGCCCCCTCCGCCTCCGCCCACCAACCCCGGCAGCCAGGCTGCTGTAGGAGCCGCCTTCAGAGATGCGTGGTGCAACGCTGCGCCCGATGCAACCTCGGCTGATGCGGGAGATCCGCATCTGATTACCACGAACGGCGTCCATTATGACTTCCAGTCGGCCGGAGAGTTTACCGCGCTGAAAAACTCTGATACCGGCTTTGAGCTCCAAACTCGGCAAAGCCCGGTGCAGACCAGCTTCACCCCGCCAGCCAATCCTTACACGGGCCTGGCGAGCTGCGTAAGTCTCAATACCGCTGTGGCCATGCGCATCGGCAAGCATCGAGTAACGTATGAACCTAGTCCCGGAGCCAAAGGCAAACCGGAGGAAATGCAACTGCGGATTGACGGAAGACTGGTTCCCGCTTCCTCCACCCCATTTAATTTGGGCGCCGGTAACGTGGTCAGGACCATTGCCACGGGTGGCGGTTTGGATGTCACAACTGCAGACGGAACGGCAGTGGAGGTCTTGCCATTGTTCTGGGCCAGTGAAGGCTACTGGCATCTCGATGTTAACGTGAAGAAGACGCCTGCGCGGGAAGGCACTATGGGACCGGTACTTGCCGGTGACTGGCTGCCGCGCGCACGGAACGGCGCTTCTTTTGGCCCGCGTCCCGCGGCGCTGCATGATCGCCATATAGTTTTGAACCAGAAATTCGCCGATTCCTGGCGGGTGACCCACACAACTTCGCTCTTTGACTATGCCGCCGGCACCTCGACCGCGAATTTCACTGATAAGAACTGGCCACCGGAAAGTGGCCAGCCTTGCCGGACGTCGCTCCCCAGTGCTCCGCCTCTCAAGAGCATGCAGCCCAAGCTTGCGCAAGCGGCTTGCCAGGGAATCCGGGACAGGGCGCTTCTGGCGGACTGCATCTTTGATGTGACAGTGATGGGAGACAGGAGTGTAGCCCGCGGCTATCTCAATCTTGATAGGCTGCGGACTATTCACATAACTCCGGCCCCGCCGCAATCAGTCCCGCAGCAATAGGATCGGCAAGCAATGCCTCTACTTTTGTTCCGAGCGCGCTTTTTTGCGCTCGGAACAAAGTGGTTGGCGATCACGGCGATCTCCTTCGTGTCCTTTTTTCGATCACGCGCGATTCCGCGCGATGACGGCGATACCCCACTAGTCCCTGGTGACTCCATTACGGGTTTATTTTTCGGATTCCCCAATCTCTTTTGTGTTCCTTCGTGTCCTTTGTATTGCCAACAATCAGATTCTTGCCATGCCGCGAAGAAGTTCCCGTTCGTTCTTAAGCTCCGCATCTTCCCCAGTTTTCCCTGTGCTCTCTGGAGTGAGGTTTTGACTTTGACTGTTGACTTTTGCTTTTGGGTTTCTCCGCGTCTCCGTGCCTCCGTGGTAGGTGTTTTTTGGTTGCGGCTCTGCCGCGCTGTGGCTAAGGGTTTTGCTTTTCCTATCACAGCGATCCCGCGCGATTTGATTTATACTTGCTGGTTTCGCTAGCTGGTTTCACGAGTTATGTCCGGGCGCGCTGACGATCCGCCCTCAACTCGCATCTAAAAAGCTGTTGAACAGGAACACACTGAATATGAAGATTCTGGTCTGCATGAAGCAGGTCCCGCAAAAAGACGCGCCTCTCAAACTGAATGAAAGCGGCACATGGATCCGCGATGACGTCTCTTATGAAGTCAATGAGCCGGACGCTTTTGCCCTGGAAGAAGCTTTGCGCCAAAAAGAAAAGCACACCGGAGAGGTCGTCGTCATCACCGCCGGCCCTGCGCGGTCGCAACAGGTGCTGCGGGAAGGTCTGGCCAAAGGCGCGGATCGCGCGATTCATCTGGAAGATAACGGCTTCGTCGGACTCGACGCGTTCAACATGGCCAAGGCGTTTGTGGCAGCCATCAAAGATGAAAAGTTCGATCTCATCTTTACCGGCCTGCAGTCGGACGATTACGGTTACGCCCAGACCGGTGTGATTATGGCAGAGCTGCTGGGATGGCCGCACGCCACCATCATCATGGAAATCCAGAAATCGGATAGCGGCATCAAGGTCAAGCGCGAACTCGAATCCGGCTTCTTCCAGCATGTAAGCATGCCACTTCCGGCGGTGCTCACCATTCAGTCAGGCATCAACAAGCTGCGTTACGCCACGCTGCTGGGCATCAAGCAGGCCAAGAACAAGCCGCTGCGCAAAGTCACCATGGACGAAGTCAAGTCCGCGCTGGGTGACAACATGCAGAAGATTGAAAAGCTTTACATCCCGCAGAAGACCAAGAAGACTGAGATGCTTGAAGGTTCGCCGGGTGAGATCGCCAAAAAGTTGGTGGACAAGCTGCGGAACGATGTTCGCGTCATTTGATCCGGCAAATTTCATTGAAGGAGCGCCCTATGGAACGAATGGAATATGACCCTGAAGGCGGAGATTATAAGCCAATCACTGAACATGAGACGGGTGCAACATTTTTGGTTTTAGGCGTAATCATGTTGATTGCTGCGCTCGGCTGGATGCTCTATGTGAGCTGGGATATTCGCTCCGGCGGCGCCCTGATGCAGGCAATGTTTGCCGCCGATGTTGTTATTGCGCTGGCTCTGATCGTCGTTGGATTTATCAAAAAGAAACGGCAAATAAACTAGATGGCAGACACAATTCTCGTAATTGCTGAACAACGTGAAGGCAAGCTGAACCGCGTCTCTATGGAAACCATCGCGGCCGCACAGGCTATCGCCGCCGAAATCGGCGCGACCGTGGAAGCAGCGCTCTTCGGCAGCGGCATCGCTGGCATCGCGCAGGAACTCGCTGCTAAAAAGCTGGCTAAAGTCACGGTGATTGACTCACCTAAACTGGCGAAGTATGAGCCGGACGGCGTGGTCGCTGCGCTGAAAGATTTCATCAACCAGAAAAAGCCAACGCTGGTGCTGATGCCGCACACTTATCAGGTGCGCGACTTCGCTCCGCAATTGGCCACGGCGCTCCAGCGCACTCTCATTAGTGACGCGATTGGTTTCCGTAAAGATGGTGACAAGCTGGTCTTCACCCGCCAGATGTTCCAGGGCAAATTCGCCGCCGACGTTTCATTTGCCTGCCCCGCACCCCACTTTGCCACGTTTCAGTCTGGAGCATTCCGTGGCGATAAAGCTGAAGCTGGCGCTACCGCCGCTCCGATTGAAACCGTCAACGCCAATATTGCCGATGGCGTGCAGCGCAATCATCCTGAAGATCCTTTCAAAGAAGCCAAGCAGGCGGTCGACCTCACACAGGCTGAGATCATCGTTTCTGTTGGCCGCGGAATCAAAGAGCAGAAGAACATCGATCTGGCCAAAGCTCTGGCGGACGCTCTTGGCGGCGAGATTGCCGCATCGCGTCCCATCTGCGATTCCGGCTGGCTCCCCATGGATCGCCAGATCGGCAGCTCCGGCCAGACAGTTTCACCCAAGCTTTATCTCGCGGTCGGCATCAGCGGGGCCATTCAGCACATTGTGGGGATGAAAGGCTCGCGCAGCATCATTGCTATTAATAAAGATGCAGAAGCGCCCATCTTTGAAATCGCCGACTTCGGCGTGGTGGGGAACCTGTTTGACATTCTGCCCGCGCTGACTGAAGAAGTGAAGAAAGCCAAGACGGGCGGATAAACCAAAACCTTACCGCTGATGAACACGGATACCACTGATCTGAAAAGAGAGAAGTTGAACCATCTCTCACCGCTGCTGACATTGATTGAGATAAGAAGGAAAATGAAAATCTGTGTCATCCGTGTTCATCCGTGGTAAGAAGTTTCTGATCAGTGTCATCAGTGTTAATCAGTGGTAGATGCGTATCTATGCTAACTTTTCGCAAACCCCTTGAAGGTGTCGAGCGTCCGCAGATGGAATCGGACGTCACCATTGTTGGCGGCGGCCCCGCCGGACTCGCCTGCGCGCTGCGCCTGTCGCAGCTCATCGACCGCCATAACCGCCGTAATCCTGAAGCGCCACTGAGCAAAGAAAACATCAATGTCCTGGAGAAGGCCCGTGAACTCGGCCAGCACTCCCTTTCCGGCGCACTGCTCGACCCGCGCTCCATGGACGAGCTTCTCCCCGGCTGGCGTGCGGAAGCGCCGCTTGACGCCGAAGTCACGCATGAAGACGTTTACTTTCTCACGGAAAAAGGCGAGTACCGGCTGCCTCTCACACCGCCACCGCTGCAGGACCATGGCAATTATGTGATCTCCATCAACCGCTTTGTGAAATGGCTGGGAGAAAAAGTCGAGCAGGCCGGCATCACCGTCTTTACCGGATTTGCCGGCGCGGAACTTCTTGTAGAAGGCGATCAGGTCCTCGGTGTTCGCACTGACGATAAAGGCGTGGACAAAAATGGCCAGAAGAAATCCAACTTCGAGCCCGGCTATGACGTAAAGTCGAAAATCACGGTACTGGCGGAAGGGCCGCGCGGTTCGCTGACTAAGCAACTTATCGGGCGCTATGATCTGCAAAAAGGCCTCAATCCGCAGGTCTACGGCATCGGCGTAAAAGAACTTTGGGAAGTGCCTTCTGGGACCATCAAAAAAGGCCAGGTGATTTATGCCATGGGCTGGCCGCTAACGACCAAAGAATACGGCGGCGGCTGGCTCTACGGATCGAAAGACAATATTGTCTCGCTCGGCTACGTCACCAGCCTCGACTATCAGGACCCGCGCCTTGATCCGCAGCGCGTGCTGCAGGATTTCAAGCAGCATCCGCTGATAGCCGGTATGCTCCGCGGTGGAAAGATGATCCGCTATGGCGCTAAAACATTTCCTTATGGCGGATGGTTCTCCATGCCGCCTCTGGCCGGCAATGGCTGGATGATCGTCGGCGACTCTGCCAGCTTCCTGAATTCACAGCGCCTTAAAGGCATTCACCTGGCCATCAAGAGCGGCATGCTGGCCGCAGAGACGGCGTTCTCTGCATTGCTGGAAAACAATTTCAGCCAAGACAAACTTCACCAATACAAAGAAAGCGTCGATTCCAGTTGGATCAAAGACGAACTCTGGGAAGTGCGCAACTTCCATCAGGGTTTTGAAAACGGCCTGGTCTCCGGCATGGTGCACACCGCGTTGCAGCAGATCACCGGCGGCCGCGGCCTGCATGAGATTTACCCAGCGCACGCCGGTCATACGCGCATGAAGCACCTTGACCAACTTCCCGCCGACGGTGGCAAGCGCGCTCACTTGCTGGGCAAGGCCAAAGGCGACGGCAAACTTATCTTTGACAAGCTGACCGATCTCTATCACTCGGGCACCAGGCATGAAGAAGACCAGCCTTCACACCTGATCATTCATGACACCAATATCTGCAACACGCGTTGCGTCACGGAATTCGGCAACCCGTGCCAGAATTTCTGCCCAGCCAACGTTTATGAAATGGAAGAAGATGCCTCCGCGCCCAAGGGCAAGGTGATCCACCTGAATCCCTCAAACTGCGTCCATTGCAAAACCTGCGACATCATGGACCCCTACGAGATCATCACCTGGGTCCCACCAGAGGGCGGCGGCGGCCCGAATTACGACGGGATGTAGGCCCGTACGGAGTCTGCGTTCAAGTCCATTGCCGATCCCTTGGCTCTTGCAATAAAAACCGCCGGAGAACTTTTGTTCCCCGGCGGAATCACGCTTGATCCGCAGAAGCCCGAGCTGTGCGCGGCTAGAAGGAGTACCTCAGTGCAATCTGCATCTCCCGCGGTCTGCCTTGAATGGCCGTGAAGTTTGCCCAGTTCGTTGGCGGGGTCAAATTCCGCCGTTGGGGATCGCGAGCTACTCCGAAGCCCGACCGGCTG